>FTAK01000346.1_pt1 | contig 22549 bp, 21 predicted proteins | sample 1639071 | NCBI WGS metagenome assembly FTAK01 (sample SAMEA3914812, study PRJEB12502) | metagenome | biome: forest; material: soil | place: Canada | collected 2011-07-07 | depth 0.1 m
CACCAAGGTCGAGGGCGACAACGCCATCCTCTACCTCTGGTACGACAACGAGTTCGGCTACTCCTGCCAGGTGATCCGGGTCGTCCAGCACGTCTCCGGTGTGGAGTACCCGACCTACCCGCACGGGGTCCAGAAGGCCTCGAACCAGGCCTGACCTGCTGCTTTTCCAGCATCCCCAGTGGCCCCGCAGTCGGGTCGGCGCGCTTGGCGCCGACCGTTCGACTGCGGGGCCACCGGCGTCTGCGGGGCCATTGGCATCGGCGCGGCCATCGGCCGTCGCCCCCTCCGCCGCGATCCTTGCCAAGCGGAACCTCGTTCCGTATCGTTAACCGGGACAAGGTTCCGCTTGCTTTCGTGGACCCATGGCCTCACAAACGGGAGAAGTACGTCATGCGTGAATCGACCTCCTCGACCGACGCCCCCGGCGCGCCCACGGCCGTCCTCTCGATCAGCCCGGTGGTGCTGCCGACCCCCGACCGTGCCGTGGACCTGCAGCTGCGGGTCTCCCTACCCGCAGCCTCGACCGGCGACCGACTGCCGGTCATCCTGCTCTCGCACGGCCAGGGCCATTCGAACAACCTCTCCTCCCTCAACGGCTACGCCCCGCTCACGGCCTTCTGGGCGGCACACGGCTTCGCCGTGATCCAGCCCACCCATCTCAGCTCGACCACCCTGCAACTGGACCCCGACCACCCCGAGGCGCCGCTGTACTGGCGGTCGCGGGCCGAGGACATGACCCGGATCATCGACCGGCTCGACGAGGTCGAGGCTGCGATCCCGCAACTCCCGGGCCAATCCGGCCTTCTGGACCGCTTGGACCGCAGCCGGATCGCCGTGGTCGGGCACTCGATGGGCGGGCACACCGCGAGCCTGCTCCTGGGCGCGCGGCTCACCGACCCCCGCGACGGAGCAGAGGTGGACCTGGCCGATCCCCGGATCAGGGCAGGCGTGCTGCTGGCCGCTCCCGGCAGAGGCGACGCCCTGAGCGAGGTCGCCGCCAAGCACTACGCCTTCCTCTCGACCCCGGACTTCTCCCGGATGAGCACGCCCGCGCTCGTGGTCGCCGGCGACAAGGATGCCTCCGCCCACCTGACGACCGCCGGACCGGCCTGGCACGCCGACCCCTACCTCCTCGCCCCGGGGCCCAAGTCCCTGCTCACCCTGTTCGACGCGGAGCACGGGCTCGGCGGGATCTCCGGGTACGACGTCGCCGAGACCACCGACGAGAACCCCGAGCGGGTCGCCGCCGTCCAGCGACTCACCTGGGCCTACCTCCGCAGCGCGCTCTACCCCGGGGACCCCTCCTGGCAGGCGGCCGGCGACGCGCTGACGGCCGGACCCGCCCCGCTCGGCCGGGTCGAGTCCAAATAGCCCGTCAGCTGCCTTGCTCCACAAGGGAGTCGGATCCGCTCAGGAGATCCGCAAGGCGATCTTCCCCTGGGCGTGCCCGGCCTCCACCTCGGCCAGCGCGGCTCCCGCCTCCGCGAACGGCAGTACGGTGACCTGGGGATCCAGTTCGCCGTCGGCCACCAGCCGGGCCACCTCCGCGTAGACCGCCGTCGTCCTGCGACGCGGCACCTCCCCGCCGCCCAGCTCGGCCGCCAACGGCTTGTCGGCACAACTGAGCAGCCTGGCACGGTCGGTGACCAGCGTTGCCAGTTCGCGCAGTGAGTCCCCGCCGACCAGGTCGATCAGCGCGTCGGCGGTTCCCTGCGGCAGCTGTCGGCGCAGCCGCTCCACCACTCCCTCGCCCCGGGGCACCAGGGTCACCCCGAACGACTCGACCAGCGAACGCTTGCGCTCGCCGGCGGTGCCGACCACGGTGATGCCCCGGGCCCGGGCGAGCTGCGCAACGGCCACGCCCACACCTCCGCCGACACCGTTGACGAGCAGCGTCCGGCCCTTCTCCAGGTCCAGCGCGTGCAGCGCGTCATGGGCGGTGCCGGCTGCCACCGTGAGCACGGACGCCTGCTCGAACCCGACCTGCGGCGGCTTGTGCGCCGTCTGCGCCGCGGCCAGCACGGTGAACTCGGCGTATCCGCCGAACGCCGGGTCGGTGGTGCCGAACACCTCGTCCCCGACCGCGAAACCGGTCACCCCGGGTCCGACCGCCCGGACGATGCCGGCGGCCTCCCGGCCGAGGACGCCGGGCAGGTCGGCTGCGCTGGGCGCACCAGTGGCCGAGGGTTTGGCGGCCTGCCCGGAACGCACCTTCCAGTCGCCGGGGTTCACCCCGGCCGCCCGCACCTCGACCAGCAGCTGTCCCGGGCCGGCCTGCGGCAGCGGGAGGGTCAGGTACTCCTGCTGCTCGGGTCCGCCGTAGGAGGTGAAGCCGTATGCCCTGTATTCCGTCATACGGCACTCGAACGCCATCCGCGAGAAGGCTATTCCGACACCGCGCCATGGCATTTCCGAGTGCACGTCCGGGTGCACCGCCGTGGCACCTCCAGGTAAGGATCAGTTCTGCAGGGACGCGGCCGAAGGGCCGCTGTGCAGGTGGGATACCCTTCCCCTGTTTCACGCCAGGTTCTCACCCATGCCCCCAGTCGGCAGGAAACCGGTGAAACCATCCGCTCCTACGCCGCAGGTCCGGCCCGGCCGCCCCACGGTCACGGCCGACGCCGTCGCCACCCTGAACTGACCCCGGGTCACCCCGCCGGTGGGGAGCGCTGCACAAGGGCGCTCCCCACCGGCGTTCCCCCTCCGGCGTTCCTGCTCCCGGGCGCGCAGGCCGGGGCCGGCCGGCCGGGGCACACAGGCCGGGGGCAGCGCCCCCGCCCGCACCGTTCGGCCTACTTCCCCGTCAGGTACGCCGCCCACGGGTAGTAGACGAAGTCGAACGCTGCCGGGGCACCCGTGATCCTGTGGTCCATCCACACGTCGTTGGTCAACTGAATGCCCGGCAGCATCGGGTCCATCTCCTCGTGCAGCTGCTTCTCCATCTGCACGACGAGTTCGGCTCGGGTCGCGTCGTCCTCGGTGCCGATGGCCTGGGCATACAGGTTGTCGATGCCGCTGTAGCCGGACTGGTTGAAGGTGCCGCCCGACACCGCTGTGATGCCGAGCCAGTCCAGCGGGTTCGGGATGTTCGGCCAGAACTGGGTGTAGAGCAGATCGGTACTGCCACGGGTCGCGGGGTCGTAGAGGTAGTTGGAGTACCCGGTGGCCGGCACCACCTTGAGGGTGAAGTTGATGCCGGCCTGCTTGGCCGCCGACTGGATCGCGACGCCGAGTTGCTGAGTGTCCGTCTGTTCCGGGACGACGAGGCTGACCTGCTCGTTCCGGAGGCTCGCCGGCACCTGGGCCAGGTACTTCTTCGCCTCGGCGATGTTCCCGTCGCCGTCGACCTTCACCGTGTCGGCATAGGCGGTCAGCTCCGTTTTGGCGAAGCCGTAGGCGGCCGGGGCCGTCTGGAGCGGAATCGCCGTGCCCTCTCCGCCGTAGACCTGCTTGCCGATGCCCGTCCAGTCGATCGCGGCCTCCAAGGCCTTGCGCATGTCGATGTTGCTCAGCGCGCCCTTCGGATTGGCGACCACCAGGCCGACTTCGAGCGGCGCCGGACCTGAGTAGAGCTTGCCGATCGAGGACGCTGCCAGCTGCGCCACACCGGCGACCGGCGGCTCGTAGGTTCCGTCGATCTGACCGGAGAGCAGACCCGAGGTGATCGCGGACTCATCGGTGAGGAAGGTGAAGGTGATGTGCTTCACCTTCAGCGGCAGCGACTTGTTCCAGTAGCCGGCGTAGCGGCTGACGGTGATCGACTGACCCTGGGTCCACTTGTCGAACTTGTAGGGACCGGTGCACATCACGCCGACACCCGGCGTGCCGACCTTGCTGCCGTGCTCCTCGTAGAACTTCTTCTCCACGACGACCCCGGCGAAGCTCGCCAGCTCCTGGTTGAAGAGGTAGTCGGGTTGGGTGAGGTGGACGGTCACCTGGTACTCGCCGGTCTGCTGGACCGAAGCCACGTTCGCGTACAGGTAGTTGTAGAAGCTGGTCTTGTCGGTGAGGTTGTGGTTCATGCTCCACGCGACGTCGGCGGCCGTCATCGGCGCCCCGTCCCAGAAGGTGACGCCCTTGCGGATGTTGTACACCCAGGTCGTGGGATTGGGGTTCGCGTAGGACTCCGCCAGGTCGGGCTCGATCTGGAAGGTCGGCGTCTGCGCGAGCAGGTTCTCGCACATATTCGAGTTGATCATGTTCGGGGTGTAGTCCGCCGACTGGAACGGATCGATGGTCTGCGGCTCCCCCTCGAAGACGTTCCAGGTGATCGAGTCGACCGTGCCGGTCCCCGTGGGGGTGTAGGTGGTGAGTGCACCGGAGGAGCCGGCGCCGCCTCCGGAGTTCGCGCCGCAGCCGGCCAGCGCGAGCGCGGATACGGCGGCTACGGCGACAACCGCCGCGCGCCGCAGTGGACGTGATGTTCTCATGCGGGTGCTCCCGGTTCATTGGCGCGCGGTGGAAGTCCGAGGTCCCAGCCTTCGCGCGGCACGCTGTCGCGCAGCAGACGGGTGTAGGGGGCCTCGGGGTCGTCGAGCACGGCTGCGGTCGGGCCCTGCTCGACGACGGCGCCGTTCCGCATGACGATGGTGTCGTCGGTCACCTGGCGGATGACGGCAAGGTCGTGGCTGATGAACAGGTAGCTCACGCCACGCTGCTCCCGGATGTCCGAGAGGAGGTTCAGGATCTGCGCCTGGATCGAGACGTCCAGGGCGGAGACGGCCTCGTCGAGGATGAGGATCTCGGGCTCGCCCGCGAGTGCGCGGGCAATCGCCACGCGCTGACGCTGGCCCCCCGACAACGACTTCGGCAGCGCCTGGAGCTGGCGGTCGTCGAGTCCGACCAGGTCGGCGAGCTCGCGCACCCGCTTCTTGGTCTCGTCGCGGTCGAGTCGGAAGTGGACGCCGATCACCTCGGCCAGGCAGTCGCCGATGCGTTGGCGCCGGTCGAGCGAGGTGTAGGGGTCCTGGAAGACGATCTGGATGTTGCGTCCCCGGGCCCGGCGCTGCCGCGCCGATCGGGCCGGCTCCGTGCGGTCCTCCCCTCGGAAGAGGATCCGGCCGCCGCTCGGTCGCTCCAGGCCGATCACCATCCTGGCGGTCGTGGTCTTGCCGGAGCCCGACTCCCCGACGATGCCGAGCGCACCGCCCGCGGCCAGGGTGAAGCTGACGTCCGCAACGGCCACGGCCTCGGCCCTGCCCCGCCCGAAGGTCTTGCTGAGGTTCTCGGCAACCAGCAGCGGCTCACTCATGACCGAACCTCCGATTCGAAGAGCTGACCCCGCAGCGCGGGCATCCGCACGCAGCGCGTCAACCTGTCGGCCCCGCCCACCTGTTGAAGCACCGGCACACCGTCGCCGCAGCGGTCCTCGGCGAAGTGGCACCGGGGAGCGAACGCGCATCCTTCGGGCGCCTCGTAGGCGGTCGTGGGATGACCCGGGATCGCGGGCAGGCGCAGCACCCGTCGGTCGATCTCCGGCCGCGCCTGCAGCAGCGCGGCGCTGTACGGATGCAACGGGTCACGGTGCAGCTGCGCCGACTGCTGACGCTCCATCACCTGGCCGGCGTAGAGCACGATCGTCTCGTCACAGACCGCTCCGGCGAGCTCCAGGTCGTGGGTGATGAAGAGCAGCGCCATGCCGTACTCGCGCTGCATCCGGCCCAGGATGGTCATCACCTCGGCCTGGGTGGTCACATCGAGCGCGGTGGTGGGCTCGTCGGCCAGGATCAGCCGCGGACGTGCCACCACCGCCGCCGCGATCATCACCCGTTGCAGCAGACCGCCCGAGAGCTCATGGGGGTACTGCCGCATCCGGCGTTCGGGGTCACCGATGCCCACCTCCACCAGCAGCTCCATGGCCCGCTTGCGGGCGGCGGCCTTCGGCATCCGGTCGTTGGTCCGCATGGCTTCGGTGAGGAAGTCACCGACGCTGCGCACGGGGTTGGTCGCGGCGCGGGCGTCCTGGAAGATCGTCGCGACGTCGCGGCCCCGGAAGGAACGCAGTGCGGTGCTGCTCAGGTCGAAGACCTCGGCGCCGTCGAACCGGACGCTGCCGGTGACCTCGGCGCCCTCGGGCAGCAGCCGGGCGACCGTGCGCACCGTCATCGACTTGCCGGAGCCGGACTCCCCCACCAGGCCGAGCGCCTGCCCTGCCGCCAGGGAGAACGACACGTCCCGCAGCACGGTGCGCAGCTCCCCCGCGACGGGCAATCCGACGTTGAGGCCTTCCACTTCGAGAAGAGTGCTCATGACCGCGCCTCCCAGCGTTCGGTGAGGCGGTCGCCGAGGACGTTCACCGCGGCGACCGTGATGATGATCAGGGCGCCGGCAAAGAGCGCCTCTTCGGGATGCTGCTGCAGCACGCCCGCCATGCCGGTCCCGACCATGGCTCCCCAGTCCGCCGTCGGCGGCTGCACCCCGAGGCCGATGAAGGACAGGCCGGCCAGGTCCATCAGCGCGAACCCGAAGGCGAGGGTGGCGTTGGCGACGATGAGGCCCGAGACATTGGGCAGGACGTGCCTCAGCATGATCCGCACGCCGTGCAGCCCCTGCACGCGCAGCGCGGCGATGTAGGGCAGCGTTCGCTCGCGCAGCGCGGCGCTGCGCACAATCCGCGCGATATAGGGGATGTAGGCGATCGACAGGGCCACGATCGCGGCCTGGAGTCCCGACCCGAACAGCGCGGTGGCCAGGATCGCCAGCAGCAGACCGGGAAAGGCGAAGACCGCATCGACCACGCGCACCACCAGTTGGTCGAACCAGCCGCCGAACCAGACCGCGGCCAGCGCCAGCACTGTGCCGAGGACCGTCGAGACGAGCACCACCAGGAACGGGCCGATGAGCGCCGTCCGCGACCCGTCCAGCAGCCGCGAGAGCAGGTCGCGTCCACTCGCATCGGTACCGAGGAGGTGCAAGCCGCTGGGCGCCTGGTAGGCCTGCATCAGGTTGACCTCGGTCGCACTGTGCGGAGCCAGCAGCGGAGCCAGCAGCGCGCAGAGGAGGACGACGCCGAGAACGGCGACGGCGACCCGGCCCGAGAGGCCGATGGACCCGGTGCGGCGCAGGCGGCGGGCCCGGGCGCGGCCGGCCCGGTCCGCGACGACAGCGGTACTCATGAGTCCTTCTTTCCGAGCGAGACGCGGGGATCCAGGAGCGTGTAGGCGATGTCGATCAGGGTGTTCAGCACGATGAACGCGCCCACGTAGATCAGACAGATCGCCTGCACCACCGGGAAGTCCTTCTGCTGCACCGAGCTCACCAGGAACTGGCCGAGCCCACCGAGCTGGAAGACCTGCTCCACGACGACGCTGCCCGCGATCAGGCCGGCCACGGTGAGGCCGGCGACCGTCAGCACCGGCATGGCGGCGTTGCGGACCACGTGGCGCCGGACCACGATGCTCCGCGGCAGCCCCCGGCTGACGGCGGTCTGGACATGGTCGGCAGCGAGCTCGGCCCGGATCGCCGCCTGGGTGAGGCGGGCGACGAACGCCACCGATGCCAGCGCCAGAGCGATGGCGGGCAGCACCGTGGCGTAGACGTCGTCGAAACCGCCGGTGCCGGACCCGAACACCGGGAACCAGCCCAGGTCGACGGCGAACACCACGATCAGCACCACCGCGCCGACGAAGGCCGGGACCGCCATCGCAGCCGTGGCCACCGCCATCACCGACCGGGAGAGGAAACCCGGCCGCAGTCCCGCGAAGAGCCCGACGGCCAGGCCCAGCACGAGTACGACGATCGCGGCCATGACGACGAGCAGGAGCGTGACCGACACCCGGCTGCCGAGCAGCGAGGACACCGACTGGTTGTAGATGATGGACGTTCCGAAGTCGCCGTGCGCCAGACCGCCGAGCCACCGGAGGTACTGCTCCCAGACCGGCTCGTTGAGGTGGTACTCGGCCTTGAGCGCGGTGATGGCCTCGGGCGTCATGGTGCGGCCGTGGGTGAGGTAGGTGATCGGGCTTCCCGGAGCGAGGTACAGGGCGCCGAAGACCACCGCACTCGCGATGAGCAGCGTCACCAGCAGTCCGGCCACCCGGCCCGCGACGAATCGAAGGACCGCTCCGCCACCGGACTTCTTGGCCGCCGGTCCCGCGGGGTCGGCGGTCGGCAGTGCCGCGGCGAGTTCGCTCATATCCCGGCTCCTTCGGCCCGGTGCACCACGCGGCCACCGACGACGGTGCGCAGCACCCTCGCCCTGAGCAGCTCCTCGACCGGTAGCGCGAAGATGTCGCGGTCGAGGACGATGAAGTCGGCGTAGAGGCCGGTCGCCAGCCGCCCGTGGAGGTGCTCGGACCGACTCGCCCACGCCGCGTCACGCGTCGCATGGACGATTGCCTCGGCCAGCGGCAGCGCGTAGCGGGCGATGTTGGCCGGAAGCGACGGGTCCAGCGCCGAGCGGCGGGTCGCTGCGATGAACATGTTCGGCAGCGGCGCGTGCGGCGCGGTCGGTGAGTCGGTCCCCAGCACGAGGGTGGCACCCGCCCCGGTCAGCTCCGGCCAGGGGTAGCCCCGCTCGAACCGGTCGTCGCCGAGGACCCGTCGCCAGTTCTCCTGCATCGCGGGGTCGGCGTGCACGGGTTGCATGCTGGCGGTGATGCCCAGCGCCGCGAGTCGTTCGATGTCGGCGGCCTCGACCACTTCGAGGTGCTCGATCCGGTGGCGCCGCTCCTGGGGCCCGTTGGTCGCCACCGCGATCTCGACCGCGCCGATGGCGACGCGGATCGCCTCGTCCCCGATCGCGTGCATCGCGACCTGGAGACCGGCCGCGTCGGCCGCCGCGACCACCGGCGCCAGTTCGGCCAGGCTCCAGATCGGGTCGGCATGGGTGCCGTTCGCATACGGTCGCCCGAGGGATGCGGTGCAGCCGTCGACGGTGCCGTCCACCATCACCTTGATTCCGGTGACCCGCAGGAAGGGGGTCGCCCCACGCTCCGCGAGTTCGACGGCCCGACGTACCTGGGCCAGGTTGTCGGCGTCGTCGCCCGTCGGCTGGATCCGCCAGAAGCCGGAGATCCGTGCGGTCAACGCGCCGGCTGCGTCTGCCTGGCGCATCACCTCGTAGTCGTCCTCGTTGAGCGCCATGTCGGTCGAGCCGACGACGCCGGTCTCGGCGTAGGCAGCGAGGACTGCCACCAGGGCACGACCGCGGTCGCTCGCGTCGCTGAACCCCTCAAGGACCGGCCACACCAGACGGTGCATCGCTGTCTCGTCCACCAGTCCGGTGGCGACGCCATCGGCATCGCGGTGCACCGCGCCACCGGGTGGCGCCTGGGTGGCGCTGTCGATCCGGCACTCGGCCAGGGCAGCGGTGTTGAGCCAGATGGAGTGGTAGTCGTAGGCCTGCGCGTAGACGGGGCGGTCGGCGACGACCGCGTCGAGCATGCCCCGGTCGGGAACGCCGCCGGGGATGTCGCCGTGCTTCCACCCGGTGGCGACGATGCGCGGCACGTCGGGATTGGCCTCGGACCACGTCCGAATACGGCGCTGGATCTCCTCGACCGAGTTCGCACCCCAGAGGTCGACCTGCACCGCGGCCTCGCCGGTGCCTACGACATGCGCATGGCCGTCGACGAATCCGGGAAGCACGGTCGCGCCGCCCAGGTCGTGGATCAGCGCGTCCGGGCCCGCTACCCGTTCGGCGGTCGCGGCGTCGCCGACATACGCCAGGCGCTCGCCCGCCACCACCAGGGCCGCTGCCCACGGACGCCGGTCCGAGGTGAAGATGTGTGCGTTGCGGTAGAGATGTACCGACATTGACAGTCCTTTCCGGTGTTCGTCAGAAGTTCGTCAGCAGTCCGTCAGAAGCGGTGCAGGCCCTCGCGGGCCGCGATGTCCGGCGTCGCCGCCAGGTAGTCGATGGCGAAGCCGGGGAGGTCGAGCGAGGCGGTCAGCAAGGTGCCCCACTGCTCGTGCTCGGGCTTCGAGGTGTCCGCTCGCATACAGACCACGGCGTCTGCACCGGCGCTGCCGCAGAAGGCCTCCGCCCGGCGCTCGGGCGAGCGGCCGACCATGTCGGCCCGCATCCCCCGGGCATGGTCGTAGCGCTCGACCGTCGCGGAATCCGGCGTCGACTCGTCGCCGGCGGCCAGCCGGGGATCGAGGAAGTGGTTGGTGTGGAACACCCAGCCGTCCGCGAGCGGTTCGACCACCGCGGTCCCGGCCGGGGACATCTCGATCGCAGCGGCCTCACCGCGGCCGTCGTGGAAGCTCACCACCGTGAGCACCGTCGATGCGCTCACCCGGGCCGAGGCGACGAGTTCCACGGCCTCGGCCACCGTGGTGGCCTCGTCGAGCACCCGGCGGGCGACGGCGTGCACCGGAACCCCGCCACCGAGGTGGTCCGCCTGGTGGCGCAGGATGTTGAAGTGCAGGCCCAGGCCCGCGTCATTGAGCCCGATCTTGGCGGCGGTGCCGAACTCGGTGAACAGCTTGACCCGATGGCCGGCCCGACCGACCGTCGCCAGCAACAGGCCTTCGGGAGTCAGGTGGTCGTGCCAGTCCCAGGTCTGGATCGTCTCCGGAGCACCGCTCTCGGGGACGAAGACCGCCGTCGTGCACTCACCGACGCCGGGCGCGGCCGTCAGGATCTCGGTGCGGGCGCCGACGGCCGCGGCCCGCCAGGGCTCCAGGTCCGCCCCTTCGGCGAGGCCGGCGGCCTCGGCGGCGAGGTCGGGGCACCACTGTTCCAGCGCGGCGGAACTGTTGGCCGCGATCTCGCGCACCGTCGCCCTGCCGATGCCGATCAGCTCGAAGTGGGACAGGTAGCGCTCGCTGGTCCGCCGGATCTGGGCGGAGAAGGCCGCCCCGATCTCTCGACCGCGCTCACGCGGGTCGGTCGTGGTGGTAGCGAACTCGTGCAACTTCATCAGGTCTGCTTCCAGCCTTCGTGGAGAGCCGCCGAGGTTGGCGGTGGAAGGGGACGCTAGATAGGTAAAACGTTTAATACAATGCTGTAGCCGAAGTCGCTTCGAAGCTTCTCCAGCGCAGACGGGAGCACGGTCATGGGCCGACAGCAGGGCGTGAAGATCCGGGACGTGGCCGAGCGGGCGGGCGTCTCGATCGCGGCGGTGTCCATGGCGCTCAACGACACCGGCACCCTGAGCGCCGCAACTCGCCTGCGGATACGGGCGATTGCCGAGGAGATGGACTACCAGGCCGACGCCCTGGCCCGAGGGCTGCGGCGATCGTCCGTCGGCGCCATCGGGCTGGTGATGCGCTCCCTCGACGCGCTGGGCGAGTACGCGCCCCAAGGCGTCGACGTCTTCACCCGGTACATCGGCTCCGTCTCCGCCCAGGCCATGGACAGAGGGCTCAGCCTGATGCTCGTCCCCGACCCGACGCGACGACCCACCCCACCGCTGGCGCTCGGACTCGACGGCTACATCGTGACCATGCCCCACACCGACGACCCGGTGATCAGCCTGCTGGAGCGGCGCGGGATCCCGTACGTCACCCTGGGCCGGGACCCCAGCCGCCCGGACTTCAACGACTGGGCAACCGAGGACGACCCGCGCACCTTTCAGCGGGTACTGGACCACTTCTACAAATCCGGCGCCCGCTCGATCGCCCTCCTGCGCGGCGTCGACCCCAACGCCTGGAACATCGACGGCGAGGCGGCCTACCGCTCATGGTGCGAGCGCCACGGCATGCCGCAGCGCGTCTACGCATCGCCCGAACGCGAAGGAGAGATCGGCGGCGAGCGCACCTCCCACACCATCCTTGCCCACGGTGTTCCCGACGCGATCCTGTGCCACACCGGACGCCAGGCAGCAGGCGTGCTGGCCGGCCTGACCTCCCTCGGGATCGCGGTGCCCGACCGAACCATGCTCGCCACCGCCTCCGACTCCGAACACACCCGCCACAGCCGACCGGCGATCTCGGCCGTCGAACTCCACGCCGAGGCGACCACCAAGGCCCTGCTCGACCTGCTCCAGGCCCGGATCGCCGGCGAGCCGAGCGCCGGCCCGATCCTGACCACCGCCAGGTTCCGCATCCGCGCGTCCTCCCGCCGAAGCGACGCCCCCGCGCCCACCCAACCCACGGAGTGAGCCGAACCGGACCAAGCGCTCTTTCTCCATCAGGACTGCCGACGCGCCGAACTGACCCAGTGTCACCAACCAGGGTGGCGGAGCCGCACCACCCCTACCAGGTGTTGAGGCTCACCCGGCCGTGGCCCCTGGGGAAGAGCCGCGGGTACATCGGCCTCACGGTGTCGGTCCTGCCCAGCGCGTAGTCGGCGAAGCGCAGTCCGGCTGCGGTCGCCGGATGCACCCGTACGTCCGACAGTCGGGATCGGTCACCGGTCAGCACGGCAGCCCGTGCCTGGTGGAACAGGCGGGCACACTCGGCGCAGTCGGCTGGAACGTCGTGCTCGACCTCCGGCAGCGCGCGCAGGAACGGCTCAGCGTCGGCCATGTCCTCTATGCGCACGGCGACGCTCCGGCTTCCGCTGCCGCCGGCGCCCGGAGCGTCGGCCCGTACGGCACGAACCACTGCGGGAACTCCCGCAGCATCATCGCGTCGTAGGCGTCGGCCGCGCACAAGTCGCATCGCTGCGTACGCGCCAGCAGGACGGCCAAGGCCCCGCAGCCGCCACACCTTTCCGCCCGCGCTGTGTGCGTCCATCCACCCATGTGCTGCTCCCCGCATCCCTTGTCTGTCCAAAACGCTACGGAGCGGCAGAGCCAGGGCTCAAGGAATTTGCGAGAGGTTGCGGAAGCTCACGCCAGATCCGTGATCGCCCTGCCAATGATTGCGCGCGCACCTGGGCCGTAGACGGCCATCTTGGCAAGTTCGTTGAAGGCCTTGAGGTAGTCACTGATCTCGCGCGGCTGTGTGATGTTCAGCTTCGCCGTCAGCGTCTCCACCGCAATCCGCTGATCATCAAAGATGTAGAACGCCTCCAGTGGCCACACGGTCCGCCGCGCAGCCTGCGGGATCACCCCCAGGGAGACCGACGCAAGCGGCATCACGGCGAGCAGGTGCCCCAGTTGACCGGCCATCGTCTCAGCGTCACCGATCTGCGTCCGCAGCACCCACTCCTCGACCAGGACCGCGAACCGGTGCCCACCCTCGTACAAGAGACGGCCACGGGCCAGCCGTGCGGGGACCGCTTCGGCCACGTCGTCCGGGGTGCCTTGGAAGTCGCTGAACGACTGCATCAACGCCGTTGCGTACTCAGCCGTCTGGAAGAATCCGGGGATCACGTTGGAGACGTACATCCTGAACAGCTCGGTCTGTTCGTACCCCTGGATCAGCTTCTCCTGGGACTCCCTCATCCCCGTACGGTGCTTCCTCCGCCACTCGACGTACATGGAATCGGCCGCTCGGGATTCGGCGATAAGGTCCGCTGCCTGCCCGTCGGCCCCGCAAGCGGCACACCAGGCCCTGATATCCGCGTCGGACGGCGCAGCCTTGGCGCTCTGGATGCGGGAGGTCTTGGCCGCATGCCAACCGCATCGGGCCGACAACTCGTCGCCCGATATCCCGGCATCCTTGCGGAGGCCCACCAACCGGTCAGCAAGAGCCTTGCGCGCGGCTGCGGCACTGGACGACGGTGATGATGACAACGACATGTGTGCTGACTGCCCGGTGGCTCGCAGGGATGCTCAGACTCTGTACTTCTCATGCGGGACGGCACGCTCCCACACGGCATCGAACGCCGTGCCGCAGAGCTTCGCAGTGGCGGGGTCATCGCTCAACTCGAAGGCCGGCTCAGCCCAGTCCCCGTCACCCGTAAAAATGTTGAACCGGATCAACCGGTCATCGAAGAGCCAGAAGTCCGCCCCCGGCAACGCGATGTCGAGTGCCTGACGCCGGGGAAGCCAGCGGATCTGCTCCCCGGCGGCGATGTTCGTAAAGGTGCCGGAGTGCTCGTACCTGATGTACTCGGTGACCGGCTCGGAGACGATCCGGGCGCGACGCATGACCACGCCACGGCTGACGGTCTCGGTGATCAGGTCAAGCCAGGGACGCCACCACGACGCACGGTCGGCCGGATTGAGCCGAACCCCCGCCTGCCACGCCCTGAAGGCATCCGCCTCCGTACCGACGGCGTAGCTGTCACGCATTTCCAGATGGACTGCCGTCTTCTGAGCGGCCCTGAGCAGCGTCGGAAAGTCCGGCACGTTCTGCGGCATCGCATGCCTCCCTCAGTATCGGCACCATGCGGAACGGGATCTCGATCACCTTCTCATGGCCCGGAATCCCGACGCGATGCCCCGGAACCCACTCGGTTTCGTTGATCTCCGTCGTGTCGGCAGGGCCCGCCGTCTCCCCCTGGAGAAGGATCTTCTTCGCCTCGGGGTTCACCCAAACCATGGGTGAACCCTCATCGCCCGTCTCCGGGTCCACGCCGTAGAAATCCAGTGGCACAGCGATCTCCCCTGTCCAACCGATTGCGGAGTCTTGCATGAGCGTGGGCTTGTCGGGTGCCCCTATCTACCAGAACACCGGTCCCGGGACGTAGTCCTCGAACCAGCGGTCCTCGATCGGCGTGGTGGAGACGGGCGCTACGCTCCCAACCATGTCCAGCACTTCGCGTGTCTTCACCTGCTCGTGCTGCCGGGGCGAGCACCGCGGTCCGGCCATGGGAAGGATTCCGGCGGCCGTCCGTCCCGTGTGTCTCTTGGCCGTAGGGGTCCTCACCCTGACTACGGCATGCTCCGCCGGCCGGAGCGCAACCGGTTCACCGGCCGGGCCTGTGGCCGCCGCTGTGTCGCCGACGCCCACCCCTGCTGCTCCCCTGATCACAGCCTCGACGCTCGCGGACGCGGACGCCGGACTGCGTCGCCTTTTCGTCGCGACGCTGAATCCTGCGAAACGCCCCAAGGGGGCACGGATGCACGGGGGTATCGATATAGGCATCCCGGACGCCCCGCTGTGCAACGAAGGCTCCGGAGACGCCCGCGACACTGTGGCGCTTGAGCTCTCCGGCGGTTCGAGTCCAACAGGCTTCGGCCCTGCGGTCGCGACCGAACTTGAGTCGCAGGGTTGGAAGTTCGGCGCTTGGGCCACGTCGACCACCGGCGAGAGGCACACGACAGCGACCAGCGGCGGTTTTACGATCTCCTTGGGGTACCACCAGAATCCGCAGAGCACGACCCTGATAGGCGTGACGCCGTGCCTGCCCGGTAGACCTGACGCTGACAAATCCCTCTCTCCGACATCCACCGGGTAATTCGACATTCGCATGCCCGGGACGTTCTCAAGCAGGGGCATTCTCGCCACAGCTGATGGGAACACACAGGGGGGCAGGAACCGAGGACCAGTGGGGAGGCGTCCAACCCGGCATGCAGGATCGATACCTCTACCTCGCTCGCCATGGCGAGGCCACGCCGGACGAGTGCGCGCTCACAGGCGCCGGGCAACGGCAGGCGGAGCTGCTGGGCAGGCGCCTGCGCGGAGTGCCGCTGACGGTCATCCACCACGGTCCGCTGCCCCGCGCGGCGCAGACGGCCCGGCTGGTAGGAGCGCAGCTGGGCGAGGTTCCACTCCGTGAGTCCGAGGCAGCGGGCGACTATGTTCCGTACATTCCGGAGCGAGCGGAGTTCCCCCCGGAGTTGGCCGAGGGCTTGTCGACTCGCCTCGCCTGGGTGTCGGCAGAAGAGCGGGCCCTGGGGGCGGAGTTGGCCGGCCAGGCGGTCAGGGACTTCACCGGGCTGGTCCACGAGGGGGACGCACCTCGTCACGAGCTTGTCGTGACCCACGCGTTTCTCATCGCCTGGCTGGTGTGCGCCGCGATGGACGCCCCGGCCTGGCGCTGGATGAGCCTCGACCACGCCAACGCAGCACTCACCGTCATTCGCTTCGCCCCGGCCCGGCCGGCGTCCGTCCTGGTCTACAACGACATGAGCCATCTCCCAGAGGATCTGCGTTGGACCGGGTTCCCCGCCCAGCTCCGCACGCCCTGCTGAAGCCGGAGCGGCAGTTGGCACCCGAGCCGGCACGACGCGGCCGACGGCGGCGTGGCGGCGACGGCCAGCGCCTCGGACTCGGCACTTCCAAACTGCGCGGGCAGTAGGTCACACCGTGTCTGCGGGGTCGGGGCGGCGGCGGAGGATGTTCATCACGGTGACCGTCATGACGGGGTCGCCGTGCTGGTTGAGCATCTCGACCCTGGTGTGCACCAGGCCGCGGTCGGGCTTGGAGCGCGAGACGCGGGCCTCGGCGACGGTCGTGCGCATGGACAGGGAGTCGCCCGGGCGGACCGGTCGGAGCCAGCGGAGTTCGTCGACGCCGGGTGAGGCCAGGCTCGCCGCCTTGCTCAGGTAGTGCTCCGCGTAGAGCTGCATCATCAGGGCGGTGGTCTGCCAGCCGCTGGCGATCAGGCCCTGGAACGGGCCTGCCGCTGCGGCCTCCGGGTCCGCGTGGAAGGACTGCGGATCGTACTGCCGGGCGAAGCCGAGGATGTCCTCCTCGCTCACTGTGAGGCTCCCGTACCAGAACACCGATCCCGGGACGTAGTCCTCGAACCAGCGGTCCTCGATCGGGGTGGTGAAGTCCGAGGTGCCGAGGCTGCTCGTGCCCATGGGGTCTGTCTCCGGGTGTCGTGTCGCGGCGTGTCGCGGCGTGTCGCGGTCGGGTCGGGTCCGCCGGACGACACTACTCCGGCAGCTGCCTCGGGGGCGTCTCCGTTCGCCGGACACGCCCCCGAGGTGCTACTGGCTCGGCTGTTCCGTAGCGGTCAGTACTGGGTGGTGACGGTGACTCCGCTGAAGGCGGTGGCGCCGTAGAGGCTGATGTAGCGGTAACCCGCGGTGGCATTGGAGACGGTGATGCTCTGAGTGGCGCCGGACCCGGTCGACTCAGCCGTGTAGTTGGTGCCGCTGGCCCAGTCGGTGGGGTCGTAGTAGAGGTAGGCGGTTCCGGTGCCACCGGTCGTGCTGACCGTCAAGGTGGTTGTCCCGGCCGGGAGGTCGATCCACAGGTAGTCGAGGTTCCCGGCAGTCGCGGACTGGTCGGCCCGGAAGCAGTCCTGGTCCATCGCCTGCGGGTTCGCGGCGCTGCACGGACTGGTGACGGTCACCGACTGGGAGGTGCTGGAGGTCTTCCCGTTGCTGTCGGTCACGATCAGCCCGACGGTGTAGGTTCCGGCCGCCGCGTAGGTGTGCGCGGGGCTCTGCGCCGTGGACGTCGACCCGTCGCCGAAGTTCCAGTCCCAGTTGGTGACGCTGCCGGTGCCGGACTCGGTGGACCGGTCGGTGAACGCGGCCGCCAGCGCGGTGGTCGCCGCGCCGAAGGCGGCCGTCGGCGTCCCCTGGGCGTTGTCCGCGACGGTGTCGAGCCAGGCGTCGAAGTCGGCGTCGTAGCGGGTTCCGATGGTGTCGGTGTAGTAGTCGTATCCGGCGGTGTAGTTGCCGGCCCGGTAGTCGTCGAGGATCGCCTGCATGTCGGCGGGGTGCTCTTCGAGCATGTAGCGCACGGCCAGGTAGCTCCAGGGGAAGACCCGGTCGTCGTTGCTGTTGGCGTAGGTGGTCTGCCACAGGGTGCTCAGCGCATAGGTGTGCTCGCCGGCGTCGGTCACCGCGTCGGTGTCGGTGACGCCCCGGTAGCTCGCCGAGATGTATCCGGAGATGCCCTCGATCCACCAGATGTTCGGGTCCACCTCCATCTGCGCCCAGGTGCCCATGGTGTCGTAGCGGGCGTCCAGGAAGTGCGTGTACTCGTAGTTGAGGTTCCAGATGTTGTCCGTGTAGCCGTCGGCGCCGGAGTCCTGGTAGAGGATGGAGTAGTCCTGGTTGCCGGGCGTGGACGGGGTGTTGTAGATGGTGATGCCGCCGTTGTCGGTGGGAACGCCGTAGATCGTCGGGGCGTAGATCTGGTAGTCGAGGTCGCTCGCGAAGACGGCGATGTTGTCGGTGTCGTTGTACTGGCCGGCGATCGGGCCGCTGTCCTTGACCACGCTCTGGAAGTAGGCGTCCTGACCCGCGAGTTCGGTGCAGGCCACGTTCAGCTCGGTCGGAGTGAGTGCCTCGGCGAGGATGGTGACCTCCGAGTTGCACGCGTGCGTGATCGGCAGCGCAGCCGCGGTGGCCTGGGCCACCAGGTTGCAGACGCCGTAGTAACCGCAGTCGGCCGCGTCGTAGCCGTTGGCCTGCTGCGCGACGGACATCCACAGCGCGGCTGTCGGGCCGGAGATCGACGAGGCCTGCAGCAGGCCAAGCATCAGCGGCCGTACCTGGGCCTGGAGCGCCGGGAACTGGACGTACGCGGCGAGGGTGTTGCCGGCATCGGCGTCCATGAAGGTGTTGTAGCCGCCGAGCAGTCCGGTGTGGTCCAGCGCGAAGGCGTCGAGGGTGTTGACGAGTCCCGGATCGGCGGTGAGCGCGGTGACGAAGGCGGGGAAGTACGTCCCGCGCCAGAGCGGGGTGTAGACGTCGTAGATGACGGCGTCCATGCCGCTGACGGCGTCCCAGGAGCTGTTGTAGGCGTTGAGCAGCCGTTGGTAGACGCTCAGGTAGTCGCTCTGCAGGTCGGCGCTGTCGGAAAGGATCACCGCGTAGCCGAGGACCTCGCCGTTGGCCGAGGAGACGTCGGCGGTCTGCGGGTCGGCGAAGAAGGCGTTGAGGGCGTTCTCGACGTCCGTCGAGAGGGTCGCGTCGTAACTCCCGACATCCGTGGAGTCGTAGTACTGGACGTAGTACCCGGCCTGCAGGTACTGGATGAGTTGCGCGATTCCGGTCGAGTCGTCGCCGGTGTAGCCGGCCGCCAGCCCCTGGTAGGCCTGGGCGACGGCGACCATCTGGGACTCGTTGAACACCTGCTGGGCGTCGCTGCCGGTGGTCGTGAACAGCGAGTTGATGCAGTCGGTGGTCGAGTCCTCGACGTACGAGGCCAGCGCCGGGCCGCTGAGGGCGCCGAAGGCGGCCGGGGTGCAGGCCTGCGTGGCGAGGGACCTCGCGGCCGTCCTGCCGGCGGTCTTCGCCGGGCTCGCGGCAGCCTGCGACACCGTCGGGCGTCGCGGCGGGAGTTGGCCGACGGCGAGCCGGCCGTACTGGACGGAGGCCGCGTCGGTGCCGCCGGCGACGGCGCCCGTGGGAGCGGGCCCGGCCGGGCGGTGCGAGGCCGGGACGGTCCGGACGGCAGCGGCCGAACCGGTCGCGGCCAGGGCCGGAGCTGTCGACACGCCCATGAGCAGGGTGAGTATCGCTGTGCCGGAGGCCAGCAATCTGGGCAGGAGGAATCGGCGGCGCACTGCTGCTCCTTCAGGGTGGGGGGTCCGCTTCACGATTCGGAGGGGAAGCGTGTGACGCACCGTCTCATCACCCGGCGGACCGAACAATGCGGCCAGGAACAGCAATTGAGGTGGCCCCGTCACAACATCCGGGGCGGCGCCTTTACCGAGGGCGCCGCCCGGTGGCTCCGTGCTGCCCATGCCTGGTAGTGCGGCACCCGGTCCACGAGGCTGCGGTACGAGGCCGAGGCCGTGTCGAAGAGCGTCGACACCAGTTCCTCGGTGACACTCTCCATTCGCCAGGCCAGCAGGTAGCGGCACCAGACCGGCGTGCCGAGGAGGGGCCTGACGATGACGCCGGGGATCGGTCGGGTCGTCGCCTGCACCAGGCATACGCCGAGCCCTTCGGCGATCATGTCCTGCAACTGGTGCCGGTCGCCCAGGAACTCGTGCACCAGCGCCGGGGCGAAGCCGACCGCCGCGCAGGCGGCGTAGAAGACGCCCGGCCACCCGGCGCCGTCGTCCGGGGTGACGAACCAGGGGTCCTCGGCCAGGTCGGCGAGCGCGATCTCCACGCGGTGCCGGAGCCGGTGACCGGCAGGCAGGGCCACGAAGGAGGGCTCGGTGACGATCCCGCGGTGCCCGACGGCACCGGAGTGCTGCAGCTCGAGCCCGGGGTAGTCCACGCCGATCGCGGCGTCGAGCCCGTCCCGCTCCAGCAGGTCGACGATCTGGGAGGACTCGTAGACGCTGCTCACCGTCACCGCCAACTCGGGCAGATCACTGCGGATCCGCCCGACCATGCCGGACAGGATCGGGGAGTTGGTGGCGGCCAGGCGCAGGACGGGTCGTGGCGCAGCCTCCTCGACCGGCTGGCGGCCGACCGCCTCGGCGCGGGCCAGCACATCACGGGCGCGGGAGACGACCCCTGCCCCGTACCGCGTCGGCCGCACTCCCTCAGTGCCGCGCTCGAACAGCGCTCTGCCGAAGTGGGCCTCGATCCGGCGTAGTTGGGTACTCAGCGCCTGCTGCGAGCAGCCCGACTCGGCCGCGGCGCGGCCGATGCTCCCCGCGTCCGCCACCGCGCACAGCGCCCGTAGATGCCGCAGCTCCAGCTCCATCCGAACTCCCCGCACCCGCGCAGCGATCAAACGGTCGAACTGAATGCTAGTCAGAATCCGGATGCCATCCAGGACTTCTGCCTACCAGCGTGACAACCGGGTCGGCCGGGGCGGCGGCGGGGAGCTGAACTTCCCGTGGTTGACGGCCTCTTGTGTGTCGTGCGACACGTCAAATATGCTATTGCACTGACGGTGAGTCACCGTCAGCAAGTCGACCCGAGAGAGGACTGTGTCACGTGCGCAGACTCAGATCCGCTGTTTTCCGACGCGGCCGAACCATTGTGCTCGGTGGCCTCGTCGCTGCCGTGGCCGCCGCAGGACTGACGAACCCGCTGGCTGCGGCAGCCAATCCGCACCCCGCCTCGGCGGGGTGGACCAGGACCGCGGACGGCAACTGGGTGCAGGTCCAGCCCGGCACCCCGCTCGTCGCCAAGACCGTCGCCCGGCCGAAGACGGCCGCGCCGATCGGCAAGCGCAGCGCCACCTCGCCCGGCCCGGCCTCGACCAAGACCTCCGGCGGCAAGACTCCGAAACTGGTGGACGGCTCGGACCCCGGCAACGGCAACGACGGCGACGGCTACGTGGCCAACGAGTACGACCTGCAGGTCAGCTACAAGGGCGGTCAGGACTCCAGCGGCGTCATCACCGGCCCACCCAAGGTGTACCTGGTGGTCTGGGGCTCCCAGTGGGGCACCCCCTCCACCAACTCCACCGGCGACACCGTGATGTCGGGCGACGCCGACGGGGCCGTCCCCTACCAGCAGGACTTCTTCAAGGGCCTGGGCAGCGCCGGTGACGGCTGGAGCGGGGTGCTCACCCAGTACTGCGAGGGAATCCCGGCCGGCACCATCCAGTGCCCGTCGACCGCACCCCACATCCAGTACCCGAAGGCCGGCAGCGTGCTGGCCGGCGTGTGGGTCGACAACAGCGCCGCCGCGCCCCAGTCCGCCACGGAGACCCAGCTCGGGGTCGAGGCTGCCGCCGCGGCGCAGCACTTCGGCAACACCACCGAGGCGCAGAACCGCAACGTGCAGTACGTGATCGATTCGCCGCAGGGCACCGACCCGGACAAGTGGAAGGAACTCGGCTACTGCGCCTGGCACGACTTCGAGCGCTCCTCGGACGGCCAGCTCGCCTACACCAACATGCCGTACCTGCCCGATGTGGCGGGTTGCGGAGCCGACTGGTTCGGTGAGACCACCACGCGCGGGCTGCTCGACGGCTACGGCATCATCGGCGGCCACGAGTACGCCGAGACCCTCACCGACCCGAACACCCCCGGCGGCTGGACCGACGCCACCGGCCAGGAGATCGCCGACAAGTGCTCCTGGATCCCCTACGGCTCCAACGGCGGGCTCTTCTTCGAGAACCTGTCCACGGGTTCGTTCCCACTGCAGACGCTCTGGTCCAATGAGGACCATCTCTGCATGGCCTCCGACCCGATATCCACCGGACCACAGCTGACTCTCAGCACCATGTGCAACCGCACTGATCCACCAGGTACGGCGCTCTCGATACCGGCGGTCGCGGCCGACAGTACCGGATCAGCGGTCACCTACAGCGCCAGCGGCCTGCCCGCGGGGCTGAGCATCGACCCGTCGACCGGCGTCATCTCCGGTAGCACCGGCGCCTCCGCCGGCGGCTACTCACAGATCACCGTGAACGCCAGGGACGGCGCCGGACTGACCGCCACCACCAGCTTCTGGGAGGGGTTGTTCTCCGGTGGCCAGCACGGCTGCTCGGCCGTCCAGCAGCTGATCGACCCCGGGTTCGAGAACGGCTCGGCCGACGTCAACCACACGGTGATGGCGGACGCCTGGAGCCCGTCGGAGTACAACCTGATCACCCCGTCCAGCCTGCACTCGCCGCACTCGGGCAGTTGGTACGCCTGGCTCGGGCAGGACACCGGCACCACCGACTCGATCACCCAGTACCTGGACACCTACCCCGGGTACAGTTCGGCCAACTTCTCCTTCTACCTGGACACCGAGACCACCAACACCTCGGACACGCCCGACACGCTCTCGCTGATAGCCATCGACCAGTACACCGGACAGCCGATCGGCACGGTCGGGACCTGGTCGAGCAAGGGGTCCAGCCCCGGCTACCAGCAGGAGTCGGTCGACCTGTCCCCGTTCATCGCCCAGGTCGGCTGGGGGACGACCATCGGCCTGGAACTCGTCTCCAACGAGACCGGCTCCACGCCGACCACCGCGTTCCTGGTGGACGACACCTCCGCCACCGAGTACTG
>FTAK01000187.1_pt1 | contig 21131 bp, 16 predicted proteins | sample 1639071 | NCBI WGS metagenome assembly FTAK01 (sample SAMEA3914812, study PRJEB12502) | metagenome | biome: forest; material: soil | place: Canada | collected 2011-07-07 | depth 0.1 m
CCGGGCGCCCCGCGCCACCTTCGCCTCGGTGCACGGGCGCGACCCGGCCGAGGTGCGGGCGGCCGACCTGACCCTGGACCGGTTCCTCGACCGGCGCCTCCTCGGCGAACGCCAGGCCGCCGAGGGCCCTGCCGACCAGCGGGTACTGCTGACCGGGGCGACCGGCTACCTGGGACGGTTCCTCGCGGTCGAATGGCTCCGCCGCGTCGCCCGCGACGGCGGGCGGCTGACCTGCCTCGCCCGGGCCGCCGACGACACGGCGGCCCGGCAGCGGGTGGTCGCGTGCCTGCGCGCGGCGGCCGGGGACGGGGCCGACTGGTTCGACGCGGTCGCGGCGCAGCGCCTTGAGGTCCTGGCCGGGGACGTGTCGGCGCCGAGGCTGGCTCTGGACGACGCGGGCTGGGAGCGGCTCGCCGCCGGGACCGGGCAGATCGTGCACGCCGCGGCCCTGGTCAACCACGTGCTTCCGTACCGCCGGCTGTTCACCCCGAACGTCGCCGCGACGGCGGAGCTGATCCGGCTGGCGCTCACCGGTCGGCCGAAGCGGTTCGCCTTCGTGTCGACCATAGCCGCCGCGACCCGGCCGGACGGCTCGCTCCTCGACGAGTCGGTCGACATCCGCGAGGCCTCCCCCACACGGCAGTTGAACGCGTCCGACGCGAACGGCTACGCCACCGGCAAGTGGGCCGGGGAGGTCCTGCTGCGCGAGGCGCACGAGCGGACGGGCCTGCCGGTCACGGTGTTCCGGCCCGACATGATCCTGGCTCACAGCAGCCTGCCGGGTCGGCTGAACCCGACCGACCGGTTCACCCGGCTGATCCTCAGCGTCCTCGCGACGGGCATGGCGCCGCGCTCCTTCTACCGGCTCGACCGGAACGGCGACCGCCGCCGGGCCCACTACAGCGGCCTGCCGGTGGACTTCACCGCCGAGGCCATCGCCACGCTCAGCGCCCGGGGCGCGGACGGGTACCACACCTACCACACCGTCAACGCGAACGACGACGGCGTCTCGCTGGACGAGTTCGTCGACTGGTTGGTCCGCGCCGGGCACCCGGTCACCCGGTTCGACGACCACCAGGAGTGGCACCTGCGCTTCGAGGCGGCCCTGCGCGGCCTGCCCGAGCAGCAGCGCCGACTGTCGCTGCTGCCGTTGCTGCGGGCGTACGCCCGCCCGGGCGAGCCGCGCGCGGGCTCGGCGACCCCGGCCGCGCGGTTCACCGCGGCGGTCGCGGAGCTCGGCCTCGGCGGCGGTCAGGTGCCCTCGCTCTCACCGGAGTTCATCGGCAAGTGCGTCGCGGACCTGGGACTGCTCGGCCTCCTGTGACCCGGGCCGGAAGCCGCTGCGGCCGGCCGCGCCCGAACGGTGCGGCCGGCCGCGGCCGGTGGTCGGCGTCGCTCAGCCGCGCAGCCGGGCCATCCAGGCCTCCACCTCGTCCGCCGCCCGGGGCAGGACGGCCGAGAGGTTCTCGTTGCCGTCGGCGGTGACCAGGATGTCGTCCTCGATCCGGACGCCGATGCCGCGGTACTCCTCGGGCACGGTCAGGTCGTCGGGCTGGAAGTACATCCCCGGCTCCACGGTGAGCACCATCCCGGGCTCCAGCGTGCCGTCGACGTACAGCTCGGTCCGGGACACGGCGCAGTCGTGGACGTCCAGGCCGAGCATGTGGCCGGTGCCGGCCAGGGTCCAGCGGCGGTGCAGACCGAGGGCGAAGACCTCGTCCACCGACCGGTCGCCGAGCAGGCCCCAGGAGACCAGGTGCTCGGCGAGGCACCGCTGGGCGGCGTGGTGGAAGTCCCGGAACGCGGCCCCGGGCTTGACCGCCGCGATACCGGCCTCCTGCGCCGCGAACACCGCCTCGTAGACCTTGCGTTGGACCGGGGTGAACCGGCCGCTGACCGGCACGGTGCGGGTGACGTCGGAGGTGTAGAGGTTCCTGGTCTCCACGCCGGCGTCGAGCAGCAGCAGTTCGCCGGGGCGGGCCCGGCCGTCGTTGCGCGTCCAGTGCAGCGTGGTGGCGTGCGTTCCCGAGGCGCAGACCGTCGTGTAGCCCACGTCGTTGCCCTCGACCCGTGCCCGCGTGTAGAAGGCGCCCTCGACGGCCCGCTCGGGGGTCGGCCCGTCCGCGTCGAGGAGGCGGACCACGTCCTCGAAGCCGCGGCCGGTCGCCGCGCACGCGAAGCGCAGCTCGGCTGTCTCGAACTCGTCCTTGACCAGCCGCATTTCGGAGAGGAAGACGCGCAGCTCCTGGTCCCGCTCGGCGCTCACCACGCCCGCCAGGGCGGCCTCGACGGCCGCGTCGTGGCCGCGCAGCAGGCGGACCGGGCCGGTGGCCGAGGCGAGCCGGTCGACCAGCGTGCGGACGTCACGGCAGGGCAGGCCGAGGAGTTGTTCGTTCTCGCTGAGGCTGTTGCGTCGGCCGGTCCACAGTTCACCGTGGTAGTCGAGCCAGAACTCGCCGTTCTCCCGGTCGGAGCGGGGCAGCAGGTAGGCGACGGCCTGCTGCCCGCCGTCCGCTCCCGACTCCAACACGACTACTGAGTCCTCGGATTGATCGCCCGTCAGGTACACGTACTCGGAGGACGGCCGGAACGGGAAGTCCGAGTCGTTGGAGCGGACCTTCGGGTTGCCGGAGGGGATCACCAGCAACTCGCCGGGGAACCGGGCGGAGAGCTCGGCCCGGCGGCGCGCGGTGTGCGCGGCCTGCGGGAGGGGCTCCAGGTCGGGCAACCGGGTGTCCGCCCAGCCCTGCCGCATGTGCTCGGCGAGTTCTTCGGTCACCCCCGGGTTCAGGCCGTTCCTCCGCTTCTTGCGCTCACTCTCGGGAGCCTCCAGCCGCGGGCTGTCGGATGTCCGCTCGGTCACAACCGTCTCCTGGATCGCATCGGTGGGCTGCTGTCGCATGCCACAGCCCTGGTCTGGTCTGGTCTGTGTGCAGGCGTCCCCGGCCGGTCGGCGTGGCGCGTCGGCGCGATGGCGGGCCGGAAGCGTGCCGCCGATCAGATGGCGGGGGCGAGAAGTCTGCCTGCCGCCCGCTGGAACACCTCGGCGGCGCATGGGAGCGATCGGCACAACGATGTTGCCCGATGCCACGTTCCGTACCGTATACCGACGCCGGGCCGGGGGGATAGAGGCCGCGTGGGCCAGAACCGGACGCCGCCGAGCGAGGCCGCGAGTTCATCCGGCATTTTCCCCGCCGATGCCTTGACGAAGCACCGCCACGCCGTCAAAGCTGTGCCGGATGATTGAACAAGCTCGTTAAGTGATTGATTTACGCAAATTCAATCAGATAACACCAACTCCAATCACCCACGCAGAGACAGGCGTCATGACCAGACCCATCCGGTACCGCACCCTCCCGTTGGCCCTCTGCTCCGTCGTCCTCGTCGGCGGCTCCGCCCTGACCGCCGCTCCCGCCAGCGCCAACGACGGTGTCAGCCAGTCGGCGGCCAACTACTCCCCGGTCGCCAGCCCGGGAGGCCCGATCGCGGCCACCCCGCCGATGGGCTTCAACGACTGGGCCCGCGCCCAGTGCACCCCGCAGGCCCCGCTGGACGGCTCCAGCCAGCTCGACTACTCCTTCCAGCAGTACATGGAGGACAACGCCAAGGCCCTGTCCGACTCCGGGCTCATCGCGGACGGCTACAAAACCGTCACCGTCGACGACTGCTGGATGTACCGCAACAGCTCCGGCTACCTGCACGGCGCGGTCAACTGGGGCAGCGACACCGACGTGCGCAACACCTCGCTGCAGCCCGGGTTCGACGACAACCTCAACGCCTACGGCGACTACCTGCACAGCCTCGGCGCCAAGTTCGGCATCTACGAGACCTCCGGCACCAACACCTGCAGCACCCAGGCGCCCACCGCGCCCAATCTGCCCAACGGCAGCGAGGGCTACGAGCAGAACGACGCGAACTCCTTCGTCAACTGGGGCGTGGACGAGGTCAAGTACGACAACTGCGGCGACAACGCGCCGACCTTGACGCTCGACACCACCATGTCGAACGACCTGGCCACCGCCGTCACCAACGCGAACAAGGCGGGCACGCCGACGCCCAACGTGCTGTTCGACATCTCCGCGCCGGCCGGGTACGGGAACGGCCCGACCAAGTTCGCCGACATGGAGACGGTCCGCTCGCTCGGCCAGGTGTGGCGCACCGGCCCGGACATCTGGACCGACGACGACAACGGCGCCAGCGACCCCTGGAACGAGGCCATCGGCATCCAGTCCTCGTACAACATGGGCGCCTACCAGGCCTTCGACAACTCGCTGGACATCGCCCGCTACAACTCGCCCGGCAACTGGAACGACCCGGACATGCTGCTGATCGGCGACAACGGCATGACCACGCCCGAGGAGCGCAGTCAGATGTCGCTCTTCTCGATCCTGGGCGCACCGCTGGTGATCTCCACGGACGCGCGGAAGTTCGAGCCCTCGTACATCTCCTCGCTCGCCGGGACCGATCCGGCCATGGCCACGCACCTGCGGAACTCGGTGGCCATCCTGGGCAACAAGGCGGTCATCGCGGTCGACCAGGACTCGCTGGGCGCGGGCGCCTACCGCGTGGCCGGCGGCGCCGCCAACGCCGACGGCACCCCGGACGCCAGCAGCGGCCTCGACGTGGTCGTGAAGCCGCTGGCGAACGGCAGCCGCGCGGTCGTCGTCCTCAACAAGGGCGCCTCCAGCGTCAACTACACCCTGAACCTGAACGCCATCGGCTTCAACACCACCGGCGGCAGCTACACCGTCGACAACCTCTGGGCGAACAGCACCAGCACCTCCACCGGTACGGTGCCACTGACCGTCGCCTCGCACGACAGCGCGATGCTCACCATCGCCCCGCCCAGCGGCTCCACCTTCACCCCGCGCGGCCAGATCACGGCCTCCCGCGACGACTGGAGCAAGGAGTCGCTCTGCCTGGACAACTACCGCTCCGGCACCGCCGCGAACAACCCGGTCGACACCTACCCCTGCTCCGGCACCTCCAACCAGCAGTGGCAGCTGAATGCCGACGGCTCGATCGAGCTGCTCCAGACCGGCGCCGCCGACCTCTGCCTCACCGCCGCGAGCAGCACCGGCACCGGCACCGTCAACGGGCAGACCGGCCAGTGGGTCGGCGTCGCCACCTGCGGTTCGGCACCCGGGTACCAGACCTGGAGCTACGACCGCGACGGCAACCTGAAGCTGTCGGGCACCAGCGACTGCCTGGACGTCTACGGCGGCTCGACCACCACGCCCGGCACCCCGGTGGACCTGTACCCCTGCGGTACCGCGCCGAACAACATCCAGACCAACCAGACCTGGGCCGCCCCGTTCAACGCGCCGCCCAGCGAATGACCTGACCGGTCCGGCGAAGGGTGCCGGTGGTGCGGCCTTCCGGGCCCCACCACCGGCACTTCGCCCACCCTGGCGGCGATCCGATCGGGGGAACCGCATGCTTGGCGGCGACAGAGAAATGTGACATATTACCGGCGTGAGCAATCGATCGACCTTCGACGTCGTGGTCGTCGGCGCCGGGATGGTCGGCGCCGCCTGTGCCTTCTACACCGCAACCGCCGGACTCCGTACCGCCCTGGTGGACCGGGGCCCGGTGGCCGGTGGCACGACCGGGGCCGGTGAGGGCAACCTGCTGGTCTCGGACAAGGCGCCGGGGCCCGAACTGGATCTCGCACTGCTGTCCGCCCGACTGTGGCGCGAGCTGATTCCGGTACTGGGTGCCGGTGTCGAGTACGAGGCCAAGGGCGGGCTGGTGGTCGCCTCCGGGCCGGACGGCCTCCTCGCACTGGAGGGCTTCGCCGAGCGGCAGCGCCGGGCCGGGGTCGAGGCCCGGTCCGTGCCGGCCGACGCCCTGCGCGAACTTGAACCAAAGCTCGCGCCGGGCCTGGCCGGTGGCGTCCACTACCCGCAGGACGCCCAGGTCCAGCCCGCGTTGGCGGCGGCCGGACTCGTCCGCGCCGCCCTCCGCCGGGGCGCGGAGCTGCGCACCGGGACCACGGTGACCGGCGTGCTGCGGGCGCGGGGCGGCGAGGTGCGCGGAATCGCCACCGACCGGGGCGAGTTGCACGCCCCCGCCGTGATCAATGCCGCAGGCACCTGGGGCGGTGAGCTGGCCGCCCTGGCGGGAGTGCGCCTGCCGGTACTCCCCCGGCGCGGCTTCGTGCTGGTCACCGAGCCGCTGCCGGCCCGGACGATCCGGCACAAGGTCTACGCGGCCGACTACGTCGCCGACGTCGCCAGCGACTCCGCCGCGCTGCAGACCTCGGCGGTGGTCGAGGCCACGGCGGCCGGTCCGGTGCTCATCGGCGCCAGCCGGGAGCGGGTCGGCTTCGACCGCACCTTCTCGCTGACCGCCGCCCGGCGGCTGGCGGCGCAGGCGGTGGCCCTCTTCCCGGCCCTGTCACAGGTCTCCGCCATGCGCGCCTACCTGGGCTTTCGCCCCTACCTGCCGGACCACCTGCCCGCGATCGGCCCCGACCCGCGGGTCCCGGGACTCTTCCACGCCTGTGGCCACGAGGGGGCGGGCATCGGCCTCGCCCCGGCGACGGGCTACCTGCTCGCCCAAATCCTGTGCGGCAAGCAAGCCCTGTGCGGCAAGCAAGCCCTGACCGGCGACGCCATGGAGTTCGACCTGGCGCCCTTCCGGCCCGACCGCTTTCCCGAGGAGGCAGCAGCGTGAGCCGTACCCGCGTCCGTAGCCCGCTCGACCTGGTCCGGGCCCGACCCGAGCCCGGATTCACCGTGACCTTCGACAGCGTGGCGATCCAGGCCCTGCCGGGTCGGACCATCGCCGCCACCCTGTGGTCGGCGGGCGTCGTGTCCTGGCGCAGGACCCGCGGACGCGGTGAACCGCGCGGCGTCTTCTGCGGCATCGGCGTGTGCTTCGACTGCCTGGTGACGGTGAACGGGCGGCCCAACCAACGGGCCTGCCTGCTGCCCGCGGCGCCCGGCGACGCGATCCGCACCCAGGAGGGGACCGGTCATGACGACTCCGACGAGTGACGTCGCGCTGGCGGTGATCGGCGCCGGGCCCGCCGGGCTGGCGGCCGCGCTGGCCGCCGCCGAGGCCGGGGTCCGGGTGGCCCTGATCGACGCCGCAGCGGAGCCCGGCGGACAGTTCTACCGGCAGTCGGCCCCCCGCTTGGGCGCGCGGCGACCGCAGGCGCTGCACCACGCGTGGCGCACCTGGCGGCGACTGCGCGCGCGGCTGGACGCCCAGGTCGCCGACGGCCGGATCAGCTATCTGAGAGATCGTCAGGTCTGGCTGGTGGAGCCGGGATTCACCGTTCACACGCTGCTCGGCCGCACCCAGGGAGGTTCCGCGGCGGTGCGCGCGGACGCGGTGCTGCTGGCGACCGGCGGCTACGAGCAGGTGCTGCCGTTCCCCGGCTGGACGCTGCCCGGCGTGGTCACCGCCGGCGGCGCGCAGGCGATGCTCAAGGGCGGGCTGGTGCTGCCCGGGCGGACGGCGGTCGTGGCCGGGACCGGGCCGCTGCTGATGCCGGTCGCGGCCGGGCTGGCCGCAGCCGGGGCCCGGGTGGCCGCGCTGGTCGAGGCGGCGGGCCCGCGCGGCTTCGTGCGGCAGGCACCGACCCTGCTCGCCCACCCGGGCAAACTCGCCGAGGGCGCGACGTACGCGGCCCGGCTCGCTCGGCACCGGGTGCCGGTGCGGTGGCGGCGCGCTGTCGTCGCCGCGCACGGCACGGACCGGCTCGAAGCGGTCAGCGTCGCGGGCCCGGGCGGGGTCGAGCGGCGGATCGCCTGCGACACGCTCGCCGTCGGGCACGGGATGCTGCCGCACACGGACCTGGCGGAGGCGCTCGGCGCCCGGGTGCTGGCCTCCGGCGTGCTGGTGGACGCCGAACAGCGCACCACCGTCGCCGGGTTGTGGGCGGCCGGTGAGGCGACCGGGATCGGCGGGTCCGGGCTTGCCCTCGCGGAGGGCGAGATCGCGGGCCGGTCGATCGCGGCCCGGCTCGGCGGAGCCGAGCCCGACCCGGCCGACTGGACAGCGGCCGCGCGCGCCCGGACGCGACTGCGGCGGTTCGCCGCGGCGCTGGACACCGTGTACGTGCCGCAACCGGGTTGGGTGGAGCGGGTCTCCGACGACACGGTGCTCTGCCGCTGCGAGGAGGTTCCGGCCTCGGCGGTGCGGGAGGCGGTCGCCGGGCTCGGGGCGACCGATCTGCGGACGGTGAAGCTGCTGACCCGGGCGGGTATGGGCTGGTGCCAGGGGCGGATCTGCGCACCGGGGGTCGCCGGGGTCGCCGGCTGCCCGACGGGCGCCTCCCGGCGCCCCTTCGCCCGGCCGGTGCCGCTGGGCGTCCTGGCGGACGGCGACTCGCCCTAGCCGGAGCATTCCACCGGCCCCTGGGGCCACCAGAACCGTCAGTGCAATGTGACACATCAATGAATCGAGGACCCCATGACCATCCCTGTGCGCCACCACCCCTGGCGTGGAGTGCATGTCGCCACCACCCTCCCACTGCGCGAGGACCTGTCCATCGACTACGAGGCCTACGCCGCGCACTGCGTCTGGCTGATCGGGAACGGCTGCAACGGCGTGGTGCCGAACGGCTCGCTCGGCGAGTACCAGGTGCTCACCCCCGAGGAGCGGACCAAGGTGGTGGAGACCGCGGTCGCGGCCATCGGCGGTGAGCGGGTGATGCCCGGGGTGGCCGCGTACGGCTCCGCCGAGGCCCGCCGCTGGGCCGAACAGGCCAGGGACGCGGGGTGCGCGTCGGTGATGCTGCTGCCGCCCAACGCCTACCGGGCGGAGGCGCGTTCGGTACGGGCGCACTACGCCGAGGTCGCCAAGGCCGGCCTGCCGATCGTGGCGTACAACAACCCGCACGACACCCGGGTGGACCTGACCCCCGACCTGCTGGCACGGATGCACGCCGACGGGCACATCCACGCGGTGAAGGAGTTCAGCGGCGACGTCCGCCGCGCGTACGAGATCGCGGAACGCGCCCCCGGTCTCGACCTGTTGATCGGCGCGGACGACGTGCTGCTGGAGCTGGCGGCGGCAGGCGCCCAGGGGTGGGTGGCGGGCTTCCCGAACGCCCTGCCCCGGGCGACGCTGGAGCTCTACCGCGCGGCGGTCGCCGGGGACCAGGCCACCGCCGTCCGCCTCTACCGGCAGCTGCACCCGCTCCTGCGGTGGGACTCGAAGACCGAGTTCGTCCAGGCCATCAAGCTCTCCATGGACGTCGCCGGCCGCCCCGGTGGGCCCTGCCGCCCGCCGCGGCTGCCGCTGCGCTGCGGGCAGGAGAACGAGATCCGCGTCGCGACTGAGAAGGCCGTGGCCGCCGGCTCGCCCGCCCCGGCAGTCTGAGCGCCGCTCCGGAGGGCCTCACCTCCGGAGCGGGCCTCACCCCCGACCGGGCCTGACCCAAGAGCGGGCCCGGCCCAAGAGCGAGCCTGCCCCAAGAGCGAACCAGATCACCGAAAAGAGCCAGATCCCCGAGCCAGCCAGAGAAGGAGGGCACCGCGCATGCGCAGCAAACTCGTCCTGCACGCCGTCGACTCCCACACCGAGGGCATGCCCACCCGCGTGATCACCGGCGGCGTCGGCACCATACCCGGCGCGACCATGAACGAGCGCCGCCTGTACTTCCGCGACCACCTCGACCACCTCCGTGCCTTCCTGGTGAACGAGCCGCGCGGCCACCCGGCCATGAGCGGGGCGGTCCTCCAGCCGCCGACCAGACCGGACGCGGACTACGGCGTGCTCTACATCGAGGTCTCCGGCTACCTGCCGATGTGCGGGCACGGCACGATCGGCGTCGCGACGGTGCTGGTGGAGACCGGCATGGTGCCGGTCGTGGAGCCGGTCACCACCGTCCGGCTGGACACCCCCGCCGGTCTCGTCATCGCGGAGGTCCTGGTCGAGGACGGTGCGGCGACCGCCGTGACGCTGCGCAACGTGCCCTCCTTCTCGGTCGCCCTGGACCGCAGGGCGACCCTGGCCGACGGTCGCACCGTGACCTACGACCTCGCCTACGGCGGCAACTTCTACGCGATCCTGCCGCTGGCGGAGTTCGGCCTGCCGTTCGACCGCTCCCGCAAGGACGAGATCCTCGCCGCCGGGCTCGCGCTCATGGACGCCGTCAACGCCGAGGACCCGCCGGTCCACCCGGAGGACCCGAGCATCCGCGACTGCAAGCACGTACAACTGCTGGCCCCCGGCGCCACCGCGACCCGCTCCCGCCACGCGATGGCCATCCACCCCGGCTGGTTCGACCGCTCCCCCTGCGGGACGGGCACCAGCGCCCGGATGGCACAACTCCACGCCCGCGGCGAACTTCCGCTGCACCAGGACTTCGTCAACGAGTCCTTCATCGGGACGACCTTCACCGGGCGGCTCACCGGCACGGCGGAGGTCGCGGGGCGTCCCGCCGTGCTGCCGTCGGTCACCGGACGCGCCTGGATCACCGGCACCGCCCAGTACCTGCTCGACCCGGCCGATCCCTTCCCGGCCGGCTTCGTCCTCTGACGTGTCCTCGGCGGGGGCGGCGCCCCGCCCCCGCCCGTGGCACCGACCGACTCCTCGCAGGGTGGAATACTGGTAGCACGTGACATAGTATTCCTGCCCCTGCGGGCAGGCCGAGGAGGTTCCCCAGATGGCCGTCGAACCCGCCCTGCCGAGCCTCGGTGGCGTGCGCCCCAGCTACCGCGAGCGCGTCGCCGACGCACTGCGCGCCGCGCTGATCGCCGGCGAGCTGCGGCCCGGTCAGGTCTACTCCGCCCCGACCCTGGCCACCCGCTTCGGCGTGTCGGCGACCCCGGTGCGCGAGGCCATGCTCGACCTGCTCAAGGAGGGCCTCGTCGAACCCGTCCCCAACAAGGGTTTCCGGGTCACCGCCGTCTCCGAGCGCCAGCTCGACGAGTTCACCGAGATCCGGGCGCTGATCGAGATCCCGACCACCGTCGGCCTGGCCGCCACCGCGAACCCGGCGGCGCTGGAGAACCTGCGGCCGGTCGCCCACGAGATCGTCGAGGCCGCGTCCGCCGGGGACCTCATCGCGTACGTCGAGGCCGACAACCGCTTCCACCTCGGCCTGCTCGGCCTCTCCGGCAATCAGCACCTGGTCGAGGTCGTGAGCGACCTGCGCAAGCGGTCACGGCTGTACGGCCTGCCCGCCCTGGTCGAGCGCGGGGTGCTGAAGTCCTCCGCCGAGGAGCACCTGGAGATCCTGGACGCGCTCCTCGCCCGCGACGCGCACGCCGTCCAGGGCATCATGACGCGCCACCTCGTGCACGTCCGCGGCCTGTGGGCGGAGTGACCCGGCCCTGCGCCGATGAGCCCGCCCTCAGCCGGTACGTCCCGGTGGGCGCCGGGGTGCTGCCGGGCGTGACCGACAGGTTCGCGTACTCGGCGCCGTAGTAGCCCGCCGTGCCGAGCCCGATCTGGCCACCGGCGTAGCTGGCGTCGGTGACGGCGCCCACCGCGGTTCCGTCGATCCTCGCGCTGATGGTGCTGCCCTGGACGGACAGGGCGAGGTTGTGCCAGGTCCCGGTGCCGGGCGCGGCGACGGTGCCGCTCGCCAGGGTGGTGAAGCGCCACGTGCCGTCGCTCTTCAGCAGCGCCCAACCGCCGGTGCTGCTGAACCGCAGGTGGTACGCGTCGAGCCCGCTGTTGTTGCGGCCCTGGGTGCCGACCCGGCCGAGGATCTCCACCGAGCCCGGTTGTTCCAGCAGGACGTCGGAGGAGACGGTGTAGTTCGACCAGCTAAGGTCGCCCATCAGCGTGTAGGGGGCGTCCCACGACTCACTGGTCCACCGGATCGGCGTGACCGGGGCCGTCTGCCGCAGGCACTCCCCCGTGCGGCCGCCTCCGCAGGGGGCGGTCTCGAAGGCGCCGTTCATCGAGCTGAGGTATGTGGCCTCCCGCCCGGCCGGGTGGTCGAAGCTGTCCGCGTACGGCAGCGCGAGCACACCGCGCTGCGGACCGGTCGCCGTGCCCGCCCCCTGGCCGGTGGTCGTGGTGACGGTGTAGACGCGGCCAGGTCGCAGGGTGAGCCGGTAGCTGCCGCCGCTCGCGCTCAGTTCGGCGTCGGCGGTCATCCTCGGAGCGGCGGCGGTGAGGTCGGTGGACCAGACGTGCAGGTCGCCCTGGGGCAGTCCCCCGGCGACCTTCAGGGTGACGGTCTGGGCGGCCGCCGCGTCCACGGTCTCGAACACTGTGCTCCAGGCGGTCCCGCCCGGGGCCGCGAGGCTGACATAGCTGCCGTTGTCGCGATTGCCGCCCAGGTAGCCGCTGGCGGTGTCCAGGTAGCGCCACCCGGGGGCGGTGAACTGGGTGGTCTGGGCGGTGACCCAGGTGCTGCGGCCGACCGAGTAGCCGCCGGACCAGGGCTGGTCGGCCGTGATCAGGCCGGTGGTGTCGAAGCTGAGGTTCTGGTAGATCGCGGCCACCGCAGGCCAGTTGACGAACGCGGTCAGCCTGGCGTCCAGGTAGCCGCGGTTGATGGCGCGGGCCATCGCCGCCGCCCCGGTGTCGGCGTCCTGCGAGCCGTTCTCGCTGGCCCAGAGCGGCTTGCCGGTGGCCAGCGCGTCACTCGTGCTGGAGCAGCTGGACATCGCGGTGAGGTAGCCGCACGGGTAGTGCGCGCCGATGACGTCCACGGCCGCGTTCAGCCGCGGGTCGCCGCGCATGGCGGTGGCGATGCCCCAGCCGAAGGAGTCCGCGCCGACCACCTGGACCTGGCCGTAGCCGTGGGCGGCCAGGGCCGTGTGCAGCTCCTCGTACCAGGCGGCGTTGTAGCCGCGCTCGTTCCAGCCGCCCAGGTAGTCGATGGCCAGTCCGTGCTGCTTGGCGCAGCCCAGCCAGGTGACGAGGTAGTCGATCATGTCCTGGGACCAGAAGTGGCCGTTGCCGATCCAACCCGGGGCGCCCCAGGCGAGCCCGTACAGTTTGATCCGCGAGTCGCGCAGCTTGGCCTGCTCCATCAGCCACCACTCGTACCCGTTGGAGCAGCTGACGACGCCGCGGGTGTGCTCGACGCTCGCCTCCGCGCCGTCGGTGGAGTTGGTGTCACCGCCGATCTCGACCTTGAGGATCTGCAGCGCGGCGCCGTAGCCGGGCTTGAAGAGGTAGTTGAGCACCTGGTCGCGCTGCGGCGCGGGATAGTCCACCAGCAGGCGGCTGTTCCCGCCCCCGCCGCTGATCGCGCCGACACCGTCGAAGGTCCGCCCCGTGCTGTCGCCGTCCACGGTGACGGCGGTGCTCACGGCACCGGCGGCGGCCGTGGGCGCGCGGCCGTTGCCGAGCAGGGTCGTACAGAGCAGCAGGACGGCCACCAGGACCGCCCTTCCGCGCCTGCCCTCGGTCGAGGCGCGACCAGCTGACGCTCTCACCATGGTTGGTGTCCTCCGGAGTTGCGCCAGGAGCGGCGGGGTCGACCGAACTCGGCGATGGAGCGGACCAGTACGGCGACCGAAGGTGCCAAATCCCCATCATCAAACATCTTTCACCAAGATCAGTCACATGCAAGCGTTGCCACGCCCGAATGTCAAGGCACCACACCCGCTCCCGACGCAGCCACAACTGACGACGTTGGAACCAATTTTGTCCGTGGCCATTCAAAGATTCCCGAAACGGCGGTAACGTCCCTCGCGTCCTAGCACGCCGGGATAGAGCGATCACGCCGCGCGGCCTGACTGCCGCCGCCCTGCAAAGGAGCCCTCACATGGTGAAACTATGGTCCGTCCCCCTGGCTGGACTGGTGCTGGGATCGCTGGCACTCAGCGGACCCGCTCTGACGGCGAGCACCGCGCACCACGCGGCCGCGCCGACCGCACGGACCGCCCGGACCGGGGCGTTCCTGCCCGGCGGCCTGTACAAGCCGGCCCCGGGAGCCCACCCCCAGGCCATCGGCGGCCACGTGCTCAACTACTCGGGCAACTGGTCCGGGTACGCGGTCACCGGCAGCACGTTCACCACGGCCACCGCGAGCTGGACCCAGAACGCCATCAACTGCACCAGCGGCGACGGCGAGACGGACATGTCCCCGTGGGTCGGCCTCGACGGCTTCAGTTCCAGCACCGTGGAGCAGACCGGAAGCTCCGGTGACTGCGACGGCTCCTCGCCGGACTACTACGCCTGGTACGAGATGTACCCGGCGAACGTGATCATCATCAACAAGACGGTCGAGCCCGGAGACCAGTTCACCGGCACGGTGACCCACACCTCCGGCACGAAGTACACGCTGACGCTGAAGGACCTCACCCAGGGCTGGACCAACACCGTCACCAAGTCGCTGTCGGCCGACGACTCCTCGGCCGAGGCCGTGATGGAGATGGCAGCCAACAACCTGACCAAGTTCGGCACCGACCCCTTCACCGGGTTCACCGTGGACGGCCAGGCCATCGGTTCGTTCACCGGTTCCGCCTACACCATCGAGCAGATGGAGATCCAGAACGGCAGTACGCTCTGCGACTCGACCTCCAGCCTCGCCAACAACGAGAACTTCACCACCACCTGGCTGAACGCCTGCTGATCCCGATCCAGCGGCAGGGCCTCCTGGCAGCTCCAAGGCGTTCGACGCCACGAGACCGCCCAGGAGGCCCTGCCGCCCTTTCCTTTCCTACGCTCCGGCCGTCGCCGGGCGCGACAGCCGCCGCGGCAGGTCGTGCCAGCCGACCCGGCTCAGGTCAGTGCGCGGGTCAGTGCGCACCCCGGCCGGAACGCCGAGGAGCTTCGATTGCATCGGTTGCGTCGCGGTGTCGACGGAACCGGGTCCGTGGACGGTGAGCTCGAAGTCCCGATGCGCCTTGGCGTCCAGGGCCGGCGGCAGCTGGATGCGCCCGTCCCCGACCATGCGTCGTATCCCGTTACGGCTGAGGCCGAGCCCGAGCATCAGCAGCCGTTCGACCCGGACCGGCGCCGGCAGCTCGAAGCGGACCTGCACCCTCAGCGGCGACCGGTCGTCGAGCGCGTGGAGCGGCGTCCGGGTCTCCAGTTCCCAGGTGCCGGTCCAGTCCAGGCGGTATCCGTTCTTCGCGGCGAGCGACGCGCTCATCGCCAGCCCCCGCACCACGGCCGGGTCGTTGTCCTCGTACGCCACCAGCCGAGCGGGCTCCAGCGAGGAGACGTGGACGCGTTCGTGCACGGGCACCTTCGACGTCCGGTCGCATGCCGCGCAGTTCAGCAGCAGCCAGACGTCGAGGAGCTTGCCGTTGGCGTTGACACGGATCCTGCCCGAGGGGCGGTGGCGTGTGCCGGAGCAGTCCGGGCAGCGTCGCACGACGGTGGGCATGGCGGACTGACGCACGGCCCACAGGGCCTTGCGGTCGGTATTCATGATGGTTGCTTTCAGGACTGAGCAGGAGCTCTCGCAGACGGGCTGCGGCTCCTGGGATCTGACGGATGCGCACGAGGACACGGGTCATCGCCTCGGGGCGGGGTGTCAGCTCCGAGATCGACCGCGCGAGAGGTCGGCGTTGCTACGTGGCAGCCGTTACAGGTCCATGCGGGTGATGGTGATCGACACCACGGCCCGCGGGCAACTCATTTTCGGCCGCCCCGGGCTGCTCACGGGAGCCGCTGCTCGGTCCAGATGGTCTTGCCCCGGGCACCGTAGCGGCTGCCCCAGCGGCTGGTGAGCTGGGCGATGATGTACAGGCCGCGACCGCCCTCGTCGGTGTTCTGCGCGCGGCGCAGCCGGGGCTGGGTGTTGCTGAGGTCGGAGACCTCGCAGACCAGGATGTGTTCACGGATCAGCCGCAGCACCGCGGGCCCGCCGGTGTACCGGATGGCGTTGGTGACCAGTTCGCTGACGATGAGTTCGGTGGCGAACATCTGCTCCTGGAGCCCCCACTGCTCCAGTTGGGCGAGGGCGTCGTTGCGGGCGGTCTGCACAGCGGCCAGGTCGGCGGGGTACTCCCAGACGGCGGTGTCGCTGCCGACGATGGCCCTGGTCCGGGCGAGCAGCAGGGTGGCGTCGTCCCCCGGGTAGTCGGTCTCGGCGGGGAGCAGCCCGGTGAGTTCGGCGCCGACCTCCTTCAGCGGACGTCCGGGCCGGTTCGCCCGGTCGAGCTCGCCGAGCAGCCGGGCCATGCCCGCCTCGGGGTCGCGGCCGGTGAGACCGTCCGTGTACAGGGCGAGCAGGCTGCCCGGCGGGAGGGTCACGGTGGTGACCTCGAACGGGTTGTCGCCGACGCCCAGGGACGGTCCCGGGGTCAGTTCGAGATACCCGGCCTCGCCGCCGGGCAGGATCACCGCGGGCGGTGGATGCCCGGCGCTCGCCAGCTGGCACTCCCGGCTGACCGGGTCGTAGAGGGCGAACAGGCAGGTCGCGCCGACGGCGTCGGGCTCGTCCGCCTCCCCTGCCATCCGCTGCACGAGGTCGTCGAGGTGGGTGAGCAGTTCGTCGGGCGGGACGTCGAGGTCGGCCAGGGTCTGTACGGCGGTGCGCAGTCGGGCCATGGTGGCGGTGGCCTGGAGCCCGTGGCCGATCACGTCGCCGACGACGAGGCCGACCCGCAGTGAGGACATCGCGATGGCGTCGAACCAGTCGCCGCCGACGCTGAGGTTGCCGTCGGCCGGGAGGTAGGTGCCGGCGGTCTCGCAGGCGGTGCTCTCGGTCGCGGTGGGCGGCAGCAGGCTGCGTTGCAGGGCGATCGCGGTCCTGTGCTCGCGGGTGTAGCTGAACGCGTGGTCCAGGCCGATCGCGGTGCGGTCGCACAGGTCCTGGAGGAGTTTGAGGTCGCTGTCGTCGAACGGCACCGGGTTGCCGGTCCGCCAGAGCGTCACGTTGCCGAAGAGGCGGCCGCGGTGGTACAGCGGGCAGAGCAGCGCCGAGCGCATCCCCTCGGGCATGAGCAGGGCCAGCAGCCTCGGGTCGTGGGCGAGCAGCTGGCGGCCGGTGTCCGGGTCGACCTCGAACGCCCGGCCGACCGCGATGGCGGCGCTCGCGGCCTGGTCGGCGACCACCGGGATCGGCTCACCGAGCTGGACCATCGCGCGCGGCCAGACGCCGTCGGCGGACTTCACCGCGACCCGGCGCGGGGCCGAGGCCTCCATGCCCGGGTAGCCCAGCGGCGGGTCGCGCCCCTGGAGGACGTCGTCGGGGAAGTCGACGGCGACCAGGTCGCCCAGACCCGGTACCAGCGCCTCCGCCAGGTCGCGGGCGTTGTGCACCACGTCGAGCGAGCTGCCGACCTCGACCCCGCCCTGGTCGGCGCCGGCGCGGCTGCGGTCGCGCCGCCGGTCGGCGGCCTCGGTGACGGCGACGGCGATGCCGGTCAGCGCGCCGAGCGGGTCCCGGACCGCGAAGCAGGTGAGCGGGAGGATCCGCTTGGAGCCCGCGGAGCGCCAGAGGTACTCGGCCCCGGCTGTCGACGTGCCGCCGTCCACGATCCGGGCGATCGCCTCCCGGACGGTCCCGTCGTTGCCGCTGTCCACCAGTTCGGACGGCCAGTCGTCGGCGGCGCCGTCGGGACGCAGCAGCTGGAAGGCGGGGTTGGTGCGGATCAGGCGCAGGTCGGTGTCGAACTCGGCGACCGGAATCCGGTCCTGCTCGAACAGGGCGCGGGCGAGCGCCGAGTCCCCGTCCCAGGCCGCCGGGGGGCCCGCCGGCACGGCGATGACCAGGGACCAGGGCTGGCCGCCCAGCAGCCGGAGGTCGACGTCCAGCAGCGCCCCGGAACGGTGGCGGAGCCGGGCCCGGTGGTCGGCCGGGGCACCGTCGGGGCGGGGTGCGGGCGGGGCGAGGAGCTGCCGGGCGGGCCTGCCGACGACCTCCTCGTCACCGCGCCCCAGCAGCTCGGCGGCGGCACGCGACCACCAGACGATCCGGCCGAGGTCGTCGACCAGCGCCGCGGCGGCCCCGTCGAGCGGAGCGCTGTGAATCTGAGGCTTCACGTAACTCCTCCACGGTCGACCGCACACGTACGGCGGCGGCAGAGAACTCCACTCCCCAGCATGCTCCGGCTGGGGCCGCCGGGCATCCCAGAGCCCGCCCGCGTGGCGCGGGTCGGCCCCTGGCAGGCCCAGGATCAGCCCTGCGCCGCCCCCACCGGCGGGGACGACGGGGCGCCGTCCACGGCCTGCCAGGCGTAGAGTCCGGCGCCCAGGCAGCCGGCCCGGTCGCCGAGCCGGGCCACCACGACGGCCGGGCGTCGTTGGAAGGTGAGCCGCTCGGCGAGCCGGGCCCGGATCCTCGTCGTCAGCAGGTCGCCCGCCTCGGCGAGGCCACCGCCCAGCACGATCAGTTCGGGGCCGAGCAGGGTGGTGGCGATGGCGAACGCCACCGCGAACGCCTCGGTGGCCTCGTCCCAGACCGCCCAGGCGTCGGCGTCGCCCTCGGTGAGCAGCGCCGCCACCTCCTGCGCCCCGGCCACGGCGCGACCGGAGCGGGCGGTGAACCGCGTGGCGATCGACGCCGCCGATGCCAGCGTCTCCAGGCACCCCCGGCCGCCGCAGGGGCAGGGCGGGCCGTCCGGGTCGACCACGACGTGGCCGACCTCCCCGGCGTAGCCACCGGCCGAGACGGCCACCCCGTCCAGGACGAGGGCGCCGGAGACGCCGGTCCCGACGGCCACGAACAGCACGTCACGCGCGTCCCGGGCGGCGCCCAGGACGGACTCCGCGTACCCGCCGGCCCGGACGTCGTGCCCCAGCGTCACCGGGAGTCCGGTCCGCGCTTCGAGCAGGTCGGCGAGGGGCAGGTCACGCCATCCCAGGTTGGCCGAGTAGACCGCGCGGGCGCGTCGTTCGTCGACGATGCCCGGGACGACGACACCGGCTCGGCGCACGGTGAGACCCTGGTCGGCGGCCCGCCGGGCGAGGGCGTCCAGGGCGGAGGTGATGGCGTCCACCACCGCCTCGGTGCCGTCCGCCCTGGGGGTCGGCCGGCGGATGGTCTCCAGGCTCCGCATCCCGCGGTCCAGCAGCGCGCCCTTCATGCTGGTGCCGCCGACGTCCAGGGCGATCACACACTCGTCCAGGTCACGGCTGCTCAGGTCACGGCCGTCCGTGTCGCGGCCGCTCATGTCGCGGCTCCCAGAAGGGAGGGCAGGAGTTCGGTGTCGCCAGCGGCGTGGGGCGGCGCGGCCTGGGTGTTCCACGCGGTGACCACCCAGCGCCCGTGTTCGGTGCCGAAGGTGCTGACGGCCGCCGTGTCGAGGCGGAACAGCGAGCCGGCGAACGGCGGCAGCCCGAGCCGCCGGGCGGCGACCGTGCGCAGGACGTGGGAATGGGCCACCAGGACCACGTCGCCCGCGCCGCGGTCGCGCAGGGTGGCGTCGACCCGGGCCAGTACCCGGTCGGCCCGGGCCCCCACCTGTTCCGGGGTCTCCCCCGGCTGCTCCGCGTCGCCGGGGGCGACTCCGTGGGTCCACAGGTACCAGTCGGGACGCTGACGGCGGATCTCGACCGTGGTGATCCCCTCGTATCCGCCGTAGTTCCATTCGACGAGGTCGGGATCGGTCTCGGCCCGGTCCAGTCCGGCCAGTTCGGCCGTGTGCACGGCCCGGGTCATCGGGCTGACCAGGACCCGGGCTATGGAGCGCCTCCTCAGCAGCGGCCTGAGGGCGGCTGCCTGTCGCATCCCCCGGGCGGTCAACGGCAGGTCGGTGTAACTGGTGTGCTGTCCCGACCGGCTCCATTCCGTCTCGCCGTGCCGGATCAGCAGAAGGTCACCCATCACGTGCTGCCTCTCTCCAGCGGACGCCGCCGGTGCCCGGCGGCAGGCCGCCGCGTCCGAGCGTGCTCGTCCCCTGCATGGAACTCATAGCCAGATTGATTGAATGTGCTCGCTTACTATCCCATACATGCAATAAAATGCACCATGCATCAGCCCCCACCCGGCCCTCCGAATGTCCGCGTCATGCCAGCGGGAAGCAGTCACCACGCGAACACCAGCCCCGAACGCCCGGCGCCGACAAGCCCTCGGCGCGGCTTCGGCGGCCACCGGAAGACGTCGGCGGCATGGGTGATCCACCAGGGTTCGCGCATGTCGGCCTCGTGTGAGCGAGCCATCGGTACAGTGCTCCAGCCCGGACCACCCCTATAGTGGTTCAGACCATTAGTCGAGCAACTGCCCCATGGGACGCCGGTCGCGGCCGCCCAGGCAACGCAGGCCGGATCGGAGCGCGGGTGAACAAACACGAGCGGCTGAATGCAATCCTTGAGCTGTTGGCTCATGACGGAAAGCTCGACGTCGACGATCTCGCGGTCAAGCTCTCAGCCTCGGCTGCGACGATCCGCCGCGACCTGGATCATCTGGCCCAGCAGCAACTGCTCACCCGCACGCACGGTGGGGCGATCGCCAACTCCACCTCCTACGACCTGCCGTTGCGCTACAAGACCGCGCGTCACGCCGGAGAGAAGCAGCGCATCGGCCAGGCGGCCGCCGCGTTGGTGCCGATCGGCTCGGTGGTCGGCCTGAACGGCGGCACCACCGCCACCGAGGTCGCCCGCGCCCTGGCCACCCGCGCCGACCTGCATGCGGCGGACTCGGGCACGCAACTGACGCTGGTGACAAACGCGCTCAACATCGCCAGCGAACTGACCGTGCGCAAGCATGTGCGGATCGTGGTCACCGGTGGTGTGGCCAGGTCGCAGTCGTACGAGCTCACCGGGCCGTTGGCCAGGGGGGTGCTGGAGCAGCTGGCGCTGGACACGGTGATCCTGGGCGTGGACGCCATCAATGTCGCCCTCGGCGCCAGCGCCCACCACGAGGGCGAGGCCACCATCAACCGGCTGATGGCCAGCCGTGCCGAGCGGGTGGTGGTGGTCGCGGACTCCAGCAAACTCGACCGCCGGGCCTTCGCGTTGATCTGCGCGCTGAGCGCGGTCGACGTCCTGGTCACGGACTCGGCCGCGAACCCGGCGACGGTCGCCGGGTTCGAGTCGGCCGGGGTCCGGGTGATCCGGGCCTGATCGGGCGTTCCTCACGCTGGATCGCGGACGCGGTTCGTTCGGCGTGAATGGGTGCGTGTCTCGGCGTGAGGGGTGCGTGTCCCGCCGGGAGCCAGGATTCCCGGCGGGACACGCACGTCTGTGGGTGGTTGCCCGTGTGGGTGGCTACTTGACCGATCCGGCGGTGAGGCCGGAGACGACCTTGCCCTCGATCAGCGCGAAGAGGATGATCACCGGGATGGTGGCGATCACCGATCCGGCGA
>FTAK01000355.1_pt1 | contig 20682 bp, 21 predicted proteins | sample 1639071 | NCBI WGS metagenome assembly FTAK01 (sample SAMEA3914812, study PRJEB12502) | metagenome | biome: forest; material: soil | place: Canada | collected 2011-07-07 | depth 0.1 m
CCGCGCGCCTGCCACGAGACCGAGCTGGTGCTCTCCCCCACCGTGCTGCGCAAGCGGGTGGCCGTGGTCGGCGCCGGACCGGCGGGCCTGGCCTGCGCCGTCTCCGCCGCCGAGCGCGGGCACGCGGTCACCCTGTTCGACGCCGCCCCGGAGATCGGCGGGCAGCTCAACATCGCCCGCAGGGTCCCCGGCAAGCAGGAGTTCGACGAGACGCTGCGCTACTACCGGCACCAGCTCCGGGCCCACGACGTCCAGTTGCGACTGGACACGCTGGTCACGGCGGCGGATCTGACCGGCTTCGACGAGATCGTGGTCGCCACCGGCGTCACCCCGCGCACCCCGGACCTGCCCGGCGTGGACCACCCCAGCGTCGTCGGCTACCTGGACGTGCTGCGCGACGGCGCGCCCGTGGGCGAGCGGGTGGCCATCCTCGGCGCCGGCGGGATCGGCTTCGACGTGGCCGAGTTCCTCACCCACAACGGCGACGACTTCTACGCGCAGTGGGGCATCGACCCCGAGTACGCCGGTCCCGGCGGCGTCACCGCGCCGCGCCGGGGTCCGGTGCCGCGCCAGGTGCACCTGCTCCAGCGCCGCGGCGGCAAGGTCGGCGCGGGGCTGGGCAAGACCACCGGCTGGATCCACCGCACCGAGCTGAAGCAGCGCGGCGTCACCATGGTCCCCGGCGCGAGCTACCAGCGGATCGACGACGCCGGGCTGCACTTCACCCTCGACGGCGAGCCGCAGCTGCTCCCGGTGGACACCGTCGTCCTGTGCACCGGGCAGGAGCCGCGCCGCGACCTGTACCAGGAGCTGCTGGCCGCGGGGCTCAGCCCGCACCTGATCGGCGGCGCGCAGGAGGCCGCCGAGCTGGACGCCAAGCGCGCCATCAGGCAGGGCACGGAGCTCGCCGCCGCACTCTGAGCCCCACACCGGGCGCGGCGGGCCCCGGGCCGTGGACGGCGCCCGCCGTGCCGCCGTCCGGCCGCCTAGGATCTGACCCATGTCCCTGCCGCACGCCATCCTCACCGCCCTGCTGGAAAAGCCCTCCTCGGGGCTGGAGCTGACGCGCCGGTTCGACAGGTCCATCCGCTACTTCTGGTCGGCCACCCACCAGCAGATCTACCGCGAGCTGGGCAGGCTGGAGCAGCAGGGCCTGATCCGCGAACTGCCGCAGCCGCCCTCCCCGGGGCAGCGCAAGGAGTACGAGGTGCTGCCGGCCGGGCGGGCGGAGCTGAGCGCGTGGGTGGCCCGGCCCGAGAAGCCGAAACCGCTGCGGGACGCGCTGCTGCTGCGGCTGCGGGCGGCGGCCCTGGTCGGGCAGCAGGGGCTGGCCGCCGAGCTCGACCGGCACCGGGCGCTGCACCGGCAGACGCTGGACACCTATCTCGCCATCGAGCAGCGGGACTTCACCCCCGACAAGGACACCGAGGCGGACCGCCTCCAGCACCTGGTGCTGCGTGCCGGGATCAGCCTGGAGAGCCATTGGCTCGCCTGGCTGGAGGAGGCCATGGCCGAACTGGCCAGGCCGCCCGCTACCCCGGTGTGACCGCGCCGTCCAGCAGCGGTCCGAGCTCGCGCGCCACCGCGCTCAGCGCCCGGACGTCCTGTTCGGCCCGGGCGATCAGCAGTGCCCCCTCCAGCGCGCTGATCATGACCGTGGCCAGCGGGTCGGCCCGGTGCGGCGGTACCCCGAGCCGCGTCAGCGCCCCGGCCAGCGGCCCGCTCCAGCAGGCGAAGGCGGCGGCAGCGGCGGCCCGGGTGGACTCGGCGGAGTCGGCGCAGTCGACCGTCGCCGCCGCGACCGGGCAGCCCGAGCCGAAGCCCGCCGCCTGGAACTCGTCGGTCCACTGGCCCACCATCGCCGCGAACAGCCCGCTCGGCGAGGGCTCGTCCAGCGCGTCCAGGAACCGGGCGACCCGTTCCCCCGCGTACCGGCCCGCCCAGTCCACTGCCTCGTTGACCAGCTGTTCCTTGCCCCTGGGGAAGTAGTACTGGAGCGATCCGCGCGGCGCCTGGGCGTGGGCGGCGACCTCGCGCATGCCGGTCGCGGTGACCCCGTCCCGCCGGATGAGCTGGGCCGCGCTGAACACCATGCGTTCGCGCGGGCCGCGTACCGGACCTGCCATGAGCGAACCTCCCGAGGACAGCCGGACCGGGACCGGTTCCCGTCCCGCAGGCCAGACCAGGCTAGACGCCGGGGCGCCCGGCCCTCGACTATGACCACGGTCATAATGCAGGCTACGATGACCCGTGTCATAGTGCGTGCTGCCGACGCCCCGGAGGGGTGGCCTGATGGTGGATGTGGGATTCCTGGGGCTGGGCGTGATGGGACAGCCCATGGCGCTGAACCTGGCCAGGGCCGGCACCGCGCTCGCGGTCTGGAACCGCACCCCGGCCAGGAGCGAGCCACTGCGGGCGGCGGGCGCGCTGGTGGCCGCCGAACCGGCCGAGGTCTTCCGGCTGGCCCCGGTGGTGGTGCTGATGCTGGCCGACGGCGACGTCATGGACGCCGCCCTGGGCCGGGGCACCCCCGAGTTCGCCGCCAACGTCGCCGGGCACACCATCGTCCACATGGGCACGACCGCGCCCGAGTACTCACACGGCCTTGAGGCCGACGTCCGGGCGGCGGGCGGCCGTTACGTCGAGGCGCCGGTCTCCGGCTCGCGGGCGCCGGCCGAGGCCGGGGAGCTGGTGGCGATGCTGGCCGGGGAGCAGTCAGCGGTGGACGCGGTGCGCCCGCTGCTGCGGCCGGTCTGCCGCGAGGCCTTCGACTGCGGCCCGGTGCCGAACGCGCTGCGGATGAAGCTCGCGGTGAACCTGTTCCTGATCACCATGGTCACCGGCCTGGCCGAGGCGTTCCACTTCGCCGACCAGCACGGGCTCGACCTGGAGGTGTTCACGGCGGTGCTCGACGCCGGACCGATGGCCAGCGGCGTCTCCCGAGTGAAGGCGCCCAAGCTGCTGACCGGCGACTTCACGGTCCAGGCCGGGGTGGTGGACGTGCTGAAGAACAACCGGCTGATCGCCGAGGCCGCCCGGGCAGCGGGCCTGGCCTCGCCGCTGCTCGACGTCTGCCACGCCCTCTTCGGCGAGACCCTGGCACTGGGCCACGGCGGGGCCGACATGGTGGCCGTGCTCCACGCGATCGAGGCCCGCACCGGCGACGAGCGGCCCGGCTAGTCCCGCTACCGGTCCAGGGGCAGCCGGTCCAGGAACTCCAGCAGCACCCGGTTGAACTCGGCCGGGCGCTCCAGCGGCGGCAGGTGGCCGGTCTCCGGCAGGTCCACCCGGACCGCGCCCCTGATCCCCGCCGCCAGCAGCTCCGAGACCTCGACGATCGCCGGGACGTCAGCCGTGCCGATGACGACCAGGGTCGGCGCGGTGACCTCGCCCAGCCTGCCCCTGGCCGGGGGCTCCAGGTCCTTCGCCTCGCCCCGCTCACCGGACCACTCCCGGCGCGTCAGCCGCCGGAACATCTCCACCGCCGACTCCCACACCTCGGGGCGCAGCTCCTGGCGTCCGCGCTGCGGACCGGCGGTGAGCATGTCGACGGTCGCGGTGACGTACAGCTCCAGGTCGGCCGGGTCGATCCGTTCCGGCTGCTCCCGGTAGTAGCTCTCCAGGCGGTCCCGGCCGACGCGGTCGAACACCCGCTCTTGGTACAGCTCGGTGAAGGACGCCGGCCAGGTGTGACCGGACAGCCCCGAACCGACCAGCACCAGCCCGCGTACCCGGTGCGGCGCCAACAGGGTCGCGTCCAGCGCGAGTTTGCCGCCGTCCGAGCTGCCGACCAGCACCGCGCGGTCGACGCCGAGCGCGTCGAGCAGCGCCAGCAGCTGTTCGTGCCGCGCGTACTCCGGCTGCGGGGGCCCGGATTCGCCGTGCCCGAGCCAGTCGTACCGGATCACCCGGAACTGCTCGGCGAGCAGCGGTACTTGCCGCTCCCACAGCCGGTGGTCCGTGGTCCCGCCGTGCGCCAGCACCACGGCCGGACCGGCCCCTGCCTCCTCGTAGGCGAACTCCGCGCCCAGGATCTCCATCCGCTCCACGCCTGGACCCTAACAGGCGCACCCGGTGCCTGCCCGCTCCGAAGCAATGCCCCGCACATCCGCTTCCAGCCGGCCGGTGCCATGCCGCCGCGCCCCCGCGGGCCTTCCGCGCGGCACCGGCCAATTGCTGATCGTTGGACCGTATTTGAGCAGATCAGCAGCGGTTGTCCGGCTATCGGAACCCACTGGCGCCGCCCTCAGCCAATCCCTAGAGTTCGCACATGTCCCTACGTGTAAAGAAGACCGTCTTCGCGCTCCTGCGGGGCGTCGCCCTGATGGCCGCGCTCACCGCCTACGACCTCTCCAAACCGCACACCCACTTCGCGATCACCCTCCCCTTCGTGCTCTTCAGCCTCTTCTGGATCGCAGTCACCGGATACACGTGGTGGTGGTTCGGCAACTCCGAGACGGCAGTGGCACAGCGCACCCGAGCCGAAGAGAAAAGGGCGGCCCGGAGGGCCCGCTGACGGTCAGTCAGCAGACGGGGCGCGCTCAGGCACAGGCACCCACCGGGGCCGTGGAATTGCGCCTTCCCGTGGCCGGCCCGCCAGTACAGTGCGGGCATGACCGATTCCGCGCACGGCAGGACCGAGTGGCCCGAACTCCTCGGCGTCGACATCGACGAAGCAGTCCAGAAGCTCCGCGCCGCAGAGCCGAAGCTGAACGTCATACCGGTCGAGAGCGGGTCGGTCGTCACGGCGAACTACCGGACCGACCGGGTGTGGCCGTGGTTCGACAAGGAGACGCGGTCCGTCGCGCACACACCACGCATCGGCTGACCCCGCGTCGCTGCGTTGGGTGCGGAGGAGTTGGCCGATGAGGGACCTGTTCACGGTGGAGGCCAACCGGGCACAGGGCGACGTGTACTGGATCGGCGTCCACAATGCCCTCGGCACCCCGGACGAAGGCGTCGCTTAGGCTGCCCGCGTCGCTCCGCAGGACTTGCGGTCCGCCGAGCGACAGGCCCGCTACGCCACGGACACGGCCCGTATGTGGCACGCCCTCGGCGACCAGCGCCGCACGTTCGGGGCACGGCGCGCAGTCGAGGCCGCCGCACCGGAGGAGGTTCGACGGCCGGCGCTTCAGGCGCTCACGGCCAGCCTGCTCTACGGGCCCGGGACTGTCCCCGGGCTACGGGAGTTCGCCCGGCGCACCGGGGCTGTTTCGGTCGCCTGACCTCCGCACACATCAACCCTGGCGCCCGTCACCTCGCGGTGGCGGCCGCTGTCGCGTTCAGTCGCTGGGGCTGGGATCACGAGTGGCCCCTGAACAGGTATGACAGGCGTGTCCGGGTGCCTGGCCGGGTGGCGCGGTCTGGGGTGGGAACCATCTGGTCGGCGGCGGCATCCCTTACTGCATGTCGGTATGGAACGGGCCACGGCTGCGCAGGCGGGTGGTGCTGCCGCTGCTGGCGGGGGCCGTGGTGGCGCTTCCGGGCGGGGAGTTGTGGGCGCTGGACGCCGGGCGGGCCGACCCCGCCGTGCGTACGCGGGGGCGGGACGCGGTCTGGCTCGGGCACGACTGGGTGGGCGGCGGCAAGAACGACGCCGACGCCACCGCCCTGCTGCGGGCCCTGGGCGGTGCCGGTACCGGGCACGGCGTCCGGGACCTCTACCTGCACGTCGGGCCCACCGCCGACGACGGCAGCCTGGACCCGGGGCTGTACCCGCGGGCCGGGTGGGCGCTGACGGCCCTGCGACGGCCCGGGGTTCGGCTCCAGGCCTGGCTGGGCGACGTGGTGGACTCCGAGGGCCCGGCGGGCCTCGACCTGTCCCGGACTGAGGTCCGGCAGCGGCTGGCCGGCTCCGCCGGGCAACTGCTCGACCTGGGGTTCGACGGGATCAACCTCGATCTGGAGCCGGTGCATTCGGGCGACCCCGGCTACCTGGACGTACTGGACCGGATCGCCGCGCTGACCCGGGCGCGCGGACGGGTGCTGTCGGTCGCCGTCCCGCAGCTGGACCCGCTGCCGCCGCTGCGGGAGTTGGCGGGCTGGCTGACCGGGCACCCCAAGTGGTGGTCGCCGGGTTACCTGGCGCAGGTGGCGCGGCGGGTGGACCAGGTGGACGTGATGGCCTACGACACCGCGCTGCCGCTGCGCAGCCTGTTCGCCGGGTATGTGGCGCAACAGGTGGAGCTGGCCTGCTCGGTGGTGCCGCCGCAGGTGGACCTGCTGATCGGGCTGCCCGCGTACCACTCGAACAACCCGGGCCACCACGCGGCGGCGGAGACGGTCGCCGCAGCGATCCGAGGCGTCCGGCTCGGCCTGAGCGCCGTGCCGAGGCCCGGCGGTCGCTACGGGGTGGCGTTGTACGCGGACTTCTCGGCGACCGCCACGGACTGGGCGGCCTACCGCGACGACTGGTGCGGCCCTTCCGCGGCCACCGCCACAACAACCGGCAACTGACCAACGAAGAACGGCAGTTCACTCGCTCGGCTGGCTGCGGGCCCGGCGCCGGGCCTCCTCCTGCTGGAACAGGGCGATCATCTCCCGCTGCTCCTCGGTGGGTTCGCGCGGCGGCTGCTCCTCGTCGTAGTTGATGCCCTGCGCCTTCAACTGCTGGTCGTGCACCATGACCGGCTGTTCCGGGTCGGGGTCGGAGCGGCGTGGGCCCTCGGGTCCGTCCGGGCCGATCCGCAGCAGCCGCTCCACCCGCACCAGGCGGAAGTGCCGCCCGCCCACCAGCAGTTCGAAGCCCCGCCGGCGGTCGAGCCGGTCGGCGGCCCGCGCGTACCGCTCGCGGTCCTTGCCGCTCAGCTTCCTGACGATCGGGGCCACCACCCGCAGGTCCAGCGCCAGTACGTCCCGGGCGCCCTGCGGGCTGCTGGAGGCGTCGGCCGCCGGGGCCCAGTTGCCGTCGACCAGCTCGGCCATCACGAAGGTCGCGGGCAGCAGCACCCCGCCCGGATGGCTGCGCACGGCCCTGCGCGAGTCCATCCACACCCGGTCCGGGACGCTCCCCTCCTCCCAGACCATGCACAGCAGTTCGTGTTTGAGGATGCCCTCGGACATGCCGGTGGCCGTGTACGGGTCCACCACGAAGCCCGCGACCGGATCCGGGAACTGGTGGCTCTCGCCGGTCGGGGCCGGGTCCGGGTCGGACGGGCGCGGCGGCTCGGGGCCGGTCGGCCCGAGCCGGATGAACTGCTCGGCCCGCACCACCCGGTAGCGCGAGCCGCAGACCGTCATCTCGTCCAGCCGCTCCCAGTCCAGCCGGACGGCGGCGGCGGTGTACTCGTCATGGGTCGCCTGGTCCCCCGCCGCCGACGCCTCGTGGGCGAGCCCGCGGAAGGTCGAGGCCAGGCCGTCACGGCACTCCTGCGGTGCGCCGGCGCTGACGTGGGACTGCAACTCCCAGCCGCCCTGGTCGCGTTCGCGGGCCACGCCGAACACCGGTCGGCGGGCGCCGAGGATCTCCGGATAGCTCTCCCGGGCGTGCCACGCGTCCGCGTCGGCCCTGGCCGCCTCCGGCTCCGGCGGCGCGGTCATCCTGATCGTCCGGTAGACCGGGACGCTGTCGCTCTGATCGGGCATGCATCCCAGCATGCCGCCTCTTAATGATCCAAAACAGCCAAAACCGGCAAACCGCCGACTGATTGGAGCGCGCCGCCGCACGCGCGCCGGGGACCGGCGCGACAACGCCCGCAGGCCCCCTCGTGGACGGGGGGCCTGCGGGCATCGGGTGCGTCGGTTCGCGGCCGGGACGGCGCGGTTCAGCGGTGGCCCGCGGTCATCGGCTCACGCTGGGCCTGGTCGGCCGGGGCCAGCCGGGAGGCACGCAGGCCCATGCCGATGGTGCGGGTCAGCAGCATGGCCACGGCCATGAAGATCAGGCCGTCGGTGATGGCCGCGCCGGTGACCTGGTGCACCACGCACCAGTGGTCCAGCTGGCTGGAGAACCAGTGGACGGAACCGTAGGAGAAGGCCGCCCTGGCGCCGATGACCAGGGTCCACAGCAGTGCGTAGGGGCCGGTCGCGTGGCTGACCGGCTTGCCGGTGCTGGAGCTGCGGTAGACCCTCATCAGCGCGAGCGCGGCCAGTCCGCCGAGCAACCCGGCGGCGACGCCCGCGAGTTCGAGCGACAGGCCGGTGCCGTGGGTGACCGGGCTCTCGATGAACAGCGGGATCACCGCTCCGGCGATGACCAGCGGGCGCAGGATCCGCATCGGTCCGATCTTCTTGGCCCGTCCGAGGTCGCCGTGCAGTACCGCGGTCAGCACCGAGCCGTTGACGATCATTGCCTGGGTGAGTTCGGACAACATGACGTGCTCCCTGGGTCGGGTTCTCGTTGATGTCCTCACTCTCTCCGGGTTCGGCCGCGGCGGGATCGGTCCCCGGGTTGGCCCGGGGCATGAGCCGACGGCCCCGGTCTGGTACCACGTGGTACCAGACCGGGGCCGCTCTCCACCCGGCATCTCAACCCGCCGCTCGGCCCGGGGACGGACGCAGTGGTACCGGCTCCGTCCGTAGCGTCGGGGTTGCCGGTGGACGCCGCCGGTGCACGGTCAGCGGAAGCACACAACCAGGGGAGCGGGTCGTGTCCGGTCTGGAAATCCTCGCCGTCATCGGCATCGTCGGATTCGTCATCTTCCAACAGGTGAAGGGGCAGGCGCTGCGCGGCAAGCGGGTGGTGCTGCTGCCGGTGGTCCTCACCGTCATCGGGTTCACCGACCTGCACGGCACCGGAAAGCAGCACCTCCAGGCGGCCGACATCGTCTGCCTGGCCATCGGCGCGGCCGGATCGATCGCCGTCGGCCTGGCCTTCGGGGCGATGACCCGGCTGGAGTCCCGCGACGGCGCGCTGTGGGCGCGGCTGCCGATGCGCGGACTGTGGCTGTGGGCGGCGCTGGTGGGCTGGCGGGTGCTGGTGATCGTGCTCGCCACCGGCATGCACGCCCATGTCGCCGCGTCGAGCGCCACCCTGCTGTTCACGCTGGGCCTGAACCGGCTGGCGCAGGCCGCCGTGATCATGCCCCGGGCGATGGCCGCGGGCATCCCCTTCGCGCCGGAGAAGGACGGCCGGACCTTCCTGGCCGGGGCCTTCGAGCAGGGCCGACAGGGCCGCACCGGCGCGACGTGGAGCCCGGGCGGCCCGAGCGAGCGCTCGTTCCGGCCCCGGGCCGTGCGCCGCGAGGACTTCGCGGAGCAGGACTTCGCGGAGCGGGACTTCGCGGAGCGGGACTTCGCGGAGCAGTGGGACAGCCGCCCCTGGGAGCGCGACGAGCACGCCTACGACGACCGCGCCCCCGGTGACCCGTACGCCCGCGACGGCCGGGACTACCGCGACCGCGACCGCCATGACCGGCGACGGGACCGGCGGGACCGGCGGGACGGGCGGCGCTCCGAGCGGCGCGCGGACGCGTTCGGCCGCTGGGACCGCCGGTGACCGCGCCGGGGAGCGGCACCGCGCCGGGCTCGCCGAGTGCGCGCCCGGCGCGGGCGGTGCGCCCGCGCTCCAGGGTGCCCTGGTCGGGCCATACTGATCGCATGCTCACCCCCGCCGTCTGGTTGACCCGCTCGGCCGGGTTCGCGGTCGTCGCCACACTGGCCTTCCTGAACCCGCCGCGCGGGCCGCACGCGCAGCTGGCCGCCACCCTCGGTGTCTGCCTGTTGGGGGTGGCGCTCGCCCTGTGGGGCCTGATCGAGCTGTACCCGCCCGCCGCACGGCGGCGCGAGCGCGACCTGCCGCTGGCGCTCGGCCTGGTCGCCGTGGTCGCCGGATTCGCCTCCACGCCCGGCGGCGGCGGTGAGTTCATGGTGTCGTTCGCGGGTGTGGCGGTGATGTCGGCGGGCGCCGAGCTCAGTGCGACCGCCGGCCTGGCGGTGTTCGCGGCCGGGATCCTGGCGGTCGAGATCGGCGGGGTGCTCTTCAGCCAGGACGTCGGCACGCTGCTGGGCTTTCCGCTGCTGCTGGTCTTCGGGCTGCTGCTCGGCCGCAACCGCGGCGCCTACCGGATCCAGGCCGAGCAGTCGGCGACGCTGCTGGCCCAGTACGAGCGGCTTCAGGCGGAGCAGCGCCGGGCGGACGTCCTGGACGAGCGCACCCGGATCGCCCGGGAGATCCACGACGTGCTCGCGCACTCCCTCGGCGCGCTGGGCATCCAGATCCAGGCGGCGCGCGCGGTGCTGGTCGACCAGGGGAACATCGACCGGGCGGTGGAGGTGCTGGCCACCGCCCAGCGGATGGCCGCCGACGGCCTGGTCGAGACCCGCCGCGCGGTCCACGCGCTGCGGGTGGACACCCTGCCGCTGAACGAGGAACTCGCGCACGCGGTCGACGTCCACGGGCAGCGCTACGGCGTCGCGGTCTCCTTCGCGACCGGTGGCGTCCCCCGGCCGCTGCCGCCGGACGCCACCGTCGCGCTGCTGCGGACCGCCCAGGAGGCGCTGATCAACGCCGCCAAGCACGCCGAGGGCCAGCGGATCGCGGTCCGCCTCGACTACGACGCGGAGCAGGTCAGCCTCACCGTCGTGAACGACCTGGCCGCGGGCCGGGCGCACCGGGCCGCGAGCACGAGCGGGGTCAACGGCGGCTACGGTCTGACCGGCATGCACGAGCGGCTGCTGCTGATCGACGGCACGCTCGCGGCGGGCCCGCAGGGCGACCGCTGGACGGTCACCGCCCGGCTCCCGCTGGCCCCCGGCGACCCGGCGGCCGGGTCCGCGCCGCGCCCCGAACCCGCCGGAATCCGGCCCCAGTCCCGTTCCCAAGCCCCACTCCGACCAGATGAGGAGGCCAGATGACGGCCGCCCCCGCCCCCGTGCCCCTGCGCGTGGTGATCGCCGACGACCAGACCAGCGTCCGCGAAGGGCTGGTGCTGCTGCTGGGCGGCCTGCCGGACATCGACGTGGTCGGCGCCGCCGGGGACGGGCAGCAGGCGCTGGAGCTGGTGGCCGAGCTGCGCCCGGACGCGATCCTGCTCGACCTGCACATGCCGGTTCTGGACGGCATCGGCGCCACCCGCAGGCTGGCCGCCGAACACCCGGGGGTCGCCGTGGTCGTGCTGACCACCTATGTCGACGACACGTCCGTGCTGGAGGCGCTGCGGGCCGGGGCACGCAGCTACCTCACCAAGGACGCCGACCGCCTCGACATCGCCCGGGCGCTGCACGCCGCCGCCGGTGGCCTGGCGGTGCTCGACCCCCGGGTGCAGGCCACGCTGCTGGCCGCGACGACCGGTTCGGCCGCTGTCCCTGCGACCGGCACGCCGTCGGCGGCCACGACGACGGCGCGGCCCGGGACCGCCCAGCCGGTCGGGCAACTCCCGCTCGCACCCGATGGCCTGACGCAGCGTGAGCTGGAGATCCTGGGTCTGATCGCCGAGGGGCTGACCAATCCGGAGATCGCCGGGCGGCTGTTCCTGAGCAACCACACGATCAAGACCCACATCAACCGGATCTTCGCCAAGACCCGTTCCCGGGACCGGGTCGCCGCGATCGCGTACGCCCGCCGCCACGGCATCAGCTGATCGGGGCCATGATGTTTCCCGAGGAGTACCGCGAGTTCTTCACTGCGACGGCCGGGGCGAGCGGCGCCCTGATCGGCCTGCTGTTCGTGGCCATCACCGTCTCCCCGGAACGCGCTCGCCACGTGGACACCAGGACGGAGTTCCGGATCCGCGCCTCCGCCGCGCTGTTGGTCTTCTCGAACGCGTTGTCGCTCTCGCTGGCGGCGCTGATTCCGCAGGTCAGCCTCGGCTGGTGGTGTCTGGTCAGCAGCCTCGGCATGCTCGCCTTCGGCTTCGCCACCGCCCGCTCCTGGATCGAGGAGAACCGCCGCAGCCCGGGGGCCTGGCGACCGCACTGGCTGGTGGCGGGCCTGCTGCTGATCGTCTGCGTCGAGGTCTGGGCCGGGGTCCGGCTGGTGCGCGACGGCTCCGACCTGAGCGCGGTCCGGACGCTGGACTACGTCATCCTGGCCGACCTGCTGATGGGCATCGCCCGCGCCTGGCAGCTGGCGAGCATGCGCGAGACCGGCCTGCTGACCTCGCTGCGGGTGCTGGCCTCCGGGGAGGAACCGGCGGTGCCCGAGCTGCCCGGGACGCCGACCGGGGCGACCGAGGCGACCGAGGCCGAACATCCGTCGACTGAGGACTGATTGACGGTACGTCACTTCCCCTCTGCGGTACGGTCCATGGCCTCCGCCGTGGCCTGCCCGGCGCTGGAGAGCCGGTGCCGCAGGTTTTCCCCCTCGATGTCGGGGTCGGGCACGTACTTCGCGAACCACTGCGGGTGGTACCAGAGTTTGGCGCGGACGATGGCCATCACGGCGGGCACCAGGGTGAGCCGGACCACGAAGGCGTCCAGGAACACGCCGACCGCGAAGGTGAAGCCGATGGCCTTGACGATCGGGTCGTCGCTGAGCAGGAAGGCCACGAAGATCGCGAACATGATCAGCGCGGCGGCGGTGACCACCCGCGCGGCCAGGCCGGTGCCGCGCTCGACCGCGCCGCGGGCCTCGCCGGTCTTGGTGAAGTCCTCTTTGATCCTGGACACCACGAAGACCTCGTAGTCACTGGAGAGGCCGAAGATGATGGCGAGGGTGATGATCGGCAGAAAGCTGATGGTCTCGGTCGGGGTGATGCCGAACACGTGCTTGCCCCAACCCCATTGGAACATCGCCACCTCCGCGCCGAAGGCCGCCGCCACCGACAGCAGGAACCCGATGATCGACTTGATCGGCACCAGGATCGTCCGGAAGGCCAGCGTCAGCAGCACGAACGCCAGGCCGACCACGACCACCAGGAACACCGGCAGCGCCGAGGAGAGCTTGCTGGAGACGTCGATGTTGGACGCGGTGGTGCCGCCGACCAGGATCCGGGTGCCCGAACTGCCCTCGATGGTGCTCCGGTTGCGGCGGATCAGGTTGACCAGGTCGGCGGTGGCCGGGTCGTTGGGACCGGTGGTGGGGATGACCTTGACCACGGCGACGCCGTTGGCGTCGGCGAGCTGACTGGCCGAGGCCACCCCCGGCAGCCCGCGCAGCGCCGAGGCGATCGGCACCACCTGGGCCGGGCTGGTGACCCCGTCGGCGACCACCAGCAGCGGTCCGTTGAAGCCGGGGCCGAAGGCGTCGGTGGTGAGGTCGTACGCCCGGCGCTGGGTGTCCGAGGTGGGCTTGGCCGATCCGCTGGGCAGCCCCAGCTGCATGCTGAGCGCGGGAATCGCCAGGACCAGCAGCAGGACCACCCCGCCGGCCAGCAGCGGATGCCGCCAGCGCACCACGAACCGGGCCCAGCGCGCGCCGAAGGTGCGGGCCGGCTCGTTGGCGGCGATCTGCGCGACGTCCTCGTGGTGGCCCGGGCGCAGCGGCGTGTTGATGAACTTGGCGACCTTGCGCCCGGCGAAGCCCAGCATCGCGGGCAGCAGGGTGAGCGCGATCAGCAGCGCCACCAGTACGGCCGCCGCCGCCGCGAACCCCATGACCGACAGGAACGGGATGCCGACCACGGCCAGCCCGCACAGGGCGACGATCACGGTCAGCGCGGCGAAGACCACCGAGCTGCCCGCGGTTCCGGCCGCCAGCGCCACCGACTCCTCGATGTCCATCCCGGTGAGCAGCTGGTTCCGGTGCCGGGCGAGGATGAACAGGCCGTAGTCGATGCCGCAGGACAGGCCCAGCATCAGCGCGACGGTGGTGGACGCGGAGGCGATGGTCACCACCGAGGCGAGCGCGGTGACGGACATCAGGGTGATCACGATGCCGATGATGGCGGTGAGGATGGGCAGCCCGGCGGCGACGAAGGCGCCGAAGGTGATCAGCAGGATCACGAAGGCGACCACCAGGCCGATCAGCTCCGGCAGCTCCGAGGGGGTGGTCCGCCAGCCGGGGTAGGCGCTGCCGGAGTACTCGACCTCCACCCCGACGTCCCTCGCCGGGACGACGGCGGCGGTCACCCCGTCCAGGGTGGCGTCGGTGACGTCGGTGGCCTGCGCGGTGTACTGCACCGAGCCGAGCGCGACCTGACCGTTCGGCGAGACCCCGGCCGCGGTGAACGGGTCGGAGACGGTGGCGACGCCGGGCACCGTGCGCAGCCGGCTGATCGTGGTCTCGATGCCCGCTCGGTAGCGCGGGTCGGTGACCTTGGCGGTGCCGTGGGTGGCGAACACCAGCTGGGTCTGTCCGCCGCCCAGCGCGGGCAGCTTCACCCGCAGCAGGTCGGCCGCCTGCTGCGACTCGGTACCGGGGACGGTGAAGGTGTCGTTGGTCTTGCCGCCGCTGGCCACCGCGAGCACGATCGCGATGACCGCCGCGAGCAGCCACAGGCCGAGCACCATCCTGCGGCGGCGGTACGCCCAGCGGGCGAGGGTGAACAGGTACGTGGACACGGTCTCTCCTGGCTACGCGGGCAGGACGCAAGCCGGTGACCGTATGTGTGCAGCGCGGCACCGTATGCCCACTCTCCGCCGCACCGGGGGTCGCTGCCCCCGCGGGAGCGCCATTCGGGCGAAGCCCGGCCCCCGGCGTCGGCGCCGGCACCTCCGCCGGGCTGGGCTGGGCGGACTGGGCTGGGCTGAGCTGGGCCGGGCTGAGCTGGGCCGGACTGGGCTGAGCCTCAGCGTCCGGTCCGGGGGCCGGTCTCGCCGGAGCCGCGCGGGAGCAGCACGGTCGGCAGCTCGATCCGGCGGGGCGGCTCCCGGTCGCCGTCCATCCGGCGGAAGACGAGTTCGGCGGCGATCCGGCCGAGGCCGACCGGGTCCTGGGCGACCACGGTGAGCCCGGGGCTGAGCAGGTCGCCCAGCTCCAGGTCGTCGAAGCCGACCAGCGCGAGCGGGTGCGGCAGCCGGGGCAGCGCGCGCAGCACGGCGAGGGTGATCCGGTTGTTGCCGGTGAACAGCGCGGTGGCCGGGTCGGGTCCGCCGACCAGCCGGTCCAGGGCGGCGGCGACCGTGGCCTGATCGGTCCGGCCGGTGGCGACCAGGTGCTGGTCGAACGGGAGTCCGGCTCCGGCCAGTGCCTCGCGGTAGCCGCGCAGCCGCTCGGCGCCGGTGTGCAGCTGCGGCAGGTCGCCCAGGAAGCCGATCCGCCGGTGGCCGTGCCGGATCAGGTGCGCGGTGCCGGTGCGGGCGCCGCCCGCGTTGTCGGTGAGCACCGCGTCGGCCGCGATCTCCCGGGCCGGGCGGTCGACGAACACGGCGGCGGTACCGGCGGCCAGCTCCGGCAGCAGGTACCGGTGGTCGGCGCCGGTGGAGACGATCACCAGCCCGTCGACCCGGCGGGAGCAGAAGGCGAGCGCGAGTTCGCGCTCGCGCTCCGGCTCCGCGCCGCTGGAGCCGATGAACAGCAGCGAGTCGTTGCCCCGGGCGACCTCCTCGACGGAGCTGCTGAGCACCGAGGAGAACGGGTCGGCGATGTCCTCCAGCAGCAGCCCGAGGGTGGCGGTGCGGCCCTGGCGCAGCAGCCGGGCGCTGTCGTTGCGGCGGAAGCCGAGCGCGGCGATGGCCTCGCGGACCCGCTCGGCGGTCCCGGCCGCGACCCCGGGCTCGTCGTTGACCACCCGGGAGACGGTCTTCAGGCCGACCCCGGCCGCCGCCGCGACGTCGTTCATGGTCGGTCTGGCTCCGGGGCGCGAGGTCATGGGGCGAGCATACGTGGCCGACGGCCGTGGTAGACAACGTTGTCATAAGAGGTCAGACTCGTCCCGCCCGCGCACATCGCCGTGCCCGGCGGGCGCCCCCAGCCGCACCGACCAAAGGCCCCGTCATGAGCTCCGCGCAGACCGAAGCCCCGCAGTCCGAAGCCGCGCAGTCCGGAGCCCGGCGCTCCGAAGCCCCGCAGTCCGAAGCCGCCCGGTCCCCCGCCGCCGGTCCCCGGCCGAGCGCCGTGGACCCGGGCGGCCCGCTGGTGGCCGCCCTGGACATCGGCGGCACCAAGATCGCGGGCGGGCTGGTCGCCGCCGACGGCACGCTGCTGCACCAGGTCCGGCGCCCCACCCCGGCCCACGAGCCGGGCGAGGCCGTGCTCAAGGCGGTGCACGAGGTGGTGCGGCTGCTCGCCGGGGACCCGCGCTGGGCCCGGGTGGACGCCCTGGGCATCGGCAGCGCCGGTCCGGTCGACATCGCCCGGGGCACGGTGAGCCCGGTCAACATCCCCGGCTGGCGCGACTTCGCGCTGGTGGAGCGGGTGGCGGCGGATCCGGCCGCCGCCGCGCTGCCGGTGGTCCTGGGCGGCGACGGGGTGGCCATGACCGCCGCCGAGCACTGGCGCGGGGCCGCCAGGGGCTGCGCCGACGCGCTGTGCCTGGTGGTGTCCACCGGGGTCGGCGCGGGCCTGGTGCTGAACGGCGCGGTGCACACCGGCCGCACCGGCAACGCCGGGCACCTGGGCCACATCAGCGTGGACCTCGACGGCGACCCCTGCCCCTGCGGCTCGCGCGGCTGCGTGGAGGGGCTGGCCAGCGGCACCGCCATCGCCCGCCGCGCGCTGCGGGACGGCTGGCGGCCGACCGGCGCCGACGCCTCCTCGGCGGCGGTGGCGGCCTCCGCGCGGGCGGGCGACCCGGTCGCGGTCGCCGCCTTCGACCGGGCGGCGCAGGCGCTGGCCGCCGGGATCGCGGCGACCGCGACCCTGGTGGAGCTCGAACTGGCGGTGGTCGGCGGCGGGGTGGCCACCGCCGGGGAGGTGCTGTTCGCACCGCTCCGGCGACACCTGGCCGGCTACGCCGCCCTCCCCTTCGTCGCCGGGCTGCGGGTCGAACCGGCGCTGCTGGGCACCGACGCCGGCCTGATCGGCGCGGCCGCCCTCGCCGTCGCCCACCGCGCCCCGCGCTGAGCGGCACGGCCCGCCGGAGCCATTGGAGCCGGAAGCGGTGGGGCGGCTGCATACTTGCGGCTGCATACTTGGTGCACGCAAACGATGGAGGGCTGGGCGTGGCTGTCACCGACGAGGCAATCGGGAAGATCAAGGAGATGATCGTCTCCGGGGTGCTGCGTCCGGGAGACCGCCTGCCCAAGGAGGCCGACCTGGCCGCCGAGCTGGGCCTGTCCCGCAGTTCGCTGCGGGAGGCCGTGCGCGCCCTGTCGCTGCTCAACATCCTGCACGTGCGCCAGGGTGACGGCACCTACGTCTCCAGCCTGGACCCGCTGCTGCTGCTGGAGGCGGTCACCTTCATCCTGGACTTCCACCAGGACGACACCGTGATGCAGGCCTTCCAGGTCCGCGCCGTGCTGGAACCGGCGGCGACCGAGATGGCCGCCCAGCGGATCAGCGACGAGCAGTTGACCGACCTGCGCACGCTGCTGGACAGCCTGGGCGAGAACCCCAGCATCGAGGAGCTGGTCGCCAACGACCTGGAGTTCCACCGGGGCATCGCCGCCGCCTCCGGCGTCCCGCTGCTCTGCTCGCTGCTGGAGACGATCACCGGCCCCACCGTGCGGGCGCGGGTCTGGCGCGGCGTCACCCAGGACGACGCGGTCGCCCGCACCCTGGCCGAGCACCGCTCCATCCTCGACGCCCTCGAATACCGCGACCCGGTCACCGCCCGCGCCTGGGCCACCATCCACATCTCCAACATCACCCGCTGGCTGGCAAGCACCCTGTAACCGGGGCGCCGGGCCGGACCCGCTGTGCGTTCACCATGTCCGGTCTATTGTGTGACTCTTCATCAACTGCGCCCACCGGCAAGGGAGTCACGCGTGACCGAGCAGCAGCCCATAGCACCGGCGAAGCCTGGCCTGCTCCGCAACCCGCTGGTCAGCGGGATCCTGGGGCTGGCGGTGGGGGCGCTCCTGGTCGGTGTCCCGGTGGTGGTCATCGGCGGTAGCAGCAGCAGTTCGAGCACGTCGACGGCGGGAGGCAGCTCCGACCTGCACGCCCCGGCGGTGCTCGGTGGGCTGGAGCCGATGGCCGGGCTGCTCCACAGCGCCGGCGGCGTCACCGCCGCCGACATGAACAGCGACGACGCCAAGAGCGGCCAGCGGCTCTCGGCGGCCTACGGCGGCGCGCCGGCCGTGGTGCAGGAGTACTCGGACACGGGCCTGGACAACTTCGCCGTCCTCCAGGTCGTCCGGGCCAACTCTCCTGGCGTGTACGTCCCTTACGAGAACCCGGCGGAACTGCAGGTGGTCCGGCCGAACGACGAGCTGATCACCGTCGGCGCGGTCTCCTGCGTGATCGCCAACCAGCCCACCCCGGTCGGCCAGACGCCCAGTCCGACATCGCTGAACGTGACCTCCTGCCAGCGCACCGGCTCCGGGCTGACCGTCACCGTCCGCCCGGGCGGCGGCGGCGACCTCCAGCACGACCCGAACCAGGTCGCCGCGCTGGTGAACTCCGCCTGGACCGAGCTGTCCTGATGAGTTGGGGCGGCTACGGCGGCGGACCCCCGCCCGCCGGATACGGTCCGCTCCGGACGACCCTGCTGTCCGCCGGGTTCGTGGTGACCCTGGGGCTGCTCGCGGTCGCCGGTGGCGCGGTCGACGCGCTGTTCTCGTTCGGGATGCTCTTCGCGACGGACAGCTGCGGCACCGGCTCCTCCAGCGACCCTGTCGTCTGCCACGTCACGGTGTGGGCGATCCTGTTGGCCCTGCCCTGGATCGGGCTGCTGGCGGCGGTGCTGATCGCCCTGCTGGGCGGCCTGTGGGCGACCCGCCGACAGCGGTCGCCGTGGCCCGCCCTGGCCGCGGGGGCGACGGTCTACCTGGCGGTCGGCGCGATCACCTGCCTGGTGCTGTTCCACTGACCGGCGCGCGGCCGCTCCACCTGCCGCCGTCGGCCGGGCCGGCCGACGGCGGCAGGTCGGAGCCTGCTAGCCGACCGTCAGCGTGAGCGGTCCGGCCAGGGCGGTGTAGCCGCCGTCGTAGAGGTACCAGACGGCGTAACTGCCAGGGCCGCTGAGGCTGCTGGTGCTGAAGTTGAGACTGCCGCTGCTGCCCGGAGCGTACTGCCAGGTGGTGGACGCCTTGCTGCCCGGGGTCACGCCGACCGGGTAGATGCCGATCCAGTTGCTGGAGTTGGCGGTCGCCGCCGGGGTGGAGTACTGGAAGGTGACGCTCGCGCCGTTGGCGACCGTCGGCGTGGCCGTGGTCAGGCCGCTGGTCGGGGCCGGTGCGCTGCTCGGGTCGAAGGCGTCGTTGAGCGGGGTCGCGTAGGTGTCGTTGGCGGTGATGCCGGGCAGTCCCAGCGCGGCCTCGATGGTGCGGGCGGTGCTGTAGTGGTCGTACCGGGTGGTGCTGACCGTGCCCGCCGGGACAGTGCCCTGCGAGCCGACGACGATCGCCGCGACGTGGTTGTCCGGCTCGCTGCTGTCCTCGTCCCAGGTCACGATCAGCAGGGACTTCTGCGTGGTCCAGGCCGGGGAGGCGAGCACCGGGGCCAGCGTCTGCCGCAGCCAACCGTCCTGCGTCTTCAGGCTGGTGGCGCTGCCGTTGCCGGAGGACTCGCCGTCGTAGTAGTCGTCGGCCGCGAGCCAGGAGAAGTTCGGCGTGGTGGCCGCGCTCTTCAGGTCGGTGGTCAGCTGGCTGGTGTCGAACAGGTGCGCCTGGCAGCGGGCCGAATTGCCGCTGACATCAGTGAAGTTGATGAACGGCGCGTCGTCCGGCTCGTAGTACGAGTCGTACTGGGTGGTGGTGTTGCAGGGGGTGCCCATGCCCTGCTCGTACGCCTTCCAGGTCTTGCCCTGGGCCTCCAGCTCGTCGCCGAGGTTGGTGTTCGGGTCCTTGATGTTCGGCCAGTAGGTCGCGCCGGTGGTGTAGGTGTCACCGCCCGCGATCGCCATGTAGTTCTCGTCGCTGGGGTGGTAGACCGCGTGGTAGTTGCTCATGGTCGCGCCCTGCGCCATCAGGCTGTGCAGGTACGGGGTGTCCGTCGGGTCGCCCATGATCTGGTTGTAGTCCGTGTTCTCCATCATGACCATGAACACGTGGTCGTAGCCGGGCACCTCGGACACCGGCGGCGCCAGCACTGCCGCCGTGACCGGGGTGGACAGCGTCAGCGACAGGTTGTCCAGGTAGCCGGACTCGTCCGAGCTGTCCAGGAACTGCACCTGGACCAGCACCGACCGGCTGCCCGCCGGGACCGTGCCGGTCGCGCTGCGGGCCAGGAAGGAGGTGGCGTCCGAGCGGTCCGTGGCGGAGACGGTGGGCAGGTCCACGGCCGAGCCGAGCGGCTGCCCGGTGGCGCCCTGGAACTGCAGCGACACCTGCACGTAGCCCGAGTAGACGGTCCAACCGCCCTCCCAGCCGGACAGGTTGTAGCTCACGCTGCCGCCGTCGATCGCGGTCGCGGCCGAGGAGAGGTCCACGGTCTGTGACATCTCCCCGTCGCCCTGGTTGCCCGGTGCGAAGAAGGCCTTGCCGGGCACGGGGCTGGACGGGTAGCTGAAGCTTCCGGCGGAGTAACAGATCACGTCCGGGCTGCCGGACTCGACCGTCCAGCCCGGCATGGTGGTGGCAGCAGTCCAGTCGGTGGTGCAGTATCCGGCCTCGGCGTCCCCGTTGACGATCAGGTTGCCGCTGGTGGTGGCCGCTGTCGCGGCCGGGGCCGCCGCCAGCAGCGCGCACAGCAGCGTGAGGACGCAGCCGATGGCTCTCCAGTGCAGTCGCATGTTCGTAGCCTCTCCCATTACCATGATCATTCGCCATGGACAGGTCATTACTAACAGCGGCAGCTTGCCTCCGGACGAACACCGAGAG
>FTAK01000175.1_pt1 | contig 20011 bp, 13 predicted proteins | sample 1639071 | NCBI WGS metagenome assembly FTAK01 (sample SAMEA3914812, study PRJEB12502) | metagenome | biome: forest; material: soil | place: Canada | collected 2011-07-07 | depth 0.1 m
CGATCGACGGCCCCTCCTACCGACCGCGGTCCCACCAAGCTACTGCCGACACCCTCCGCAAGGCAGTGAACGCCCGCCTCTCCCGAGCCCGACCAGCCCCACCGGCCCGAGCAGGCCACCGACCGGCTTCCCCGCTACCGCCACTACTGCCAGGGGGAGTCCACCGCACTGCCCGGCACCCGCCGGATCCACGGCCCGCCCCGATGCTCCGATCTCGCTCACCGCCCCGAACCCACCACCCCAGAGATGGCACGCGACCCGACGCCCACCCGACGCCCGCTCACCCAACTCCTCACATTGTTGAACCGTCAGCCGACTGAGGAACTGGAGCGACACTGGCCGCTTCCAAAGAGCCTCATCAACTGGCGCCCCGTGACAACTCCCCGCGCACTCATCGCTGGGGGACGCACGCCTTGCCCGCCGACGGGCGAGGGCCCCAGCCCTGTGCAAGGCTTGCGAGACTCCCGTGACCAGGCGTAGTCAACCCATCACGCCGCCGCATGAACAAGGCTGCGCCGACCGCGCGTTCGCGACGCCGGGTTCCTCTGCTTTCTTCCATGAAGGGAAACGGGCGATGACGCACCCCCAGGACCCATCCGCGCCCGGCGAGCGTAGTACCCGCGATCAGCGTGTCGCCGGATTGCGCCCGGTCTACGACAAGGAGCTGGCCCAGGGAACCGGGCGCTTCTTCCTCACCCGCCGCCCGGACTGTCCCTGGTGCGGCTCCCTGCGGCTGCGGGAGCGGCTGCGCACCACCGACCTCATCCAGCGCAAGCCGGGGCGCTTCGTGCTGGACCAGTGCCAGGACTGCGGTCACATCTTCCAGAACCCTCGGCTCAGTGCGCAGGGCCTGGACTTCTACTACCGTGACTTCTACGACGGGTTGGGCGAGCAGCGGCTCGCCGGGGTCATGAAGGCCTTCAACGCACTGGTCCGTACGATCACGGCGGCGGGTCACCGCAGACGCGCACGCCCCGTCCTGCCTTTCGCCCCGGCACCGGAGCGCTGGCTGGACGTCGGCACCGGCAGCGGAGACTTCTGCGAGGCGGCCCGGGAGCTACTGCCCGCAACGGTCTTCGACGGCCTGGACCGCAGCCAAGGCGTGGAACTCGCCGAACGGCATGGCCGTGTGGCTCATGGCTACCGGGGCTCCTTCCCCCAGCTGGCCGCCCAGTTGACCGGCCGGTACGACGTCGTGAGCATGTTCCACTACCTGGAGCACAGCACCGACCCCGACCGGGAACTCGCCGCCGCCCGGCACGCACTGCGCCCCGGGGGCCTGCTGCTGATCGAGGTACCCGATCCGGACTCCCCGTACAGCCGGCTGCTGGGCCGCTGGTGGCTGCCGTGGCTGCAGCCGCAGCATCTGCACCTGATCCCGGTCGGCAACCTCAGACGCAGACTGGGCGACATGGGCTTCACCGTACTGGCCGAACAGCACCGCGAGGCCCATCTCCCCATCGATCTGCTGGCCGGATGCTGGCTTGCGATCAACTCCGTTGCTCCGCCCGATGATGTGCCCTGGCTTGAGAAGCCCCCCGACCGCGTGCGTCCGGGGCTGCGCAATGCCATTCGTCTCGGCAGTGTTCCCCTTCTGGCGCTGGCCTGCCTGCTCGACCAAACGGCCGCGGTGTGCGCAGGCCGAACCCGGTTGTCCAACGCCTACCGCATCGTGGCACGTCGGGACCAGGCCGCAGGGACCGGACTGCCTGCCGGTATCTCCAGGAATCCATCCGAGTGAAGAGGAGGCGAGAGCCGGGCTGAGCAGTATGTGTACGGTGGAGAGAAGTTGGACATGAGCACCTGGGGCGACACCGGCGTACACAGACCTGCACCTGGAAATCCGCCGGCATCTTCCGCCGCTGCCGGGGTATTTACTCGGTCCTGCAGATTACCGGGGCATTGATCGTGTCCACAGCGAGTGCGCACTCCGGCGACCTGCGCCCGGTACGGGAACCCGACGCCGTGTGCAGTTTGGCGGTATTCTTGAAACTGACATGGGATCAGCTCGTCCGGGACGCTACTGCACTGGGTGCGTTGCGTTGAGTCGAAATTGGAGTCGCAATGGAATCAACCCTGTCCGAAGCGGTCGTCGCTGGCGCGGACGCTACGGAGCTCGAGTCGCTTCCTGTGCCCGACAGCTTTCCCGCGGCGACTGTGCGAGCGCGTGATATCAACATGTTCGAAGGCGTCGATGACAAGGATGTACGCAAAACCCTGTACGTCGAGGACGTGCCGATGCCGGAGCTCGCCCCTGACGAGGCCTTGATCGCGGTGATGGCCAGTTCGATCAACTACAACACGGTATGGACGGCCATGTTCGAGCCGCTGCCCACGTTCCAGTTCCTCAAGGAAATGGGAAGAGCCGGAGGGTGGGAGGCACGTCATGATCAGCCCTATCACATCGTGGGGTCCGATGCCTCCGGCGTCATCGTCCGTACGGGTTCTTCGGTACGGAAATGGAAGGTCGGCGATCACGTCGTCATCGCGCCGGCCTATGTCGACGAGCAGGATCCCGACACCCATCGCGACGGGATGCTCGGACAGGGGCAGAAAGCATGGGGGTTCGAGACGAATTTCGGTGGGCTGGCGCACTACGCCGTCGTCCGGGCAAGCCAGTTGCTGCCAAAGCCCGCATCTCTGACCTGGGAGGAAGCAGCCGTCAATCCCCTGTGCGCCAGCACTGCCTACCGCATGCTGGTCAGCGACCGGGGCGCGCAGATGAAGCAGGGCGACATCGTGCTGATCTGGGGCGCGACCGGCGGCCTGGGCTCCTACGCCGTTCAACTGGTACGCAACGGCGGCGGGATTCCGGTGGGCGTGGTGAACTCCGACGCGAAGGCACACGTACTCAGGTCACTGGGATGCGAAGCCATTATCAACCGTAAGGAGATCTGCGGCGCAGACGACACCGTGCTACAGCGGCCCGAGGGATGGAAGAAACTGGGGAAGGCGATCCGCCAGGCGGTCGGCGAGGATCCGCACATCGTCTTCGAGCACGTAGGGATGAAGACCTTCCCCGCATCGGTGTTCCTGGCAAGGCGCGGGGGAACGATCATCACCTGCGGCTCAAGCACCGGCTACCAGCACTCTTTCGACAATCGCTACCTGTGGATGCGCCTGAAACGGATCATCGGCAGTCATGGAGCGAACCTCCACGAGCAGTCGGAAGTCAACCGTCTGATCGCACTGGGGCACTTGGTTCCGGCCCTGTCGAGGACCTACCCGCTCGCCGAAGTGGGAACAGCTGCCAGGAGCGTGCAGACCAACCAGCACATCGGCAAGGTCGGTGTCCTGTGCATGGCCCCTCGTCCGGGCCTGGGAGTCACCGATCCCCAAGCACGGGCCCGGGTAGGGGAGGAGCGTCTGCGGGTGTTCCGCAACGGATGAGCCCTGGGGAGCACCCGTCCCGAGTCCTGGTTGGAGGCGGTACGGGCTTTCGTGATCTTGCCGGGTCCACCAGGGCGCCGTAGTGGTGGGCGAGTTCGTCATAGGAGCGGTTGATCCTGGGGTCGTAGAGGCCGGGCGTTCGACCCCGGTGCGCACAGGTTGCCGGGCACCAGGGCGGCGCGGGACGCCGCCGAAGTAGGCGAATGCCTCCGCGTCGGCCGGCCCAGGAGTGCTGGTCCATCAGCAGGACCCGGCGCACGAACATGTGCCGGGAGGCGGGCAGCACCATCACGAACGCCTGCACCCGGTGCTTCTTGCCCGATACGGGGTCGGTCCCCGGGCCCATCTGTCCGAAGTCGATCTTGGCCTCCTCGCCCGGGACGGCGGGGTCGCGGAGTACTACCGCTTGGCAGCGGCGGACCTCCTCGGAGAGGTACGCGCGGACAGAGCGCCGCAGCGAGGCGACCGACACATGCAGTCCGTGCTCGCCGTGCAGCCGCCGGCGGATGGTCGCCATCGTGCCCAGCGGCAGGCTCGCCTTGATGCAGCCGTGGTGGACCGCGATCTGCGGCCAGGCCACCTGCCCCACCCGGGTGCCTGTCACCCCGGGGAACCGCCCCCGCACCATTGCGGCCATTACTCGTCGCTCTTGGCCGGCCCGCCGGGAACGATCCCGGATCGTTTTGCCGTCCACGCCCGGCGAGTCCTGCAGTTCGCTCTTCGAGCGGCCCGCATGCCAGCGGACCAGGATCTGGATCGCATCCCAAGTGGGGAATTTGGTGATCGTGACCGGTCACCAGCGGGGAATTTCGCGATCGCTGACGCCAGACGAATTACTCAAAGTGCGGCTATTCCTTCATGTAGTGACTATGGGGTGGTCGCCTAGCGATCTGAGGCGACCACCCCATCCCTATTCCACAAAGGTGAGCTGATGAGCGAACGATGCAGTCATGCCATTTCCAGCCGCGCACGTCGTCGACGACTGTGGGGTCTGGCCGGCGGAGTGACCATGACGAGCGCCATCTTGGCGGGAACCGCGTTCGCAGGGGCGGCGGCCGCGGCGACCGCTGAACCGAGCCCCGCCGCCGCAGCGACTTCCCACGCGATCAGCCCGTGCCATATATATCCGTGGTTCTGCGGCCCTATCGGCGCCACGGGTCCCACCGGCCCTAAGGGTGCTACGGGTCCGACGGGTGCCACGGGTCCGGCGGGTCCTGCCGGAGCTGATGGTGCTGCGGGTCCGACCGGCGCTCAGGGAGCCGCTGGCCCCGCCGGCGAGCAAGGCGGCGCGGGCCCGGCTGGCGCTACCGGCCCCACTGGTGCCACGGGTCCCGCCGGACCGGTCGCCACCCATCAGGTCGTGGGCTCTTCCGCGACGGCGTTGCCCCTGGGACCGGCGGTCACCTCGAGCGCGACCTGCCCCGTGGGAAGCGTGTTGGTGGGCGGCGGGTTCCGGCTCCAGTCCGGCAGTGTGCTGATCGTCACCGACTCGAGCAGCGACTTGGCCAACCCCAACCAGTGGGATGCGACCGCTTACGTTCCCACCGGTTCTCTTGTATCCGGCACGGTCACGGCCGTCGCGCAGTGCGCTCCCTGACAAGAGAGCGCACTGCGACATCGATGACATCGGTTGCCGGCCCCCGCCACGGAGAGCCACCGCTCTTCGTGGCGGGGGCCGGCGCCGACCGTACGAACGACCTGCGGTCGATGACACAGATCCCGGGAACGGTGATGACATGAAGCCGTCGATCTGCCTGTGCATGATCGTCAAGAACGAGGCGAAGGTGATTGAGCGATGCCTTGCCTCCGTGGCGGGTCTGGTGGACACCTGGTCGATCTCCGACACCGGGTCCACCGATGGCACCCAGCAACTGATCCGTTCGGCGCTCGACGGTGTTCCGGGCGAACTCCATGAAGAGCCCTGGGTCGACTTCGGCCACAATCGCACCGCGAACATCAGACGGGCGCGGGGCAAGGCCGACTACCTCCTGCTGCTCGACGCGGACCTGGTCGTCCGTCAGGATGGCGCCCTGCCCGCGTTGACCGCGCCCGCGTACATGCTGCGACACGACGGCCCCACCTCGTACCGCATCAAGCGTCTCGTCAAAGGCGACATCGCCTGGCGCTATGAGGGGGTCACCCACGAGTACCTGACTACCAATCAGGAGCTGGGTCAGGAGAACCTGGACGCGCTCGTGATCCAGGACTTCGCGGACGGCGGATCACGGGGCGACAAGTTCGAGCGCGACGCCCTGCTGCTGACCGCGGAGAGGAACCGTGACCCCGGCAATCCGCGCACGGTCTTCTATCTGGCGCAGACCATGCGCGACATGGGCAGGCCGAGCGAGGCGATCGCCCTGTACGAGCAGCGCGCCGGCATGGGCGGCTGGGCCGAGGAGGTCTACTACGCGTTGTTGCAGGTCGGCATCCTCAAGGCCGAAAACGATGACTGGCCGGGAGCGATGGACGCTCTCTCGCGGGCATGGGAGGTACGGCCGCAGCGTCTGGAAGCGTGCTACGAACTGGTTTCGCGGCTGCGCGGGTTGGGCCGCCACCATGCCGCGCATGCCCTCGTCCGCTCGGTGCTGGACCGGGACGCACCGCAGGACCTGCTGTTCGTCCAGCCGTGGGTATACCGCTGGGGGCTGCTGTTCGAGCTTTCGATCATCGCCTACTGGGTCGGCGATCCCGTGGCTTCCCTTCGGGCGTGCGACCGATTGCTCGCCATGCCGGACCTGCCCGACCTGCACCGCCGGCAGACGCTGGCCAACCGCGATTTCTGCGTCGCGCGGCTGTGCGCACCGGCGGAACCCGGCGGCGGCGCAGGTGACCAACTGACCCTGGTGTCCCAGGCCTTGGGCAGCGCGTAGACAGGCGCGGGAGAGCAAGGGGGCCCCGCGGGGTGGACCTGGAGTTCCCCCGCCGAACTGGGCACACCCCTGGCGGCAGGTGGGGAACCGCAGTCGGCGGTTCTGCGTGCCGGCTGACGTCACCGGGGGTTCAATGCCTGGGCGAGGTGCTGCGCGATGGTCTGGACGTGGGGCGGGTCGATGACAGAGAGGTGGTCGCCCTCCACCGGGACGATCTCCAGTGACCTGCACAGCGGCCCCCATCCGAGGTCCGTTCCCTGGCACAGGTACCGCGGGTCCAGGGCAGTGGTGAGCTGCTGGGGCTGTTGCGCGCGGTAGAGCACGACGTGGCCGTCGTACGGCTTGGGGACGTAGCGCTCGCCGACCCGGGCATCGATGTAGGAGGTGCGTTGGTGCTCCATGATCCCCGGACTCATGTCGAGTCCGGCCTCGGCGACCAGGCGCATGACCAGGTCGATCTGCTGGTCGTCCGCAGTGGCCGCCAGTTCCTCGTAAGGCAGTTCGAGACGGCATCCGTACGTCTTCTCCAAATATTCGGAGAAACGCTCGAAACGTTCCATGAGGTGCTGCGGTGATGCCTGTTCGGGTAGCGCGGCGGGCAGGATGGTGTCGATCAGTCCCACGAATCCGATGCTCTGCCCCGCCTGTCTCAGCTGACGGGCCGCTTCGAAGGCAAGGCATCCGCCGAAGGACCAGCCGAGCAGGTGGTAGGGCCCTTCTGGTTGGATGCCGCGGATGAGGGTGAGGTAGTGGGCCGCTTTGTCTTCCATCGTGGGCAGCGCGTCAACGCGTTCCATGCCGTACACGGGTTGGTCGGACGGCAGCAGCTGCATCAGGGGGACGTAGACCGAGGTCGGTCCGCCGGCCGGGTGGAAGGTGAACAGTGCGGGCCGCTGGGACCCGGCGGCGGCGGGGCGAAGCGTGTTGAGGACCGGCTGTCCGGTTCGGTTGACCGTCGGGCGGATCAGTTCGGCGATGGCTGCGACGGTGCCCTGGGCGATGACGGTCTGGGCGGTCAGGTTCAGCCGGGCTTGCGAGCGCCGGCGGATGGATTCCACCATGGCCTGGGCTGCCGGTTGATCCCCGCCTGCGGTGGTGAAGTCCTCATGGACGTCGCGGGGCTGGCGGTGCAGGATCTCGGCCCAGGTGCTCGCCACCAGGCGCTCGGCGGCGTCCCGCGGACCGAGGGTGCTCGGCAGCGCGGGCGCGGTGTGCTGTGTCTGCTGGGAGCCGGTGGCCTCGGGCGCCGGTGCGGGTGCCGGGTCCGGGGGTGAGGACGCAAGGCCGAGGTTTTGCAGCACGGCATCTGCGAGGTCTCGAAGGCTGGCACCGCGCAGCAGGAGGGTGGGCGGCAGGTCGACGCCGAAGTCCTGCCGGGCGGCATTGCCGATACGCACCGTCATCAGGGAGTCCAGCCCCAGGTCGGTCAGCGCGACCGTCTCGTCGAGGTCGTGGGCGGCGAATCCCATGACAGCCGCCGTCCTGCTGGCCAGACGCGCGTATACCTTGTCCGCGGCGACGCCTGCCAGGGCCGCGATGGCGGTGGGGCCGGCCCAGTCGTCCTCGGTGGATCCGTCCTCACGCAGAAGGCCGGCGAAGAAGGGGAGGTCTGCCAGGCCCGGAAATGCCGCCAGGACACGGCCGGTGTCCAGGTGCACGACACCGGTGTGGACCCGGTTGAGGGTGACCAGGGCCTGCAGGGCGTCCATGCCCTCGGCCGGGTTGATGGGTTCCAGTGCCGCAACCGCGTTGCCCCGCGCGCCGCCGAGGTTTTCCCACGGCCCCCAGGCGATGGACGTCGCAGGCAGCCCTGAGGCCCTGCGGCGGTGGGCCATGGAATCCAGCCAGGCGTTGGCGGCCGCGTACGCCGACTGCCCGGGCGAGCCCAGGAGCGCGGCGGCGGAGCTGTAGGTCACCCACCAGTCGAGATCAAGGGCCCCGACGGCCGCCTCCAGGTTCTGGGCGCCGACTACCTTCGGCCGCAGCACGGTGTCGATGTCGCCCGGTTCCAGGTCGCCGATCATGCGGTCGTGCAGGACACCCGCGCAGTGCACGATGCCCCTGAGGATGTGCCCCTCGGCAAGCGCGGCCCGCACCAGGTGCGCGGCGACATCGGGGTCGGCGAGGTCCCCTTGCACGACGCCGACGCAAGTGCCCCGGGCGCGCAGATCAGCCAGGACGGCCTGGGTTTCGGGGCCCGGAGGACGCCGTCCGTTGAGGATGAGACGGCCGGCGCCCTGCTCGGCGAGCCGGCGGGCCGCGGCCAGGCCCAGTCCGGTCAGTCCACCGGTGATGATGTAGGCCCCGTCGGAACGTGCGAAGGCGACGGTGTTGCCGCGTTGCGCGGTGAGGTCGGCGCGGGCGAGGCGGGCGGCCAGGCGTGTGCCGGACCTCCAGGCGACCTCGTCGGCACTGCCGTCGCCGAGGAGCTCTTGGACGAGGTCCTCGACTGCTCCGGGCTGGTTGTCGATATCCACCAGCGAGGCCCGCAGGTGGGGGTGCTCCAGGGCCAGGACGCGGACCAGTCCGCGCAGGCAGGCGAGGTCCGGTGCTCCTGGTTCCGCGGACGTTGTCGTCTGCGCCATCACCGTGGCCATCCACAGGCGCGCCGGGCGCCGGTGCCGGGCCTGGGACAGGCGGCGTGCCAGGCGTGCTGCCGTGTGCAGGGCCCGGGGGGTGCCGTCGCTCTGTGGCTGCGCGGCGAGTGCCACGACGGCGCTCGGGCCGTCCTGCGCGGTCCGCAGCCAGGTGGTGAGCGCTGTCTCGAGTGCGTCATCGCCGCCCGCTGCCGCGGTGACCTCGACGTGCTGTGCTTCCAGGGCCGTCGTCAGCGAGGTGGCGAGGGCGCCGTCGGCGTGGGTGCCACCGCTCACGATCAGGACCCGGCGCAGGCCGGACCGCAGCGTAGCCGAAGACTTCTCCCACCGGATCTCGTAGGTGAACCCTTCGAGGGGACGGGGAAGGTCGTGCCGCTGAATCGTACGCAGTTCCACGGCCCGGGCCACGATCTGCGTCGCGGTTCCGTGTGCGGTGACGTCCCACCGGTTCGCCTCGACGCCGACGGGCCCCGTGCCCTCTGCGGGCCCGCAGCGGATGTCGTAGGCGGTGTCGAGCATGCCCGGTGCCGTGATCTGCAGGGACCGGACGCCGACGGGGATCTGCCGGCCGGCGGCCGGCTCGAAGGGCTCGCCGGCCGGCGGGGTTCCCGGTTCGGCGGCGTGGGCGGGTGCTGCCAGTACAGCGGTCAGCAGGTGTGAGTAGGTCATGGGTTGCTGCCCGGCGTCGGCGGGGGCGAAGTGCAGCGCTGGTTCGTCCGGCTCGGGCAGGCTCTCCTTGTCGGCCCCGGGGTCGAGCGTGAGCCGGGCCGAGGCGTGGCAGCGCCAGGCGGTGTCCACGCCGCGGGTGTGCAGGGTCAGGGTTGCCCGCTTGTCGCAGGCCGGCTCCCAGACCACGGTCATGGGAGTACTGGCGGACAGGGCCAGCCAGTCGTGGATCTTCAGGTCTTCAATCCCCAGGCGGGTGGCGCCTGCTTTGGCCCAGACGTCCAGACCGGCCTCGATCATCAGCTCTGCGGCGGCGGCAAGGGTGAGCACCGGTGTGTTGTGGACCATGCGTTGGAGCGGGTGCCGGCGCGTGCCGATGTCCGCCTGCCACAGGACCGCACCGGTCCTGGGATCGTCGGTGCGCAGCCCCAGCAGAGGATGGCCGCCGGCAGTGGTGGGCGGCACTGAGCGGGCGAACCAGAAGCGTTCATGGCGCCATGCGGGGGTGGGCAGTGCTGTGCGTGCACCGTCGGGCCACAACTGCGAGGTGTCCATCGGGACGCCCGCGAAGTGCAGCTTCGTCAGCGCGGCCCGCAGGTCGACCGCTTCGTCTGCGTTCTTGTGCAGGGTCGGGATCACCACGCACTGACCGCCGGCGGCGGCTGCGCCGAGGGTCTCGGCGAGCGGGACGGCGGCGATGGGGTGGGGCGCGATCTCCAGGAACAGGTCGTAGCCGTCGTCGGCGGCTGCGGTCACCGCCTGCTGCAGGCGCACCGGGCGGCGGACGTTGGCACACCAGTAGTCCGCGTCCGCTGCGGCACGTGCACGGGGGTCGTCCGTGACGGTGCTGAACCAGGGGATCGCCGGTGTGCATGGGCGCAGTTCGGCAAGGGCACCGCGCAACGGTGCCAGTACCGGGTCGACCGCGGCGGAGTGTCCGGCTCCGCCGACCTCCAGCAGCCGGGCCATGTGTCCTTGCTGGATCAGCTCGTCCACCAGGCCGCGCACGGCTGCGGCCGGTCCGGCCACCGTGCATCGTTGCGGCGAGGAGTGGACGGCGATCCCGACACCGGGAAAGCGGCCGAGGATCGCGGTTCGCGACGCCTCCTGGACATCGACCGCCGCCATCGCACCGGTGTGTTCGGCGTCGATCCTGGCAAGGTGGGCCGATCGGCAGGTGATGACGCGAAGGCCGTCGCGGGCATCGAGAGCCCCGGCGACGACGGCGGCGGCGACCTCGCCCATCGAATGACCGACGACGGCGGCGGGCTCCACACCGTAGGCCCGGATGGTCCGTGCCAGGGCAAGCTGGATCCCGAAGAGCAGCGGCTGGGCCCGGTCGACTGCCTCACTGGAATCGGGCCGCGTGAGCATGTCGGTCAGCGAGGTCCCGATCTGCTCACAGTAGAGCGGATCGAGTACGGATACCTCGGCGGCGAAGAGAGGGTCGTCGGCCAGCAGTCGCCGGCCCATACCCGGCCACTGCGAACCGTGGCCGGAAAAGACGAAGACCGGTCGGCGTGCGGTGCCGCAGCGGGCCGCCTGCGCGTCGGAGCAGGCTGGGACCACGCCGGGGACCGTCTCCTGGCGCGCCAGTGCGGCGAGTTTCGCTGCCGCCTGGTGGCCAGTGCGCGCGACGACGGCAGCGAGGGTCTGCCCGCGACGGTGGTACGCGAGGGTGTGGGCGATATCGGTGAGCGCGGGAGCGTCGTCGGCGGCCACCTGCCATGACAGGCTCGCGGCCGCGTCGGGGAGCCTGTCGCGGGAACGGGCGGACACCACCAGGACGTGGGGGGTGCCGGTTTCCTCCTCGCGGGCGCTGGCCGGCGCGGCGTGCGCGAGGGTCGGCGGGGCCTGCTCGAGGATCGCGTGCGCGTTGGTGCCGCCGAACCCGAAGGCGGACACCCCGGCACGTGCGGGGCGGTGGCGGGAGGCAGGCCAGCGGGTCGGCTCGGTGACCACGCGCAGGCCCAGGGCGGTGAAGTCGATGTGGGGATTGGGGTTGTGGAAGTGCAGGCTGGGCGGGATGCGGCCGTGGTGCAGGGCCAGCGCGGTCTTGATCAGGCCGACGATGCCCGCCGCGCCCTCCAGGTGGCCCAGGTTGCTCTTCACCGATCCGATCAGCAAGGGCCGGTCGGGCTGCCTGCCGTGCCCGGCCACCGATCCCAGGGCCGCTGCTTCGATGGGGTCACCCAGAAAGGTTCCCGTCCCGTGCGTTTCGACGTAGTCCAGGTCGGTGCCTTCGATCCGTGCGTCACGCAGGGCGTCACGCAGCAGCGCTTCTTGCGCCGCCGGATTGGGCGCCATCAGGCCCGCCGACCTGCCGTCCTGGTTGACGGCTGTACCCCTGAGGACCGCCAGCACGTTGTCGCCGTCGCGCACAGCGTCGACCAGGCGCCTGAGCACCACGACGCCGCAGCCCTCGCCCCGGGTGATGCCATCGGCCGCAGCGTCGAAGGGCTTGCACCGACCGTCGGCCGCGAGCGCGTCCGCCTGTTCGAACGAGGCGGTGACGGAGGGGGACAGCAGCACATTGGCCCCGGCCGCCAGGGCCGTCTCGCACTCGTGGCTGCGCAGGCTGCGGCAGGCGAGGTGCACGGCCACCAGGGAGGATGAACAGGCCGAGTCGATGGTCATGCTGGGACCGTGGAGATCGAGCAGGTATGACACGCGGTTGGCAGCGATGCTGCTGGCGGCTCCCGTGCTCGTCCACGGTGTCAGGCGCGCGGGATCGGAGGTGGTCAGATGACCGTACTCGGTAGCGCTCAGACCGACGAAGACGCCAGTGGAGGTGCCTTTGAGGCAGTGGGCAGGCGTTCCGGCATGATCGAGCGCCTCGCAGGCGACCTCGAGCAGCAGCCGCTGCTGGGGGTCCATGACCTCGGCTTCACGGGGTGCGATGCCGAAGAAGTCCGCATCGAATCCGTCGATGCCCTCGAGGAAGGCGCCCCACCGCGTGGTGCTCTCCATCAGGGCGGTGACCTCGGGGGCCGAACCGGAAAAGCTCCGCCAGCGTTCCTGCGGTACCTGACCCACCGCGTCGGTTCCCGCCAGCAGGTGCTCCCAGAACGCGTCCGGTCCGTGGATGCCACCAGGCAGGCGACAGCCGATCCCGACGATGGCGATGTCGATGCCCTCTGCCCGGGAACGGGCAGCGCTGCCGCCGGACGGGCCGTCATGGTCCTGTGTCTTCGGCTGGTTCATCGCGTCCAGGGCACTGACCAGCTGCCCGATGGTGGGGTGTTCCCACAGCAAGGTGGCGGGCAGCGAGCAGTCCAGCATCTTCTCCAGGTATCCGCTCAGTGCGACAGCGCCGCGGGAGGTCAGTCCGTACTCCGCCAGCGGGCGTGCATCGTCGATCTGCTCCGGGGGCACGCCGGTGATCTCGGCGACGAGTCGGTGCAGCGTCTCGCGCAGCTCGCCGGCGCCCGCCCCGGACGGGCTGCCCGCCGCGGTGCCTTCAAGGGCCCGGTGCTCCTCTCGCTGGTTTCCCCCTGATGCGCTCATGCGGTTCCGGCCTCCTTGCGAGCCTGCGTGCCGGGGCGCCAGGTGCCCTGGAGGTAGTGCTCGCGGCAGGCGCTGCGGGCGATTTTTCCGCTGGTGGTGCGCGGTACGGTGCCGGGCTGGGCCAGGACGAAGTCGTGGACGGCCACCGCGTGGCCGGCGGCGACCGCCGCGCGCACGGCCCTGGTGGCCTCCTTCAGGACGCTCTTGGGCTCGGCCAGGTCACGGCTGTGCTCGGCGACGACCACCAGGCGTTCCCCGTTCTGCGTGGCCACGGAGAAGGCCGCGGTGTGGTGACGGCGGATCGCCGGGTGGGCGCTTTCGACGGTCTGCTCGATGTCCTGCGGATAGTGGTTGGCTCCGTCGATGATCACCAGGTCCTTGATACGGCCGGTGATGTACAGCTGCTCGTCGTGCCACACACCGAGGTCGCCGGTGCGCAGCCAGCCCTGCGTGCTGTCGGGGTCATCGCTGCCAAGGGTGGCGCGGAAGGTGGCCAGGCTCTGTTGCGGGTGCCTCCAGTAGCCGCGCCCGATGTTGGGGCCACGCAGCCAGATCTCGCCGACGTGGCCGCCTTCCCGGCGGACCCGGGTGAGCGGGTCGACGATCGCGATCTGCTGGCCGGTGGGCCGACCGCATGCCACCAGGCGGGTCACCGCCCCCGCATCGCCGGACCGGGCCAGGCGGGCGACACCGTCCGCGAGCGCATCGCGTTCGAAGCAGGTGACGGTCGGTTCCTGTCCGCCGGGCGAGGTGCACACGAACACGGTCGCCTCGGCCAGCCCGTAGGACGGGCGCACGGCTGTTGCGGGCAGGCCGACTGGGGCGAACGCCCCCTGGAACCGCTGCAGTGTCTGCTCCGTGATGGGCTCACTGCCGTTGATCATGGCGGCGACCGAGCCCAGCGACAGTTCCTTGCGTTCCTGCTCCGCGACCCGGTGCACGCAGTAGTCGTAGGCGAAATTGGGGGCGGCAGTCACGGCTCCGCTGTGCTCGGTGAGCAGTTGCAGCCACCTCACGGGCTGCTGGACGAAGGCCAGAGGATCCATGAGCACCGAGTGGACACGGCCGACGATCGGCAACGCCACCGCCAGAACCAGGCCCATGTCATGGTAGAGCGGGAGCCAGCCCACGGTGCAGTTGCGCCCTGCGGCGATGTCGAGGGCTTCCAGCGCCTGCCGCGCGTTGGCGCAGACGTTGGCGTGGGTGATCTCCACACCGGACGGGGCGCGTGTGGAACCCGAGGTGTACTGCAAGTAGGCACAGTCGTCGGGCTGCGGGTGGAAGACCTGGCCGTTCGCGGGCGCGACAGTGCGTAGTTCCTCCACAGTGACCACGCGCACGGACAGGCCGGCCCGGTCCGCGCAGAACTTCTCCACGGCCTGCTGGTGCTCCGGTGCGGTGATGACGAGCACCGGGTCGGCGTCCTTCAGGGCTGCGAGGAGTTTCTCCTCGTGGCCGCGCAGGGACGGAGGGTACAGGGGCACAGCGATGACGCCGGCGCACAGGGCCGCGAGGAAACCGACAACATACTCCAGGCTCTGCGGCGCCACGATGGCCACGCGCCCGCCGGCCACTGCGGCGTCGCGGATCCCCGTCGCGGCGGCGCGCACGCGGTCCTCGAGCTGGCGCCATGTCAGGGTGGCGGGTACTCCGTCGCGGTGCGTGGTGAAGTCCACGAAGGTGAACGCCGTCTCGTCGGGCGTTTGTGCCGCCGCCTCGGCGAGATGGCGGCTGATCGTTTCCCTCACAATTGACAGCAATGAGTCACCGAACCTTCATTCCGCGGGCAAGGAATAAAATCCCCGGCCGATAGTCCCATAGAGGGGAGGCAAACAGGCCGGCCACTGCCTTTACCCGCTGCTTCCCACGTCACGACGATCGGCAGATCTCAGCCAAACATGAAGTGGCGCCGGGGTTTCCAGTGACACGCCGAGGGCGCCACGCATTCGGCGGGAATGGGTGCGGGGGGCCGATCAAGGCATCGGGAATTCCGGCGCGAGGGGCGAAAATACCACCCGTGCGCACCCCTGGGTAATTTCAGGGAGCTGGGTAGTTCCAGAGAGCCCTTGGGTAATTTCAGAGAGTACGAATGGTGTCGAAAATATGGAACGAAACCCTTGGCTCCGGTGCCGGATGCCAGCGACCCGGGTGTCCCGGGTGCGTGCCGCCTTGACCGGTGGGCTGACCGGGGCTGCCGTGGTCCGCACGGGGCGGGGCGGGGGCCGGCAGGCGTCGCCCGGCCACTTTCAGGCAACCGAAGGTTGCACATCGCGGGGTCTCGGTCTACCGTTACATGCAACCAAAGGTTGCATAATGGTGGGTGAGGAGCGGTGATGGAGTACGGCAGCATCGAGCGGGAGATTCACATCGAGGCCACACCCGAGGTGGTCTATGAGGTCATCACCACGCCGGAACACCTGCGGCAGTGGTGGCCCGACGAGGTCGAGCTCAAGCCGGTGCCGGGGGCGACCGGATCCGTCAGCTTCGGGACAAGCGCCTCGCCGGACGTGAAGGTCGCGCCGCTCACCGTGGTGGAGGCCGATCCGCCACGGCGGTTCTCGTTCCGGTGGGCCTATGCGGAGGGGCAGGCCGCGAGGGTGGGCAACTCGCTGCTGGTGACCTTCGACCTGGAGCCGTCCGGTGCGGGCACGCTGGTGCGCTTCACCGAGGCCGGGTACCGGGAGAACGGCTGGCAGGCCGCGGTGCTCGAGGAGATGTACCAGGACCACGTCCGGGGCTGGGACTACTTCCTGCCACGCCTGGCCGGCTACGCCGCCAAGGCGGGCTCGACCCGGTGAGCGCGGCGGTGGACGACGAGCTCTGGTCCGCGGTGGGGGATCCGATACGCAGGCGGATGCTCGACCTGCTGCTGGCCGACGGCGGCGGGACGGCGACGACGCTCAGCGAGCGGCTGCCGGTCACCCGGCAGGCGGTCGCCAAGCACCTCGGCGTGCTCGGCCGGGTCGGGCTGGTCCACGACACGCCCTCGGGGCGCGAACGCCGCTACGAGGTCGACCAGGCCCAGCTGGCCCGCGCGGTGGCGCAGCTGTCATCGGTCGGGGCGGCCTGGGACGCACGACTGCACCGGATCAAGCGGATCGCGGAGGCGATCCAGCGCAATCGCGAGGGCTGATCCCTCGCGAGGGAGAGAGGGATCGAGATGGTGGACATCCTGCACAGGATCGGCGTCACGTCGTCTCCCGACGAGGTATACGCCGCGCTGACCACGGTCGACGGGCTTGCGAGCTGGTGGACGAAGGACACGGACGGCGACGGCGAGGTCGGCGGCGTGCTCCGGTTCCGTTTCGTGCCCGGCGGCTTCGACATGAAGGTGCTGGAGGCGAAGCCCGCCGAGCGTGTGCTCTGGGAGGTCGTCGACGGGCCCGAGGAGTGGGTCGGGACGAAGGTGGGCTTCGACCTCAAACAGGAAGACCAGTACACGATCGTCGTGTTCCGGCACGAGGGCTGGCGGGAGCCGGTGGAGTTCATGTACCACTGCAGCACCAAGTGGGCGACCTTTCTGATGAGCCTCAAGCACCTCGTCGAGACCGGCAAGGGCGAGCCGGCGCCGGACGACGTCAGGATCAGCAACTGGCACTGAAGGAACCGCTCGCAGGACTCGGCGCCATGCCGGGACCTGCGAGCGGTCGTGTACGCCTGCCGGCCAGAAGCCGGGTACGACCCAGCGCCGGGTGGGGCTATGGGCGCACGACAGGCGCCGTGCTGACACGAAGCCGGCGTGCCCGGGCCACATCAAGCCGGCCGGCAAGCCGGGAAAGTCCGGCCGACTCACCTGCAAAGTGTCCAACTGTCGGGCAAGGGCACACCACTCGGTCCGCTGTTCAACGCAGTGGGGAGTTTCAGCGAGCGTCGCGTGCATGGTGCCGGCCGGGGCCGCCCGCCCGTGCATGTGCGGGCCGCGCCGGCCGGTCAAGGGCGCCCGCGGCGGCGCCACGCGTGGCCTTCGGCCACGGCCGACAGCCCGTCCCGCCCCTGGTGTCCGTCGTCATCCAACCGAGGCGTTTGACAGTGAAACCAGGCGGTGCGGCTTCTCCGTGTGACGGCCTGCTTCCAGGACGCTCGTGTCGGCCCGGCCCTGCCTCAAGGACCACCGGGTGCGCTCACCGGTATTCCCGGGTCGCCAGTTGGCTCCAGCGGTCGGCGAGCAGACCGAAGAGCAGATCGTCGGTCCACTCGCCCTTCATCCAGGTGTTCGAGGGGCGGCGCCCCTCATTCTGGAATCCCACCCGCTCCAGGAGCCTCGCGGAGCCCTGGTTGCGGGCATCGCACTCCGCAGACACACGGTGCAGGCCGCGCCGCTCGAACAGGTCCTGAAGTACGGCGTTGACCGCCTCGGTGGCATACCCGCACCCCTGTCGCTCCGGAGCCAGCGTGATCCCCAACTCGGCCTGCATCCGGTTCTCGTGCAGATTCACACCCACATCACCCACCAGACAACCGCCGTCCTTGAGCTCGACCGCGTACTGGAACCACCCCGGCCGCCCGGGGTCGCCACCGGCGAACTCCCGGACGAGAGCGGCCGCGGAATCCGCCGACACCGGCGCCGTCCAGCCCTGATAGCGCGCGACCGCCGGGTCCGAGCGATACACGGCGAACGCAGGCGTGTCCTGCGCCCGGAAGCGGCGCAGACCGAGCCGGGCAGTCTCAAGAAGCATGGGGCGAGCATCCCACCCACGCCACGCTGCGTCGATCGGATCCCCGCCCTCAGGGGAGCCCTCCACCATGACAATGAATCCCAGTCGCACCAGGTCAGAGGCTGACCATCGACTGACTTCACCGTCAAAGGACACCTGGAACTTGCCGCCTGTCGGGCGGCCCCGTCAGGGCCGGCGGAGTCCTTCCGGTGACTCACACCAAGTCAGCGGATGTGTCGGCCAGTAGCAGTTCGGCAGCCCGCCGGTGGTTCAGCAGCGTCCGCAGGGGCCATTCGCGGGCCTGGCAGAGAACGGCGTCCCGGGGCGGCCGGCCGGATCGGCCGGCGGCCCCGGGACGTTGTCCGGGGCCAGGGTGGCGCTGCTGACGTGCCGGCCCGGGGTCCTGTGGGCCAGACGGGTGCCGTCGTGGTGTCCCGCAGTGACAGGGCTGTGGTGGATCTGCTTGGCTCGGGTCTGCGCACCGCCCGGTGGCCCGACGGGCCCCGGGCACCTGGTCCCGTCCCGGAGGGGGCCGGCCGCTGTGTACGCCGGCATGGGCGACCGCCCGGTCACGCACCGGTGGCTCGTCAGCACCAGCGACCGGTTCCCGCAGGTCATCGCGGACCTGGGCGCCGATGGCGCCCCGCTCCACCGGGTACGGGACAGGGACGGGCACGAATTGTTCGTCCGGCGTGGCCCCGACACCCAGGTCGAGCACGTTCCCACCGACGACCCGCGGTCACAGAGCGCCGCGCCCGCAGCCGTGCGGACGCCCCGCGTGTGGCAGGTGCCCACAGCGCGGCACTGGTAACACCCGGATCCGCGATAGATCCGCTGGCCCGGCAACGGCCCGGCGAGGGCCTGGACTACGGAGAGGTGAACTGGTGGACGACTGCCTGAACCGGACCGACGCGGCGTTTTGGCACCTGGAATCCCCGGCCGCGCCGATGCACCTGGGCGCGCTGGCCCTCTTCGAGTACCCCGAGCCCGCCGGGCCCGGGGCGGCCGCGGAGCCCGGCGTTGCGCAACCGCACACCCAGCCCACCCCCCAGACCCTGGCCCGGCTGCTGTGCGAACGCGCAGCGCGGGTGCCGCTCCTGCGGCAGAAGGTCCGCGGTGGCCGGCATCCGGCCGCAGACCTGCGCTGGGTGCCCGACCCCGCCTTCGACGCCCACCGACACGTCCACCTCCACCCGCACGACGGCGACCGTGCGCCGGAACAGGTCGCGGCCGACCTGATGGCCACCCCCCTCAATCCGACCCTGCCCCCCTGGGAGGTCCACCTCCTGCCCCGCCCGCAGGAAGTCGGCGGCCCAGCCACCGCCGACGGCTTCGCGCTGCTGTTCAAGTTCCACCACGCCGCAGTCGACGGCCTGCGCGCCGTCGAACTCGGAGCACGGCTCCTGGACCAGTACCAACCCCGCCGCGCGGACCCCACCGACGCCACGCCCCACGGCGCCCGGCCACGTTCACCCGCTCCCCGCCCCGCCGCGCGCACACCCGCCGCGCATCCGCTCCTGGACAGGCTCACCGGCCACGCCCAGCGGCTGCTCCAGCAGGCCCTGATCGCCGCCGACGTCACCGCCACCGTCCTGACCGCCGCCCTGGACCCAGGTCCCCGGCCCCTGCACACACCGCCCACCGGCCACTACCGCCTGGCCCTGCCCGTCCTCGCCCTGGACGACATCAACCGCATCCGCAAACAGCACGGCGGCACCGTCAACGACATCCTGCTCACCTTGATCACCGCCGCCCTGCGCACCTGGCTCACCGACCACGGCCACCACCCCGACCCCGGCACCAGCCGGATCCTTGTCCCCGTCAGCACCCGCCACCGCAACCCGGGGCACCCCAGCGGCAACCAGCTCTCCGGCTACCTCCTGGACCTGCCCGTCCACCACCACGACCCCCTCACCCGGCTGCACGCCGTCCAGGACACCATGCGCGCACACAAGGCCCGCGGGCCCCGGCAGGGCCCCGGCGCCGTGGCCCTGCTGGCGGACCTCATGCCCCCGCTCGTCACACGCCTGGCCGCACCCCTCCTGCGCCACAGCGTCCCCCTGCTCTTTGACGCCCTGGTGACCAACGTGCCGGTCCCGGACCTGCCACTCAGCCTGGGCGGCGCACAGCTCGCCGCCCTGCACCCCCTCGCACCGCTGGCGCCCGGCCACACCCTGGCCATCGCCATGACCACCTACCGCCGCACCGTCCACCTGGGCATCCGCACCACCGGCCCCACCGACCCTGACCACCTCGAACGCGCACTGCACCACGCCCTCACCCAACTCCTGCAGACGTGCAACCCCAGGCGGCAGCCGTCCTGAGC
>FTAK01000097.1_pt1 | contig 19542 bp, 21 predicted proteins | sample 1639071 | NCBI WGS metagenome assembly FTAK01 (sample SAMEA3914812, study PRJEB12502) | metagenome | biome: forest; material: soil | place: Canada | collected 2011-07-07 | depth 0.1 m
CGTGGGCAGAACGGGCGTGGGCAGAACGGGCGTGGGTCGGTCACGGGCGTGGGCGGGTCCGGGCGAGCCCGGTGAGGGCGCCGGCGGGCAGCTTCAGCTCCCGTTCGGCCGTGATCACCGCCATGTTCGTCACCGCCGGCGGCCGGTTGCTCCGGTCGGTGTTGGCGTGGGCGCCGAGGCCGTCCAGCACGACCAGGATCTGGATCGCGGTCACATCGGGGTCGTCCGGCCGGAAGACCCCGGCGTCGACGCCGTCCCTGATCAGCCGGGTCAGCCGTTCGCGCCAGAGCGCTTCCTGCGTGGCGACCCGGTCCCGCAGGATGGCGCGGTGCCGGCTCAGGTACCTGGCGTTGAGCCACAGGCGGCTCACCGCGTCGTACCGGTCGCCGGAGGTCAGCGAGAAGAAGCGGCCGAGGTACTGGAGCGGCCGGCCCGCAGGCCGGTCGGCCGGGATCAGCTCGTCCAGCTCGGCGGTCGCCGCGACGCCGAAGGCCTCGGCCACCAGATCCTCCGCCACCGGGAAGTAGTGGCTGATCAGGCCGGGTCGGACGGCCAGCTCATCGGCTATCCGCCGCATGGTGATGCATTCGAGCCCCTCCGCCAGCGCGACCATGGCGGCGGCGGCCATGATCTCGGCCCGGCGGGCCTCCGGGGCTTTGCGCACCCGCTTCGGCTGGACGCTCGACGTCATGCCGTGCACGCTATTGGATGTGCGACCAATAGACAAGCCGGACTCGTTGCTCGCTGGTTCGGATGACTCCATGGCATCCACGATTCCAGACCCGGGCGGGCGCCACCGGCGCGGCGTGGAGCGTGCGGACGGTCAGCCGATCAGGCGACCGCCTCAGCGGTGTCCGGCACCGGCGCCGCCGGGCGGGTGCGCTCGGCCCACCCGGCCACGGGCGGACCGGCCAGCCCCAGCACCGCCAGGAAGACGCCGAGCAGCAGCCACCCGGCCTGTCCCAGACCGAGGCAGACCCAGGTGAGCAGCAGCGGGGCCAGGGCCTGCCCGGTGTCGAAGCCGACCCCGCGCAACCCCTGGTACTGCCCCTGGGCGTGGTCGGGCGCGAGGCCGAAGCCGAGCGCGGACTGAGCCGAGGACTGCCACACCTCGGCGACGCTGTGCACCGAGATCGCCACCACCAGCAGCCCCGGCGCGACCCAGACCGGGACGTCCGCGCTCAGCGCCATCAGCGGGCAGGCGAGCAGGAAGAGCAGCCCGGCCCGGCGGAACGCCAGCCCGCCCTGCCGCGGGGTCTCCACCCCGGCCCCGATCCGGCTCTGCAGCAGCACGCACACACCGGAGTTGACCGCGTAGACGGCGGCGACCGTCCAGCGCGGGGCGTGGGTGTGGGCGGAGATCCAGATCGGCAGCAGCAGCGAGACCACCTGGTACTGGACGCCCATGGCGCCGTCGAGCGCGGCGTAGGCCACGAACGCCCGGTCGGCGAGGACCGCCCAGCGGTGGTGCGCCTCCGGCTTGGGCAGCGCCGGGTAGTCGGGCAGCCGCAGTTGCAGCAGCGCGCAGAGCAGGAAGCTGGCGGCGTTGGCGAGGATCAGCGCGGTGTACGCCGCCCGGCTCCCGGCCTGGATGGCGAGGGCCGCGCCGAGGGTGCCCAGGACGACGGCGGTGTTGTTGTAGTTGCGCAGTTTCGCCCGGAACCGGGCCGGGTGCTCGCCGCCGACCCGGGCGACCAGCGCGCCGCGCGCGGCGTTGAAGGCGGAGGAGGCCAACCGGTCCACGGTGGCGAGCAGGGTGAAGACCGCCCAGCCGTGGATGAACAGGAACGCGGCCATGGTGACCGCCTGCAGCAGCAGGGCGGCCAGCGCGACCCCGCGTGGGCCGTGCCGGTCGGCCAGGTTCCCGGCCGGGAACCCGGCCAGCAGCCCGACCAGCCCGGCGATCGCCAGCCCGAGCCCGACCTGGGCCGCGGGCAGGTGCACCACCAGCGTGAAGTAGAGCACCGCGGCGGTGTTGAACAGGCCGTTGCCGATCCGGTTGACGAAGCCCGACAGCACCAGCGCCCGCTGCGGTCCGCGCTCCGGCAGCAGGCCGGACAAGCGTTCCGCGACTCCCCCGTGGCCCATGCGCGCAGGCTAACAACGGCCGCCCCGGGCCCCTTCGGCGGGGCCCGGGACCGGCGGCTAGAGCATCCCGGGCCGCTGCCACTCCCGCCCGAGGACGTGCTGGTCGAGGAAGTTCAGCACCGTCTCGTGCCAGACCACGGAGTTGTGCAGGGACCTGACCACGTGCCCCTCGTCCGGGAAGTACAGGAAGCTGACCTGCTTCCGGTACCGGCGCAGGCTCTGGACCAGCCCGACCGCCTGCTCCGGCAGCACCGACGTATCCCGGCCGCCGTGCACCACCAGCATCGGCGTCTCCACCTTCGCCGCGTCCAGGTGCGGCGAGTTGGCGTCGTAGCGCTCGCGCCGGAGCAGCGGGTCGCCGAACATGCGCTGCATCGAGGCGGAGGGCTCGGCGGCCAGGGACTCCGCCAGGTTCCACAGACCGGCGTGGGCCACCGCCGCCCGGAACCGGTCGGTGCGGGTCGCGACCCGGTTGGTCAGGTAGCCGCCGTAGGACCAGCCGACCACGCCGGTGCGGTCGGCGTCGATGTCCGGTCGGGCCTCGGCGGCGTCGGTCAACGCCATGGCGTCCCGGTACGGCCGGCCGCCCCAGTCGCCGAGGGCGCGCTGCTGCATGTGCTGGCCGTAGCCGGTCGAGAGCGCCGGGTCGGGCAGCAGCACCGCGTAGCCCCGGGCCGCGAACGGCCACGGGGTGCACGACCAGAGCCAGTTGTTCCAGGACCGCTGCGGGCCGCCGTGCAGGCCGACCAGCAGCGGCGCGGGCCGCTCGGCCGAGGCGCCCTCCGGCAGCACCAGCCAGCCCCGCAGTGGGAAGCCGTCGTCCGCCAGGCAGTGCACCTCGGTGACGGTGCCGGGCAGCGGGCCCGGGTCGCCGAGGGCGTCGAGGACCACCGGCTGCTGGTCCGGCGCGGTGGCGTCCAGGCGGACCGCCCGGGCCGGGCTGTCGATCGCGCTGCGCAGCGCGTACAGGGTGGAGCCGTCGGGCGACACGCACAGCTCGGAGTAGGCGCCGGAGGCGGTCAGCCGGGTCACCGTGCCGTCCTCGGCCCGGCGGAAGACCGGGCAGTGCCCCCGCTGGTCGCCGGTGAACCAGAGCGTGCCGTCCCCGGGGACCGGCGAGAGCACCGGTCCGCCGGGCCACGGCCAGTAGTCGAACTCGGGCAGCAGGTCCACTTCCTGACCTGTCGTCAGATCGAAGGAGACGAGGGTCACCGCCCACGGCTGGTCCTCGGTCTCCTCCCGCTGCCGCTGGCAGACCAGGGTGGCGGCGTCGGCGGCGAAGACCAGCCGGTAGTACAGGTGGCCGGGGCGGGCGAAGACCCGGAGCTCCTTTCCGCTGGCCGCGTCGGCGACCACCACCACGGTGTCGCTCTCGCCGGGCACCTCGCCGGGCACCGTCCGGGTGTAGGCCACCAGCGTGCCGTCGGCCGAGAGCGCGGTCGCGCCCGGGTCGGCCGGGCCGTGGCCACCGGCGTCCAGCGGGGTGCCGTCCGGGCGCAGCACGAAGGTGTGCGGCTCCTCGGCGCCCAGCTCCTGGTACGCCAGCCGGGCCAGGCTGCTCTGGTAGAGCACGGCGGTGACCCGGGCCTCGCGGCGCTCGCGGCGCAGCGCCGCGTGCTCCCCGGCGTCGGCCGCGCCGGGGCGCAGGGCGCCGGTGAAGCAGACCGTGCCGGAGCCGCGAGCGACGGCGAAGCCGGAGATACCGCCCGGATGCCGGGCGATCACCTCGGCCTCGCCGTGCTCGGGCAGCGCCCACAGCCGCAGGCCCTCGTCCTCCCCGGCCGTCGCGGCGGGTCCGGCCGCCGCGCCGCCGCCGGGCCCGGTGCGGTCCGGGCGGGCGGAGAGCAGCAGCAGCGTGCCGTCGGGCGCGAAGCCGGGGGCGCAGTCGCCGGCCACCGCCCCGGCCAGCCGCCGGGCCGCGACCCGACCGGCCGGATCCAGCTCCCACAGACCGGCGGTGTAGCCGTTCCCCAGGTCGTTGACGGTCTGCACGGACGCGATCAGCCGGCTCCCGTCGGGCGCCAGCGCCAGGCTGCCCAGACGCGGGTGGCCGAGATACGCGAGCAGGTCGTGGGAGTCGTGCGCGCCAGGCGAGTTGTCGGTCATACCGACGATTCTGCGGCACCCCCGCAACCCTGGCCGAGGCGGCCCGCCCCACACGCGGCAGCCGCGCCGGCCCGGCAGCACCCGCCCTATGATCACCTCACGCGGGGCCTCCGGCGCACCGGGGGCGGCAGTCGGTCGGCCTGTACCCAGAGCCGGCGGGGGAGAACGGGGAGAGCCATGAGGGCCATAGTCGTAGGCGAGTTCGGCGGACCGGAGCAGCTGGTTCTCGGCGAGACGAGCGAACCGGTCCCGGGTCCGGGCCAGGTCAGGATCGCCGTGGCCATGGCCGCGACGAACCCGGTCGACGCCGGGCTCCGCACCAACGGCAGCTGGGCGGGCGTGTCCGCCCCGTTCGTCCCCGGCTACGACGTCGCGGGCGTGATCGACGCGGTCGGTGCCGACGTCCGCGAACTGGCGTTGGGCGACCGGGTGATGGCGATGACCCCGTTCCCGCGGGGCGGTGGCGGCTACGCCGAGTTCGTCGCGGTCGACGCCTCGGCGGTGGCGCCGATCGCCCCGGGGGTGAGCTTCCAGGACGCCGCCGCGACCCCGCTCGCCGGCGGCACCGCCCTGGAGGTGCTGGACCGCCTGTCCTGCGCCCCCGGCAGCCGGCTGCTGGTGCTGGGCGCCAGCGGCGGCGTCGGCCTGTTCCTGCTGCAACTGGCCAGGTCGCTGGGGATCAGCACGATCGCCGTCGGCCGACAGGAGTGGCACGCCCGGATGTCCGGCCTCGGGGCCGGGGCCTGCGTCGACTACACCAGCGAGGACATCGCCGAGCGCGCCCTCGCCATCGCCGGCGGACCGGTCGACGCGATCGCCGACCTGGTCGGCGGGCCCACGCTGAACCTGGCGCTGCCCGCGCTGCGCCCGGGCGGCGCGATCGCCGCCATCCAGACCCCCGAGCTGGACCTCGACCTGCTGCTGGACAACAACTGGACGCTGCACGGGGTGCTGATCCACGACGACGGCCCCCGGCTGCGGCGGCTGGCCGCGCTGATGGCCACCGGCGGCCTGCGGGCCGTGGTCAGCCACGTGCTGCCGCTGGCGGACGCCGCCCGGGCCCACGAACTGCTCCAGCGCGGCGGCAGCGGCGGCAAGATCCTGCTGGACCTCGGCCGGTAGCCCGGTCGGCAGCCGCGCCGAAGCACCGCCGCGGCTGTCCGCCGGGTTCAGCCGACCCGGCCGCCGCCCGGCAGCCGCTGCTCCAGGAGCCGGCCGGGCCAGCCGTCCAGGTCGAAGCGCGAGGCCGGGGTGAAGCCGGTGCTCGCGTAGTAGTCGACGAGCCTGCCTTCCGCCCCGGCCCAGCAGTCCACGCGCAGCAGGTCGATGCCGCGCCGCCGCGCCTGGCCCCGCGCGGGGTCCAGCGGCGCCGCGCCGATCGCGCGCCCCGTGTACGGCCGCGCGGTGATCAGCAGCAGGACGTAGAGCTCGGGCTCACCGGCCGGTGGGACGTAGTGCGGGGCACTGCCCGGTCAGGATCAGCGCCCCGGCGGGGTCGTGGTCGACGTCGGCGATCCACAGCTCCTCCTCGGCGGCCAACCGGCGCACCCGCCCGGCCAGGTCCGGCTGTCGGGACCACGGCTCGGTCCCCCACTGGTCGCCCTGGCCCCGGTCGACCATCCAGGCCACCGCGTCGTCGAACATCGCGAGCAGGCAGTCGGCGTCCGCCGCGCCGCCGATCCGTATATCCATCACACCGGTATAAGTATCACGCCCAGGCGCGCTTCGAGCCCGGCAAACCATAAGGCAGATTGATAAGGTAGGTTTAGCATATGGACGACGATCTGGACCCCGGCACTGTCGCCGCCACCCTGCTGGCGAGCCTCGGCGTGCTGGTGCGTCGGGTACGCCAGGTACCCGCAGGCGGCGGGCTCACCATGCCCGAGCGGTCCGCCCTGTCGGGCCTGCACCGCTCGGGGCCGACCACCTCCTCGGAGCTGGCCCGCCAGGCGCAGATCACGGCGCAGGCGATGGGGGCGACCCTCAGCGCGCTGCGGACCCGCGGCCTGGTCGAACGCCACCCGGACCCGGCCGACGGCAGGCGCGTGGTGCTGACGGTGACCGAGGCCGGCCTGCGGGCGCTGGAGAACAAGCGCAACGAGCGGACCGAGCTCATCGCCCAGGCACTGACCGGCGGCGCGTTCACCCCCGCCGAACTGGAGCAGCTCGCGGCGGCGGCACCACTGCTGCAACGGCTGGCCCAGCACATCTGATCCCAGAACACATCTGATTCCCAGAACACCCGAGACGTGATGCGGAGACGGAACCATGGGGGAACTGATGGCTGATCCCACCGACGCGCCCGCTGCCCGCCGGTCGGCCGACGACCGGTACAAGTGGACGGCGCTGACGAACACGACCGCGGCCGTCTTCATGTCCGCCCTGGACGGCTCGATCGTGCTGATCGCCCTGCCGGCGATCTTCCGGGGCGTGCACCTGGACCCGCTGTCCTCGGGCAACATCGCCTACCTGCTGTGGATGATCATGGGCTACCGGCTGGTGCAGGCCGTCCTGGTGGTCACCGTGGGCCGGCTCGGCGACATGTTCGGCCGGGTGCGGATCTACAACTCCGGGTTCGCGGTCTTCACCTTCGCCTCGATCCTGCTCTCCTTCGACCCCTTCCTCGGCGGCCACGGAGCGATGTGGCTGATCGGCTGGCGGGTGGTGCAGGCCGTCGGCGGCTCGATGCTCACCGCCAACTCGGCCGCGATCCTGACCGACGCCTTCCCCAAGGAGCAGCGCGGCTTCGCCCTGGGCATCAACCAGGTCGCCGGGCTGGGCGGGATGTTCATCGGCCTGGTCGCCGGCGGACTGCTCGCGGCCTGGGACTGGCGGGCGGTGTTCTGGGTGAACGTGCCGGTCGGCGTCTTCTTCACGCTGTGGGCCTACCGCACCCTGCGGGAGACCGGTCAGCGCGGCGGCGGCCGGATCGACTGGTGGGGCAACCTGACCTTCGCGGTCGGGCTGAGCGCGGTCCTGATCGCGGTCACCTTCGGCCTGCAGCCCTACGGCGGACACACCATGGGCTGGACCAACCCGCTGGTGGACGGGCTGATCGTGGGCGGTCTGGCGCTGCTGGCGGCGTTCGTCGTCATCGAGAACCGCGTCTCCGCGCCGATGATCCAACTGAGCCTCTTCCGGCTGCGGGCCTTCACCTTCGGCAACCTGGCGGGCCTGGCCATCTCGATCGGCCGCGGCGGCATGCAGTTCGTGCTGATCATCTGGCTCCAGGGCATCTGGCTGCCGCTGCACGGCTACGACTACGGCGACACACCGCTCTGGGCCGGTATTTTCATGCTGCCGCTGACCGCGGGGTTCCTCGCGGCGGGCCCGGTGTCGGGGTACCTGTCCGACCGGATCGGCTCCCGGGGTCTGGCCACCGGCGGCGCGCTGCTGTTCGGCGGCAGTTTCCTGGGCCTGATGCTGCTGCCGGTCGACTTCAGCTACTGGGTCTTCGCGGTGCTGATCGCGCTCAACGGGATCGCCAGCGGCATGTTCGCCTCCCCCAACTCCTCCTCCATCATGGGCAGCGTGCCGAGCGAGCTGCGCGGCGTCGCCTCGGGCATGCGGGCCACCTTCCAGAACTCGGGCACCGCCGTCTCCATCGGCGTGTTCTTCTCGCTGATGATCGCCGGACTGGCCAGCAACCTCCCGCACACGCTCACCACCGGCCTGCGCCAGCAGGGCGTCCCGGCCCACGTCGCCGCCCAGGTCGGCAGCCTGCCCCCGGTCTCGTCGCTGTTCGCCGCGCAGCTGGGCATCAACCCGATGCAGCACCTGCTCCAGCCCAGCGGCGTCCTGGCCAGGCTGACACCGGCGCAGCAACAGGCCCTGACCGGAAGGGAGTTCTTCCCGAACCTGATCTCCGGCCCGTTCCACTCCGGCCTGGTCATCGTGTTCGCCTTCGGCGCCGCCCTGGCCCTGCTCGCCGCGATCGTCTCGCTGCTGCGCGGCGCCAACACCGCCACCCCGGACCGCTCCCCCGCTCCCCGCGACACCCCGTCGCCCACGGGCACCCCGTCGCCCACGGGCACCCCCACCCCGTCACCCACTGGAGAGGCAACCATGGCACTGACCACCATCGACCCCACGTCCGCGCTGGTCGTGATCGACCTGCAGAAGGGCATCGTCTCCGCCCACAGCAGTCCGGCGCTCACCGCCGTCGTCGGGCAGGCGGCGCAGCTGGCCGCCGAGTTCCGTCGGCACGGCCTGCCCGTGGTCCTGGTCAACGTCACCGGACGCGCGCCGGGACGCACCGAGGCCGGACGGTCCGGCGCCCGGGCCGGCGCCGCGCTGCCGGAAGGCTGGGCCGACCTCGTCGACGAGCTCGACGCGCAGCCGACCGACCACCTGATAACCAAGCGCCGGCGCAGCGCCTTCCACGACACCGGGCTGGACACCCTGCTGCGGGACCTGGGCGTCACCCAGATCGTCCTCGCCGGGATCTCGACCAGCGCGGGCGTCGAGTCGACCGCGCGCTCCGCCTCCGATTACGGCTACCACGTCGTCCTGGCCACCGACGCCATGAGCGACCCCGACGCCGACTCCCACCGCCACAGCATCGAACGGGTCTTCCCCAAGATCGGCGAGACCGCCACCACCGCCGAGGTCATCGACCAGGTGGGGGCCACCCGATGAGGCTGCTCGGCCGACTCCTGAAGAACCGCAGGGCGGGCGAGGCCGACACGGCCTGGAACCTGCCCAACCTCCAGGGCCCCGAACTGCTGACGCTCAGCAGCCGGAGCTTCGCCGACGGCGGCTCGATGCCCCTGACGACCTGCGCGAAGTACATCGGCGGCGAGGACCAGTCCCCGCCGCTGGCCTGGTCCGAGCTCCCGCCCGGCACCGCGCAGCTGCTCCTGGTCGTCGAGGACATCGACGTCCCCATGGGCAAGCCCGCCGTGCACTGCGCCGCCCTGATCGACCCGGCCGCCGGACACCTGGAGCCCGGCGCCCTGGCCGCGAAGCGGCCCGGCCCGGGGGTGCGGGTGCTGCGGTCCACCATCGGACGCGGCTACCACGGCCCGGCACCCGTCAAGGGCCACGGGCCGCACCGCTACGTCTTCCAACTGTTCGCCCTCGCAAGCCCCCTGGGCGGCGACCCGGGCACGGCGCCGCTGGACCGGGCCCGCCCCCGCGCCCTGCTGGCCGCCGCGACCGCACCCGTCCTCGGCCGGGGCCGGCTGACCGGCGTGTTCGAACGCTGAAGGGCGGCCGCCCCGCTCCTGTGGTTCTGTGGCTGGGTCCCCACGCCGGCGTTTGCTGAGCGGGGGTCACCCAGCCGCAACCGCACCGGCGCGGCCTGCGTCGTCGCAGGCGAGAGCGGCGGCTGTGAGGGCGCTGTGCCTACGGGAGGACGAGAGCGTTATGGGCGGGCTTTTTCGCAGGGCGGCAACGGTCGCGGCCTGTGCGGCGGTGGTGGCCTCCGGCGGGGTCGCGGAGGCATCGGCTTCCACCCGGGCGGCGTCGACCGTGGCGGTACCCGGGTCGGTCCCCGTCTCGGTGGGCACCGCCGCGCGGGTGGGGGCGGCGCCCGCGGCGCAGCGGCTGACGGTCCAGGTGTGGCTCACCCCGGACGCGGCGGGCGCCGCCGCGTTCGCGGACGCGGCCGCCACCCCGGGCAGCCCCGGGTACCACCACTACCTGAGCCCGGACGCCTACACCGCCAGGTTCGGCCCGTCCGCCGCGCAGGCCGGGGCGGTGGCGTCCTGGCTCAGCGGCAAGGGGCTGACCGGGGTCCAGGTCGACGGCGGCCGCGCCTACGTGTCGGCGACCGGACCGGTCTCGGCGGTCGAGTCGGCCTTCCAGGTGCGGATCGGCCAGTACCGGGCCAAGGGCGGATCGTCGCTGTTCACCTCGAACGACCGCGAGGTGTCGGTGCCCGCCTCGCTGGCCGCCGACGTGACCGGGGTGACCGGGCTGAGCAGTGCGCCCGTCGCCTCGCTGAACACCGCCGCCGCGACCCCGCAGGGCGGCGGTCCGCCGCCCGGCGCGGCGACCTGCTCCCAGTACTGGGCGCAGCACACGCAGGCCCTTCACCCCGCCTACCAGGGGCTGACCCAGGCCTCGCTGCCGGTGTGCGGGTACTCCGCCGCCCAGCTCCGCGCCGCCTACGGGGCGACCTCGCAGGCCACCGGAAGCGGCGAGACCGTGGCGCTGACCGAGGACGAGTCGCCGAACGCGATGTTCCAGACGCTGACGGCCTACGCCCGGAGCAACCACCTGCCGCTGCCGAAGGCCTCCCAGTTCCGGGAGGTCCAGGCCGGGACGCCCTGCAAGGCGCCCGCGGCGGCGGACGGTGCGGCGGCGGAGGACACGGCGCAGTTCGCTCCTCCGGTCGACATCGAGGCGGAGATGGACTCCGAGGCCGTCTACGCCATGGCGCCGGGCGCGGACCAGGTGATGGTGGTGGGGGCCGGCTGCGGCGAGGACCAGTCGATTCTGGACGCGGCCACGGCCGTGCTGACCGGGGACGGCCACCACCCGCTGGCCTCCATCGCGTCGAACTCGTGGCAGATCCCGCTGGGCGAGGTACCGGCGCAGACCGTGCACTCCATCGACGTGCGGGCCGCCGCCGAGGGCGTCGGCATGTACTTCGCCTCCGGCGACACCCCCGGTCTGTCGGCCACCGACTCCGACCCGTACGCGGTGGTGGTCGGCGGCACCACCCTCGGCATCGGGGCCACCGACAACCGGCTGTTCGAGACCGGCTGGTCCGACGACTTCGGCTCGCTGACCGGCGGGACATGGACCGACAACGGCGTCAGCGAAGGCGCCGGCGGCGGCGTCAGCGACGTCTACCAGCAGCCGTCGTACCAGAAGGGCGTGGTCCCGGCGTCGATGGCGCAGGTCAAGGTGGGCGGCAAGACGGTGCTCGGCCGGACCGTGCCCGACCTCTCGGCCGACGCCGACCCCGACACCGGCATGCTGATCGGCTACACCAGCACGAACAGCAACGGGAAGCCCGGCCCCTACCTCACCGTGACGAACGCCGGCACCAGCCTGGCCACCCCGCTGGTCGCGGGCCTGGTCGCGGACGCCCAGCAGGGCCAGAAGGCGCCCTACGGCTTCATCAACCCGCTGCTCTACCGCCTGGCCGCGACCCAGGCCTTCCACGACGCCCTGCCGATCACGGCGTCCACGCCGCTGGCCGACCGCGCCGCGTACATCGCTCCCCCGGACTCCTTCAGCAGCGCGGACGTCGACGTCTTCGACTCCCAGCGCCGCGCCGACACCCAGCAGGTGACGGCCAAGGGCTACGACACCATGACCGGCATCGGCACCCCGAACGGCGCCGCCTTCATCACCGCCCTGCGCCTCGGCCACTGACCCGCCCGGCCCGGGGCGACCGAGCCCCGGGCCGACCGGGACGGCACGGCGTCAGGACCGGCGACCGCCGTCCTCGACTGCGACCTCAACGGTCAACTGCGGCGAGGACGCGGTCAGCCGCGCCAGCTCGGCGATCGCCGGCAGCCCCGCCGCGCGCAGCTCCTCGTCCGGGCGGAACCGGACGGTCGTCCCGGTCGCCTCCGCGACGCCGGCCGGCAGCAGGCCGGTGGCCGGGACGCCGTGCTCGTAGCGCTGGGTCCACGCCCCTTCCTGGCGGCGGTTGGTGTGGACGAGCCACTCGCTGAGTGCCGCGACCACGGATATGCCGCGGCGCGGATGGCCGTCGGCGAGCAGCTGGGCGTCCGGGAGGTCGAAGAACCGGAGGTCCTTCGTCGACATGACCGGCTTCCTCACCGGCTGCCCGCCCTCGTCGAAGCGGACGGCGGTGCCGCGCCCGTCGTCCGCGACCGACACCGAGCCGTCGGCGTGGAGGGTCACCGTGCACCGCCCCCCGCCCGCGTACTCGGCCTCGTCGGCCGCGTAGGCCACGACCTCCAGGATCAGATGCCCGACACCCCCAGGGGCGAACTCCGCCGGGTCCCGGCGGATCCGCGCAAGGTGGTCGACGTCGACCTCCCTCGTCCAGTCGTGCGTCCCGGTGACCTGTCCGGCTCTCGCTTCGTCCATCCGAGAAGTATCCCAAGGACCCTGCCCCCAGGCACCGTCGTTCCGTCATATCCACGCAGCTCAGACCCCGTGTGACCCTGCGCCACCTCCGCCCCTCGCCGTGACCCGCACCGGTCCGGCGGGGGCTGTTCCCGTTTCCGGCCTGGCCAGCAGAGAGCCCTCTACGGCTGAGGGGCGTAGAGGGCTCGGTGGTGCACTGGTCGGCTCAGGCGGTAGGGAACTCGCCGGCCTTGACCGCCTCGACGAAAGCCGCGAACGCGTCGACACCAAAGACCAGGGCGGGCCCCTGCGGGTCCTTGCTGTCACGGACGGGGGCGATGCCGCTTGTGGCGGCGAGGTTTGCGGCGACCTCGATGCACTCGCCGCCGTTGCTGCTGTACGAGGACTTGAACCACTGCGGCTCTTCGGTCGTCACGGGGTGCCCTTTCGAAGCTGTTTGATCATGGCCACAGACGCCGCTTGTGAATCGGCTTCGGCCTGTAGCTGATGGTAGGCCGTCATCACCGCCGTGACGAAGGCAGCGTCCCGTTCGAGATGGCCTCGATAGGCAGACTCTGCGTAGGCGACCATCGAACGGTCGGGGAGGGCGACCAGCCACACCGGCAAGTCGAAGGGTCTCCGCTCGCCGAGGTCGTACGGGGCCACCTGGAGCACCGTGGTGGGCAGCTCGGCAAACGCAATGAGCCTGTCCAACTGGTCTGACATGACCTGTTGGGAACCCACGGTTCGATGAAGACAACTCTCGTCCAGTACCGCATGGATGAACGGCGGAGGCGTCCGGGCCAATGCCGCTTGCCGCTTGGCGAGGAGAGTTAGCCGCTCGTCTGCCTGCTGCTCCGTGATCGCGCCGCGCCGCACTGCTCCCATGGTGATGGCTGCTGCGTACTCCGGAGTCTGGAGCAAGCCCGGAACGATCCCGAGTACGAAGAACCTGATCTCTGCCGCTTTCGCCTCCTGCCGTACGTACTCCGGGAACCCCTCCAGCAAGGCTGGGTTCCTTAGCGCATTCACCCTCCGCTGAAGTTCGTCGCCTGTACCCAATGCCCTGTCAGCACTTGCGGCAAAGCGACCAGTTGGTGAGCGCCGACCAGTTTCGACGGCAGAAATGTGCGTTCCCGTGCATCCCATGCGTGCGCCTAGCTCGTCCTGCGTCCACCCACGTTCGTCCCGAGCTGCCTCAGGTACTGGCCGAACCCCGCCGTGGGTGACGTTTCGGGATCCAGTTCCTTCCGGTTCACCATGCCGTGTTCCTGACTCTCCAAGCAAAACGGGCAAGTTGAAGACCCTTGAACTGTAGGGCACGCTCAAACACCTCGGTAGTGGAACCACTACAGAGAGTGCCGAACCTGGCGAGGTGAGCGAGATGACGATGGAGCAGCAGAGGCAGCGCAGGTTCACGGACCCTGGTGCAGCTGCCCCGTGGGGGTGTGTCCTGTGATCCGGCTGAGGGTCTATCAGGTGACCGCGGATGGCGAGCGGACGGCCGGCTCGAAGCCGGTCACATACGAGCCGACGGTGGACGACCGGCTGCCGGGCACCTTCGACCTGCCGCCGTGCGAGTGCCCTCGGTGCAGGGCCCAGACCGAGCGGGCAGCGTCGTGACTCGATACACCGCCGTGCGTGGACATTGCACCGCGTGCCCGCGTCTGCAACTCGCCTGTAATGTCCCGCACTTCGACGGTCCGGGAGAGCGGCGCATAGCGCACAGCGACCTCATCGACCACGTGCGGAGCGTGGTCCTGTCGTGGTGGCCGGACCGTCCGCCCCTGCTCGGCGTGATCGTGAGCGGCCCATGATGATGCCGACCAGGCGCAGCCGGAAGGTGCTCCCGCTGTGCGGGCCGGAGCGTGCCGCTCTCGCCGTCGCGCTGGCGGCCAAGTACGAAGCCAGGGCCAGCATGACGGAGCTGATGGCATTCGGCGGATGCGACTACGGCGACCTGATGCAGCTGCTCAAGGAAGCGGGCGTCGAGCCGCGTGGAGCCACCCGGGGAGAGCTGTGACGACCACCTTTGAGCTACGCAAAAGGCACCGCCTGTGCATCCGGCAAGCAATCGGAACCGGTGAACTGGCTGCCATCAAGGCGGCGACCCGGGCAGCGCGAAGCGAACTGACCACCTTGCAAGAAGTGCTCGCCGGGCAGGACCGGGACGCGTTCGGCGAGTTGCTGTCCCGCATGTACCTGGCTGGCACGTCAGAGCGGGATCTCGTTGCCCAGTCCGGGTGGAGCACCAAGACAGTTCGGGACCTGCTGTCCCGCGTGGACACTCCAAAGCGGCCCCGGGGGCGTGCTCCCAAGCTCACCCACGCCGAAGTCGTCGAGCTGTACGAGCGGTGGGGCCAGGGCGAAACGCTCAGAGAACTCGCTGCCGAAGTGGGGTGCGTGCCGAGCACGCTCCATCACCGTTTCACTCCTATTCGCGTTGAGCGTTTCCGCGCTGCCCAGCAGGCCAAGAAAGACACCCCATGATCGGCCCCGGTCGCCCAACAACCCCCAACGGGCGGCCGGGGTCTCCCAGAGAAGATGATGCGGTTCCAGACCTCAGAAGGCGTCATCTACATCCGCGGTTCCTGCGGATACCGGCAGGGCTGACCCACCCCCAAGCTGGGACACCATGAGCGACAGCCTTCCCGGAGATGAGTTCTGGGCATCGATCCGCCCGCACACCGGCACCGTTCATCAGGTGGAGCGCACGGCGCGCGGGTTCAGTTCGGATCTGACGGCCCTGGTCGAATGCGACACGGGCCGGTTCTTCGTCAAGGCTGTCGCCAACCGGCCGGGTGGCCGACGCGACTCCATCATCCGAGAGCGGCAGATCAATACCGCAGTGGTGCCCATTTCCCCAGCCCTCCTGTGGTGCACCGAATCCGATGAATGGGTCGTTCTCGGCTTCGCGGCGGTGGCGGGAAGGACGTCCGACTTCACCCCGGGGTCTGGCGACCTTCCCGCCGTCGTGGCATTGCTCAACCGCATCGGTGCTGTATCGCTGCCGGAAGTGGCGCAGGACTGGACCGAAACGCGATGGGACCGCTTCACAGGCAGCGAGGAGGAAGCACTGCTGTTCCGTGGCCGGGCGCTCCTGCATACGGATATCAGACGCCGAATCCTGGGCCGCTCAATGCCCGGCGTGGACGAGTGCGGACCCCAAAGCGCTGGACGCATTCGCCGCCGCCAGTGTCCGCATGTACCGGCAGTTCGCCGAGCGCAGGCCGGGTTCCTGGTTCGACTCCATGACAGCCGCCGCTGAGCAGTGGACGGCAACGCGAGGCGTCACGGCCTGACACTGCTGGTTCGACCGTCGACATGACCGGCTTCCTCACCGGCTGCCCGTTCTCGTCGAAGCGGACGGCGGTGCCCCCGGCACCGTCGTCCTGGCAGGTCAGTGCCGGCCGAGGACGCAGAACTCGTGGCCCTCCGGGTCGGCCAGGCACCGCCAGGGGACGTCGCCCTGGCCGAGGTCGATGGCGATGGCGCCGAGGGCCCGCAGCCGGGCCACCTCCGCCTCCTGGTCGTCGCCGGGGTACGGCAGCAGGTCGAGGTGAACGCGGTCCGGCACGGTCTTCCCGCCAGGCTTGCGCAGGAACTCCAGGTACGGGCCGACGCCCTTGGCGGAGCGCAGCACCGCCTGATCGTCAGTCACTTCGTGCAGGGTCCAGTCCACCGCCCCGCCCCAGAACCGCGCCATCGCCCGCGGATCCACGCAGTCGACCACCACTGCGGCGATCGGCCCGGTGTCCCGGTAGACCTCCCGGGGCTCCAGCACGCAGAACTCGTTGCCCTCCGGGTCGGCCAGCACCGTCCACGGCACGTCCCGCTGACCCACCTGGGCGGGCGTCGCGCCGAGGGCCCGCAGGCGCGCCACCAACTCCTGCTGATGGGCGGCGGAGGTGGTCGCGAGGTCGAGGTGCACCCGGTTCTTGGTTGCCGTCTTGGGTTCCGGGACGGCGACGACGTCGACGCAGACGGCGGCCGGGTCCGGCCAGACGAAACCGCCGCCGGGCTCCACGTTGGTCACGCCGGGTCCCTCGCTGGAGACGCTCCAGCCGAGCGCCTCCGCCCAGAACCGGCCGACCGCCGCGTCGTCTAGGGCCTTGATGTTCACCTGAACAGGTCGCAGTGCCATGTCGGCGACCCTAGCGCCCGGTCCGTGCAGCGGTGAGCCCTCCATGGCCGGTGCGGAACACAGAGGGCTCTGGTGGGCTGCCGTGTTCAGCTCAGGTCGAACTCGCCGTCCTGGGCTCCGAGGACGAACGCCGTCCACTCGCCTGCGGTGAAGCGCAGGACGGTTTCCGGCTCATCGGACTTGCGCATGGCCACGGCCCCGCCGGGAAGGCTGGCGATCTCGACCTGTCCTTCCCCTGTGGCGTCAGCGGCGCTGACCCACTCGGCGGCGGACAGGTCGAGGGCGCGCAGCGCGGCCTTATCGTCGGTCATCAGGGGATCACGATTCCTTCGGACAGGGATGGTCGGCGGCTTGCTCGGGGCTGCTGGTGCTGGTCAGACGGCCCCGAACTCGCCCGCCTTGATCGCCTGGACGAAGGCGGCGAAGGCGTCCGCGCCGAAGGTCAGGGCGGGTCCGTGCGGGTCCTTGCTGTCACGGACGGGAACGGCACCAGTGACCGCCGCGTGAGACGGTGCCCATTCAATGCAGTTACCGCCCTCGCCACCGCTGTACGTGCTCTTGACCCATCGGTAGGGCTGCGGGCGGTGCGTGTTGCTCATCTGGCGTACTCCTCCGCGATCTTTCGGATCAGAGCCAAGGACTCCTCGGGATCACGCGCTGATGCCCGTAGACGGTCGTACGTCGTACGCGCGTCATCCACCGCCTGCGCGGAGTCCGTTAGGTGACCCTGCCCCCTGGTCTCCGAGTACAGGACTGTCGCCCCATCCTCTGGTGTTACCAGGATAAACGGTAGTGACGACGCGGGAGCACCCGCGCTGTTCCGCAAAACCTGAAGTTCGACGTGTGGATTTCCTGCGTCGGTGGCAAGTTGGCCGAGCTGAGCAGCCATGACGGCCCGTCCGCCTACCTCTGTGCGGAGCGTCGCCTCATGCAGGATCACCCACAGCAGGGGTGGGGACTCGCGTGCCATGACCTCACGTCGGGCAAGTCGGGCCTCAACTCTGGCCTTGATCTGATCATCCGTCTCGCGTGGGTGGGTGGCTCGAAAGGTGGCTTCGGCGTATGCCCACGTCTGCAACATGCCCATGATCAGGGCGTTTGAGTAGTCCTCGACCCGCGTAGCCTGCCGCTCCAGGTTGATGTACGGGACGAACCAACCGGGGTGCCCGCGCTCGCTGATGCGGACCAGCATCCGGGCGAAGTAGCCGGAAGTGCCGAAGAAGCGGTCGCACGCATCCGCGAAGGCGGGGGAGGCCAGAGCCTTGCCGTTCTTGACTTTCGATACGTACGGCTCCCCGTAGCCAGAGAAGTCCGCTAACTCCCTCTGGCTCGCACCCTTGTGGATCAGTGCCGCTTCGATCTCTCGTCCGAACCATTCCAGCCCATTTGCAGGCTCCATTGCCTGATGGTCGATCACGTGTTCACCATCCCAACTTGCCAGGTCAGTTGGAAACCCATTTCCCCTGTTGAGACTACGCCCGCATGCCGATCCTGGGGATGGAAACCAAACCAGCCACAGGGCGGATCACCAAGCAGCGCGAGGCAGGCATGGAACAGCGAGAACCGGACGACATCACCCCCGACGAAGACCAGGGCGACCCCGAGGTGCGGAACGACAGCACCGGCGATTGGGGCCTGGTTCACCACAGTTGGCGCCCTCGGCTCACCTCCCCCGGTACGGCCGCTTCCCGGGGGTGCGCGCAGTGATCCGGCTGAGGGTCTACCAGGTGACCGCCAACGGCGAGCGAACGGCTGTCTCGGAGCCGGTGGAGTACGAGCCGGCGCCGGGCGACCGGCTGCCGGGGTCCTTCGATCTGCCCCCGTGCGAGTGCCCTCGGTGCAGGGCTCGAACCGAGCGGGTGGCGTCGTGAGTTGGCTTGAGACCAATGACGGTCGGCAGTTCGCCGCCGTGCGCGGACGCTGCGAAGAATGCAGGCGTCTTCAACTCGCTTGGGAAGTAGCTCATTTCGACAGCATTGGAGATCAACGCTCAGCGCACCGTGAACTCATGGACCACCTGCGGAACGTACTCCACACCGATCCGCCGCCCGCCCGCGAGAACACCCCGGATCTGTTCTATGGAAAGCGGCGAACTCGGGCGCATCAAGGCGGAGCTCACAGCGCCTCGGAGCGACTTTCCAACCCTGCGCAATGTGCTCACTCCCCCTGGCCGGGAACTGTCGGCGACCCCAGCGCCCGGTCAGCGCGGGGGTACCGCGAAGGCCGCGTCGAGGAACGGGTTCTGCCGGGGAATGCCGCCGACAACGCGGTCCCAGCTGTTCTGGTAGACGATCACGGTTCGCCCGTGGTCGGAGCGGAACGCGTAGCAGTCCACGCCGAAGTGGGTGCCGCCGTGTCCGTGGACCACAGTGCCGTCGCGCAGCCGGTATCGCGCCAGCCCCATCCCGTAGTCAAGGTCTCCGTGGGCGGTCCGCGTGCTGCGCATGGCCGCGAGGGCGGGAGCGGGAAGGACCCGGCCACCCAGCAGCGCGTCGAGGAAGCGGGCCACGTCCGGGGGCGTGGAGATGATCGCTCCGGCGGACCAGCACTCGGACGGGGTGAACTCGGTGGCGTCGACGTATCCCGACTCGACGTCCTGCCGCAGGTAACCGCGGGTGTGCCGGCCCTCGATGTGCAGTTCCTGGCCGGGCAGGTAGCTGGAGTCCAGGTCGAGCGGCTGGAAGATCCGCTGGCGGAACACCTCGTCCAGACTCTGACCGGTGGCCTTCTCGACGATCAGCCCGAGCAGGATGTAGTCGGTGTTGGAGTACCGCCAGCCCAGCCCGGGCGCCCACCGCCCGGGCTGGGCCAGCGCCGTGCCTATCAGCTCCTGCGGGGCGAAGCGGCGGCGCAGGCGGGCCGGGTCGGGTGGGTCACCGAGGACGGTCCGGACGTAGTCCGGCAGACCGGAGCGCATCCGCAGCAGCTGCTCCAGGGTGATCGCCCCGCTCTCCGGGACCAGCCCGGGCAGCCACGAGTCGAGGCTGTCGCTGAGCTGGAGCCGCTGCTCGACTGCGAGTTGGAGCACGACGGTCGCCAGGTAGGTCTTGGTCACGCTGGCGATGCGGAACCGGTCGTCGCTGGTGATCGCTCTGGGGCGGTCCAGGTCGGCGGTCCCGGCACTGCCGGTGAACACCACCTCCCCGCCGTCCGCGACGAGGGCGAACACGCCGGGGCCACGGCCCTGTGCGAGTTCGTCCAGTGCTGCC
>FTAK01000402.1_pt1 | contig 19507 bp, 21 predicted proteins | sample 1639071 | NCBI WGS metagenome assembly FTAK01 (sample SAMEA3914812, study PRJEB12502) | metagenome | biome: forest; material: soil | place: Canada | collected 2011-07-07 | depth 0.1 m
GCAGCACCTGCACGGCGGCATCGGCGCGGACCTGGACTACCCGCTGCACCGCTACCACGCCTGGGCCAAGTACCTGGAGCTGTTCCTCGGCCCGGCACCGGCGTACGAGGCGGAGGTCAGCGCGATCCTCGCCGAGCACCCGCTGTAGCCCGGACCGTCGACCGGACACCGACCGGCCGCCGACCGGACACCGGCACTGTCCGCCGGCCGGATACTGGCAGCATGACGACACCCACGACGGCAGCGGGGCCGGCAGCCGGGACGTACGACGCGGTGGTGCTGGCGGGGGGCTCGGCGCGGCGGCTGGGCGGGGCCGACAAGCCGGGCCTGCCGGTCGGCGGGACACCGATGCTGGACCGGGTGCTGAGCGCGTGCGCGCGGGCCGGGCGGACGGTGGTGGTCGGCCCGGAGCGGGCGACCGCGCGGCCGGTCCGCTGGGTGCGCGAGCAGCCGCCCGGCGGCGGCCCGGTGGCCGCGATCGCCGCCGCGCTGCCGCAGGTCACCGCCGGGACGGTGCTGCTGCTCGCCGCCGACCTGCCGTTCTTCGACGCCGCGACGGCCGCGCGGCTGTGCGCGGCGGTGACGCCGGAGGTCGCCGCCGCCGTCCTGGTCGACGCGGACGGACGCGAGCAGCCGCTCGCCGCCGCCTACCGCACCGACGCGCTGCGGGCCGCGCTGGAACTGCTGCCCGAGCCGTCGGGACTGCCGCTGCGACGGCTGGTCGGCGGGCTGCCGACCCGTCGGCTGCCGGACCCGGACGGCGCCGCCACCGACTGCGACACCTGGGACGCCCTGGAACACGCCCGCGCCCGGGCCGCCCGCGACTGAACGACCGGCACCCGGCTCCCACCTCTCCCGGAGCGCGGTGAACGGGTGGAATCCGAGCCGCGACGCCCCGGTACCGCCGCTGTGCGATTCCATCGGCGACGATGGACGGATGCTGGAAGACTGGATCGCCGCCGCGAAGTCCGAGCTGGGAATCGACCTGGAGGTCGACGTCCCCGGCCTGCTCGACATGACCCGGGACGTCGCCCACGGGGTGGCCCGGCCCGCCGCGCCGCTGACGGCCTTCCTGGTCGGCTACGCCGCCGCCCAGGCGGGCGGCGGCCCGGAGGCCGTGGCCGAGGCGAACCGCAGGGCCGCCGCGCTGGCCAACCGCTGGGCCGGGGAAGGGCCGGGAGCCGGGGAAGGGCCGGGCGCGGCCGGGGAAGGGCCGGGCGCATGAGCGTCGGCTCCGCGTCCGAGGGCGACCTGCTGAGCGCGTACCCGTTCCTGCTGCGCCCGGCGGCCGCCGCGCCGGACCCGGCCGCCGCCCGGGGGTCCGCCGACAGCCCCGGCGACCGGCCCTACGACCAGGCCGCGCCGCTCCCGGAACCCGCGCCGGGCCCCAAGCGGGAACCGGAAGCCGGTCCCTCGGCCGCCGCGCCGGAGCGCTCGGCGCTGCCCTGGCCGCAGGCCCGCCGCCGGGCCCAGCGGGCCGCTGGCCTGCCGCTGCCCGGTGTACGGCTGCCGCTGGCCGAGGCGCTCGGCGGCGTCCTCGCCGCGCCGCTCGAAGCCCGCACCGACCTGCCCGCCTTCGACACCTCGGCCATGGACGGCTGGGCCGTCTCCGGGCCAGGACCCTGGCTGCTGACCGGGGAGCTGCTGGCCGGGCAGGGCGACTCGGCGCCGCTGCCCGACGGCACCGCCGTCCGCGTCGCCACCGGCGCGCAGCTGCCGCCGGGAGCGACGGCGGTGCTGCGCCGCGAGGACGGCAGCCCCCGCCCGGCCGCCGGCGGCGGCGAACTGCTGCACGACCGCGGGGCGGTACCGCTGGACCTGGGCCGGGACATCCGGCCGCGCGGCCAGGAGTGCCACAGCGGCGAGCCGCTGCTGCCGCCGGGCACCGCGGTCACTCCGGCCGTGCTGGGCCTCGCCGCCGCCGCGGGCTGCGACGAACTGCCGGTGCACCGGCGGCCGACCGTCGAGCTGCTGGTCCTCGGCGACGAGCTGCTGGACTCCGGGCTCCCCCGGGACGGCCGGATCCGGGACGCGCTCGGCCCGCTGCTGCCGTCCTGGCTCAGCTGGTACGGCGCGCGGATCATCGCCGTGCGCCGGGTCGGCGACGACCTGGGGCTGCTCCGGGACGCGCTGCTGCGCAGCCCCGCCGACGTGGTGGTGACCACCGGCGGCACCGCCGCCGGACCGGTCGACTTCCTGCACACCGCCCTGGCCGAGGCCGGAGCGCGGCTGCTGGTGGACGGCGTCCTGGTACGCCCCGGGCACCCGATGCTGCTGGCGGAGCTGCCCCCGGCGGAAGGCGCGGAGGGCGCGGAGGGCGCGGGAGGCGCGGCGGGCCCCGAGGGCGCGGGGCAGTCGCGCCGCCGCTGCCTGATCGGCCTGCCCGGCAACCCGCTGGCCGCCGTCGCGGGCGCGGTGACCCTGGCCGAGCCGCTGCTGCGGACGCTGGCCGGCTGGCCGCAGCCGCAGCCGTACCTGGTCCGCGCCGCCGCGCCGCTCCCCGGGCACCGCGCGGACACCCGGCTGCTGCCGGTGGCGCTGCCCGCGCAGGGGGCGGTACCGCTGGCGTACGACGGCCCGGCGATGCTGCGCGGGCTGGCCCTGGCCGAGGGACTGGCCGTGGTGCCACCGGGCGGACTGCCCGCCGGGGCACGGGTCGAGGTGCTTGAGGTCCCCGCCGGATGAGCCGGACGGCGGCCCGGGCCTGGCGGCGGCACCGCCGTCGCAGCGACGACCAGTGGCCCGACGAACCCGGCCGACAGGTCCCGGCCCTCCGCCGGACCGCCGACCACCGCACCGCCGACCACCGCACCGCCGACCAGCGGGCGTTCGACAACCAGGACGCCGAGCTGCGGCAGATCCTGCTGCCCGGCAGCAGCCGCCCACCGCTGCGGCAGGTCCGGCGGCGGCTGCTGCTGGCGCTGCTGGTGCTGGCCGCGACCGTGGCGCTGGTGTACTTCGGGCGGGGCGGCTACCACGACAACGCCCACGCCCAGCTGAACTTCCTCGGCGCGGTCTACTACGCCACGGTCACCCTGTCCACCACCGGCTACGGCGACATCACCCCGGTCAGCGACAGCGCCCGGCTGATCAACGTGGTGCTGGTGACGCCGCTGCGGGTGGTCTTCCTGATCATCCTCGTCGGCACCACGCTGGAGGTGCTGACCACCCGCAGCCGCCAGCTCTGGCGGATCAAGAAGTGGAGGGCCGCCTTGACCGATCCGGACCAGCCGGGACGCACCGGCCACATCGTGGTCGTCGGCTACGGCACCAAGGGCCGCCACGCGGTGGAGACGCTGCTGCTCAAGGGCGCCCCCAGGAGCCGGATCGTGGTGGTCGACCCGCAGCACCGCGCGGTCCAGTCCGCCAACGAACACGGTCTGGTGGCCGTCCTCGGCGACGCCACCCGGTCCGAGGTGCTGCGCCGGGCCGAGGCCGAGCACGCCGGGCAGATCATCATCGGCGCCCAGCGCGACGACACCGCCGTGCTGATCACGCTCACCGCCCGGCAGCTGAACCCGACGGCCACCATCGTGGTCGCCGTCCGCGAGGACGAGAACGCGCCGCTGCTGCGGCAGAGCGGCGCGAACGTGGTGGTCACCAGCTCCGGCTCGGCCGGGCGGCTGCTCGGCATGTCCACCTTCAGCCCGAACGCCGGGGCGGTGCTGGAGGACCTGCTCACCGTCGGCAGCGGGCTGGACATGGTCGACCGCGAGGTCACCGGCACCGAGGTCGGCGGAGCCCCGCAGGACTGCGGCGACCTGGTGATCGCGGTGGTCCGGGACGGCGAGCGGCTGCCCTACACCGACCCGAGGGTCGCCGCGCTGCGGCTCGGCGACCGGGTGATCGCGGTCCGCCGGGTGGCCGGGCCGGCCTGAACCGGATCGGCGGCGTGATCCTGTCCGGATCCTGTCCGGCGATTTCAACAGAACTGCTACGGAACGGCCGCGAAAGCACATGAGCCCAGGTCGAACAGGCAGAATTCGAGCATGAACGGATGGCCTGAGGGCAGCACCGACGGGAGCGAGCCGAGTCGCGGCGCGCGCCCGACGCCGCACGTACAGCAGCGCGCCGGCGGCTACGGACCGCCGCCCCCCGCACAGCCACGGCCCGGGCAGCGCCAGCCCGGGCAGCCGGGCTACCCCCCGGGGCACTCGCAGGCCTACTCGCAGGCGGAACCCCCGCTGCCGCCCGGCCTGTCGCCGCGCGGGGCCTCACCGGCCTCCGGCGGCGCCGCCACCTCGCACAGCGGCGGCGGCACCACCTACCGGGCCGGGCGCCCGGGCGGCGGCTCCGGGTCCGGGTCCGGCTCCGGACCGAAGAGCGGGCGGCGGCCGAACTGGCGCCGCCGGATCACCTGGGGCGTGCTGACCCTGGTCACCCTGCTGATCGCGACCTCCATCGGCACCTACGTCTGGGCCGACAACAAGCTGAACCGCACGGTCAACCTGAGCGCGCTGCCGGACCAGCCGGCGGTCGGCAAGGGCACCAACTACCTGATCGCCGGCTCGGACAACCGCGGCAACCTGACCAAGCAGCAGCAGCAGGAGCTGCACACGGGCAGTGACGACGAGGGCCAGTTCGGCAACAGCGACTCGATGATGATCCTGCACATCGGCTCCAACGGCGACACCCTGCTCAGCCTGCCGCGCGACAGCTACGTGACCATCCCGGCCTTCACCGGCCCCTCCGGCACCAAGTACCCAGCGTCGCAGAACAAGCTGAACGCCGCGTTCTCCTGGGGCGGCGGCGCGCTGCTGGCACAGACCGTCGAGTACAACACCGGCATCCACATCGACCACTACGCGGAGATCGGCTTCGGCGGCTTCGTCAACCTGGTCAACGCGCTGGGCGGGGTCAAGATGTGCCTGAGCCAGCCGCTGGTGGACCAGGCCTCCGGGGCGAACTTCAAGGCGGGCTGCCAGACCTTCAACGGCGCCCAGTCGCTGGAGTTCGTCCGCGAGCGCCACCAGGCCCCGCAGCAGGACCTGAGCCGGATGGCGGACCAGCAGAAGTTCCTCTCGGCGGTCGCGCACCAGGCGGCCACGCCGTCCACCGTCCTCAACCCGTTCAAGCTCTACCCGGTGCTCAGCGCCGGCATCGACACCCTGAGCGTGGACAAGAACATGAACCCGTACGACCTGGCGCAGATGTTCTGGGCGATGAAGAGCGTCTCCGGCGGCAGCGGCCACTCGCTGACCGTGCCGATCTCCAACGCCAACTACGCCTCCCCCAACGCCGGCGACGCCGTCCTGTGGGACACCTCCCAGTCCAAGACGCTCTTCGGCGAGCTGCAGAACGACCAGCCGGTCACCATCTCCAACAACGACGCCACCACCGTCGTCTCCGGCAACTGACCCCACCACCCCACCCCGATGCCTGCCGCCGCCCACCCGCGCCCCGGCAGGCATCGGCGCTCCCGGCCCACCGCACCGGTTCCCGCAAGGCGTTGAGGATCCGGCACGTCGACGGGAACGAACGGCGGTACCAGCGGAGCCTCTGCTGTGCACGGTCACCGCGGCGTGGTGTTCGGTAGGTCAGGAAAGGCCGCGAATCACACTGGCCCAATCGCTGAGTGCTCTCTCTCAAGCAGCGAGAGCTTCGCGGATGGCGGCAACGAGGCGGGTTCTCAACCAGTCGGCCTTGATGTGGTCGAAGGCCTTGGGAAGAGAGTTCGTGACCTCTTTCAACATCTCTCGCTGGCGCTGAACGTAGGTGGCCAGGAAGTCACAGGCGGGGGAGTCGCCCTGGTCGAGGACGCGGGAGGCATGGATCACGGTGAGCGAGAAGGCCCAGCAGGCGTGGAGGAAGCCGAAGACCGGGCGGTCGGCGTCGCGCCAGGGCGAGAAGAAGGTGACGTCGTCGGGCAGGGCGGTCCCCGTGAGGGCGAATGCCTCGTTGAGCCAGTGGTGACCTGCCTCGTGGATGAGGTCGCGGGCCAGGATCTCCGGGTGGTCCGTGTAGTCGGTGAACACGGTCCCCGGGAGGCGGGTGATGCTCCAACTGAACAGGGTGTCCGCCGGGTCTCGGTGGCTCAGCAGGCATATCACCGGTGCGTGCTGAGCCAGGAGAGGTGCGAAGCCGTGCTCGTGAACGGAGACCAGTGCCGCCGCCAGACTCTTCCGGACGTCGCCTTCGACTGCGGCCGTGTCGGGACGGACGAGGTAGTAGGCCGTCTCCGACAGCAGCGGCGAGCGGAGCAGGTCACCCGGCGCCGGGTTCACGGCCAGGTGGGCAGTGTCCGGTGTACCGGTCGTGACCAGATAGGCGAGGTCACGCAGAACCGTGCGCCGGTACCAGCTCAGTAGCGCTGCGTCGCGGTTGTGCGCGGCCTGCTCGGCACCTTCCAGGAGGTGATGGGCCACGGCGTCGGCGATCGGCAATCCGAGGGGATTTGTGGTGTCGATCCGGCTGCCGAGGACGGCCGCGATCTGCTCGGTCCTGGCACGTCGGTGTTCATCGAGGCCGGGAAGGAAGAAGGTGTCGCCGGCGAGAGTGCTGGTCATAGGTACGGATCTCCTTGCCGGGTCCCCGCCCAGTGCCGCGGCCCGTACAGCCGGAACAGCACCGGACGGGAACCGTCGTGCGGTGGGGACGTCTACTGGTCGTCGGTTGCCGTCTGCGCGTCCGTTGTCTCGGTGGCGGCAAACCAGCCGTGCGCCGAGGCGTTGGAGGTGTGCGCCGTCGTCCGGACGGGGCCGTCGTCGTGCAGGGCCTGGACGGCCTGGAGGAAGTCTCCGAACTGGTCGTTGCTGTCCATGTGATCTGCTCCTTGCTCGAATGTGGTTGGTGGGTGGACGGGCTCGGGCAGCGGAGGGCCTCGGATGCGCGGCACGCAGGTGTCACCTCCCTTCGAGGCGGGTGAGGTTCTCCTCAGCAGTGAGCAGGGTGAGGAACTTACGCACCGTGCCCGCTCGCACTGGTTCGGTGCCGTGGATCAGCTGGCTACCGAACAGCACCAGCGAGCCGACGGCCGGTTGCACGGTCCAGCGGGTGCGGCTCATGGCGTTGAACCACGGAGAGGAACGGTCAGCACCGTCATGGATGAAGCGCATACCAGCCGCGTAGCCAGGCGGAGGCTCATCGTGGGGCGGTGCCCAGGGGGCCTCGCTGCCGCTGGTCTCGACGTAGAAGGCGCCGCTGTCGTCCGGCGCGCTTTGGATGGTGACGCTGGCGGCGGCGATCTGACGAGGCCAGCTGTCCGGCTTCGGCGCGATGCCGTCCGCGTGCGTGGTGATGTACTGGCCGACCCGGTACTCGAGGAACATCCAGGGGCGGTGGCCGGTCACGGATGGCAGGGCTCGCTGGACGGAGGGGAGACGGCGGTGCAGCGCTCGGTCGAGAATGGCCAGGGCTTCGGGAGGCACCTCGGTCATCTCCATTCGACCGACCGGCTCGTAGACGTTGCGTGCCTGTTCGGACGAGAGACCGGGGATCTCATGAATCGTGGCGCTGCGCTGTGCGTCGTAGCGGGCGCGACCGTCGCGGGTGAGCGCCCGGTCCACGATTTCGTTGAGGCGAGCCAGGTCGGTGCTTTCGAGGAACTCCTCGACGGTGTGGATGCCGAGCGTCTCGGCGATGTGGATCACGGCCGGTCGGCTTCCGCCACGGCAATGGGGCTTCCGGCGTCCATCGGCATCGCGCAGTTGCATCGTCCGGCGTTCGGGATGGGTTCTTCGGGTACGGCGGCGGCGTGGGTCAGTGCGACTGCGGCATCGGCCAGCCCGCTGAAGTAGTCCCGCGGCTCGACGCCTGGGGCCGGTACGAGCCGAAGGTCCAGTGTGTTGTGCTGCTCACCGGTCCTCTTGCTGGTGAGCTGGGACCGAGTGGTGTCCAGCGCGTAGCCCGGTGGCAGCAGCGGTTCCACGCGCTCCGCCAGTCGGCACAACCTGGCTGCCACGTCGGCGTACTCGTGGCGGTCGCGCGGCAGGATGCCGACGCAGAAGAGAGCGTGCTCGACACCTGCGGCGGCGGGGTGACCCTGGCAACTGTCGTAGGTGACACAGCCCCAGCCCTCGGTGATCACCCGCACCAAAGGGAACACGCGCGGCTCGATGCCGCCCTGCCACTGGGGATGGCGCGGATCCAAGTCGTCCGCCTCATGGACTCCGGGCAGTCCCACGGTGTTGATGTTGCCGAGTGCGCTGACGAGGAGCCGCGCCGGCGGACGCGGGGCTGCGGGGTCGTCCCAGCGGGCGAGGAATGCCGCCACGTCCTGCATCTCGTTGGGCTGCCGTGGCAGCCAATGGAGCCGGGTGCACCAGGCAGCGTCCGCGCGGTCGGGCTGGGCGAGGAGTGCGGCCACTCCGTCGATCAGGCGCATGCGGTGCCGGCAGTACGCCTCGTGCTCTCCCGCCTTGGCGTACCGCAGCCGGACGGCCAGGCAGCCTCCACCGCAGGAGTCGCGATATTGGCAGGTCAGGCAGGTACGCAGCAGTGAGCGTCCGCTCCGCAGGAGGGTTGAGCCATCTTGCCGACCACGGACGGCCTGCTGTGAGGGGATGGTTGCCAGCGGGGCCAGTTGTGCCTGGGGCCAGGGAAGTTCGTCGCAACTGCCGAGGCGATCGTCCGGGTAGAGGGTGAAGACATGGTCGCACTTGAGGTCATCGAAATGGCAGGAGCCCGACTGCAGACCGCGCAGGCGGCGGATCACGGAGACGACAGGGTCAAGTTTGATTCCTCGGAATTGCCCGGTCCTGATCCAGTGGATCGCGGCGGCCAGGACGAAAGAAGTGAACCGGTCGGGTGTGATCGCCCAGGCCGGGCCACCGGGGCCGAGGGCCGCGGACTGCTGGCGTCGGCTCGCGGAGCTACGGCGCGTTGGTGATGCGGTCGGGCTGCTGACGGAAGCGTCGAAGCAGGGGACCAGGCTGATGGCGTTGACCGCGTTGAAGGAGGCGAGGTTGTCGATGACCTCAGCGGCCCGTCCGAGCACATGGGGCGTGACCGCGCAGATCACTGCGGCTCGGCGGTCCCGCTCTGCCAGCAGGTCAAGGGTCTCGACCACGCGGTCGTAGGTGGGCTTGCCGTCGTAGCCGACGCGCCAGCTGTTGCCGAGGGCGTCCCCGTCCAGGGACAGGCTGAATTCCAGGTCGGGACAGTGCCTGTCGAAGAGGTCGAGCCAGGCGTCGTCGAGCAGCAGCCCATTGGTTTGGAGACCGATCCGGACGACATCGGGGTTCTCTGCGAGGGCGTCCAGGACGGCGGCAAGCTCGTCCTTGCCTGCCGTCAGCGGCTCTCCGCCGTGGAGTTCGACGGCCAGCGGCCGTCCCGAGAAGAGGCGGCTGAGCGAACGAACCTGGTTGGCGTTCACCCTCCGGCCGCCGGGTGACTGCTTGCGCTTCTCGAAGCAGTACAGGCAGTCGATGTCGCAGGTCTCGCCGCGCAGCTTGAGGATCACCGAGGCGGCCGACAGGCGGTCGTCCGGGTCGAACGCGGCGTACAGAGTATGGGTGTCAGGCAGGGGCAGAACGGTTGGCATGGCGGACCTCCCGAACAGATACGGGCTAAGTGGAGGTGGCATCCAGGTGGCAGGACCAGCTGAGCAGGGTCTGCGGTGGGACCGGGACGTGTTGGTCAGCCCGACGCAGGAACCAGCCGTCGGGGTAGTACTGCGGCAACCAGCCCGCTTGGCTTGCGAAGCGACTCTGAACCGGTGAGGCGGGTTCACTCAGCCCGCTGGTGACGGGATGGCAGGCCAGCAGCACCCGGGTCAGTCGGCGCTGCACCGGGATGAACCAGGACCAGGTCTCGTCCGTCCAGTTCGGCGTGGGCGCCGGGGGCCAGGGCTCCCGGGCCATCAGCGGCAGCCACTTGTCTCCAAGCACCGGCATTCCCGCAGCGGCGCACTCGGCCGAGAGCAGCACCAGGCACAGCCGCTGCCAGACGATGGCAGCCGAGGCGTGCAGCCTGTCTTCGACAAGGCCGATCAGGTCCTCGGTCAGGCTGGCTACCGACTCGGCTCGGTCGGCAACCGCCCATGCCCGGTAGACCTCACGCTCTTCTGCGTCAGCCACCGGGAGCCACTGGCCGTGCTGATAGGAAAGGGCCGTTCGGAGGGCGGTTAGCTCAGCCAGCTGCATCCGGACCTGCCGGAACAGCCCGAGGTCGGTCTGCCCGAGGTCGAACCGGCCCAGCAGAGCGCGCAGTTCATCGACCTCGGACGGGGAGGAGACCTGCACATCGATGCGGACGTCCTCGACCATCCAGGAGACGGGGCGCGGAAGGCCGGGGCCATCGCCGAGGAGGCGCAGGTCGATGTCACTGGCAGCATGGGCATACCCGCAAGCCAAGGCACCCTCAAGCCAGACCTCAGCATCCGGATGCGTGGTCAGCAGCTCCTCCGCGACCCGTGCCGCGATCCGCAGCCGCTGCCGTGCGGAGGCGTTCATCGTCCGGTCCTCGACTGCGGGAGGGCGAGAGCTTCGTCCTCGGCGAGCAGACGCGCGATCAGCGTGACCGCCCAGGCGTCGAGCGTGAGCCGGACATCCTGGCGCTGAGCACCAAGGTGAGGCGTGGCCAGCAGGTTCAACGGCCTGTCCGTCATGCGCAGCGAAGGGACGTGTTCGGCCTCGACAGCGTCCAGAGCCAGGCCGCTCAGTCGCTTGTCCTCCAGGGCGCGTAGGCAGGCGCTCAGATCCAGTGTCCCGACGCGGCCGACACAGACCAGGAGCGGACACTGCGCGGCAGCGCGGTCCAGGAACGCCTCGTCGAAGAGGTGCTGGGTCTGCGGGCGCAGCGGAAGCGCGACGACGTGCACCGACGCCTCGTCCATGAGAGCTCGGGCCGACTCCTGGGGCAGTCCCGGCGGTATGGAGTGCCAGCGGGCGAAGGCCACCCGTCCCGCGAACGGGGCAAGCAGGGTGCCGACGGCCTGACCTACTGGCCCGGCTCCCCAGACAGCGACATACAGCTCCGCGAGTGGGCGTCCCAGGCAGGCCGCCTTGGCGTGCTGGCCCTGCGCCAGGGCATTGTGGCCGAGCGGGATACGCCGCGCCAGCGACAGCACCGCCGCCAGGGCCCATTCGGCGACGGCCGCCGCACCGGCCTGCGGGTTGCGGTGCAGGACGACGCCTCTCCGGGTGAGTGCGGCCAGGTCGATGTTGTCAGTGCCGGAACCCGCCCGTACGACGTGCCGAAGCATCGGCAGACGGGCGAGTTGCTGTTCGCCCAGGCGTACGCCGGACCGCAGGACGACGACCGTCGCACGGGTCGCAGCTGTCGGTAGTTCCGCGAGGTCGCCGACCTCCAGCACCGCTGCCGTGCCCAGGGCCGTACGCAGCGACTCCGGGTCGGCCGCGCCCTTGAGGAGGAGAACGGTACCGGTCATGCGGCATCCGTCTCCCGATCCGGCGCGGTGTACCGCCCGAAGGCGAGGTCACCCTCGCCGGCAATGGCGACGACCGGAGACGGCTGTCCGAAGAAGGCGTCGCTGGCCCGCTTGACGCCGGGCAGGCCGTTCCAGGCGCGCGGGTTGGCGGCGGTGTCGGCATAGTCGTCGATCAGCAGCACCGAGCCGGGGACCAGGCGAGGAACACAGTGGTGAAGTCCGGTGAGAGTGGAGGCGTAGAAGTCTCCGTCCAAATAGGCGAAGGCCACAGCCTCCGGCAGCTCCACGGGGAGCGTGCGGTGGAACCAGCCCTGGTGGATCACCGGCGGTTTCCGGCCCCAGCGGGCGTGGGTGTCGAGGACGTCCTGGGGAGAGGACCACAGCTCACCCTCAGCGAGGTGGTCGGAGTCCTGGCTTCCTGGTGCGGGCATACCGGCGAACGAGTCGAAGACGTGCACCTCGCGTTCGGTCTCCCCCAGGGAGTCCAGGATGTGGCGCATCCACAGCGCCATGGCTCCCCGGTAGCAGCCGAGTTCGACCACAGCGCCAGCGCGGCGACTGCGGTGCAGACGGTAGAGCTCGTCAGCGGTCACGCGGAGTCGGTCGGCGCAGACCGTACTGGCGTGTTCTTGGAGGAGCCATGCGCGGAGCTGATCCATCGCCGGTCACCACCTGTCGATGAAGGGGTCTCGGAGTGAGCCGTTCACTGCGGCGAGCAGCGGCTCGTTGATTCTGGGGAGGAGGAACACCTCGCCCAGCTTCACCAGCGGCGTCCATTCGAAGCCGATCTGGATCGGGTCCCGCGGCTCGGAGAACCGCGGGACCGTGCTGCCTCGGGGCCGAGCCACGAAGGTGTGCTGTGTCTTCTGGACCGTGCCGAACTCGTAGTCCCAGGCGGCCGGGACGTACTCGGTGACCAGCAGGAGCCGGTCGACGACCACGTCGAGACCGGTCTCCTGCAAGACCTTGCGGTACACCGCCTGGCGAAGGCCCTCGCCCTCGCGGGCCCTGCCTCCGGGAAGGTTGTAGTGGAAGCCGGAGTGGTCCTCGTAGGAGAGCAGGAGAATGTGGCCCTCATGCAGTACCGCGGCCTTCACCGACACGCTGATTCTGGGCAGTGGCGCTGTCATCGGACTCCTCAGATGCAGGACAGTGCGTCGGGCTCACCTATCCGCATCAGTTCGCCGACCTCGGCGAGCGGCGCGGACGGGCTGGTGCGGAAGGTGCCCTCGCGGGTGAACTGCCTGGCCGCCGCTCGCATCCCGGCCAGCGCGGCCCGGCTGAACTGGTTGGCGTAGATGCACAGCCGGAAGCCCGCCCGACCCAGCTCGTCTGCGGTGACCTGCGGGAAGGCCGTGGGTACCGTCACCAGCGGGATAGCCCGCCGCCACTGCCTGGCGACTTGGAGCGCCTCAGCACCGGAAGCATCCTTGGAGTGGATCAGCACCGCGTCCGCTCCCGCCTCCACGAAGCGCAGGCCCCGGGCGAGCGCTACGTCGAGCCCGCAACCGGCGATCAGGGACTCGGTGCGGGCAATGATGACCAGGTCGTCGCCGACTGTCTTCCGGATGCGCTCGATCTGTCCAGCTGTGAGGTCGACGTCGGCCAGCCCCTGGCTGGCGTGGGCCGAGAAGCTGTTGCACTTGGGGTAGACGCTGTCCTCCAGGCAGACCGCAGCCGCTCCCGCTCGCACCAGGTCGGCCGCGAAGCGACCGGCGGTGTCCAACGCGCCGCCCGCGTTGTCCGCGTCCACGATCACCGGCCGCTCGGTTACCCTCCCGAGCGACATCACCACGTCGGCCAGGTCCCGGGTGCCGAGCACGTTGGCGTCGGGTAGCCCCATGGCCGCCGACACCTCCAGTCCGCTCACCCACAGAGCGTCGAAGCCCTCCTCCACCGCCAGCTTGGCGGCCATCGCGTTGACGGCACCGGCCGCGAGCAGCGGTCGGACGACGGTCGGCGCGGTGAGAGACTGCCTGAGCGTGGCCGCTGTGTCGGATCCGCGCATCAGCTGCCCTCCTTGCGCCCGTTGCTGTCGGTGCGCCGGTCCCCGGTGGCGGGGATGGCGCTGGGGGTCAGGCCGAGGTGGTCGAGCGCCGCCCAGGCAGCTCCGAGGACCTCGGCCACCGGCTGCCCAGCGTCGATCCGGACCACGGTGCCCAGCAGCGGAAACGCCTCCGGGGAGGCGGTGACCTCGGCGTAGACCGCTTGGACGGCGGTCTGCACGTCGTGGACGTCCCAGTCCGCACGCACCGCGTCACCCGCGCGGTCCTTGGCCCGGCGCATGGAGTCGGCCGCCGACAGTTCAAGGACCAACGTCACGTCCGGGCCCTCGGCCAGCCCGGCAGCCAGCGACTTGTAGGTATCGGTCGCGCTCGCTCCGTGCTTGACCGCGAAGAACGCCAGTTCGCTCAGCAGCCACCGGTCAGCGATCACTGGGCGAGCCAGGCGCTGCGGGCGAACCAGCAGTTCCAGCGTCCGATTCTTGTCGGCCACGATCGCGTCCAGGTACGCCGCGCGGTTTCGCCCCGACGGCTGGTACTTGCCCTCGACGATCTCCCCGGCGCGCTCGGGCGCGAGGAAGTTGGTGGTCAGCACGCACAGTGGGGTGACCTGGAACAAGCCCTCCCAGAGCCGGAACAGGCCCTTGCGGAGCGTGGTCTTGCCGGTGCCGTCCAAGCCCTCGACGGCGATGAAGGGATAGCGCTGCTGCGTCATTCGACCTGCCCCGCTCCTGTGCCGCCGGCGTACTTCAAGAACTGCCCCCGCCACGGAATGGCCGTGGACACCAGGTCGACCAGCCGAAGCTCGTCCAACTCGTCCAGGAGCGCGGGCAGCGTCCGCTCGATCTCGATCCCGGCCGCCACCGCCTCGCAGTAGGCCCGGCGCAGCGCGGCATCGGCCGAAACCGGTCCGGACAACGCCGACGGGCGCCCCTCCTGGTGGGTGCCGCGAAGCCGGGCACCGAGCACACGCGTGGACACTCCGTAGGCAACCGCGCGGGCCGCGTCGGCCAACACCTGCGCGTGCAGGGGAGCAGGATTCGGCTCCAGCGTCTGGTGTCGAACGCCCCGGTGGCGGATCACCGCGAAGAACCCGGTCCACCAGGCAGCCGCTTCGCAAGCAACGACGACCGCGTCCGTCCAGGGCGTCACCTGGCTCTGTGCCACCAGGCGCTGGACAACCTGCGCCGCACCCTGCTGGGCGATTCCCGCGTCGGTCGTCCGCTCCAGTCCGTGGAGCTGGGGGAGCTTCCACCAGTAGCCCAGACCGGCCCACTCCAGCAGCTCCTGCGCCTCAGCGGAGGGTTGACGGGCAGGACGCTGCCCCAGCGGGGCGATGAGCGTGCCGCCAATATCCGGGACGCTCTCGGTGTGGTCCGCGACCTCCCGCCACTCTTCGACGTGGAGGTGCAGCCGCTGGACGACGAGACCGTCTGCCAGCAGTTGCCATGCTTCACGGAGCGACGGCGTGCCTCCGCCCGGATCAGGGCCTGTCCACTGATTCACCTGGTAGTCCTTTCTTCTGGGGCAGTCCACCGCCAGCAGTTCGGAAGCGGGTACGGCGCTGACTGCCTCCTCCACCATCGCGGGAACCCGGCTCGGTGGTCATGGGCGTTTATGGCAGTCTCAACACGCAGCGGACCTGAATCGTCACTATGGGGAATGATGCGGGCATGGACAGCAGTCAGCAGCGGCGATGCGCCTCCTGCGGCGCCACGCTGAGCCGGTACAACGCCGACGCTCGGTGCGGCACATGCCGACGCGGACTCAGGATCGCTTCCGAATTCTGGGAAGACCCGCAGGTCAGGCAAGCCGTCACTATCTGGGATTTGGGGACCGTCTGCCGCCTGGTGCGCCGTCACACCGGACTCTCACAGGCGGCGTTCGCCCGGCTGGTCAGCAGCGACCAGTCGGAGATCAGTCGCCTGGAGCGCGGCCAGAGAGCCGTCAGGGACCGACGGAAGCTGTTGCAGTGGGCGCAGATCCTCGGCTTCCCGGCTGAGTTGGCTGGACCACTGCCGTCCCAGGACACGTCATCGCCGTCCGCTCCGGCCAACCCCACGATCTCGCTGAGCAGCGCCATGCTCGAACAGCAGCGCCATCTGCTCTTACCTGCTGGCCGGAGCATCGCCAGCACGATCATTCCCACGTACACCGTCGCAGCCGATTCCTTCCGAGGGAACGAACTCCAGCTCGGCGTAGGAACCGAGCTCAGCACGTGGATTCGCATGCCCGCCCGGGCATTGGTCATCGGATCACGCGTCATCGACGGCAGGATCCGGTACTTCGCCATTGACGCCCGCCATGGTGCCCGTGCGTCGATCAACGCTGGTGCCGTCGGATCCCGGCTTCGCATTCCGGCTGCCTACGAGCTCGACGACCTCACTTATGGCATCCTCTGGGCGGTGGCAGGGTTCGATGATGCGCTACTCAGCGACGACCACGGCCTGCACAGCGTCCTGCCGCTGGTCGACAACGCCGACCTCGATCCGCTCGCCGAGGCAGTTGGTCAAGAGGAGCTGACTCCCAGTTCGCTGATGCTGCTCGGCTCCCAGGCATCAGCCCGCTACATCCTCGACCGACAGTCCGCGCTCGGCGGGACTCCCGTCTTCTGGACCCGGGAGCAGACCGGCGAGGAGGCTGCCACCTGGCTGTTCTTCCGCCACAAGCTCGACTACCTGCGGAGCACCAGCCCCGGTCAGGCAATCGGAGCAACCGACGGCGGACGTGCCTTCTGCATCCCCGAGAGCGCCGTGAGCACCTCCAGCGCCCACGAGCGCGTCCTGCTCTTCCTCGCCATCGCCCTGATGGAATCGGTCGGTACCCGGACCTGGATCACCGCCGATCCGGAGTACGCGGAGATGGAGGGCTTCGTCCTGGTACCCCGGCAGCGAGCCGTCATCGCCAGCTGGGTGCGCTCCGACGGTGTCTCGCGGCTCGCCCAAACCAGCCAAGCAGCACAGTTGCGCACCTTCGCTGACGCCGTCGGCCACGCCGACGCCCACTCGGTAACCGCCGCCGACCAGCTACGAACCCGACTCGCCGCCACAGCCGAGTATCTCGGTCTGGATCTCACCTGGCTGGCCCGGCGCTGCCGCCAGCTCGACGCAGTCGGCACCGCGCCCCTGGCCCAACCGCGCAGTCGACTGCTCAGCCTCGACGGCCTGGATTCCGCCTGCCGGTTCATCTCCCAGCTCTTCGCCGACGGCAACCGATAGCCTGCCCCTGTGTCGCGCAGGTCGGCGGCGCAGAGGACGCCCGACAGCAGTCACGACCACAGAGGACGGGACAACAGCGGTGACGGACAAGAGCGTTGCGGTCTTCTCGCTCGGCGGGACCATCGCCATGACCACCGATCCCCAGACCGGTGGCGTGGTCCCCGCGCTGTCCGGCCACGACCTGCTGGCTGCCGTTCCGGCGCTGGCCACGACCGGCATCAGGCTGGAGGTCCACGACTTCCGACGCCTGCCAGGCGCCTCACTGACCTTCCAGGACCTGACCTCCCTGTCCACAGCTGCCACTGAAGCTGTGGACATCGGATGCGATGGCGTGGTCATCACCCAGGGCACCGACACCATCGAGGAGACCGCCTACCTTCTCGACCTGCTCCATGATCGCGACCAGCCCATTGTGGTCACAGGTGCCATGCGCAACCCCACGTTGCCCGGAGCCGACGGACCCGCGAACCTGTACGCCGCTGTCCTGGCGGCGGCGAGCCCGGAGCTGCACGGCGCGGGAACCGTGGTCGTCCTGGGCGACGAGATCCACGCCGCCCGCACCGTACGCAAGACCCACAGCACCAGCCCGGCCGCCTTCGCCTCACCCAGCACCGGCCCGCTCGGACACCTCTACGAGGGCCACGTCCGACTGAGGAGCCCGCTGCCAACGCGCGCCCCCGTCCCCGGGGCCGCTGTCGCTGCCAATGGGTCGCCCGTTCGGGTGGGCCTGTACACGGCGACGCTCGGCGACGACGGCAGTCTGCTAGAGCCCATGGCGGAGCACTGCGACGGCCTCGTGTTGGCCGCCTTCGGTGTCGGCCACGTGCCCCAGTCCTTCGTTGCCGTCCTGGAGACGACTGCCGCCGCCAAACCAGTGATCCTCACCAGCCGCATCGGCAACGGCCCGGTCCTCCGGCAGACCTACAGCTTCCCCGGATCCGAGAAGGACCTCCTCGCCCGCGGCCTGATCAGCGCCGGGAACCTGGACCCGTACAAGGCCCGGCTGCTGCTGCACGTCCTGCTCGCCCAGGGGCGTGGCAGCGACGAAATCGCCAGGACCTTCGCCGCAGCGGGCGCCTGACCACATCCCCGCCTTCCCTCTCCAATCTCTAACCGCAACGCAGCGAGGACCAGCCGATGCGCGCCAGCGAACTGACCCCCGGCCGGACCTTCGGCGTCACCTTCGAACACGGCGAGGACTTCTTCGAAGCCCTGACCGCATTCTGCGCGGAGCACCAAGTCCGCCAGGGCTACATCCCCATGTTCATTGGCGCCTTCTCCGAGGCCGAGGTCGTCGGCACCTGCGACGGTCTCACTCACCCCGACCGGCCGCTGTGGGACCGTGTCCGAATCGAGCACGTCGAAGCCCTCGGCGGCGGCACCCTCGCCTACGACCCCACGGCTGGACTCGTCCTGCCGCACATCCACCTCGCCGCCGGCCTCAAGGGTGACAACGCCAACGGACGGACCAGCCACCTGCTCAGCGCCCGAATCCAGTTCCTCAGCGAGCTGCTCATCACCGAAGTCGCCGCACCGAGCATGACCAGGCCACGCAACCCGGATCTCTACGATGTCCCGCTGCTGACCTTCGGGGCTGCCGCGGACTGAGTCACTCCGGCCACGGGCGGCCGAGTCGCCAGCTCCATGACGGTGGCCAGCTCGGTCTCGAAGGCGATCTGGTCCCAGCTGTTGCGACGGCCGTACACACGTAGCGAGCCGGATGCGACTGGCGCATAAACACCCATAGGTGTGGCCAGATATGAACACCACTGTTGACGGTGGGCGTACTTCCCAGTTCGCCGACGAGCCCACCGTCCAGGAGGCGAGACCGTGCAGTCGCGAACATGCAAGGACAGCGTCACACCAGGTCACCAGGCCGCATGGCGCGCCACCGCTGCTCCCGAGATCGTCGGCACCATGCGCCGGGCAAGCCGACGCGTCCTGCTCGACTGGGGTCTGAACCACATCGTCGATGCGGCGGAACTCTGCATCTCGGAACTGGTGACCAACGCAGTGCTCCATGGCGTGAACTCCTACCCAGAGGTGGAGTTGCAGCTCACTGTCCTCAGCGACCGCCTCTGCATCGACGTCACCGACGGCGACCCCACCATCCCACAGCTCTGTCCGCCGACTGCCGAGAACGAGCACGGACGGGGGCTGGTTCTTGTCAGCCTTATGGCCACCGGCTTCGGCTTCAAGCGCTCCGCTACAGGTAAGACCGTCTGGTGTGTGCTGGAAGTACCGGCTAGTGACTCAACGTGCTGAAGCAGTGATCGGCGATCGGCAGACCCCGCAGGATGGTCCTGCTTGAGGACATGCACGCAATGGTCGGGCCAGCAACCGCACGGTCTCCGGCGATCCTTCGGCGCGTTCGAGATCACCATCCTGAGTGCACCGTTCAGCCGCGGTCTGCAGGTAGCGTCGGAGTATGCGAGCTATCACCATCGCCGAGCCCGGCGGCCCCGACGTCCTCACCCTGGCCGACGTCCCCGACCCGGTACCCGCCGAGGGCGAGGTGCTGGTGGAGGTCGCCGCCTCCGCCGTGAACCGCGCCGACGTGCTGCAACGCCAGGGCTTCTACGACCCGCCGCCCGGCGCCTCCCGCTACCCCGGCCTCGAATGCTCCGGGCGCGTGGTCGCGGTGGGCACCGGCGTCGGCGGCTGGGCGGTCGGCGACAAGGTCTGCGCGCTGCTCTCCGGCGGCGGCTACGCCGAGAAGGTCGCCGTCCCGGCCGGCCAACTGCTGCCGGTCCCCAAGGGCCTCGACCTGGTCGACGCCGCCGCCCTGCCCGAGGTCACCGCGACCGTCTGGTCCAACGTCTTCCAGATCGCGCACCTGCGCCCCGGCGAGACGCTGTTGGTGCACGGCGGTTCCAGCGGCATCGGCACCATGGCGATCCAGCTCGGCAAGGCCATCGGCGCGAAGGTCGCCGTCACCGCGGGCAGCCCGGACAAGC
>FTAK01000048.1_pt1 | contig 17812 bp, 35 predicted proteins | sample 1639071 | NCBI WGS metagenome assembly FTAK01 (sample SAMEA3914812, study PRJEB12502) | metagenome | biome: forest; material: soil | place: Canada | collected 2011-07-07 | depth 0.1 m
GCGCCGAACACGGCGACGATCAGCCAGGGCATCCATTGCAACATCAGGTCACGCTCCGGGTCGAGTCGTCGGGTCAGGGTGCTCGGCGAGCACGCGCACGTGCGGCCAGAGGCTCCACGCGGGGTCATAGTCCGAATGGAAGGCGTCCGCGCTGGCGAACGCCTTGACGACACCGAGCAGCACGTTCTTCGCGGCCTCCCCGGCGGCCGCCTCTGCCAACTTCAACAGCCTGGCATCCTCGTCGCGTTCATTGAGGGCGTTTTCCGTAGCCGCCCCCGCGTCGAAGGCCACAGCGAGCTTGTACTCGCCGATCAGGTACCGCTTGATGGTGACGTCGGCGAGGATCCGTTCGGGCTCGCCGCAGTCGCAGGTCCCCATCGGGCAGCAGCCGTCCGGGCAGGGACTGTGCGCGTCGCAGCCGAGCGCGTGGATGAGATGCGCTTCGGCGGCACGCTCGGCAAGCCGGGCTTCGACGAACTCGGAGATCTCGGTCATCCGCGTACCCACTTCGGGCAGGTGTGGACGCCGTCACGCCGGCCGTGGATCCACGTGCCGTCGGTTTGGTGGCAGCCCTCGAGGAATGGCGCGACGGGCGTCGGCAGCGCCGGCTTCAACGCTTCGGCATACGCGCTGGCCATCCGAACGAGGTTGCCGGCGACGACCTGCGCGACCTCCTCGCCGTCTGGGTGCTGAGCGAGAACCCGGGGCAAGTCGCTCACGTACACCGGAAGCTCTTCATCGGCCACGCCTCAGCACCCCTTGCATTCGTTGGGCAGGTGGATGTCTCCACGGCACTGCTCCTTGCCGTCGTGGACGCAGGCGTGCAGCAGCCCGCGCTGGTTGAGCCGGCGGACCTTCGCGACGAACACGTTGTACGGCACGTTGGGCATCAGTTCTTCGAAGAGCGGCCAGACCGCGGTCCATGTGCGCCAGTACCCCGGCGTGGCCTCGACCGCCTCGATCACCGTGCCGTCGGGGATGTCCTTGCACTGCACGGCTACCGCCGTCCCTTCCGCAAGACGCGCCGCCACCACGGGACGGTCGGGACGACCTCGGTGAAGTGCCTGTGCGGCTCACAGTCGGGGATGGCGCACCACCAGCAGGGTTCCTCGGCGAGCCGGAAGAACCCGCGGCCGTCCGGGGACGCAGCCCGGTAGTGCGTGTGCTTCGACGTTGGGCAGTCGGCGGAGCAGTGGGCCAGCGGCAGGAGGATCATTTCGGCGCCTCCAGCATCGCCTTGACCGCAATGCGGATCGCCTCGGCAGTGCGTAGCCGGATGATGTCCGACGACTTGCCGTCCAGTTCGCGCACTACGAGCCCATGGCCTGCCGGCCCGCCCGGGGCGATCGAAACGCGCATGTCGCGGAACTCGATCAGCAGATCCTCGATGTATCGGCGCGCAGCCTCAATGTCGGCGTTGGTGAGTTGCGAGAGCAACTTGTCAGGCATCGTCGACCTCCGCATGCATGATCTCGAAGTGTTGGAGCGCAGCCTCCTCAGCCATGCCAGTCCTCCGGCCCCAACTTGCGGACGTACTCGAAGTGGGGAACGCCGTCGAGTACGTCCACCGCGTACACCCCGACCTCGGTTGGGAACGAAGACAACGGTAGGTGTCGCGGCGATGGCGCCGCCGCCTTGAACTCGCAAGCCCCCCAGTCGGGAGCGCTGTAGCACTCGGCGGGGTGGGTGAATGCGAAGCTCGCATCGTTCGGGCCGCGGACCGAGAGCGTCACGACGTGCCGCGTCTCAGGCATTGGGCTTCCCCATCCAATCGGGTGGCATGACGAACGTTGTCGGCACCGCGACACGCTTGAGGAGTTCAAGCTGTTCCTCGTCCCGGCGTTCCCGTTCGGCGACGTCGGCAGGGTTGGGGCCGCCGTACAGGATCGCGTTCAGCACCCGGTGTCGAATCTGCCCGCCTACGCCTTCGTCTTGGAGAACAGCGTCGATGATGTTGAGCCAGTGGGTGCTGAGTTCCCGGGTGTAGTTGGCGAGCACGTCTGTTGCCGCCGCCTTCTTCGCGGCCGGAAACCGCTGCTCGTACGCGGCCCGCACGTCGCGCGGCAGGTAGTGGTGCTCGAGCATCCGATTGCGGTCGCAACAGTGGCACGGCTGGTCGTTGGAGCAGTCCAGGTGGCAGAACGCGCAGTAGCGGGCGTCAGGCATCTGTGGCATCCTCAGTCGCTTCGCCCGTGCGGCTTGGCGCCTCCCGCGCGTCCACAACCTCGACGCGGCGGCCCGTGCGGACAACGTCCACGTAGCCGGCCGCTTCCAGCATCTCCAGGCTGCGTGCAGCGCGTCGTTTCTCGCGCCTTCCCTCGATCAGGCGTAGCAGCGTCGGCGCGTGCCCAAGTCGCTCGATCCGTTGGGTTCGGAGCTCCTCCTGTATGCCTTCGAGCGTCACGGTGGTGGATCCGTCCACGCCGAGTACATAGGTGAGCAGTCCGACGGCCAAGCGGTCGAGGCCAGGATCCTTGTCGGCGGCGGCCGGGATGGATTTGAAGCCGCGCGGGTTCGGAGTCGAATTGGATCGGATCACTGCGGCCCCGCACAGATCTGCTGCGCGATGTCAGCCATCGTCGCCTCCGCGCCGCTGCCGGATCTCGATTAACGCGAACGACACCGTGGCCCGGGAGTCCGCCGGCATTCGTGCCCGCGCCTCCCAGCCCGAGTCGCCGAGCGGCAGGTACTCCTCGGAGTTGAGGTCGACGGGCGCACCCCGGTCGGCTGGGTTGTGGCGGGGGCAGTACGTGCTGCCGTCGTCGTCCACGGTCCAGGCGTGCTCGGCGAGCGTCTTCGCGTGCCAGTGTTCGACGTCGGAGAGCGGGACCGTGTCCTCGAGCGGCGCGCAGTACTGGCCGGAGGACGGGCGGCTGCCCGTGCAGGGGATCGCTACGTGGATCATTCGGCGGCCTCTTCGTCGCCGTCCGCGTCCCAGCCTTCGGGCGGCTCCGGGTACGTGATCTCAGCCCAGTAGCTGACCGAGCAGTCGTCAGAGCCGTTCCGGGTGCGGAACGTGTGACCGTCGTAGTACCCGAGGTCTACGCCGTTGCTGTAGATCGTCTCGATGATCCAGACGAGTTCATAGTCCAGTTCCTGCGGCGGCGCGGTCTCGCCCTTGTTGGCGTAGTCGAAGGCGTGCCACTCGACGTTCGGCGGCGGGGTCAAGGGTGAGGTGGTGTCTGGCACGACCACCAGTGTGCCACCAGCCGTCGGATGATACGACGTTTCGCCTCGCGGCGGCCTGGCCTGCGGTTTTCCAGCAACCTTGAACCGTGGGCCTGGCAATTCAAGTCTCGGCCCGTATCCTTGAAAACCGCAGGCCGGACGCTCGTCCGAGTCTGCCGTCCGCCGTCCGGGTCCACGCCATCCGTGCCGTCCGACGCGGCAACGGCGGTAACGTGGTCGCAGATCCGGACGTACCTGGCTGGCACGCACTGGACTACCGCCGCCCCGCCTGCAAGCGGGAACGGCAAAGCGGCCCCACCCGTGGTGCAACCGGGCGGGACCGCGTCGTTCGTTCAGGCCGCGATGGCCTTGAGCAGGACGGTCGGCGGATCAGACACGCTGCCGTCGCCGGACGCGCTCTCGTCGATGACGAGACTCGCCCACACCTTCTTGCTGCGCCACAACGGCTCGGCGCCCCAAGCCGCCGCCATGTTCTTCACCAGCGTCAAACCGCGGCCGCCGTCTTCGTCAGGCTCCCGTAGCGCCGGCATCGTCTCGCCGCCGTCAGTAACCTCGATCAGGAGCCGGTTGCCGTCGATGCACAGCCAGAACCGGGCGGGCAACGCGCCGTGCCGCAGGGCGTTCGTGGCCAGTTCGGAGGCGATCAGCTGGGCGTCCTCGACCAGGCCGGGCAGTCCCCAGCCCTCGAGCCATTCGCGGGTCTTGGCGCGGACCTGCTTCAGTGTCCGCGGGTCCGCGTCGAGCCCGAGGGTCTCGACGCGGATGGTGCGCACGGCGGTCATCGCGGTCACCGTCCGGGCCTTGTCGGCGTGGGGAGCGCGCGGGGCGCCTCGAGGTGGTGGGGCGCCGTGGTCCGCATGCTTCGTGGCTCCTTGCCTGCACCGGTCTGGGGCGTGCAAATTGCGTTCGCTTATGCACAGCGTGACGATGCAGGTGGCGCAGGGGAAGAACCGCGGGTCCGCGAGTGGCCGACAGCAGGCGACAGTCGCCCTGTCGGCCACTGTCGTCTCAGTTGGCGACCGGTCGGTCGAGCGGGACTTCGGCGTAGGTCGTCCACTCGTACATGTGGTCGTCCCGGTTCAGGACGATCAGGTCGGCACTGGTGACGCGAACCACGGCGGGCTCCGTACGCACCCGGTCGAGGGCCGCCTCGATCGGCGCGGTCGACCGGACGGTGTTGCTGTAGGCGATGGACACGTGCGCCTTGAATCCGTCGGCAGGCTCCGGCGCCTCGGTCCACACGTCGCCGATCGCCTGCCTGAGTGTGTCGCGGACCGCAGCGGGTCCGGCCGGGTCGACCCGCCACTGCACAGCCTCCGGGGTGACGAGCGGGCGCGTGAACTCGAGGCCGAACGGCTCTACTGCGGCGAGTCGGCGCCGGGCCGCGGCGACGATCGCGTCCACGTCGCCGGCGTCGACCTCGTCGATGAAGCCGAGCCCCTGCGTCGTCAGGTGCAGCCACTCGTTCGGGATCAGGTCCAGGCCGGGCAGCGGTGCGAGCGCGTCGCGGTACTGCTCGGCGAGCCGGTGCAGGTCGGAACTGTCGGCGAACGTCACATGCCACGTGTAGAAGCGGCGGCCGACAGCCCAGCCCGGACGCCACCACCAGTGGTCAGCCGTCATCATGCCGCCGGTCACTGCGACCCCTTTCCTGTATCAATAGCCCGCTGCCCGCTGCCCGTACAGAACGCCACGATCTCCTCGCGCAGTGGTCCCGCGACCCGCGATGTTCGCAGCGATGGCGCGTCCAGGGCGCGGGCGAGCGGCGCGAGGCGGCCCGACACCGTCGAGAGGCGCCGCTCCGGCGGCAGGTCCAGCACCGGCCTGGCCGCCGACGCCGCAGCGTCGAGATCTCCGGCATTCGCGTAGGCGAGAGTCTTGCTGACGTGGGTTTGCGCAACCGTCCCGAAGCCGTAGTGGCCGTCCGACCGGAACACCTCGAGCGCGGCATCGGCTGCGGCAAGCGCCGCCGCGTTCCGGGCGATGGCAATGTTGCAGCCTGCGGCGTAGTTCAATGCTCGGCCTGCCCCGCATGTGAACAGGCCGCCGAAACTGTCCACGCCCCGCACGCTGTCGGCGGCCCGCCGCGCCTGATCTAGCGCCGCAGCGGTCTCTTCCGCGGCGCCCAGTCTCGCCCACGCGTCCGCCTGCTGGCACGCAAGCATCACCTGCACGGTGCCCGGCGCGAGATGCACGGTCCCGGCCCTGGCCAGGTTTGCTGCCGCCACATATTCGCCCGCCCAGAACGCCGTCTTCGACCGCACGGCCGCGACCCAGCCCGAGAGTTCCGGATTCTCGGCCATGTCGGCGCAGATCTGCGCGGTCGCCCCGTGGATCCGGGCCGCGTCCGTGTTGCCGAGGTCCCCCGACAGCCAGCTGAGGAGTGCGCATGCGGTGCCGGCCGCGGTGTACAGGTCCCGGCCGTGGCCCGGCTTGTGATGTCCGCGCAGCAGTTCGAACAGGGTGTGATTGATGGCCGCAGCCTCGGCGACGATCTCGGCGGGCGGCCTGGTCAGGGCACCGTCGGAGAGTGCGTTGACGCGTTGGGTGATGCTTGCGATGGCGACCGCCCCGGTGTTCGCTACCTCCGCCCAGGATCCGAACGAGGCGGCTTCCTGGGCGCTGGACGCGAGCAGGCTAGCGGCCGACAGGCGCGCGCCGGTGGCTGTCGGCCTGTCGGGTCGAGTGTCGGCTTCCTGCCATGCCCGGTGGAGGCGGCCGTTTGCGTCGAGCCGGGCATCCAGGGCCTGCACGGTGGTTTCGTTGGGCAGGGAGCGGCCTTTTTCCCAGGTGGCTACGGCGTCGGCGGAGACGTGGGCGTGCCGGCCGAGGGCGAGCTGGGTGATGGGGGGTTCGTGACTGGTGCGCAGTTCGCGCAGGAGCGCGCCGAAGCGGGTGCGCGGGTTGTGCGAGGTCGTGGTCATCGCGGTCCCGGTGATGATGCAGTGTCCCGGTTCGGCGCGGCGCGTCTGGCTGGCGTGGGCGGCGATCAGTAGACTGCTGGTTGGCTTAGTTGTCTCAGCGTACGGCGTTTCGCGTCGACCTGGGAGTACAAACGCCCCGGTCGACATCCAGTCGGCCGGGGCGTTTCGCGTTCTCGGGAGGCTTTGGGCGGGAGCCTCTAGATCGACGACCCGAACGCCGCAACCGCAACCCGCCCGGCCCCATCATCGGGCAGCACGTGCTTCAGGCTGTCGGCGACGGTCGTACTGTCGCGTGCGAGGTCGGCGAGCGTCGTGCCGCGGGTGTCGGTAACGCCGGGGACGACGGGCGGGTCGGCGGGAGTGGTGTCCATGCCCGGATTCTACGGGCCGGCGCATAGTCTCGGGGCGTGACCGACGAGCCGCCGCAGTACACCGAGGGCCCGATCCTGCCGGAGATCACCCCTCCCCCGCCGGACCGGATCCAGGTCCGCGGCGCGCAGCTGGTGACCGTCTACGACTCGTCGGAACGCACGCTGACGGTCGGCGGCAAGACACGCGCAGACGGCGGCCGGGAAGCCGTCGTACTGGCCTGGGCACGTATTCCGGACGGCGGGTGGGCGGTCCTGCTCGCCTGGACCTCGTACGCCCGTATCGGCCTTCAGGCGACCGCGCTGGCCCGCTACGGCTGGTACCGGCTCGATCGGGAGCGGGTGGAGCGGAAGCCGCCACCGCGAACGCTGGACGAGGGCGCGGCATGGCACGGCTGGCATATCGAGTCCGAACTCCACAAGGCCGTCCTCAAGGCCGTGCGGCTGCTGCCGGGGCACCTGCGCGAGGCTGCGATCAAGCCCGCTCCCCCGCGGTCGACACCGCCTACCTGAACGTCGCCCTGCGCCAAGCCCGCTTCCACCACGGGCTTGAGCCGGTCTAGTGCTCCTGGGCTCGTTCCGCAACGAACTTGAGTTCACCCTGCACGTCCTCAAGCTCTCCCTGAAGCTCTGCGATCTGCGCCACCATCGCCACCTCGGCCTGCTCGAACAACCGCCGGAGGTCGTTGCGCAGCATCACCTCCGGAATGGATGCCGCGTGACCTGGTTCGCGCATGGCGTTGGTGACCGCATCGAGGACGGCGACGAACAGCGGACGCAGGCCGGACGGGACGTTCGGAAACGCGAAGCCTTCAGGCATTCTCGACCACCTTCGTTGCCGCCGTAAGCGCCTTGATTGCTTCGCTGGCGATCTGGATCCAGTACACATCGTTGACCGTAAGCGCGCCCGCATTCAGCGCGTCAAGCAGCCGATCACCGTCGGGCGTAGGCACGTCCGCGAGGCCGCCTATCGCCACGGCACCCCGCAGGTACGCCAAGTCCACGGTCGCCCGCAGCCACTCCTCAAGGCTGTGCGTCTCGAGGTGGGCGCGGATCGCGTTGTCGATGGACTTCAGGTGCTCAAGCGCGATCAGGTACGTCGCTTCCTCGAGCGTCTTCACGCCGAACGCGACACTCGCCGGCGGCGTCGGCTCCGGATCGCCCGTGTCGAGGTACCAGTCGCACAGCGGGCACATATGGCGGTCTCGCATTCCGGGCTCGCCGCGGGTCGTCCACGGGTCAGACATCTCCGTCTCCTTGCTGGCCGTCGGGGTGCTTCAGTCGATCGTGCCTGGTACATGCCTCATGGATGGCGTTATGGGCTTCCTCGGTGGGAAGCGAAACGCGGAGCAGCGCCTCCGGGCATTGCTTGCAGTCGAGCCGCACCTGTTCGCCCTCGCTGGTGAGCATGTAGCGCTGTTTCGCCGCCCACTCCGAGTTGAAGCACGATTGGCAGATCGGCATGGAGCGCGTCCCGCCGGACGGAAGTGTGTACGTCAACCGCGTCGTCGCCTTGGCGTCACACTGATGGTCCGGGTCGCCGCCGCACACGTGCGCGCACGTGTTGCCCTGCGCCGGCCAGTCCGCGTCCTCTTCGGCCAGCGGCGCGGCCAGGTACTCGACCAGTGGGCGCATGCTCTCAACTATGAACACCGGGTTGATGCTCAACGCTCCGTCGCGGACTCGGACGGCGATCGCCGCGAAATCTTGGCCGGCCGCGCCGGGGTCGACACCGAGAACGATGTACTCGTCGTTCATTGCCTGGTCGACGGCGCGAATGACGGCCTGGTTCGCCTCGAAGTCGGCCGCCACAGCCGGGTCCGCGAGGTCCCGGTTCAGGTCGTCCCAGAATGCGGTGGGCTCAGCCATCTGCACCAATCCATCCGTCCGCCACGCACTCGTCGCAAGGCGTTGTCCGCAGCCATCATCACCGTCCGTTGATCCGGCGACCTGCCGGCGCACCTTGCGGCGCGGCACCTGGCCGCCTGCGAGCATGGCCGCGAGCCTGTCGATCGTGGCGTTGGAGAGCGGCGCTTTCACTGCCGCAAGGTACGCGGCGCCTTCGTCAGCTTCGGGGTTGATGACGACGATCTCGCCCGTGTCCACGTCAAGGGCGCCGACATTCGCGCCGACGGCAACGACCATGCCGGGCCGGATGCGGTCGTCGACATTCAAGCTCATCGCGGGCAGGCGCTCGCGGACGATGGCCGCGTCCTGCTTGCGCTGCAGGTCTGCGCAGGCGCAGTACGCGTTGTCTGGCTCTTGGCACGGATGTGGCGCAGACTCGATGCGTTCGGCGGTCTGACTGGCGCGCATTTCGTCGTACGCGTTGAGGATGTCGGCGAGGCACCGTCGTACCGAGCCGCCCGGCGAATGCTGCTTGCCGGCCTGCTCGTCGAGGATCGCGACGAGCTCGGGCGGGATGGTTTCCGCGGTCCAACGGTCAGGCATCGTCATCGCCACCATGCTTGCGGTCGTCGGCGATGTCTTGGCCGAGGGCTTCCATCTTCCGCAGCAGGCCACCGATGCCGTAACCGGAAGTCCTCGCTGCGATCGGCACGCCGTGCAAGCAGCCGATATGCACCGTCAGCACCTCGAACCCCGTGCCGGTGCTCGTGCAGTCCTGCTCGCACTCTGGCGTCCCAACGATGGCGGCGTCCATGCAGACTTCCAGATGCTCGAACCGATCCCAGTCGGCGCCTGCGACAGGTTCAATCGACCCGGTGAGCCCGGATGTGTCGTGCAGTAGCTCAAGGAGCGCGAGTTTCACCAACTCATCGGCGTTAGACATCGTCATCTCCCCCACGCCAGGTGACAGCGAACCCGGGCAGCCCGAGTCCGAAGTCAGGGTCCGCGGACGCCGGCCGGATCGGAGCGCGCAGTTCAGTCTCGTCAACGGAGCACATCGGCCGGCCGGGACTCATGCCAGCCTGTACGCCGATCCACCGGAATGGCTCGTTGCAGGCGGCGCACCAGACGGTGATGGATGTGTCGTAGCCGATGACGGTCGGGTCGTCGTCGGATTTGGTGAGCCGGTTGACTTCGACGTTCGCGTTGAAGTCGAGGTGCGGGCAGGTGCGGTCGGGATCGGTGGTGTGCACACGTCCAGTTTGCCACCGGCCGTCGGATGATCAGACCTTTGCCGGGCGGCGGCGCCCCGGAAGCAACACGGCCGCCCGCCGGTGAGGCTTACGACGCCCGGAACACGCGCCGGGCGCATGCTGCGGCTACTCGGCGGCGTCAGGCGTCGTACATTTCGCGGATCATCGCATCCAGGGCGGCGAGATCCGGATGCGTGGCGGCCCGATGCTCGATGATCTCGCTCAGGCAGGCCGTGCCCAGCCGGGCGACGGCGGCGCATTCCTTGAAGGCTTCGACGAACTCGGCGTGCCTGCCGTGCTCCCAGTGGTCGAGCATGACGCTGGCGGTGCTGCCGAAGAGGTTGATCAGGCGCTGGGCTTCGGCCCTTACTGCTGGGTCGTCGAGGTCCATCAGGTGGTTTCCCACTCGGCGGGCAACTGCACGTCGCAGTCCGGGCAGAGTACGGCGACACGGTCCCCGATCACGGTCTCGACGGGCACGGCATTCGCATGCGGGCAGCCGCCGAACGCAACCGCGAGCCGGGCGCCGGCCATCGCCATGGTGACGCCGCCAAGGCTGGCGCCCGTGTTCAGGTCGATCGTGCCGGGCGGTGAGAGCGGACCGAGGTCCATGGTCAGTTCCCTTCAGTTGTGAGCGCGAGGATTCCGGCGACGTCGTCGAGCACGGCGGCGACACCATCCTCGTACGCGGACTTCTCCCAGCGGATGCCGCCACGAACCCGGGCCCACAGGTGGCCGGCGAGACCGTCGGGGTCGTCTTCGAAGGAGCGGAGTGCGGCAGCCACATGGTCGGCGGTGTCATTGACGCCGCGCGCGAAGTCGCTGTCGCCGTTTTCGTGCTGCCGGGAGCGGTGCGCAAGGGCATGTATCTGCCGGTCGGATAGGGCTTCCATGGTCAGTCCTCCATCTCCTGCATGACGCGAATCTCGGACTCGGCGGCGTCCAGGTCATCGCGGAGCCGGGATGCCTCGTGGGCAAGCCGCTCGATCTCGGCTAGTACGGCCTCAAGCGCATCTACGGGGACCTCGACGGTGTCGTCCTCACACTCGCGGGCGTTGAGGACATCCTCGCGGATCTGGCGGATTGCCTTCTCAAGTGTCATGGAGCGGCTCCTTCGCTGATGGTTCACGGTATCGGGGTGGGCCCGGCCGCGTGGGCGGCCGGGCTGGGCGGGCGCCGCTAACGGCGCGGGCGGATGGTGAAGTAGGCGTCGGAGAGATCGATGAGGTCGAGTTCGTGGCGGCGCTGGAACTCGTCCACGACGATGCGGGCAGCCTTCTTCTGGATCCAGGACCAGTCGTCCTCGGTCCACCAGTGACCCAGGTAGTCCTCGTGCTCCACCACGGTCTCCTTCATCAACATCCAGGTGACCTTGTTGCCGCATCCCTTGTCGCGCGCGCTCCAGACAAAGGCCATGCACAGCGTGGCCAGCCGCTTCGCGGTCTGCGTCTTGCTCGGCTTCTTCTCGCTGGCCACTTTGATCCCCTCGGCTTCCTACCTAGTCAAGCTTTATGCTGCTAGGTACAAGCTATGCCCAAGCCGTCTACCTTGTCAAGGCTTCAGTTTCAAGGAATAATCGAGCACATGAAAGACTGGCTGACGCTCACCGACGTAGCGGACCTCCTCGGCATCAAGCCCGAAACGCTCCGCTCCTACCGCACCCACTCCGCACCCGGCGGCCGCTACGAGCGGCGCCCATTCCCCGAGCCAGACGACCGTGTCGGCAACAACCTGATGTGGAAAACTGCTCGAAGGCAAGAACTCCTCGACTGGGCAACCAAACGTCCCGGCAAAGGTGCAGGCGGCGGCCGACCGGCACATAAGCCGAAGCCGAAGGTCAACCCCGCCGCCTGACCTACCCCCGCCCGTCCCGTGCCCGCAGCGTCTCGATCACCCGCCGCCGCGCCTGGTCCGGATCCAGCCCGCGCAGCCGGTACGCCAAATCAGTCACACCGCAGTCGGCCCACGCTCCGTGTTCGCAACGAGCACCGGGGCCGGGCTGGCACGGGCGCAGATAGTCGGCGGCCTCGGCGAGCAGACCCGCGTTGCCGGCGGCGTTGGCTCGGGCGAGCCAGTCGGCAAGCACGACGAGCGTGTCCACGGGCAGTCCGAGCAGCGACCGTGCCACGGCCATGTCCAGGTCACCCATCCCGACGCCGGTTTCCTCCAGCGCGTCCAGCAGCCAGCGGAAGCGGACTGTGGCACGGGCGCGGCGGGCTGCCGGGTCGTCGAGGTCCCCGCGGGTGACCGCGGCGAGCTCGGCTTGCAGCACTTCGGCGGCGGGCTCGAGGTCGGCACGGGAGTGGAAGGGTCCGTGGACAGGTAGTGGCATGAGGGTGCGCCGTGTTCAGTGCGGGCGAGTACGGCCTCGCCAGATTCGGGTGTTGACTCCGGTGAAGGTATGGCAAGACCCCCTGGGTTCACAACGAAGGCGACGTGATCGTTATCAACGATGTTCAGCTTGGCGTTAATGGGCCCGTTCTGGCATCCCCTGCCACAGCAGTTCCCTTAGTCTCGGCACGATCAAGCCGAGAAGGGACACGATGCCAGCCGCCGACGCCGCCATCTGGCGCGAGATCGGCCTCGCCGTCTCCCGTCGGCGCATCGAACGCGGCTTCCCCACCCAGCAGGACCTCGCCGACGCCGCAGGCGTACACCTCAACACGATCAGCCGGCTGGAACGCGGTGCCGCATCAAAGCGGCGCAACCCCACGTGGGGCCAAATCGAGCGCGCCCTGGACTGGCCGCAGGGCACAATCGGCGACATGGTGCAGCGTGCAACGCGCAAGGCCGCGGCCGACCGTGCCGCGGCGACCGTGCGGCAAACGGTCCTCGACGCCATCCACGAAGTGGGGCCGCATCTGACGATCGGCCAGGCGCGGCAGATCGCCACGATCACTGTCGAAAGGTTGAGGCGGGAGAAGATCTTGCCCGCCGACCCGGACGCGTAGGCGATGCTAAGGCCGCTATCCGACCGCCGCGGGCTGCTTCGCGGCGATCTGCGCCCGCGCCGCATCCCACAGCGCCCGGTCTGCGTCGGCGCGGGACGGCTGCGTCCGCCACCAGCCGTGGGCCTGGATGAGCTTGGCCAGGTTGACGCAGCGTTGGAAAGCGTCGTGGGAGCGTTGGGCGTCCTCGTCTGCGATCGGGGTGAGCCCGTCCCGAATCAGCATGACGATCTGCTCGCCGGTCGGGAAGCTGTCGAGAATCCGCTTGTGCTCGGCGTTGGCTTCGATGAACTGCGACTTCAGGTCGACGAGGTCCGGCGGCGGGACGATCTCAGGCATGTGGGCTCCGTGGGTGTGGGTGAGGGTGGTCCAATCCTGCCAGCGCCCACCGACAATGATCGATTAGCCGTCGGCGTTGGTGGGTTTGCCGGGGGGCAGCGCCGGCCGCGCGGGCATCGGATACGGGTACCGGTGCTGGTCGTGCCCGGCGGGGAGGCTGCACGGCTTGCAGCCCATGTCGGCGAGCTCCTGCCCGGGTTCGGCCCCGCATATCGGCTCCTCGCCGAACCAGGCGTAGGCCACGCGCACGGTCTTGATCTGCTCGATTGCGGCTTCAACGACATCCGGGGTGGGGTCGCCGCCACCTTCGATGCTGCACATCTCTTGAGCGACGGCCCACGCGACATCGTCACGGACGAGCGTGTGCAGGAGTATCCGATGCTCGCGGGCCAGGTACCGGCGCGCTGCGGCGCGGGCGAGTTCGAGGGTCGCCGCGGAGGCGGCCGGCTCGGCCATCAGATCCAGCCCTCCGCTATCCAACTGAGCCCGTCGGCCGCGCCGTTCAAGTGCGCCTTGATTGCCAACCAGTCGTCGTGCTGGTGCTCGTAGTCACCCACGAAGCTTTCGACGACGATGCACATGTCGATGATGGCGTTGCCGAAGTTCCGAACGATCGCAGATTCGTCGATCGGCATGCCCGGGTGCCCGTTGGCGAGGCTCGTGCTGAGCCGGTCCGCGAGTGCCGCGATCACATCCGACCAGTCCTCGGGGCCGGACGGGTTGACGAGGCGCTCGCGGAGCTCGGCGATGGTGAAGGTCTCGGTCTCGTCGTCGGCGTCTTGCGTGTCGGTCGTGGCGCTGGCCATGCCGTCCCTCCCGGAATGATCAGGGTTCGATGTTCTTATCCGGGATTCTGCCACTCGGGTACGACACTGATTGGCTGGGAGCGTGCGCATCAGCATGGATCTGCGCGATGATGTTGCCTGTCGGGTGTGGAAACGCCCGGCGGGCACAGGCCTCAGGTGGGACTGATCGGCCTGGCCAAACCGCGGGGCGCCCGGGCTGGGGAAGGCCTGGGTGCCCCGTGCTGCTGCGGGCACCTACAACACGCACGCGCCGAGCACTCCGGGCACTTGGAGTGAGATCAGGCAGTCGGTGCTGGACGTTGTCGGCGTCCCGCTCGGCAGCACCGTGACGGTGACGGTGACGGGCAGCGACGGCGTAGGCAGCGGTAGCGGCGGGAGCGAGACGGACGGCAGCGGCAACGTCGGGCGCCGCGGAATGGTCCGGGACGGCTCCATCGGGGACGGCTCGGCTGGGGACGGGATCCCGGCCGGGCTGGCCGTGGACACGTACGCGACGGGCTCTGCGGCCGGGGCGCTCGAGGACGCCGCTGGGCTGCCTGCCGTGCCGCTGGGGGCCGCGCTGGGGCCCGTGGGCGCCGCCGTGGGCATCGGCACGCCCGGCAGGCCACCCCGGGCCGCAGTGGGCGCCACGCCGCCCGCTGACGACCGCTGAGATGTCCCGGCCGATGGTAGGACGAGTGCGGCCGCGACCGCCCCACCGGCCACAAGCACGGACCCCGTGGCCACCAATCGCGGTGCGCGCCGGCCGATGGCGCCGGTTCCGAGTGCGACCATTGCGGCGATCCCGCTCAGCCCGCCCTGGATCAGCCGCAGGAACGGCCGGTCCGACTCGGTCTCGGCCGGAAGTTCGACATCCTTATGCTGCGATGCAAGCAGGATGATCGCCTCGGACTGCCGCTCGAGTCGGCGCTGCATCCGTCGGACCCGGCGCACGAGCAGCACAACGGTGATGGTCAAGGCGGCGACAGAGATACTTAGCACCGCTAACAGTGCATCCATCTAACTCAGCGTACTCAGATCTGGGCAGTGCGCTGTCACTCGTTTGGGCGAACCTCGGCTTGCATCCGCACTTGCGTAGTACAGTCCGAAGTTCCGGTACTGGAAGGGGCGGTCATGCTGAAGGTCGATGCGTCATGAGCCGCCCCGACACCCACGTCGACACCGCCGACCAGCTACTGCTGGTCTTCGGCGCCCTCTGCGACGCGACCCCGCCGCTCGACGAGCCCGTGCGTGTGCCCGAAAACCGGCGGCTCGAGAAACATCTGACGTCATACGACCGCGGAGTACGCGAGGCCGCCTACCAGCTCGGGCTCGACTGCGGCCTCGACAAGGACACTGCGGGCCAACTCGCCGACGAGCACATGGCCCGGCTGCGCGGCATCTGGTCGGCGGCGCTCGGCGCGCTAGCCGTCGTCATGCCGTCGTAGTCGCCGTCAGGCGTCAGCCCACCTGGTCTCGGCCCGCTCGCGCGCAGGTCACGGAATGGCGAACTTGCTACAACCTGCCGCCACCTCCGCTACCGTCCGCCACGGTGGATTCTCAAGTTGAGGGGGCGTCATGCAAGAGCGAGGCCAAGACGACCAGGGCCAGCCGGAATACGGCCAGGGCCCGTACGAGCCGACACGCAGCCGCGGCGGGAGCCAGCCGACATGGGGCACCCCGCAGCCCGACTGGGCGCAAGGGCCCGCGCAGGAACCGTACGGCGCCCCGCAACCGTCCCAGGCCGGCCCGCAACCGGCCGGCGGCGGCACCAAGAAAAGCAACACGAAACTCGGCTGCGGATGCCTCGGCGTCGTCGCGATCGTCATCATCGTCATCGTCGCGGTAGCAGTCAGCGGCGGAAGCAAGAACAACAACGCGGGCTCGAACGCTCCTGCCGCCACAACCACGACCCCGGCCGCAGCTGCCAGCGCCGCGGCGGCGCCCGCTACGACCCAGGCCGCACCGCCCCCTCCCGCCCCGACCGTACTGTTCACAAAGTCCGGCGAAGGTCAGCTCGGCACAAGGTCGTTCACGGTCGACGACGACTGGTCTCTGACGTACACGTTCGACTGCTCGAACTTCGGCGGGCAGGGCAACTTCCAGGTGTACGAGGACTACCCGAACGGCAATGTCCTGGTCAACTCGCTCGCGACGAAGGGCGGCGACACGACGTACCAGACAGATGATGCGGGTACGCACACGCTCGAGGTCAACAGCGAGTGCGACTGGACCATCAAGGTCACCAACGACGACACCGGGCAGTAGACGTGACTGTGGCCGCCGGCTTCCTCGCCCGGCGGCCACAGCGCTTCGGTCAGGCTTCGATCTTATGCCGCCAGTTGCCGTGCATGAGATCCACGGACCCGTCCAGGCCGACCAGTACGGCCGCCCCGTACAGCGGGAAGCCGCCCTCGGCGAGCCACTGGGTTTTCAACCCGTCCAGGACCGTCCACAACCGCCGCGGGCCCGCCTGGTGCACGACGGGCACCTCGCCAGGCCTGCCCCAGGCGCTCGCCCACGACCCGTCCGCGCCCCACAGCAGGCACACCGCGCTGCCGTCCTCGCCCGGCCCGTGCCAGCGGCATTCGACGTCGGGATGGGTCACCCCGAGCATCGAGGCCAGCTCCCAGTGGTCGTCGGGGTTCGCCAGCGGGTGCACGCCGACGTCAATGGTTTCACTTTCGGCATCCAGGCTGGGCTGCTCGGCGGCGGGTTCGTAGTCGTCGCCGGAGCGAGTGTTCATGAACCCGGCGGTGGCGTGCTCGATCCGGCCGAAGAGTCTGCCGTCGTCGAGCCGGTCCGCGGTCAGTACGGCACGGATCCCCGAGACCACGGCAACGAGCCGGCCGCCGGGACGCAGCGCTTTGACGAGTGTCGGCGGGATCGGGCGCAGGGCGACGGTCGCGATGATCCGGTCGTAGGTGCCGTCCACGTGCGCGGTGGCGTCGGCGACAGCGAGCCTGGGATGCAGTCCGACCTCGGCGAGGCGGGAGCCTGCCGCCATCACCAAGTCCGCATCGACATCGACGCTCGACACGTGCCGGCTCCCGAGCCGGGCGGCGAGCAGGGCGGTCCCGTACCCGGAGCCGGTACCGATTTCGAGGACGTCCATGCCGTCGTCGAGCATCGCGTACCGGTTCATTTTGACCAGCAGTGACGGCTGCGTGGACGACGACGTCGACCGGCCGGCGGCGACCTGATCGGGCTCGGCGTGGTCGGCGTGTAGCGGCCCGACGCGGGTGACGAGGGATGTGTCCGTGTACACGGCCTCGAGGTCGTCGGCGGCTACGTGTCGGTGCCAGCCGTCCGCTTCGCGCCGCCACCATGCGGGCACGAACGCGTGCCGCGGCATGGCGGCGAGTGGGCCGTGCCAGCGTGAGGCCGGGTGCGCGACCTGGTCGGCCAGTGCCGCGGCATGCGCCTCCCAGGCGGTCACGCCCGGCCGCCGATCAGCACGGGCACGCCCCGGGGCTGTGGCGGGACCGGCGGCGGCGAACTGAACGCGGGCGAGCACGCCGGGGCGGTCTTCCCGCAGTCGTTGCTGTCGTCTGGGCTGCACGCGCCGTGCGGGGCCGGGATCCCGGCGACCGTCTCGGCCATGGCCGAGCCCTCGAGGATCGAGGCGAGCGGCGTGTCGCGGACGCTGCCGACCTTCAGCCAGTCGGCCATGATGCACGGCGTGACGGTCCCGTCGGGGCCTATGGCGGCCCGGCCGCGTCCGCAGTGCCCGCACAGCCCGCCCGTGTCGCAGGCTGCGTGCTCGCCTTGTCCGCGGCCGAACGGGCGCACGTCCTCCACGGACACGTCCTCGATCCCGAGGCCGTGCAGTTCGGCGAGCGCGCCGTCCACGTCCTGGCCGGGCAGCGCACGGACGATGCAGGCACGCAGCGGGATGCCGTAAGCGAGCGCCCTGGTGATGTTCGTGCGGATCCGGGCATGCGTCGGGCGGCCGGTGATCCGCGCGTGCTCGGCGTCGTCGGTCGAGTAGTACGAGGTTGCGAGGGTGACGCCCGGGCGGCGGAACAACTCCCACAGGGCCGGGGTGATGTGCACGAGGTTCGTGAACACGCCCGCCGTCAAGCCGAGCCGCAGAGCCTCCTCGACGAGCTGCGGCAGGTCGGGGTGCAGCGTCGGCTCCCCGCCGATGAACGTCAC
>FTAK01000051.1_pt1 | contig 17679 bp, 37 predicted proteins | sample 1639071 | NCBI WGS metagenome assembly FTAK01 (sample SAMEA3914812, study PRJEB12502) | metagenome | biome: forest; material: soil | place: Canada | collected 2011-07-07 | depth 0.1 m
GACGTAGGCGGGGTCCTCCAGGGGGGCGGAGTACCACTCCGCGAGCAGCTGCTCGATCGTGTCGGGCAGCTGCTCGCCCTGGTCGTCGGGGTCAGCTGGCATGGGCCAGCTCCTGGGCGGGGACGGCGCGGACGGCCTTGCACTTGCAGCGGGAGCAGCGGGGCGCGGCGGAGACTGTGGCCCACTGGTAGTGGCAGCGGCAGCAGGCGACGGTGATGCTGGGGGCCTGGTAGGCCGGCCGCCGGGCGGGGGTCTCGTCCAGGTCGTGGAACTCGCTGGGGGCGGTGCTCAGCCATTCCCAGTCGAGGTCTTCGGGGTCGAGGCGGGCGGAGTCGGCGGCCGGGTAGTGCTTGCGGCGCTCGACTTCTTCGCGCTGGTCGCGCAGCTCCTGGGCGCGCTCCAGTACGGCAATCCAGTCATCCACCGGAATCCAGGTGCGGTTGATCAACTTCAGCCATCCCAAGTCATCCGTGCCCCAAAGTGTGACTTTTTCGACACGAATTTGTGTCGAAATCTCCACACCGTACGGGCGTTCGATGATCAGAACTCTGTCACCAGTGCTCTGACCTGCACGAATGCTTCCCGACCATGGGGGCTGGGGTGCCTTAATCGGATGACACCTGACGCAGTGGCAGCTACCGTGTCCGGTTGTCGTCCTGCACGGGGACCCGAATCTCGGCTACCCTGGGGCCAAGAGCGCCCGGCGGGTTGCGCGAGTGTCGAACTCCTCGCCTTCAGCACCCGGGGTCCACACCACGGGCGTTCAGCGGTGCCCCCCGCGAGGGGCCTAATCCTCGCGGGGGGGCAACTTCTGTCCACAGCGTACCCCCTGATCAGCTGTCTGTAGACCTCTTGTGTCTCTCTGATCCCGCTTCAAATGATGTTCATTACGATCATGTCGACATACCGATAGTTCACCCAAACGAACGGAACTGGCCAGGTCAGGCCGTTCTAACGTGCGCAACCTGTGCTATTTGATGCCCCGTAGGCTGCATCTACCTGGACCAATGTTCATACTTCAGGAGGACGCGCCATGGTCGCAGTCGAGGGAATCGACGCCAGTTTCGCCCATCCCACGGTGGAGCAGATCGAGCAGGCCGGAGCCCACTGGATCGCGCGCTACTTCAGCGCGGACCCCGCCAAGAACCTGACGGCCAGTGAGGTCGATCAGTACAACGCCGCGCACCTGGCCGTGGTCACGGTCTGGGAGACGACGACGACCAGGGCGACCGCGGGCCGGGACGCTGGCGCGGCCGACGCCGACGCGGCGGAGCAGCAGCGCAAGGAGGTCGGTCTCCCGGCCGACCACGTCCACCACTTCGCCGTGGATGAGGACACCAGCTGGGCGGCGGTCGCGGAGTACTTCGCCGGCGCCGCTTCGGTCCTGGGCCAGGACCGGGTGGGGGTGTACGGCAGCTTCCAGGTGATCGAGGGGGCGCACGCGGCCGGGTACCACTACCTCTGGCAGACGTCGGCCTGGAGCAACGGCGAGTGGTCGAGCTTCGCCACCATCCGGCAGACCGGCGGGACCGCGCTGTCGGGCCAGGCCGACGTGGACCAGGCCGAGGACGCCGACTACGGCCAGAGCCCGCGGCCGAACACCCAGCCCGCGCCGCAGCTCCAGCCGTTCCCCGGGGTCGCGTGGTTCCACGCCGACCCCGCGCACTCCAGCCCCGTCGTCACGGCCATGGGTGAGCGGCTGGTGGCCGAGGGGTGCAGCGCGTACAAGGTCGGGCCGGGGCCGCAGTGGACGAACGCGGACCGGGAGAGCTACCAGAAGTGGCAGGAGAAGTTGGGGTACCGGGGCACGGCCGAGGGTGAGGCGGCGGACGGCTGGCCGGGGCCGGCGTCCTGGGCGGCGCTGAAGGTCCCCAAGGTGCAGTGATCAAGAACGGACCGATATGATCAAAAGCGCCCGGCCCCCTCACCTTGTCTGAGGGGGTCGGGCGCTTGTCTGTGCAGGTCAGACGCTGAGGCTGAGCGCTCTGCGGAGTCTGCTGGTCCCGTTCTCGCGGACGTACTCCATCAGCCACGCGTGCATGGGGAAGGCCAGGGCGAGCCGGCCGAAGTCGGACGGGGTGGCGATGTTGAACAGGTCGAGCAGGTGCCGGGAGAAGGTCGGCGGCTGGAGCGCGCCGGGCGCGCTCTCCCCGTCGACGTACCAGATGATCTGGCGGATCGGCTGGAGCAGGTGGACCGCCTTGATACCGGCCGCCCCCCGGCGGATCTGGATCGCTTCGGCGATGGCCTCCAGGATCTCCTCCGGGGTGGCCGACTCGCGGGTCAGTGCGGACATGGTCTCTCTCCCCTCACAGTTCCACGTCCGCGCCGCAGCGCTGGCACGTGGCCTTCTTGGCTATCAGGTTGGTGCCGGTGTAGTCCCAGACCTCCGTGAGGTGGACCGGTCCCCGGCAGGACCCGCACACCCGGTTCATGACCAGGTAGTGACGGGCTCCGATCTCCGGCCCGTTGTCCAGGAACTGGAGGTCCAGGCGGCCGAACGGCTGGTCGGCCGCGCTCGACAGCGCCGCGCCGCGCACGCGCTTCGGCAGCTGCGGCGGCTCCTGGTCCTCCTGGTCCTCCTGATCGACGGCGGCTCGGACCAGGACCAGCTGGCCGCCCTCCGGCTCCGGCTCCGGCTCCGGGTCGGGCGGGCAGTCGTCCTTGTGGATGTACAGGGTGTTGCCGAAGACGTCCCGGCCGACGATGGTGGCCGGGACGCCGATCTCCAGCAGCTGGCCGCACTCGCGGCACTTCAGGAACTGGCCCAGGTTCGGGCCGGGGATGGACGAGAGCGCGGCGAGCAGCTGCGCGCCGATGCGGTTGGACGCGTCGTTCCACCCCTGGGCGTAGGCGTCTTGGGGGGCGGCGCTCATAGCGTGATCTCCACGGTGGCTCCCTGGTGGAACGAGTTGGGGAAGACGTACGCCCCGAACGCGCGCCGGATGTCCCGGGCCATGGGGCGGAAGGTGTCGCGCCCGGCGTGCCAGGCACGCCAGACGTTGCCGATGTCCACCACGCCGAAGTCCACGGTCCGGTGGGCCGCGCCGTTGACCTCCGGCGGGAGGGGTTCCTCCGGCTTCTGGACGGCTACGGTCTGGGACTGGCCGTTGTAGTAGCCGTCCCACTGGATTTCGGCGGTGATCTTCAGCTGGGCGTCCTTGGCCCTGCCGAGGGCGTATCGACGCTGGCGCAGCGGGTCGGCGCTGCGCTCCTCCAGGTCGTCCTGGTACGCCTGCTCCAGGCCCTGGGCGGACTTGCTGCTGAGGCGGGCGCGGGGGTTGCTGGCCCAGCCGCGCCAGGTGCGGGGCGTGACTCCGGCGGCCTGCGCCGCTGCCTTCACCCCTCCGTGCGCGGTCTCCAGGGCATGCATGCGGGCGGTGAGTCCCTGCCGGTGGCTGATCGGTCGGGCGATCGGTTTCAGCGGCGGGGCGGTCCAGTCCAGGCGCTGCATGGCCCGGACGATGGCCTCATGGGTGCTGGCCACGGTCGTCTCCTACTCCGAGTCGGGGGGGACGATCTTGAAAGTGCCGAACGTCAGCCCCTGCTGGTCGAGCCGGATGGGCGGCGGCATCAGGGAGAACAGCGCCATGACGTCGTCCTTGCGGAACGTCAGGGCGTCCACCCGGCCGGACTCCAGCGGGCCGTGGCCGGCCTTGACGCAGTTCCACGCCTTCCGCCAGATGTTGGCGTTGTGCTGGGCGCGGATGGCGTCGTTCATGTCGGCCCGGCGCATGATCGTCTTGTCATCTCCGCGCAGCATCTGGATCGCCTGGGAGTAGGCGACCTTGAAGGCGTCGTACCCGGCGCGGTCGCCCGACTCGATCAGGATGGCGCGCATGTCCCGCAGCTCATTGGTCCAGCGGGTCAGCGGCACCTTGGCGGTGTCGGTCCAGCTGTCGTGGATCTCGAACTCCGGCCAGTCCCCCACCCGGACCAGCTCCGAGAGCAGCGTCACGGTGGGTTCGGCCAGCCAGACCATGTCCCGGTGGACGGCCTGGCCCAGCGGGCTCATGAGCCGCATGTCCTGCCAGGCCCCGGGGTCCACCCCGAGCTGGTAGTAGCCGGGGCAGCGGTTGTACTCGGTCAGCGGGCCGGTGTGCTTGAGCCCGTTCAGCGAGACCCGGCAGCTGGCCGCGCTGGAGAGGTAGGCGGCGTTGGCGTCCAGGAGGACGGTCTCCGTGTCCCACCGGTCCCGCCAGTCGGCCGCCCGGTAGCGCCAGTTCCAGGTGGGAACGCGTACGGCGCGCAGCAGCGCGCCGGGCAGTTCCGGCCCCCGCTTGAGCAGGCCGCGCCCGCGCAGCGTGGGCAGGTAGTCGCCTTCCAGCATCGCCAGGAGGCGCGGTGCCTTGTCCACCGCATCCGTCATGGTCTCATCCCTCCGTCTGGGTCTGGCTCTTGGTCAGGGCCACAGCCACGACCAGCGCGCCGTGTGTGGTGAGGACGGCACTGCCGTTGTCGGCGGTTGCCTGGTAGACGATCTGGTCCGCGCCCTGGCTCTTGCACAGCTGGCTGACCAGCGTTGCGACGGGGCGGACCCCCAGGCCGAGCACGTCGGCCAGTTCCCGGATCGTGACGCCCCGGATCTTCATGTACGACTCGACCGGGAGCAGCACGCCGACCGGTCGGCGGTTGCGGGTGATGGTCAGGGACTCGCCCCGGAACACCTTGTCCAGCACGGTGCTGGTCTGTTTGCGCAGCTCATCGCTGCTGACTTCATCCATGCTCTGACCGTAGCAGACATAGCGCCAACGTGTCTAAGGTAGTCAACCTTTCGAAGGTGGCTAACCCTTGGGGGGTGTGGTGACAATGTCGATAAGATGACTATCTGCCATGTTGCGGATTCGGCTGACAAGGGCCGCTGCGGGGTGGCAGAGTGATGCACGGATCAAGACCCCTTGAGCACACGAGGGATCTGACTGCTCCCCACCGACGTGGGGATGAGCCAACTAGGTCGTGCACACCGCGATTCGAACGGCTATTCTCCCCGCCGACGCGGGGGCAGCACAGCAGGGGCCGGGCGAGGGATACGCCCGGCCCCTGCTGCTTGTCCTGGATCAGGAGACGTTGCCCAACGGGCAGTCCCAGCTGATGTAGAAGTTGTCCCCCTGGGCGATGGCCGAGCTGGTGGTCAGCTGGATCTGACCGGCCGTGGTGACCTCCACCAGGACCTGGGCCTTCCACACGTTCGCGCTGCTGGTGTGCTCCCCGCCGGGCAGCCGCCACGACTGCTTGGGCACGAACGGGGCCACCAGGTCCGTGCTGTTGATCGTGTAGGTCCCGGCCGCCAGCCCGGCGGCCAGGGTCATGTGCAGCACGCCCTTGATCACCAGGTTGTCCTCAGCGTCGACGCGCAGCTGCGCGCCGGGGAACGCGCCGGCGTTGTCCTTGGCCGCCCAGTCCGTGGCGTAGGTGGGGGTCTGCCACTCCATCCCCTGCGGGGTGATGGTGGCCAGGAACCCCGGGGTGGGCTGCATGGTCATGCCGCCGCTGGTCCCGCTGGAGTCCACCAGGTTGACGATCAGCTGCCCCTCCGTGGCCGACTGGCAGTACAGGGCGACCTGGGCGGCCAGCTCCGCGATCGGCGCCCCGGTGCCCAGGACCAAGCTGCCGTTGAACAGGCCGGCCACGCCCTGCTCCGCAGGAGAGTCGTCCGAGTAGTTCACCACGGTGGCCGCCGAGTCCGGGCCGCCGGCGGTGGCGTTCCACGCCACGGTGCCGTCCTCGTAGTACCCGGCCGCCCCCGCAACGTAGGCGTTGCCGTACGGGTCGGTACCCGCCTCAGCGGTGATGGACTCCGCGAGCGTGCCCGGCCCGGGCGTCCCGTTGTAGACGAACAGGCCGGACTGCGGCGTGCCGCTGTCCACGATCACCTGGGTGGTCTGGACTGCCTGGTTGCTCCAGCTACCTGCCATCAGCTGAACTCCGTTCCGGGCTCGGCACTGGCGAGGCCGGCCCGCTTGGCGTGGGCGTACTGTCCGTACATCAGGCCGGCGGCGACCGCGCCGCCGCCCAGGATCGCGGGAGCGTGCCCGCGGTCCAGGGCGGCGGCGACGACGACGAACGCCAGGGCCTGGATCATGCCGATGTTCACCCACTTCATGAGGGTGTCCGCCCGGGACCCGGCGTTGATCTCGCAGGTCTGGGGGCTGGAGCAGGCGGCGGCGATGATCTCGTACACGATGCCCGCGCTGACCAGGAACGCCACACCGTGGCCGCCCTTCATCGCGGTTGCTACGTCGGCCATGGCCGATCTCCTATCGGACGATGACGGCGGCGACGGCGACCACCGAGGACCCCATGGCCAGGGCCAGGGAGGCTGGCAGCGCGTAGCGCCAGCGCTCCAGGCCCCGGAGCCGGGTCTCGTGATCCGCCAGGGTGGCTGTCTGGGCCGGGAGGACAGCGACGCTGGTCCTGACCTCCCGGACCTCCAGCCACACATCGCGCAGGGTGACTATGACGGGGTCTGGCTCCATGGGGGACACCTCACGGCTGGACGTCGTAGCAGATCACGTACGTGTGAGCGGCGGTCAGGGCCGGGCCGGCGATCTGGAAGCCGGTGGTCGAGCCCGGGGCCGCGGTCGCCAGCACGGCACCGACCGTGATGGCCAGGGCCGGGCTCGCGGTGATGTCCACGGCGGTGACGATGACGCACGGCGGGGTGGAGTACGGCTCCTTGAAGTTGACCTGGGCGATGAGGCCGGCGACCGGGGTCCCGGCCGCCACCAGCTCGAACTGGCCGCCGACGTCGTCCGGGGTGGTCCCCAGGGTGTCCACGGCGGTCGCACCCGATCCGGTGCCGCCGACGTAGGTGGTGGTCGAGCCCGCGCCCGCGCCGCCGGTGCCGGACGCGGCCAGCGGGCCGATCCCGACCGTGGCCGAGGGCGAGTTGGACAGAGCGATGCACGGCAGGGTGGGCGCCGGGGCCGGGGTCGGGTGGCCGTAGGCGTCGTAGGTCACAGCGGTCATGATGATCAGCTCCTAGCTGGGCGGGATCAGGATCTCTTCGCCGACCTCAAGGAGGTTCGGCCCGCGCTTCTTGATCGTGGCGATGGCGCTGGCGTCGCGGACGCCGGGCGTCGTGTTGTACGTGTACAGCTCCTCCGCACCGCCCTTGACCTTGTACTTCGCCGCGATCGAGGTCAGGGTGTCCCCGGCCTTGACCGTGTAGTCGGTCGCCTTGGGCGCCGGCGTGGTCTTCTTCGGCGGGGTGGTCGGGGGCTTGGTGGTGGTCGGCGGGGCCGGCGTCTTCCCGGGCGGGGTGACGACCGGCGGCGGGGTCGGCTGCGCCGGGGTGGTGACCGGGGTGCTGGCCGTGGTCCCCACGCTGGCGGCCGGCATGTTGTTCTCGATCACGAACTGCGGCGCGACCGCGTCCGTCTCCGAGCTGTCGTCCCCGGTGCCGGTGCTGGCCGCCGTGCTGCTGGCGGTCGAGGTCGACGCCTTGTACTTGGAGTAGAGGTAGGCCAGCGCCAGCGCGATCCCGGCCCAGGCCCAGACCGGCAGCGGCCCCCACTTCGTGGTCAGGAGGTTGGTCTCCCCCTGCTCGATCTCAGCCATATGCCGCCTCCGAGAACGTCGTGCTGTACGACCCCTCCTGGTTGTCCAGGGGCTCCGGCAGGCAGTTCTGGCCGATCTTCTCCGGGTAGTGGTGGACGTAGGCGTTGCCCTTGGAGTGCCCGGCCCACCACACGTAGGGGTCGTACTGCTCCTCCGAGAAGAAGCTCGGACCGGTGACGTTGTGGGTCTGACCCTCGTACGTCCACGCGTACCAGACGATCCCGGCCAGCACCGCGGCCCCGAGCGGCACGGCGTAGCGCATGTCAGCCACGGGGCCTCCTGGACTGGGTGGACCCCGAGGAACCGGGGGCCAGGTGGGCGGTCTGGGTGCTGTAGGACTGTCCGGCGTAGGTCGAGTTGGCCAGCAGCTCCTGGTGGCCCGGCTGCTGCTGCGCCAGGTCGGCGAGCTTGGTCAGGGTCTCCTCGGTGCTGGTCTGCGCCGGGCGCACCGTCCAGCCGTGCGCCGGCCCCGGGGGGAGCCAGCGCAGGGTGTCCGGCATCTCCCCGCCGGGCTCTACCGGGGCGTAGGCCGCCAGGGTCCGCTGGACGTCCTGGAGGTAGACCCCGCTGATCCCGTCCTGGGTGCCCACGTCCTTGAACTGCACGCCGGGGGCGTCCAGCAGCCGGGTCTGGGACTGGCCGGCCCACTTGCGGTAGTGCAGCGACAGGTCCCGCAGCGACGGCGGCGGCGGCCCGTCCGGCAGCGGGTCATGGACCCCGGGCGGCCGGTCGACGCCCGCCGGGGGCGTCCAGGTCGCGGTGACGTCCACCCAGTCGTGCTGGTCGACGTCCTCGGTCCCGTTCAGCCAGCCGACCACGACCCCGTCGTGGATCTGGTCGTCATAGACCTGGTAGGTCCCGATCGGCCCGGCCGCCAGGTTCCCGCGCACGTTCGGGTAGTAGCCGGTCGCGGCCGGCACCCCCTGCGGGGTCGCGGCCTGGCGCTCCCGGATCTGCTGCGGGGTGATCGCGTCCCCGTAGTCGTACGGCTGCTCCTGGGACATGACCGATCACCAGGTCCCGCCGCCGGTCGCAGCCGAGATCAGGCCGGTCACGGCCGTTCCCGCGCTGGTGACCAGCTTCGGACCCTGGCTGTTGGGCCTGACCAGGGTGAACAGCATCGCCAGGTAGATCACCAGGACCAGGATCTCTGCGAAGTCCTTCATGTCGTCTCTCCTCTCTATCCGGACACTGCGAAGGTCACCAGGGCGTCCATGGCCTCCCCGAAGGTGGACAGGAACGACGGGGCGAGCGATGACGGCCGGACCAGCAGCGTCACCAGGGCCAGCAGGAAGACGGCCGCCAGGACGTCCCCCACGACGCCCTTCACGACCCGTCCTCGGTCGTCGACTTCTTCGGCGCGGCGAAGAACTTCGCAGTCCAGGTCACGACGTTGTGCACGTCCGAGCTGGTCAGCGCGTAGGAGGCGGTCACCAGGGTGCCCAGGGCGGTAGCGGTGCGCGTCGCGCCCGGACCGCCGGCGGCCAGCAGCGCCAGGATCATGAACAGCCCGGACAGGGCCGACCCCTTCACCAGCGCCCGCATGGCCGTGTCCTGGGAGTCGGCCGGGGCCATCAGGGTCCCCAGGATCACGATCGCCATGCAGAGCACATACTCGGCGACCAGGACCCGGCGGTTGGCGCTGAAGGCCCAGCCCACGGCCTTCTTCCCGGCGCCCGGCTTCGCCAGCCGGGACTGGCGCGCGGCGTGGGACTCCGCCGCGCGCTTCTCCCGGTTCTGCGCCCGCTGCTCCGACGTCGGCCCCGAGCTGGAGCCGCCGCCCTTGGCCGCGCTGCCCTTCTTGCCCGCGCCGCCGCCCTTGGCCGCCGCGCCCTTGGCGACGATCTCGGCCGCCTTGGCGTCCCCGGCCGGGTCCTCCGGACCGCCGCCGGCCACAACGGCGGCTGTGGCCTTGGCCGCTGTCGCTGCCTTCCCGCTCGCCATGGTCCCCTCCTACAGGGAGTACGCGCTGTCCTGGGACTGCATGTCCGTGCGCAGCTGGTCGAGCATGTCCCCCGGCGTGCGCACGTCCGTGCTGATCGGGTGGAAGGCCACGTAGAGCAGGGCCACCCCGATCCACAGGAAGACGATCGCCAGCGCGAGGGTCATGGTCAGCTGGCCTTGGACTTGAAAGCGCCGGTCAGGTGGGTCGGGCTGAACAGCAGGCTGAACAGCCAACCGGCGATGAACCACATGATGATCGTCTTGTTCATGGGGACTCAGCCTCCGTGGTTGGTGACGGCCCGGAACAGGCCGAAGACGACGATCTCGGCGAGCACCAAGATCAGCAGGTACTTGACGCTGGGCTCCCAGCTGGCGCTGGAGCCGGTGGTGGCGTTGGCCATGGCCAGCTCCGATCAGAGGTTGGTGTACTCGTAGTCGAGGCCCGGCAGCGGGACGACCTGCTCGGACAGGATGTTGACCGTGCCCGGAAGGTTGGTGCCGGTAGCCGAGGTGCTGGTCTGCCACTGGAGCTTGGTCGCGCCGGAGGTCTGCATCCAGCCGCGGCCGACCAGGGTCCCCGGGTTCAGGAAGCAGGGGAAGACGTACAGGCCGACCGGGCGCGGCATCACGGACAGGCCGTAGAAGTCGTTCATCTGCCCGAACAGGTCGGCCTGGGTGTAGTTCGCCAGGGTCCGCGCGTCCAGGGTCCAGGTGATCGGGTCGGTCAGGTAGTCCTGCCGCGCGCCGGTCGAGTCCCGGACCTCCAGCATCAGCAGCCGCATCAGGTTGCCGGTGATGGACCTGGCGTCCAGCGTGTTCGTGCTCCCGGCCCCGTTCAGGGTGAGGCTGGCCAGCTGCCGCTGGACCTGGAGCGCGACACCGCCGGGGACCTGCTGGTTGGGCTTCTTCATCAGGTCCAGCGCGTCCGGCTGAGCCCAGGTGTCGATGCCCGAGTTGAAGGTCAGGGTGGGCGCGGTGGTGACGCTGCCGCTGATGACCGAGCTGATCGCGCCGATGTTGCCCTGCACCTGGTACGGCCGCCGGGAGTCCATGTTGGCCAGGGCGCCGGCGGTGTACCGCAGCTCGGGGGCCAGCTTGAACGTGAAGCTCGGGTTGATGCTACGCGCGTAGTCATACCACTGGGTAGGGTCGCCCTCCCACGGGCGCCCATAAGCCTGGTAGTACATGTACTCCGCGCCCGAGTGCGGCTTGAAGAACTGCGACCCGTTCGGGGTGCCGAAGCTGGTCTGCTGGAACGCGTTCCAGGACCCGTCCGGGGCCGGGGTGCCGCCCACGCCGCCGCTGGACCGCACGACGCACCGGTAGTCCTTCAGGAAGCCGTTCGTGTTCAGGTTGATCGAGAACGACTTGGGCGACGTGGTCAGCTGCCACGACCCGCCCGCGATCTCGCTGTTGTTCGGCTCGAAGTACCAGTTGCTGCTGGCCCAGAAGGGGTTGGTGCCGACCGAGGGCGCGGCCGGGGTGCTGCTGCCGGACGCCGCGCCGGCGACGCTGCCTGCTGCCATGGTTCGCTCCTCAGTACTGGAAGGCCATCGCCTTGCCGATGTGCTGCACGGTCTCGTTGCTGGACGCCACGGCGTGGTAGCTGGCGAGCCGCCAGACGGTCCCCACGATCAGGACCGCCAGGAAGATCGTCAGCGCCGCCATGGCACTGAAGTGGGTGTGCATGGGCGCTGCTCCTTTGCTGGTCAGGCTGCTTTCCGGTAGCCGCTGCGCGCGGGATCGCGCTTCGGCGGCGGAGCGAGGGGCTTGTCAATCCAGGAGATGAACTGAGCGCCCGTCAGCTTGTGCTGGATCAGGAATTCGTGGCGCTCGCGGCTGAGCGACTCGATGATCGGGACGTACGCCCGCTTCGCGCCGAACAGCTGCGCGAGTCGCTCGTTGTCGTCCTCGTCGTTCATGGCGAACGCCAACTTCCAGTCCGTCTCGGAGTGGAAGTCCCTGCCGACGCCCTGCACGCGCTGCTTTCCGCCGACGACGGTCAGGCCGTGTGACCTGGCCTCCCGCATGTACATCAGCAGCAACTCTTTGAGTTCGGCGGACAGGTTCTCGATCCGCACGTACTCGTCCAGGACCACGACCGTGTTTGCCTCCGGCTCCCACAGCCGCTCCAGCAGCTCCTGGACCTTGGCCGCCTGGTACCGCTTGCGCGGCAGCCCGGTCTGCTTGGTCCGGGGCCAGAAGGTCACCTGCTCATGCCGGGTGACGCCGCGCCAGGTGTCCACGATCGGCCAGCCCAGGCGGTGAACCGTCTTGTCGGCCTGCTTGGTGCACACGAAGATGACCGCGGACCCCCGCCGGCGAACCCGCTCGCGCAGCATGTCGACCAGCAGGAACGATTTGCCCGATCCGGTCGGCCCCAGGATCTCCAGGTGCTCCGGCATCAGCTCGCCCCGGGGCTGGCCCCACTGCGCGATGAAGTCGGGACCCAGCTCGGACCAGGGCACGCGCTCAATCGTCGGCGGGGTGCGCCGGTCACGCAGCGGTGTACTGGGTGAGGTCAATGGGGTCACCCCCGCCCGGCGCAGCCCGGCCGCCCTTGGCGGGGTCGGACTTCTTCACGTGGTGCGACCAGACCGCGGCCCCGACCGGCTGGAGCGCGGAGAACAGCGCAATCCAGTCCATCCACCCACCACCGCCCGCCGTGAACCAGGCCAGCATCTGGGGGTTGCGGCACACGATCGGGACCAGGGCCTTCACGATGTCGTCGCGCTGGCCCAGGAGGGCCTGGCCGCAGGGGTCGCGGAGTGCCCACGCGCCACCCGGTAGCGTGATCAGCATGGTCAGCGCGTCGGCTACGCGGCGCTTCTGAGCTGCTGTTACGCGCTCTGTCGCACCGCCGCTGAAGCGCGCGCCGCTGTTCTTCCGCTTCGGCTTCGGGTCTCGCGGCAGGAGGTCGCCGGGGTCCTGGGCGTCGTCGTCCAGGCCGGACAGGTCATCAGGCGCGCTGTACGACAGGTCGTCGTCATCGTCGTCAGTCGACGTGCCGCCGATCCTGTCAAAGAGGTCCGCAATGGCCATGATTTCCCGCCCGATAATCCGCCGTAATATCTACCGAAATTCACCATCCATTACGATCGTAACTGCTGAGGGATTTTGACTATTGATACGAAGGAATGGCAATGGCTAATCCTCCGAAAGGCCAGACCGGCAAGAAGTGGCGCACCGTCAAGACGAAGGACGGGCGCACGGTCCAGATGGCCGTGGTCAAGATCAAGCGCGACGCCAAGAACGAGAAGCCGAAGCGGAAGGCGGTGGGGGACTGATGGCCCGACTCACCAAGCAGGAGCGGGACCTCCTGGAGCAGCTGGCGCAGCGAGCGGAGGCCGAGGACGCGGACGACGCGGACACCGAGGTCTGGGTGAAGAACGACAAGGGGCATGAGGTCAAGCTGACCGGCGCCAAGGCCCGCAAGTTCCTCGCCCAGTTCGGCGTGGACGACGATGACGACGACGACCAGGGCGACGACCAGGGCGACGACGACGACCAGGGCGACGACACCAAGAAGGACAAGAAGCCCGCAGGTGGGGGCTACTTCGGGAAGCGGTCCACGAAGTGAGGACCCGCCAGATTCCCGAGCTGGCCGACCTCGGTCTGGACATCAGCCAGGTAGACGTGACGGTCACCCGCTACGACACCGAGGCCACCGTCTTCGCCCAGAGCCACCACCCCCTGGACCTGCGCCCGGCCTATGGCGGCGGCTACTGCTCCTATCCGCTGCGCAACAACCCCCACCCGGACTGGCCCTGGCGCATCGAGGTCCGCAACCTGGTCCCGGCGCAGCCCGGCTGGCTCCACGGCATCGTGCGGCTGATCAGCGCCAACTGCATTGCCATCGGGCCGGAGCGCCCCGGCGTCTTCTACGCCCGCCCCTCCGAGCTGGGGACGTTCGTCTATGTCCCGCAGCAGGACTGGGACGATGCCTCCTACTCGATCGGCCTGCGGATCGCGGGCAGCTGATGGACAGGGTCCGGGAGCTGTGCGCCAACTGCATAGCCGACCTGATGAACGCCTCCCCGGACGACTTCGAGGTGTACGACCAGGCCGGCCAGTGGGTGAAGTGGCAGACCGTCGACCGGCCCGCAGCGCTGGAGGAGTACGCCCAGGGGAAGCCGACCCTGAAGTTCCGCCACCGCCGCTCGGGCCGCTTCATCCTGATCGTGGCGGTCACCACGATCCAGGGCGTCCCCTGCTGCTCCCTGTGCTCTGCGGACCGGCACTGGAACATGCCGGCCGGCGTCCGGCCCCAGCGGGGGTGGTAGCCGATGGCCGGGAAGGGCGGCGGCGGCGGGAACCCGAAGACGCGCAAGACGACCGTCACCGGCTCGGAGATCGTTGCGCTGCTGGACTCGATCGTGCGCGCCAAGGTCCCGTACGTGTACGGCGGCACCACGATGAAGGGGTTCGACTGCTCCGGCCTGGTCCAGTACGTCTACAGCCAGTACGGGATCAAGCTGCCGCGCACCTCGGAGGCCCAGTCCACGACCGGCACGTCGGTGACCTACCAGCAGCTCCAGCCGGGCGACCTGGTATTCAGCCAGTGGCCCGGGGACTCCGTCAGCCCAGGCCACGTGGCCATCTACGTCGGCGGCGGGAACGTGGTCGAGGCCCCGAAGCCCGGGGAGGACGTCCAGGTCAGCCCCCTGGACTCCGAGTACCAGGCCAAGGTGACCGGCTACCGGCGGGTATCCGGGATCACGGACAGCACGATCGGCGGCACGATCGAGCAGGACGCCAGCAGCCTGATCAGCTGGCCATCGGACATCGTCGGGTTCTTCTCGGAGGCGGCCGACGATCTGTCGTCCACCGCGAGCTTCTTCTCAGCGTTCACTGAGACATCCACCTGGGTGAGGATCGGCGCGGGCATCGGCGGGTCCGTGTGCGTCGTGGCCGGCCTGGTCTTCCTGCTGATGGCGAGCCGGTCATGACCATCACGAAAGCCCAGTTCATCTGGGGTCTGCGGCAGCAGGAGAGCGACGGGAACTACTCGGCCAGCAACCCCAGCGGGGCCGAGGGGGCGTACCAGATCCTGGCCAGCAACATCGGCCCCTGGACCAAGGAGGCCCTGGGCCACGCCGACACCACCGCCCAGTTCCTGGCCAGCCCGACCGACCAGGACGCCACCGCTGACAAGATCGCCGGGGACCTGTACGACAAGTACGGCCCGGAGAAGGCCGCCGCCGCCTGGTACTCCGGGGACCCGAACCTCTACCAGGACCCGGCCCCCCAGAACGGCGGCCCCAGCGTCGAGCAGTACGTCCAGGACGTCATGGCCAACGCGGCCAAGGCCCCCGCCGGGGTCTCCCTGCCGCTGACCCTGTCCAGCGCGGTCCAGGCCGTCACCTCCGGCACGGAGAAGCTGGCGGGCTCGACCAGCAGCGACAGCGGCGGCCTGCTGTCCTTCCCGTCCGAGATCGTCGGGTTTTTCACCGGCGCTACCGATGACCTGGCCAGCGCGGCGAGCTTCTTCGCCGCCTTCACCCAGACGTCGACCTGGGTACGCGTGGGCGCCGGCATCGCCGGGTCCGTCTTCGTCGCCCTGGGCATCGTCGCTCTCGTCCTCTCCGGAAAGTAGGCCCGCATGAAGCACACGATCAAGAACGGCGGTCACCTGGAGCTGCTGAACCAGGCAGAGCTGGACGAGTCCTTGGGCCGGGTGGCGACATCCATCCCCCAGGAGCAGGCCCGCGGCCTGGGCACCGCCCGCCTGTACGGGGAGGGCACCCCGGCCGCCGGCGCGCTGTCCATCCCCTCCCCCGGAGACGCCCCGATCGGCCCGGAAACCGGGTTCGCCTGGGCGGTGCAGCGCATCACCGCGGACGGCCTGGCCGCCGGCGACGTGCTGAAGGTCTACCGCGGCAACATGCTGCTCGGAGTCCTGACGCCCACCCAGAGCCTGGAGGGGTCCAAGGCCCGCATCCTGCGGTCCGGCGAGTCCCTGACGATCACCGGGACCGCCCTGACCGCCACGGGCCAGATCGTGATCAACGGTGAGGCGATCGAGACCAGCGAGCTCGACCTCTGGAAGAGCCTGTAGTGCCCGCGCCCCTGGGGAGTTCCGACAAAGAGGGCGTCATCGCCCCGGCGGGCGCGATCAACGCTGGGAGCTGGACCGTGTCCATGTTGCAGTCGGACATCGGGATCAGCCTCGCCAATTTCGAGTGCTACCGCATCGTTATCAGCGGCGGCCCGCCCGGCTCGACTTTCCAGGTCTACATCGGCAACAAGCTCTACGACTCGGTATACCCCGGGGACTCGAATTCGTGGGACCCCAACAATCCGATGAAACTTCAGTCCGGGGATTCCGTCTATTTCTACTGGAATTCCAGCTCTGCAAACTATCCGCCAATGGTCGTTATGTACTTCCAGGAGCCGACACAGCTATGACCGTCTACCCCATGTCCGAGAAATTGCAGGTCAGGGCACGTGAGTGGCCCACCGTCGACTCCACCATGGAAGACGGGGACGGAACCGTGCGCACCTGCATCCGCTGCAAAATGTGCGAAAACGTCATCAGCTCCGAGGGCGGCATCCGGTTCGCCGACCAGGAACAGGCCAACGCCTTCCACCTGCTGACGGTCCATGACTACCGCATGGACGGCACCCAGTTCGGGGACCCCGTCCCCCAGGATGCCTGATGCGCCCCCGCTGGGCAGTCCCCGGCCGCCTCTACCCCTGCGGCGGCGGCCGGTGCGACTTCGGGTTCATCTACCTCGGTGACGACCGCTGGCAGCGCCAGCATCAGAGCTGGATGGGCGAGAACTACCAGGGTCCGCTGATGACCTGGGAGGAGCTGTGCGAGCTGTACGGCGACTGCTCCGCATCCCTGGAACGCCACCACGCGACCGATCCTGACGTCCCGTGCAGCGCAGCAATCGACCTGGCGTTCCCCGAACGCCTGGGCCACGCCCACTGCAACCGCCGCGAGGGGCACCGGAAGCGCCACCGCGCGCAGGGCATCCCGCTCGCCCCCGGCGTCACCCTTCTCTGGCCCAACGGAGGCACCGATGCGCATAGCTAAGAAGGTGCTCAGCCGGTCCACGGACAGCTGGATCCGCTGCTGCTGGTTCGAGTGCGAGAAGGACGGGTTCGAGCTGTACAAGGCCGTGTTCCATGAGCACGCCCGGGAGTACCCGTGCGACCACCCGCTGAGCCAGCACGTGAACTTCGTCTTCTGCTCGGAGCGGTGCCGCCAGTTCTACCTGCACTCGCACATCCAGATGGGGCAGCTGCCCCCCGGCTACAAGCTGGCCATCTAAGGAGGTGACCTCCGTGGTCACGTTCACCGAAGTCGAGCGGGAGACGCTGGCCGGCCGCCCGCGCGTACCGATCCCGGACCAGCTCCAGCAGTGGCTGGAGCAGACGTACGAGTCCCGCACCATGTGCGCGCTGAAGGTCCCCACCGACGACGTGGGCGAGTTCCTGCGGCTGTGCCGACTCCACGCCAAGCACCGCGGCCTGACCATCCAGGCCGAGTACGTCGACCGCGAGCAGCTGCTCAGGTTCCGCATGAAGGACAAGCGCCCGTACCGCTGGCGCAACCGGGAGGCCACAGCATGAGCAGCACCGAATTGGTATTCGCGGAGCCCACCCCCGCGCCCGACGCGGTCACCGTCCGGCCGGTCCCCGGCCTGCCGGAGAACGCCATGGTCGTCCACCACCAGGAGCCGGAGCCCAGCGGACCCGTGCCGCTGCTCCGGGGCCAGATCAGTCTGTTCGTCCTGCCCGATCAGTCCCTGCTGATCGTGTTCCGCCCCCAGGGCGAGAGCGAGGACCGGCGCAAGCTGATCCCCGGCTTCGCCCTGGCCGCCGCCGCCAGCATGGCCGGCGGTGACGTCAACGACCTGCTCGCCCAACTCGCCGGGAGCCTCACATGAACACCGTCCTGACCCTGCTCGCTGGAACCCCCATCGGCGCCGCGATCTGGCACCTGCTCTACATCAAGCTGCGCCCCGCCATCGTCCGGAAGGTGCTGATGAAGTTCGGCGGCCTGCTCCCGACCGACCTGAAGCAGTTCGGCCAGGAGCTGGAGGGACCGGTGGACCGGCTGCTGAGCAAGATGCAGGGGACCGGCCCGACCGCGCCGCCCGTCGACCTCAGCCAGTACACCGCCGCCGCCGTGCCGCCCATCGTCGTGCCCGCCCCGGCCCCGAC
>FTAK01000138.1_pt1 | contig 17632 bp, 11 predicted proteins | sample 1639071 | NCBI WGS metagenome assembly FTAK01 (sample SAMEA3914812, study PRJEB12502) | metagenome | biome: forest; material: soil | place: Canada | collected 2011-07-07 | depth 0.1 m
CCCGGGGCCGCAGTGGCCGACGTGGTGGCGGTGTGGGCCGGGGACGGGAACATCGGCTGGCCCATCGTCAGGGGGCGGGCGGCAGGGCCGGACTGGGTCGGCAGGGCATGGGAGGTGCCGGACTGCGGACTGCCGAGGGGCCGGCCGAGCAGGCGGCCGCCGGTGCGTGCGGAGGCGTCCGAGGGGGTGCCGGCGGCGGTGGCGGCAGAGACGCCTGTCTCTCTGGGCGCCTGGTCCGTGAGGCCGGTCGCGGCCCGGCCGCCGTCAGGACCCGCGTCGCTCCTGCTCACCCTGCTCAAGGCGCTCAAGCCCCCTCGGTGGTGTGGTGTGGTCGTGCGGCACTGCTGGCCAAGATCGAATCTACTGGGTGGACCGTTGCTCTTGTGACAAGTTCACCATCCGACGCTATGTCGACATGGCAATTTGGCGTGAATGCATTCGATCACGAAGCGTGGCACCCGTCGACCCTTCTGGGAAGGGGGCCGGTGCAATGGTGGCTTGTTGTCGCACGACCCATCCAGCGGGGCCGTACCCCCGCCGACCCGGCCGGCCGTTCTGGGCTGCGACTTTGCCCAAGGGGGGCGGCCCGGAGCGAAATTGACCGAAAATCGGCGGTGCACGCAAGGGGCGCGCACGGTAGAAGCATGCGCCCACTCTGCCCCCGTGAGCCCTGCTCCGATCCCCTCTGCGCAGCCCCGGGGGGCCATGGGCGCCTGATGGTCCGTCCGACTAGGGTCCTGCTGTGGAGAAGCGCAGCCGCCTCGAACAGGCCAACGACAATGCCGCCGGATTCTGGCTCGCCCAGGCCCGTGTCCACGGCTGGGAACAGCTCCGACGCCCGGAGTTCACCGCCGTCCGCTGCGCCCGGGACAGCGCCGACGCCCATCGGGTGGTGGTCACCCGGCCGTACGGGGAGCCGCAGGCCCTGGAGCGGGAACTGGGCGACCTGCTGCGCCGGTGGGGGACCACGCAGCTGTGCCTTGAGGACCCTTACGGGCGGCTGGACCTCTCCGGGCCGGGGTGCGTCCACGGGTTGGGAATGTCGGTGATGGTCCGTGAGCCGCATTCGGCGGAAGGCGGACCGGAGCGGTCGGACGGCCCGGTATTCGGTGGATCCGATTCGACAGCGGTGACATCCGGCCGTCCGCAATACGGAAAGACGTTGACGGTATGTGAGGTGTCGGGTGCCGAAGCGCTGGCCGCCGTCGAACGCACGGTGGTCGACGGCTTCCCGATCGCGGCACGTCAACCGTGGACCCGGGGCGGGATGCTGCCGGAGGGGCTGCTCCACGAACCCGGGATCAGAGGCTGGCTGGCCCGCGTCCCGGGGCAGGACGCCGGCGCGTGCCTGACGTACGACGACGGCGAGGCGGTGGGGGTCTACTGGGTCAGCACGCTTCCCGCGCATCGCTCCAAGGGCGTGGCCCGTGCGGTGCTGGAGACGGCGCTGGCCGCCCACCCGGACCGGCCCGCGACGCTCGTGGCCACACTGCTCGGCGAGCCGCTCTACCGGAAGCTCGGGTTCGTCGAGCACGGGGTCACCCGCTGGTGGGGCTACCCGGCAGTGCCCGGGGCACGGTAGTCGGGCCGGCCGGATTCGCCGTCCGCCGGGACGGTCGGCCCGGTCGGCGGGGCGCCGGCGGACCGGCCGTGGGCCGCCGGGGCGGGACGGGGGGCCAGGCTGGAGGCGGGGGCGGCGAAGTGGGTCCTCGTCCGGGCTCTCGGTGCGGCGGCCGGAGCGGTGTTGCTGTCGGTGTTGCCGGCGGCGGTGATGGTGCCGCCAGCGGCGCCGGTGCTGGCGGGGGTGCACGTGGTGGCGGTGGCAGCGGCCGATGCCACCGCGCGCGCCTCGGACCGAGGGCCGGCGAGCGCGCCCGGGCGGGGGCTCGGCGCGTTGAGCGCGGTGAGTACCAGGCCGACGGCCTCGGGCAGCCCTGGTGCGCTCAACGTGGGCCGGTACCCGGGCTCCGACCAGGGCCGGCCGTGGTGCAGCCAGACGCTGCGCAGGCCGGTGAGCTCGGCGCCCGCGATGTCGGCCGGGGCGTGGTCGCCGATCATCCAGGTGTTCGCGGTCCAGTCGCCGGTCGGCGCCACGCCACAGCGTCGGGCCGCGATCTCGAAGATCAACGGGTCCGGCTTGATGCAGTCGGCCTCCTCGGAGATGACCCAGCCGTCCACCAGCGGTACGAGCCCGGTGCGGCGGATCTTCTCCAACTGCGGCCGGGTGCCGCCGTTGCTGACGATGCCGAGTGTCCAGCCGGCGACCCGGGCTGCGCGCAGCGCGTCGATGTGTCGGGTGGGACAGCTGATGTAGGAGTTGATGCCGCGTCGGTAGTGGGCGAGCAGAAATTCGACAGAGTGGTCGAGGCCGTAGCGACGTCGGGCCGCCGACAGTACGGTGCTCCGCGGTACGTAGCCGCCGCCGTCGATCGTGGTGAGCCAGTCGAGGTCGGCGGGGGGAAGTCCGAGTTCGGCCAGGAAGTCCTGGGCCCAGGCGCGGAAGGCCGCGTCCCGCGGCAGCAGGGTGTTGTCGAGGTCGAGCAGCAGCAGCGGCATGGCGTGAATGCTGCCAGCGCCGCCTCGTATGCACGTGGCAAATGCCAACTGACGTCGCGAACCGGTGCGAATTGGCTGAAACGGATGCATTGGCGGCAATGGATTCGTTGAAGGCCCGGGGCTGCGCCGCACCGTGTCGGGTCGCCGCGGGGAAGTAGGTGGGCGAAGGGATTTCGGGGTGATCTACCGCTCGATGACAGTCCGGTCACGGTGTGTGCCCGGCCTGTTGCGTCGCCGGGCCTCCTCCGTCAAGCTCCAGGGGACCTCTGTGTCGCACGGGGGTACGACCGCTTGCATCGAGGGGGCGCGCCGAGCCGGGTTCGCGCCGCCTCCGTTCGCGCGAACGTTGTCGTTCGGGGGCTCTGCCGCTGGGCCGAGTCCCGTCCCCGTCGTACTCTGAAAGGAACAGGTCACATACGGTGGTGCTCGGCACAGTCCGATTTCGTGCCGTGGGCGGGCCTGCCGCCTGGGCAGCGTTGTCCTTCCCTGTCGGCCCATCTCATGCGAAGAGCCTTGAGCCATGGCTGGTACTGAGTCTTTCCGACCGGTTGGTGCGGACGGCACCGCGCGGTGGATCGGCACCCCTCTCCCCGGTGGTCCGGGCAGCGGAGAGCCCCTCGCGGCCCGGGCGCGTGGCATCGTGCGCCGTGGCCGCCCCAAGCCCCGCCAGCGCCGCGAGGACAACCAGGACCGTACGGAGCGAGCCGTGACAGAACGCTTCGGGTCGGGCGCCGAACGTGCGGGCGTACCCGGTGCGGCCGGTATGCCCGAGCGGCCGACGACGCAGGCTGAAGCCGTCCGTCCGTGCGACCCCGTGTTCCAGCACGGCGTGGTCGTGGGTTTCGACGGTTCGCTGTCCAGTGAGCGGGCGCTCGCCTACGCGGTGGGCATGGCCCGCCGTTCTCAGTGCGGTCTGGTGATCGTGCATGTGGCCAACCGCCTGCCGGCCACGGTCTGGGCCGGCTGTGAGCCTCCCGTGTTCGTCGACCTGCCGGATCACCGTACAGAGGTCATAGGGCTGGAACTGGCGTGCGCGGACTTCCTCTCCGGGGTTCCGTGGATTCTGGTCGAGCGCGGCGGCGACATCTGCCATGAGATCGAGGAGGTCGGGCGGGAGTACGCCGCCGACGCCATCGTGGTCGGCAGTACGCACGGATTGCTGGGGAAGATCTTCGGTTCGGTGTCCGGCAGGCTGGCGCGCCGGGCCAACCGGCCGGTGATCGTGATCCCCTGAGGCCGGTTCAGGACGGCCCGTCCCGAGCGGCGGAGTGACGCTCGGGACGGCCGTACCTGTACGGGGGTGTCGGGAAGAGCTGTCGGGCAGGGAAGGGCTGTCGGGCAGGGGTGTCGGGGCTTCAGGGTGTCGGACGGATCAGGAGCGCATGCCGAGCTCCCGGGCGATGAGCATGCGCTGGACCTCCGAGGTGCCCTCGCCGATTTCGAGGATCTTGCAGTCGCGCCAGAACCGGGCGACCGGGAATTCGTTCATGAAGCCGTAGCCGCCGTGGATCTGGGTGGCTTCGCGGGCGTTGTCGACGGCCGCCTCGGAGGAGTACAGCTTCGCGATCGCGGCCTCCTTCTTGAACGGCTCGGCGTGCAGCAACCGGGAGGCGGCGTCCCGCCAGGCCAGGCGGGAGGTGTGGGCGCGCATCTCCATGTCGGCGAGCTTGAACTGGATGACCTGGTTGGCGCCGATGGTGCGGCCGAAGGCGCGGCGCGTACCGGCGTAGCCGAGTGACTGGTCGACGCACCCCTGGGCCAGGCCGGTGGCCAGGGCTGCGATGGCGATGCGGCCCTCGTCGAGGATCCGCAGGAACTGGGCGTAGCCGCGGCCGCGCTCGCCCAGCAGGTTGGCCGCGGGGACGCGGCAGTCGGTGAAGGAGAGTTCGCGGGTGTCGGATGCGTTCCACCCGACCTTGGAGTACTTCTTCGACACCTGGAAGCCCGGGGTTCCACTGGGCACGATGATGGAGGAGATCTGCCGCTGTGACGAGAGATTCCCCCCCTCTTCACTCGAACGAGCGATCGGTTCGGTGATCGGCTCGGTGAGTGCGGTCACCGTGACCAGACCGGTGATCTCGGTGCCCGAGTTGGTGATGAAGCACTTCGTGCCGTTGATGACCCACTCGTCGGTGGCGTCGTCGTACCGGGCCGTCGTACGGGTCGCGCCGGCGTCCGACCCGCCTTCGGGCTCGGTCAGGCCGAAGGCGCCCATGAGTTCACCGGACGTCAGCCGGGGCAGCCACTCGCGCTTCTGCTCCTCCGTGCCGAAGCGGTAGATCGGCATCGCACCGAGCGACACCGCCGCCTCCAGGGTGATCGCCACCGACGAGTCGACCCTGGCGAGTTCCTCCAGGACGAGGCAGAGCGCGAAGTAGTCGCCGCCCATGCCGCCGTACTCCTCCGGGAAGGGCAGGCCGAACAGCCCCAGCCGCCCCATCTCCTTGACGATCTCGTACGGGAATTCGCCCTGCTCGTAGAACTCCCCGATCTTCGGGGCGATCACGTCCTGGGCGAATTCGGCCACGGTGCGGCGAAGTTCCTCGTACTCGGAATCCAGCCGGTGATCGAGCATGGTGATCCTCCTGGGGCCCGGCGGGGTCTGCCGCGGGCGTGAGTGGATGTGCCGGCGCCGGTCCGATGGTGTGACGGGCGTGCCGGGTGGGGAGTGGTGGGTGGCGCCGCCCGGTCCTGCTCGGGCCGGGTCCGGTGCACGAGGTCAGGCCCGGCCGCCGGCCAGTGCCTGGACGGTGCGGGAGGGGCTCGGGCGGCCGAGGCGCGCCGCCATCCACGCGCTGGTGGCGACCAGTGCGCGGAGATCGACGCCGGTGCTGATGCCGAGGCCGTGCAGCATCCACACCAGATCCTCGGTGGCCAGGTTGCCGGTGGCGCTCTTCGCGTACGGGCAGCCGCCGAGACCGCCGGCGGAGGCGTCCACCGTGGTCACGCCGCTGCGGAGGGCGGAGAGCGTGTTGCTGAGCGCCTGGCCGTAGGTGTCGTGGAAGTGCACGGCGAGCCGGCCGACCGGTACGCCGGCCCGCACGAAGCCGTCCAGCAGGGCGGTGACCTGGGCGGGTGTGGCCACGCCGATGGTGTCGCCGAGGCTGAGCTCGGTACAGCCCATCTCCAGCAGCCGCACCCCGAAGTCGATCACCTGGGCGGGCGGCACCGGCCCCTCCCAGGGGTCGCCGAAGCACATCGACAGGTAGCCACGGACCGTCAGCCCGGCCGCACCGGCCTGCCGCACCACCGGCCGGAACATCGCCATCGCCTCGTCGGCGGACCGGTTGAGGTTGCGCCGGGCGAACGTCTCGGTGGCACTCGCGAACACGGCGATGTCACTGACGTGATGTGCCAGTGCGCGCTCCAGTCCGCGCTCGTTGGGCACCAGGACGGGCAGGCGCAGCCCCGGGTACCGGGCCGGCAGGCCGGCGAGCCGGGGCACGAGGTCCTCGGCGTCCGCGAGCTGCGGCACCCACTTGGGGTGGACGAAGCTGGTGGCCTCCACCGTCCGCAGGCCGGCCGCGGCGAGCCGGGCGATGAACTCGGCCTTCACCTCGACCGGGACGAGCGCGCTCTCGTTCTGCAGACCGTCGCGCGGCCCGACCTCGTGGATCCGGACCGCCGTGGGCAGCGCCGGGTCCGGCACGGGGGCGGGCAGGCCGAGGCCGAGCGCGTCGGGTTCGTTCGACGGGGTCGTCATGACGTCACCCCGGCGGGCTCCGTGACGGACGACCCGTCAGGCTCCGGGAGTGGCGGCCCTGCGGACGGCTCGTCCGGTGTCACGACGACGAGGAGCTCGTCCATCGCCACGGTCGCTCCGGCGACCGCCCTGAGTTCACTCACCACACCGTCGTGCGGCGCGGTGATCACGTGCTCCATCTTCATGGCCTCCAGCACGAGCAGGGGTTGGCCCCGGCGGACCTGCTCGCCCGCCGAGGTCTTGACGACCGTGACCGTGCCCGGCATCGGGGCGGTCAGCCCGCCGTGGTGGGCGGCGGCGCCGGCAGCCCGGTCGTCCACCGGGTCGTAGGGGTGCAGGGCCCAGGAGTCGCCGTCGATGCCGAGCCAGGTCACCGGGCCGGCGGCCGACTGCCCTGACGGATTGTCAGTGGCGTGTGCGAACGTCGTCTGCAGGCCGTCGAGGGTGAGGTGCAGTCGCTGGCCGGCCCGGACGGCCCGGGCCCGGTGGATCGGGCCACCGTCGAGGCGAACGTGCAGGTCAGGCGTGGTGCCTGAGGGGTTGTCAGTGGCCTCGGCTACGTTGCTCGCAGTGACGGGTCGGACGCTCACCGAGACCGGGGCCTGGCCGGGGGCCCGGAAGCGGTGGGTGGTCCAGGCGGGTTCACCGCCGAGGCGCCAGCCGGACGGAAGGGAGAAGGGGTCGGTCCAGCCGTCGGACGAGGCCGACGGTTCGAGGTCCAGCTGTCGTGCCAGCGCGGCGGCGAAGTAGAGGAGGTGTGCCGGCGTCGGGGCGGGCCGGACGTCCGGCCCGGTGCGACCGGCCGGGGATCCGGGATCGGCAGCGATGCCGGGATCGGCAGCGGTTCCGCGGTCAGCGGCGGCGTCAGTGACGGCGTCGGGGCCGGGGCCGGAGTCGGGGTCGGCAGGGGCTTCGAGACCGGCCGGGGAGTACGGAGAGGCCAGCAGTACGGGGTTCTGCTGGGCTGTCTGTTCGACCAGGCCGGTGTCGAGGCGGCCCGCGACGACGTCCGGGTGTGCGAGCAGTCGTCGCAGGAAGCCGGTGTTGGTGGTGACACCGAGGATCCGGGTGTCCGCGAGTGCACTGCGCAGCCTGCGCAGTGCGGTCGGGCGGTCGGGCCCGTACGCGATCACCTTCGCCAGCATGGGGTCGTAGGCACTGGCGATCTCGCTGCCCGGGGCGACACCCGAGTCGACCCGGATCCCTTCGCCCCGCGGTTCGTCCAGCAGCAGGATGCGGCCGCCGGTCGGCAGGAAGTCCCGCTCCGGGTCCTCCGCGCAGATGCGGGCCTCGATGGCGTGGCCCAGGAAGGAGATGTCCGGCTGGTCGAACGAGAGTGCCTCGCCGGCGGCGATCCGCAGCTGCCACTCGACGAGGTCCAGGCGTCGCGGGTTCGCCGTGTCGCGGCCGACGGCGACGGCGAGTTCGGTGACGGGGTGCTCCACCTGGAGGCGGGTGTTCATCTCCATGAAGAAGAAGTCCAGGACACCGGCCGGCGGCTCGGCGGCCGTGGGGTCGAGGCCGGGAACGATGAACTCCACGGTGCCGGCCCCGGTGTAACCGCAGGCCTCCGCCGCCCGGACGGCGGCTGCGCCCATCGCGGCGCGGGTCTCGGCGTTGAGCAGAACGGAGGGTGCCTCTTCGATCAGCTTCTGGTGGCGACGCTGCAGGCTGCACTCGCGCTCGCCGAGGTGGACGGTGCTGCCGTGGGTGTCGGCCAGCACCTGCACCTCGATGTGCCGGGGCCGGTCGATCCAGCGTTCGAGCAGCAACGTGTCGTCGCCGAAGGCGGTGCGGGCCACCCGGCGCGCGGCCTCGATCTCGGCCTGGAGGTCCGCCGGGTCGCGGACCAGCCGCATGCCCTTGCCGCCGCCGCCGGCCGAGGGCTTCAACAGGACGGGGTAGCCGATCGCGGTGGCGGCGGCCGTGAGTTCGGCGTCGGTCGGGGCGGTGTCCTGGCTGCCGGGCACCACCGGGACGCCGGCGCTGTGGACGGCCTCCTTGGCATTGATCTTGTCGCCCATCAGCTCGACGGCCGAGGGAGGAGGGCCGATGAACGTCAGGCCGGCGTCGGCGCAGGCGCGCGCGAAGGACGCGTTCTCCGCGAGGAATCCGTAGCCGGGGTGGACGGCCTGTGCGCCGGTGCGCAGAGCGGCCGCGAGGATCTGGTCGGTCCGTAGATAGGTCTCGGCCGCGGAGCTGTCGCTGCGGTCGGCCGGCCCCAGGCGCACCGCGACGTCGGCCTCGCGGACGTGCGGTGCGTCCGCGTCCGCGTCGCTGAAGACGGCGACCGAGCGTACGCCGAGCCGCCGGAGGGTGCGGATCACCCGGACGGCGATCTCGCCACGGTTGGCGACCAGAACTGTGTCGAACATGGGAGGCGTTCCTCCGGGTCGAGGGGAGCCGTACGAGAGAAGAGGAGCGGAGAACATCCGGGTGCCGGCGAGGCCGGAGAAGCCGGAGAAGCCGGCGAGGCCGGCGAGGCCGGGGCCCGGGGAGAGCGGTGGCGCCGAAGCGCCGCCGTCTCACATCCGGAAGACGCCGTACGGGGCAGGGGCCGGGAGCGGTGCGTTGGAGCAGGCGGTGAGAGCGAGCCCGAGCACCGTCCGGGTGTCCATGGGGTCGATGACCCCGTCGTCCCAGAGCCGGGCGGTGGCGTAGTAGGCGTTGCCCTGCCGCTCGTACTGCTCGCGGACGGGCCGCTTGAACTCCTCCTCCGCCTCGGCGGCCCACGGCTCGCCGCCCTGCGCCTCGACCTGGTCGCGCCGCACCGTCGCGAGGACGGAGGCGGCCTGCTCGCCGCCCATCACGGAGATCTTGGCCCCGGGCCACATCCACAGGAAGCGGGGTGAGTACGCCCGGCCGCACATCGAGTAGTTGCCGGCCCCGTACGAGCCGCCGATCACCACCGTCAGCTTGGGGACGCGGGTGCAGGCGACCGCGTTGACCATCTTGGCGCCGTGCTTGGCGATCCCGCCGGCCTCGTACTGCCGGCCGACCATGAAGCCGGTGATGTTCTGCAGGAAGAGGAGGGGGATGCCGCGCTGGTCGCAAAGTTCGATGAAGTGGGCGCCCTTGAGGGCCGATTCGGAGAACAGCACGCCGTTGTTGGCGATGATGCCGACGGGGTGGCCGTGGATCCGGGCGAAGCCGGTCACCAGGGTGGCGCCGTACTCGGCCTTGAACTCGGCGAAGCGGCTGCCGTCGACCAGCCGGGCGATCACCTCGCGCACGTCATACGGCGTGCGCGGGTCCACCGGCACGGCTCCGTACAGGCCTGCCGGGTCCACGGCGGGCGGTTCGGCCGGGCCGAGCGGCCAGGGCCTGGCCGGGCGCGGGCCGAGCCCGGCGACGATCGTCCGGACGATGGAGAGCGCGTGGGCGTCGTCCTCGGCCAGGTGGTCCGTCACGCCCGAGGTGCGGGAGTGCAGGTCGCCGCCGCCCAGCTCCTCCGCGGTGACCACCTCGCCGGTCGCCGCCTTCACCAGCGGCGGGCCGCCGAGGAAGATCGTGCCCTGGTTGCGGACGATCACCGCCTGGTCGCTCATCGCCGGGACGTAGGCGCCGCCCGCCGTGCAGGAGCCCAGGACGGCCGCGATCTGCGGGATGCCCGCGGCGGAGAGCCGGGCCTGGTTGTAGAAGATCCGGCCGAAGTGGTCCCGGTCGGGGAAGACCTCGTCCTGCATGGGCAGGAAGGCTCCGCCGGAGTCGACCAGGTAGACGCAGGGCAGCCGGTTCTCCAGCGCCACCTCCTGGGCCCGGAGGTGCTTCTTCACCGTCATCGGGTAGTACGTGCCGCCCTTGACGGTGGCGTCGTTGGCGACGACGATGACCTCGCGTCCGGCGACCCGCCCGATGCCCGCGATGACGCCGGCGGCGGGAGCCGCCCCGTCGTACATGCCGTCGGCGGCGAGCGGGGCCAGCTCCAGGAAGGGCGAGGCCGGGTCGAGCAGGGTGTCCACCCGGTCGCGGGGGAGCAGCTTGCCGCGTGAGGTGTGCCGGTCGCGGGCCCTGGCCCCGCCGCCGAGTGCCGCCGTGGCGAGCTTGTCGCGCAGTTCGGCGACCAGTGCGCCGTGGGCGGCGGCGTTCGCCCGGAAGCCGTCCGAGCCGGGGTCGGCGGTGGTGCCCAGCCGGGGCGCCGGGGCTCCGGCCCCCGCCGCGCCCCCGGGACTGCCCGCGCCGCCCGGAGTACCCGGACCGCCCGGCGTACCGGGAAAACCGTGCCGGCCCGGCGGCGCCGTGGATGGGCGCGCGCTCGGGCCGGCGTTCGGACCGCCGAAAGCGCCGGTGGGTACACCGGCGGTTGAGAAGACCATCCCAAGAGCTCCCTTGCCCTCGGAACCAGGTGGGCGGCAGGGCAGGATGAGCCCGCAACCCCCAAGTTAATGAGCGTTAACTCCTGCTGCCAGGTTAACGGGCGATAACCCGACTGTCTACGATGGGCAGCATGTCGAACGTCCCCGCTGCCTCCGCGCTCCCACGCCGTGACCAGATCCGTAAGGAGGCCGCGCGCCTGTTCGCCGCGCGGGGCTTCCTGGGTGTGGGTGTGGACGAGATCGGCAAGGCGGTCGGGATCAGCGGCCCCGGGCTCTACCGGCACTTCGCCGGCAAGGACGCGATGCTCGCCGACCTCCTGATCGGCATCAGTGAGCGACTGCTGGAGGAGGGGCGCCGCCGGGCCGGCGAAGCCGCCGGGGACGCCGGTGCGGCAGGTGCGCCGGACGCCCTGGACGCGCTGATCGGCGGCCACGTCGAGTTCGCGCTCGACGACCGCGACCTGATCACGCTGCACGACCGCGAACTGCTGCACCTCAAGGAGGAGGACCGTCGCCGGGTGCGCCGACTTCAGCGCGGCTACGTCGAGCTGTGGGTCGAGGTCGTCCGCGAGGCGTTCCCGCCGCTGGCCGACCCGGCCGAGGAGCCGGTCGCCCGCGCGGCCGTGCACGCCGTGTTCGGCCTGCTCAACTCGACCCCGCACAGCCTCGGCCCGAACGTGGCCCACGGTGAGCGGACAGGCCTGCCCCGCGACGGCATGGCGGCCCTGCTGCACGGCCTCGCGCAGGGCGCCTTCGCCGCCGCCGCCGCCCAGGCGGCGGGCCGCGCGAGCGCGGCCTGAGGCCGGTTGCCTGCCCGCCTGCCCGCCGCAGCCTGACCGCCGCTCTCCCCGAAGGCGTCCCGCGCCGGAAGGTCCGGCGACGCGGGACGAGGCCTAGGACCATGGGCGGCCGGACGAAGGGCCATCGGGAGGGTGCGCGCACCCGGGTGCGTCGTCCAGGCTGGTGGCAGGCCGGACCGACCGAGGAATCACCGGCGACGGATGGCTGTTGGTGCCACCGTCGGCCCGGCTGTCCCGCCGGTCTGCGGCTATGGTCGCCCCGGCCGGAACGGCATGGACGGCCACGCGACGGAATGGTTAGTATCCCTAAATATGTCTGACACTCACGGATCCACGGCGGAGCTATCCCGCGGCGGTGGCAGCGGCGCCGACCGGGCGGGCTCGGACAACGGCGCCTCGGGCGGCAACGGCAACGGCAGCGGCAGCGGCAACGGCAACGACGGCGGCACGGGCGACGCGGCGGCCTCGGGCTGGCTCCGCCGGCTCATCGGCTACTGCTGGCGGTACCGCCGCAGCGTGCTGCTGGCGTTCGGCGCCTCGCTCGTCGGCATGGCCGTCACGGCGCTCGTACCGCTGATCACCAAGTTGATCATTGATGACGTCATCACCGCCCACACCCGTTCGCTGGGCCCGTGGGCGGTGGCGCTGCTGCTCGCCGCCGCGCTCGTGTTCGTCTGCACCCAGATCCGCCGGTACTACGGGGGGCAGCTCGCCCTAGACGTCCAGCACGACCTGCGCAGCGACCTCTTCCGGTCGCTCGGGCGGCTGGACGGCCACCGCCAGGACCGCCTCGACACCGGCCAGGTGGTCGGCCGGGCGACCTCGGACCTCCAGCTGATCAACGGCCTGCTCTCGATGCTGCCGATGATGACCGGCTACCTGGTCATGTTCGTGATGTCCTTCCTGGTGATGCTGTGGCTGTCGCCGCCGCTCACCCTGATCGCCCTGGTGATGGGCCCCGCGCTGTGGTGGATCTCGCAGCTCAGCCGCAAGCGGCTGTTCCCGGCGACCTGGGCCGCGCAGCAGGAGGCGGCGGCCGTCGCCGGAGTGGTGGACGAGGCCGTCGGCGGCGTCCGGGTGGTCAAGGGCTTCGGGCAGGAGGCCCAGGAGCTGGGCAAGCTGGAGGCCGCCTCCCGCGACCTGTTCGCGGCCCGGCTGCGCTCGATCCGGTTCACCAGCCGGTACAACCCGGCCATGCAGGCCATCCCGGCGCTCGCCCAGGTCGCGGTGCTGGCCTTCGGCGGCTGGCTGGCGGTGGACGGCCAGGTCTCGCTCGGTACCTTCGTGGCCTTCTCCACCTACGTGGCACAGATGACCGGCCCGGTCCGGATGCTCGCGATGGTGATCACCGTCGGCCAGCAGGCCCGGGCCGGCGTCGAGCGGGTGCTCCAACTGGTCGACGAGCGGCCGCTGGTCCAGGAGCGTCCCGGAGCCGTCACGCTCGACCTGACCCAGCCGGCGGCCCCGGACGACGACCGGGCTTCCGCCGCCCTGGCGCTGGAGTTCGACCAGGTCGAGTTCCGCTACGACCCCGAGCACCCCACTCCCGTCCTGCACGGTCTCAGCCTGCGGCTGGCCCCGGGCGAGACGCTCGCGCTGGTCGGCTCCTCCGGCTCCGGCAAGTCCACCGTGGCGCAGCTCGTGCCCCGCTTCTACGACCCGACGGCCGGCATCGTCCGCCTGTACGGGCACGATCTTCGCGACCTCACGCTCGACTCCGTGCGCTCGGCCGTCGGCATCGTGCCGGAGGAGAGCTTCCTGTTCTCCGAGAGCGTGCGCACCAACATCGCGTACGGCCGCCCGGACGCGACCGACGAGCAGATCGAGGCCGCCGCGCGCGCCGCCCAGGCCGACGAGTTCGTCCGGGAGCTGCCCGACGGCTACGAGACCAAGGTCGGCGAGCAGGGCCTCACCCTCTCCGGCGGCCAGCGCCAGCGGATCGCGCTGGCCCGGGCGATCCTCACCGACCCGCGCATCCTGCTGCTCGACGACGCGACCTCGGCGGTCGACCCGCAGATCGAGGCGGAGATCCACGACGCGCTCCGCTCGGTGATGGCCGGCCGGACGACGCTGCTGATCGCGCACCGCCGGTCCACCCTCCAGCTGGCCGACCGGATCGCCGTGCTGGACCAGGGCCGCCTGGTCGACATCGGTACGCACGAGGAGCTGGACGGCCGATGTCCCCAGTACCGTGCCCTGATCTCCGACCACGAGGCCGGAAAGCCGGCTGCCACCGCAGCTCAGGCCCCGACCGTCGCCGAGCAGCAGTTCCCGGCCGGGAGCGGTAACGAGGCCGACAGCGGTAACGAGGCCGACAGTGGCACCGGGGTGGACAGTGGCACCGGGGCGGAGAGCACGCCCGCCCCCGTACCGGCTCTCGCGACCAAGGCCCTGACCCGCGCCGCCCGGACGGCGAGCCCCGACCTCCTTGCCAAGGTCGCCGCGCTGCCGCCCGCCACCGACGCCCCCGCCGTGGCGCTCGCCGAGGCCGAGGCCGGCGACCCGGACTTCAGCCTCCGCCGCCTGCTGGCCCCCTTCCGCCGTCCGCTCGGGCTCGCGCTGCTGCTGGTGGCGCTGGACGCGGGCGCCGGCCTGGTGCTGCCGATCCTGATCCGGCACGGCATCGACGACGGCGTCAGCAAGGCCGCGATGGCCGGTGTCACCGTCGCCGCGCTGGCGGCCCTGCTGGTCGTCGGGCTGGACTGGCTGGTGCAGGCCGCAGAGAGCAGGGTCAGCGGGCGCACGGGTGAGCGCGTGCTCTACACCCTGCGGATCAAGATCTTCGCGCACCTCAACCGGCTCGGCCTGGACTACTACGAGCGCGAGCTCTCCGGCCGCATCCTGACCCGGATGACCACCGACCTGGACTCGCTGACGAGCTTCCTGCAGACCGGCGTCGTCACGGCCGTGGTCAGCCTGCTCACCTTCTTCGGGATCTTCGCCGCACTGCTGATCATCGACGCGGGCCTGGCCCTGGTGGTCTTCGCGGTACTGCCGTTCCTGGTCGTGGCGACGTTGATCTTCCGCCGGAAGTCCACCGCCCAGTACGAGATCTCCCGGGACCTGATCAGCACGGTCAACGCCGATCTCCAGGAGAACGTCGCGGGGATGCGGATCGTCCAGGCGTTCCGCCGGCTGGACACCAACACCACCCGCTTCGTCGCCCGGGGCATCGCCTACCGGGACGCCCGGGTGCGGGCGCAGCTCTACATCTCGGTCTACTTCCCGTTCGTCCAGTTCCTCTCCAGCGTCGCGGCCGCGCTGGTGCTGATCGCGGGTGCCTCGCGGGTCGAGTCGGGCACGCTCACGGTCGGCGCGCTGGTCGCCTACCTGCTCTACATCGACCTGTTCTTCGCGCCGGTCAACCAGCTCTCGCAGGTCTTCGACGGGTACCAGCAGGCGGCGGTCGGCCTCGGCCGGATCCGCGAGCTGCTGCGCACCCCGACCAACACGGCCGCCGCCGTGGATCCGGTGCCCGTGACGAGCCTGCGCGGCGAGATCGACTTCGACGACGTCGGCTTCGCGTACAACGGGGGCGGCGCCGGCAACCCGGAGGTGCTCTCCGGGGTCGGCCTGCACATCCCGGCCGGTCAGACGGTCGCACTGGTCGGTGAGACGGGGGCGGGCAAGTCGACGCTGGTCAAGCTGGTCGCCCGGTTCTACGACGCGACGAGCGGCACCGTCCGGGTCGACGGCGTGGACATCACCCGGTACGACCTCGCCGAGTACCGGCACCGGCTCGGCGTCGTCCCGCAGGAGGCCTACCTCTTCGCGGGCACGGTCCGCGAGGCGATCGCGTACGGGCGGCCCTCGGCCACCGACGCCGAGGTGCGGGCGGCCGCCGTGGCGGTCGGCGCGCACGACATGATCACGGGCCTGCGGGGCGGCTACGACCACGAGGTCACCGGGCGCGGACGCAACCTCTCGGCGGGTCAGCGCCAGCTGATCGCGCTCGCCCGGGCCGAGCTGGTCGACCCGGACGTGCTGCTCCTCGACGAGGCCACGGCGGCGCTCGACCTCGCCACCGAGGCGGCGGTCAACCACGCCGCCGACCGGCTGACCGGCGGCCGCACCACGCTGGTCATCGCCCACCGGCTGACCACGGCCGAGCGGGCCGACCGGGTCGTCGTCCTCGATCGCGGACGGATCGTCGAGGACGGCACCCACACCGAGCTGCTCGCCCGGGGCGGCGCGTACGCGAAGCTCTGGGCGGCGTTCACCGCGGACGGCCACCCGGCGCCGCAGCCCGTCGGGCGGTAACGGGCGGCGCCCCCTCGTCCGGCTCGCCGCCTCGGCTCGCTGCCCGGTTCAGGCCGCGAGCAGTGAGCCGAGGAGGGCGGCGGCGTCCGCGCCGACAGGCAGGTCGCTGACCTGGCCGTCGCCGACCTCCACCACCCGCCAGCCGGCGCCGTCCGCACGCAGCGCCAGGTCGGTGGTGACGAAGCGGCAGCCGAGGGCGCGCACCAGCGGGCGGACGCCCGTGAGGTCCGGCTCCGGGGCGAGACCGGGGGTGTCCGGGTGCGGGCCGACCAGGACGGGTTCGCCGTCCAGCCACCAGACCCGGGCCTCGGCGGCCCGGCCGTCGGCCGTCCGCGCGAAGTCCTCGAACCGGCGCAGCACCACGCCGCCCGCCAGGAAGTCGTCCTGCAGCTCGACGAACCGGGCCACCACCCGCCGCAGCGCCGGCAGATCGCCCAACTCGGGGACGTAGCAGGCCTCGTCCCACTCGTGCTTGCGGGACTTCACGTAGTCCTTGACGATCGCCGCCCCGCTGCCGCCGAGCTGCGCGGCCGCCGCCGCCAGCGCGCCGGTCTCCGGCACCTGCCCGGGGGCGGCCACCGGGATCCAGCTGCTGGACGGCGTCGCGCCCTCGAAGACCCGGTACCAGCCCGGGAGTTCGTGCGCCGAGATGTACCCGGCCGGGCTGGTGAGCAGCGTACCGCCGCGTGCTTCGAGGGCGGCGGCGAGCAGGCCGTACGCCGGGCCGGGGATCATCCAGCCTCGGTACCAGAGCGGGCCGAGCCCGACGGGCACCTGCCGGACGGCCCCGGCGGTGTCGCCCGCGAGCAGTGCGTCGTGGTCCAGCAGGGCGCACCGGCCGCCCAACTCCCGGATCAGCCTGGCCTCCAGGGCGAAGTGCGGGTCCGCCCGGCGTGGGGCGAGCGGGTCGGCGGGGAAGAGGATCGCGGGGACGGCCATGGCGCTCAGCGTACGGACCCGGGCCGTGCGGCGGCCGCCGCGAATCACGCTCGACGCCCGTGGCGGCCTCTGCGAGGGTGAGCGGATGCGAATTCTCAGGCGGTGGCGCGGCCGGACTCCCCGTCGGGCGGCGCGGACCGCGGTGCTGGACCAGGACGGAGCGGTGTTCCTGCTCCGCTCCGACAACACCGAGGTCGGCGTGCACTGGACGATGCCCGGCGGCGGTATGGAGGACGGCGAGACCCCGCAGGAAGCGGCGCGCCGCGAAATGTGGGAGGAGACCGGCTGGACGGATCTCGCGCCGGGCCCGCTGCTCTGCACCTGGGAGCACGAGTTCACCTGGCACGGCATCCCGGTCCGCCAGCACGAGCACATCTACCTGACCCGGGGCCCGCGCCGTGGACCGCTCGGCGACGTCGGCGCCGTGCACACCGCGGACGGCATCCTCGGCTGGCGCTGGTGGAGCCCGGCCGACCTCGCCGCGGAGCACGACGACGCCCTCTGGCCGCCCCAACTCCCCTCCCTGCTGGCTGCGGTGCGCCAGACCTGGACCGTGGACGGCGGGCCGGTCGAACCGGTCGAGCTGGGCTTCGTCCCCAACGGCCCCCGGCCGCGGCCCGCGTCCCGGGGCTGATCCCGGTCAGCCGCGCCGGCCCCGGGTCGCGGGGGCCGGGCCCGTCCGCCAGCCGTGCAGGGCGAGTTCACGGTCGTGCAGGGCGGCGGGATTGATCATCACCGACAGTTCGGCGCCGGACAGTTCGTCGCCCCCGAGGCCGGTCGCCGCCAGCAGCCGCTCGGTCGGGACGGACACGGCGATCGCCTCCCGCCAGGCCGGCAGGACGACCAGGCAGGTACCCCGGCCCGGCCGGATCACCCGGGCGTCCACCCTCACGTACCGCTGCGCGGCCGGGCGGCTCACCTGCGCCACCGGCTTGGGCGTCCCGCCGATCAGTACGCCCAGCGGGGCCTCCGAGTACGGGAGACCGGCACTGCCGGGGACGCTCCCGGCCGGCTTCGCGCCAATGGCATCGGCAGAGGTGGCAGCAGAGGTGGCAGCG
>FTAK01000242.1_pt1 | contig 17398 bp, 17 predicted proteins | sample 1639071 | NCBI WGS metagenome assembly FTAK01 (sample SAMEA3914812, study PRJEB12502) | metagenome | biome: forest; material: soil | place: Canada | collected 2011-07-07 | depth 0.1 m
CACCCCGACCGCCACCGCATCGGCCCGCCGCGCGCCCCGGATGTCGCCCAGGTGGTCGCCGACGTACACGGTGGCGCCGTGCTCGCGCAGGGCGTCGCCCTTGGTCTCCGCCCAGAGGTCGCCGACCAGGACGTCGGCGTGCAGGCCCGAGTGCTCCAGGTGCAGCCGGGCGTTCGGCTCGTACTTGCCGGTGATCACCGCCACCCGCCCGCCCGCCGAGCGGACGGCCTCGACCGCCGCGTGCGCGCCGGGCAGGGCCACCGTCGGCGCGAGGGCCAGCTCGCGGTACAGCTGCCGGTAGCGGTCGGCGACCTCCGGCAGCCGCTCGGCGGCGAACCAGTTGCGGAGCTCGTCCAGCAGCGGCGGCCCGAGCCGGGTGATCACCAGGTCGCTGTCGATGTGGGTGCCGGTCTCGGCGGAGAGCGCCAGGTACGTGGCCCGGATGCCGGGCCGGGTGTCCAGCAGGGTCATGTCGAGGTCGAAACCGACGGTCAGCGGGGCGGCGGCAGGGGTCGCAGACATGGCGTCAGGCTATGCGAACCAGGTGCCGCGCCCCGGTCCGGGCCCCACATCCCCGAGTGAGGTTAGCGTTGCCTAAGCTGTCTCCGAGATGGAACCCAGAACCGACACCCCCGTACCCGCCCTCGCACCCGCCCCCGCGCCCCCGTCCGCACCCGGCCGGCGGCGGCTGCTGCGCCGCCGGGTCCTGTGGCTCGCCGCCGCGCTGACCGTCCTGGTCGCCGCGGTGCTGCTGAGCCTGGCGGTCGGCAGCCGCACCATCCCGTTCGGCGAGACGGTGGACGCCCTGCTGCACGGCGGCGACACCACCGACGCGGTGGTCGTCCGCGAGCTGCGGGTGCCCCGGACGGTCGTCGGCCTCGCGGTCGGCGCCGCGCTCGGCATGGCGGGCACCGTGATGCAGGGCATCACCCGCAACCCGATCGCCGACCCCGGCATCCTCGGCGTCAGCCAGGGCGCGGCGGCCGGCGTGGTGCTCGCGATCTCCGCCTTCGGGATCGGCACGCTCACCGGGTACGTCTGGTTCGGCTTCGCCGGGGCCGCCCTCGCCACCGTCCTGGTCTACGTCCTGGCCGGGCGCGGCCGGGGCGGCGCCACCCCGGTGAAGCTCGCGCTGGCGGGCTCCGCGATGTCGGCGTTCATCGCCTCGCTGAACACGCTCGTGCTCACCACCGACGCCGCCACCCTGGACCGGTTCCGGTTCTGGCAGGTCGGCTCGCTCTCCGGCCGGTCCGCCGACGTGGCCTGGCAGCTGATGCCGTTCCTGCTGGCCGGCACCGTCCTGGCGTTCGCGGTCGCCGGCGGCCTGGACGCGCTCGCGCTCGGCGACGACACCGCCAAGGGCCTCGGCGCCAAGACCGGCCTGGTCCGGGCCACCGGCGCGGTCGGCGCGACCGTCCTGACCGGCTCGGCCGTCGCCGCCGCCGGGCCGATCGCCTTCGTCGGCCTCGCCGTCCCGCACGCCGCCCGCGCCCTGGTCGGCGCCGACCACCGCTGGGTGCTGACCCTCTCCGCCGTGCTCGGGCCCGCGCTGCTGCTGCTCGCGGACGCGCTCGGCCGGGTGCTCTTCCCGCCGTCCGAGGTACCCGCCGGGGTGATGACCGCGCTGGTCGGCGTGCCCGTCCTGGTCGTCCTGGTCCGCCGCCGCAAGGTGGTGGCCGCGTGAGCAGCGCCGCCCTCACCCCCCGGGGCTACCGCGTCGTACGCGCCGGGCGCGCGTCCTTCCTGCTGCACCGCCGCTCGGCGCTGGCCGCGACCGTCCTGCTGCTGGCACTCGCGGCCGCCGTGGTCGCCTCGCTCTGCCTCGGCGAGTCGGCCGTCTCTCCGGCCGAGGTGCTCAAGGTCCTCCTCGGCCGGCCGAGCGCGCACGAGCTGGTGGTCGGCGAGTTCCGGCTCCCCCGGGTCGAGGTCGGCCTGCTGGTCGGGCTCGCCCTCGGGCTGGCCGGCGCACTGATCCAGACCGTCGCCCGCAACCCGCTGGCCAGCCCCGACGTGGTCGGCGTCTCGCACGGCGCCGCCGCCCTGGTGGTCGGCCTGCTCGCGTACGGGGTGGTCGACTCCACCGGGCAGGTGCCGTACGCGGCGGTCGGCGGCGGGCTGGTGGCCGGCCTGCTCGTCTACGCGCTCGCCTGGCGCGGCGGCATGCACGCGCAGCGGTTCGTGCTGATCGGCATCGGCATCAGCGTCGCGCTGTCCTCGCTCACCACCGTCTTCCTGACCAAGGGCGACGGCTTCCAGGCCCAGCAGGCGAAGGTCTGGATGACCGGCAGCCTCAACGGCGCCGGCCACGCCCAGGCCGGCTGGCTGGCCTGGGTGCTGCTGGCCGCCCTGCCCGTGACGCTCTGGGCGGCGCGGGCGCAGCGCAGCATCTCCTTCGACGACGCCACCGCCGTCGGCCTGGGCCTGCGGCTGGACCGCACCCGGCTCGGCATGGCGCTGCTCGGCATCGTGCTGGCCTCCTGCGCGGCCGGCGCGGCGGGCCCGGTGGACTTCGTCGCGCTGATGGCGCCGCAGATCGCCGTCCGGCTGGCCCGCTCGGCACAGATCCCGCTGCTCTGCTCGGCGCTCACCGGCGCGCTGGTCGTCGTCCTCGCCGACCTGCTGGCCCGCCGGCTGCTCGCCCCCGTCGAACTGCCGGTCGGCGTGGTCACCGGCCTGGTGGGCGCGCCGTACCTGATGTGGCTGCTCGTCCGATCCCGCCGTGGAGGCTCCTGATGACCGCTCACCGCCTCGAAGCCCAGGGCCTCACCCTCGCGTACGAGGCGCGCACCGTCGTCGAGGGCCTCGACCTCACCGTCCCCGACGGGCGGGTGACCGTCATCGTCGGGCCCAACGCGTGCGGCAAGTCGACCCTGCTGCGGGCGCTGGGCCGGCTGCTGAAGCCCGCCCGGGGCGCCGTCCTGCTGGACGGCGCCGAGCTGGCCCGGATCCCCACCAGGCGGATCGCCCAGCGGATCGGCCTGCTGCCGCAGTCCCCGGTGGCGCCCGAGGGCATCTCGGTCTCCGACCTGGTCTCGCGCGGCCGCCAGCCCCACCAGAGCTGGTGGCAGCAGTGGTCGGCCGAGGACGAGGAGGCCGTCACCGAGGCCCTGCTGCGCACCTCCACCGCCGACCTGGCCGAGCGCAGCGTGGACGAGCTCTCCGGCGGGCAGCGCCAGCGCGCCTGGATCGCGATGGCCCTCGCCCAGGGCACCGACATCCTGCTGCTGGACGAGCCCACCACCTTCCTGGACATCGCCCACCAGGTCGAGGTGCTCGACCTGGTGCGCCGGCTGAACGTCGAGAAGGGGCGGACGGTGGTGGCCGTCCTGCACGACCTCAACCAGGCGGCCCGGTACGCCGACCACCTGGTCGCGATGCGCGGCGGGCAGATCGTCGCGCAGGGGCCCCCGGCCGAGATCGTCACCGCCGAGCTGGTCCGCGAGGTCTTCGGCCTCGACTCGGTGATCGTGCCGGACCCGGTGACCGGTACTCCACTGGTGGTACCGGGCGCGCCCTGGGCCGTAAAGGCCGACGCATAGCCGCAATCCGGACATAATCGACGCACCGCCGACCGTGCCCGAGAGGTCCCGATGCGCCCTCAGCCCCTCCCCCCGATCACCCGCCGGGCCCTGCTCGCCGGGCTCGGCGGAGCAGCCCTCAGCACCCTCGCCGCCTGCACCACCAGCGCCGACGCCTCCACCGCGGACGCCGACGCCACCGCCGCCACCCCGGCCGGCGGCCCCCGCGTAGTCACCCTCGACACCGCCGAGCTCGACTCCGCCATGACCCTGGGCATCACCCCGGTCGGCGCCGCCAAGGCCCCGGCGGACGCGGGCCTGCCCGACTACTGGCCCGCCTCCCGGCTCGCCCGGATCACGATCGTCGGGGACATCGGCGCCCCCGACACCGCCGCCCTCCAACGCCTGCGGCCCGACCTCATCCTCGGCAACCAGACCCGGGACGGCGCCCACTACGAGACCCTCAGCCGGATCGCGCCGACCCTGCTCACCCCCACCACCGGCCGGCCCTGGAAGGAGAACTTCCAGCAGCACGCGCACGCCCTCGACCGCCAGGCGGCGGCCGACGCGTTCACCACCGCCTACCAGCGGCACGCCGCCCAGGTCACCCAGGGCCTCGCCGGGGCCGGCCTGGCCGGCCGGCGGATCAGCATCGTCCGCTTCGTCGAGAACGCCCCGATCCGGCTGTACGCCCGGCAGAACTTCATCGGCACCCTGCTGGACGAGGTTCAGCTCGCCCGCCCCGACGCCCAGAACGCCGACCTGTTCGACGTCGAGATCACCCCCGACCAGATCTCCCGGGCCGACGGCGACCACCTGTTCTACGCCGTCTACGGCAACCCCGACCGGGCCGGCGCCACCAGCACCCTGGCGAGCCCCGGCTGGCAGGCACTGGGCGCCGTCCGGGCCCACCGCGCGTTCCCGGTCTCCGACCAGCTCTGGTTCCAGGGCATCGGCTACACCGGCGCCAACGCCGTCCTGGACGAGCTGCAGCGCCTGCTCGGCTTCTGACCGGCGCCGGTCACTGCCCCTTGGGGCGCCGCATCGTCACCACCAGCAGGAACAGTGCGGACAGCACCGCCGCCAGCCGCAGCACCCCCGGCGCCGACCCCCAGATCTGCTGCCCGACCTGCTGGCCCGGCTGCAACGCGACGCCCCACCTGCCCTGCGAGCGCCCCCAGAACCAGAGCGTCACCCCGGTCATCGTCACCAGCGGTATGCCCAGCACCGCGAACTTCTTGGTCAGATCGCCGAGCCGGCGCGACAGATACGCCAACGCCCACCCCACCAGCATCACCAGCGCCATCCCCGTCACCGCACCACCCACCAGCACCCCTGCCGCGAGCAGCAGCAGCGGCGACGGCCGACGGCCCGTCAGCACCCCGCGCCGGGCCGGGGTCTGCGCGGCGGCCCGCTCGGCGCGCTTCCTGGCCGAGCGCTTCGGGGCCGCCACCGGCACGGCCTCGGGCTCCGGCTCAGGCTCGGGCTCGGCTGCGGGCTCGGCGGCCGGCGCCTCCGGTGGATCGTCGAACGCCGACAGGTCGATGTAGTGGCTGTCCCAGTCCGGGAACGCCCCCGCCCCCGACGGCGGCGCCGCCGGCCTCGGTACGGACGGCTTCGCCAAGGGCACCGGCGGCACCCGCTGCGCAGGTGGCGAAGGTGGCGCAGCCGGTGCAGGCGGTGCGGCCGGCGGCAGGTACACGCTCTCGCCCGGCCCGTCCGCCGCACCCGCCCCCGCGCCGTCCGCGCCACCACCGCCGGCCCGCCGGGGCGCGTTCACCCGCCACCACTCGCCGTCCACCATCAGCCACCACCCCGATCGGCCTTCCGGCCCACGACCCACCCGACCCGCCGCTCGCGACGGTACCGACCCGGCACCCCCGCACACCACCCACCACCACCCCGGCCAGAAGCCGACTAACCTAGGCCGGATGACCGCACAGCAGAGCGAGCAACGCCCCGGCGGCTCCGCCGCAGGCCCCCGCACCCTCGCCGAGGAGCTCCGCAGCCGCCCCGACGAGGCGCTCACCGCCCTGCTCCGGTCCCGCCCCGACCTGCTCAACCCGGTCCCCGGCGACCTCACCCAGCTCGCCGCCCGGCTCTCCTCCCGTGCCTCCGCCCTGCGCGCCCTGGAGCAGCTGGACCGCTTCACGCTGCAGGTCGCCGAGGCGCTGGCCGCAGCGCCGGACGGCGGCCCGCTGAGCGTCGTCCGGGGCCTGCTCACCGGCCCGGCCCGGGTGAAGCCGCACCCCGGTGCCACCCCGCTCACCGCCGCCGAACGCACCGCCGTCACCGAGGCCGTCCCGCAGGCGCTGGCGACGCTGCGCGAGCGCGCCCTGCTCTGGGGCCCCGACAACGGCCTCCGGCTGGTGATCGCCGCCCGCGAGGCGCTCGCGCCCACCGCCGCCAACCCCGGCCGTACGGGGCTCGGGCCGACGCTGGCCGAGGCCACCGTCGGGATGTCCCCGGCCAGGCTCCAGCAGTTGCTGGCCTCGGCCGGCCTGCCGCCCACCCCGGACCCGGTCACCGCGATCGCGGCCCTCAGCGCGTTGCTGACCGACCGAAAGCGCTGCGCGGCGCTGCTCGCCGACGCCCCCGAGCCCTCCCTGCGACTGCTGGACCGCCTGGTCTGGGGCCCGCCCACCGGCACCGTCCCGGACGCCACCCGCGCGGTCACCGCCGAGGACGCCCGCAGCCCCGTCGAGTGGCTGATCGCCCGGGGCCTGCTGCTCCCCTCCTCGCCGGGCAGCGTCGTGCTGCCCCGCGAGCTGGCCCTGCACCTGCGCGGCGGCCGCACCCACCGCGTCGTCGAGCCCGCCCCGCCGGCCGTCACCGCGCAGCCCGCCGTCCGCGATCCACAGGCTGTGGACAGCGCGGCCGCCGGCCAGGCCCACACGGCCGTCCGCACCATCGAGGAGATCCTCGACCTCTGGGGCCTCCAGTCGCCCGCCACCCTGCGGGCCGGCGGCGTCGGCGTGCGCGACCTCAAGCGCACCGCCCAGGCCACCGACAGCACCGAGCAGACCACCGCCTTCTGGCTCGAACTCGCCTACAACGCGGGCCTGCTCGCCCCCGACGGCGAGGCCGACGAGCGCTGGGCCCCGACCCCGGCGTACGACGGCTGGCTCCAGCAGTCCACGCCCGGCCGCTGGACGACGCTCGCCGCGAGCTGGCTCGCCGCCACCCGGGTCGCCGCCCTGACCGGCACGCCGGACGGGAAGGGCAAGACCCGCGCGGCCCTCGGCCCCGAGCTCGACCGCACCCTCGCCCCGACCGTCCGCCGGGCCGCCCTGACCGCCCTGGCCGGACTCCCGGCAGGCTCCACCGCCACCGCCGAGGGCCTGCTGCCCACCATGCGCTGGCACCGCCCGCTGCGCGGCGGGCCGGCCACCGCCGAGGGCCGCGACCTGCGCGACGACCTCACCGACTGGACGCTGCACGAGGCCGAGCTGCTCGGCGTCACCGGCCGGGGCGCCCTCTCCTCGCAGGCCCGCGCGCTCCTCGACGGCCGCGACCCGGCCGCCGTGCTGGCGCCGCTGCTGCCCCAGCCGCTGGACCACGTGATCCTCCAGCCGGACCTCACCGCGATCGCGCCCGGCCCGCTGCTCACCCCGCTCGCCCAGGCCCTCGCGCTCTGCGCCGACATCGAGTCCAAGGGCGGCGCGACGGTCTACCGCTTCAGCACCGGATCCGTCCGGCGGGCGCTCGACGCCGGCCGCAGCGCCGCCGACCTGCACGCCTTCCTGGAGCAGCACTCCCGCACGCCCGTCCCGCAGCCGCTCAGCTACCTGGTCGACGACGTGGCCCGCCGGCACGGCGTGCTGCGGGTCGGCGCCGCCTCCTCGTACCTGCGCTGCGACGACCCGGCGCTGCTCGCCGAGGTGCTGGCCGACCGCCGGTCGGTCGACCTGCGGCTGCGGCTGCTCGCCCCGACCGTCCTCGCCTCCCAGACCGCCCCCGAGACGCTGCTCGCCACCCTGCGCACGATGGGGTACGCGCCGGCCGCCGAGTCGGCGGACGGCGACATGCTGATCACCCGCCCCGACAGCCACCGCACCCCGCCGAGGGCGGCGCCCGCCCCCGTCCCCGACGGCCCGCCCGCCCCGGACGACGCCCTGCTCGGCGCCGCCGTCAAGGCCATCCGGGCGGGCGACCGGGCCGCCACCGCCGTCCGCCGCGAGACCGTCACCGGCCCCGCCGCCACCCCGCACCAGATCGGCCCGGCGCGCGTCGACACCCGGCAGCTCCCGCGCACCGCCGCCGCCGACACCCTGGCGGCCCTGCAGACGGCCGTCCTGCTCGGCGAGCGGATGTGGATCGGCTACGTCAACGCCGAGGGCCTCGCCTCCCAGCGGGTGATCGACCCGGTCAAGGTCGAGGGCGGCTTCGTCACCGCCTTCGACCACCACAGCGACGCCCTGAAGACCTTCGCCCTGCACCGGATCACGGGCGTCGCGGAGCTGGACGACTCGGCCTGAGCGGCCGGCTGACGGCGGGGGCCGTCAGTGCCCCTTGGCCTTCATCGCCTGGTCGGCCAGGCCGCCGATGCCGGCCTGGGAGACCGGCAGGCTGCCGCCGCTGACCACGTCGGCGAGCAGGAAGCCGCCCGCGGCGAAGGGGCCGCCCGGCTCGCCGAGGCCGGCCAGGGCCTGGGCGGAGGTGGCGGAGAGGCCGGTGGCCGCGAGGGCGGTGCCGGCGAGGGCGAGAGCAGTGAGGATGCGCTTGGGCTTGTTCATGGCCTGCTCAACGACTCCCGCCCCGGCCGGTCACCGGCGCCGCCCGCCTTGACGCCCCGGGCGGGGGAGCGTAGTCCGGAAGGAGGACCCAGAAGGGGGGATCCGGAAGGAGGCGTCATGCTCGGTGACCTCATAGCCGAGATAGCGAGCCAGGACACCGGCCGGCGGGTGCTGGCCACGACGGACGGGCTGCACCCGGTGGTCGAGGTGTCGTTCGAAGGCACCGGCCAGGTGCTGGGCGTCCCGGTCACGGAGTTCGCCACCTACGAGTCGCAGATGCGCTCCGACGGCTCGCTGTTCGGCGAGGGCCAGGGCGTCGGGATGAGCGAGAAGGGCGAGACGTACAGCTGGCACGGCAGCGGCATCGGCAACTTCACCGGAGCCGGCGGAGCCATGCACTGGCGCGGGGTGATCTACCTGGACAGCCCCTCGGACGTCTTCGCCAGGCTGAACGACGTGGTCGGACTGTTCGAGTACGACACCGACGGGAGCGGCAAGGGCGTCTCGAAGGTCTCCGAGTGGAAGTAGCCGTACGACTCCACCGGGAAATGCGCGACACTGGAGGGTCTGCGCCTGACCGATGGAGGACTGCTCAAGGTGAACGACGGCCCGCTGATCGTACAAAGTGACAAGACGCTTCTCCTGGAGATCGACCACCCCAAAGCCGCCGACTGCCGCCGCGTGATCGCGCCGTTCGCCGAGCTGGAGCGGGCGCCCGAGCACGTGCACACCTATCGGGTCACCCCGCTGGGGCTGTGGAACGCGCGCGCCGCCGGGCACGACGCCGAGCAGGTCGTCGACGCGCTGGTGAAGTACTCGCGCTACCCCGTCCCGCACGCGCTGCTGGTGGACATCGCCGACACGATGGCCCGCTACGGGCGGCTCAGGCTCAGCAAGCACCCGACCCACGGGCTGGTGCTCACCACCACCGACCGTCCGGTCCTGGAGGAGGTGCTGCGCTCGAAGAAGATCATGCCGCTGGTCGGCGCCCGGATCGACCCGGACAGCGTGGTGGTCCACCCGTCCGAGCGCGGGCAGATCAAGCAGGTGCTGCTGAAGCTCGGCTGGCCCGCCGAGGACTTCGCCGGGTACGTGGACGGCGAGGCGCACCCGATCGAGCTGGACCAGGACGGCTGGACGCTGCGCCCGTACCAGCAGCAGGCCGTCGAGGGCTTCTGGCACGGCGGCTCCGGCGTGGTCGTGCTGCCCTGCGGCGCGGGCAAGACGCTGGTCGGCGCGGCGGCGATGGCCGAGGCGAAGTCGACCACGCTGATCCTGGTCACCAACACCGTCTCGGCCCGCCAGTGGAAGCACGAGCTGGTCAAGCGGACCACGCTGACCGAGGACGAGATCGGCGAGTACAGCGGGACGCGCAAGGAGATCCGCCCGGTCACCATCGCCACCTACCAGGTGATGACGACCAAGCGGAAGGGCGCGTACGCGCACCTGGAGCTGTTCGACGCCCGCAACTGGGGCCTGGTGGTCTACGACGAGGTGCACCTGCTGCCCGCGCCGGTCTTCAAGTTCACCGCCGACCTGCAGGCCCGCCGCCGGCTCGGCCTGACCGCGACGCTGGTCCGCGAGGACGGCCGCGAGGGCGACGTGTTCTCGCTGATCGGGCCTAAGCGCTTCGACGCCCCGTGGAAGGAGATCGAGGCGCAGGGCTACATCGCGCCCGCCGACTGCTGCGAGGTCCGGGTGACGCTCACCGACTCGGAGCGCCTGTCGTACGCGACCGCCGAGCCGGAGGAGCGCTACCGCTTCTGCGCGACCACGGCCACCAAGCGGCGGGTGGTGGAGGCGCTGGTCAAGAAGCACGAGAAGGACCAGACGCTGATCATCGGCCAGTACATCGACCAGCTGGACGAGCTGGGCGAGGTGCTGAACGCGCCGGTCATCAAGGGCGAGACCAGCAACGCGCAGCGCGAGAAGCTGTTCGAGGCGTTCCGGACGAAGGAGATCAGCGTCCTGGTGGTCTCCAAGGTCGCGAACTTCTCGATCGACCTGCCGGAGGCGACCGTCGCGATCCAGGTCTCCGGGACGTTCGGCTCCCGCCAGGAGGAGGCGCAGCGGCTCGGCCGCGTGCTGCGGCCGAAGGCGGACGGGCACTCGGCGCACTTCTACTCGGTGGTGGCCCGCGACACGGTGGACCAGGACTTCGCCGCCCACCGGCAGCGGTTCCTCGCCGAGCAGGGGTACGCGTACCGCATCATCGACGCGGACGACGTGCTGTAACGACCGCCGTCAGGAACGACCGCCGTCAGTACCGGACGCCTTCAGTACCGGACGCCGTCGCGCCCGAGGATGGTGACCCGGGCGACCGTGTCGAGCGCGATGCCGACGTTGCGCACGGCCTTCGCCAGCGGGCTGCGGCGGCGGTCGGGCGCGGCGGCGGTCGCGCCGGCGTACGGGGTCGTGGGCGCCTTCGGGGGCGTCCGCTGTGCGTGCACCCGGGGGGCCGTGGCCGCTGCCCGGGGCTCCTTGCTGTGCAGGGTGCTCATGCCATCAACGGTAGGTTTCCGGACACCCCGGGCGCATCACCCCAAAGGCCGTAACCTCCGGGCCCTTGGTCATTCTCCAGGCGTACCGGCTTCTCCGGGGCGCACCGGGGTTTATCGGTTCGCGCCCCAGGGGCGCACGGGTCTAGGATTCTTCGTCTGCCCCCTCCCGAACCGTGGTACCTGCTGATTCGCGCAGGCAGCCGGGGGAGGCGCCGTCCGCTTGGTAACCGGCCGGCTGTCCTCACTGTGCGCTCCACGAAGCCGCTGCACCTGTTCCGGGGCAGCCGGGAAGGTCCGTTGTGCCCACCACCACCGCCCCTGTCACCGACCCCGCCACCGACCCCCTGCGACGCGAACGCGACCACCTGGCGGCCTCCAGGTCCGCCCTGCGCACGATGCGCGAGGACGTCGAGTCGCTGGACACCACCGACGTGACCGGCACCTGGGTCACCGCGATCGTCCTGAACAAGCAGATCGAGGCCCGGATCGCCGCGCTGGCCGACCTCGCGCACACCCCGCTGTTCTTCGGCCGCCTCGACTACCTGCACGCGATCAGCGAAGAGCTCGCCGAGGGCGGCAGCGGCGAGAGCTTCTACATCGGCCGCCGGCACGTCCACGACGCGGCGGGCGACCCGATGGTGATCGACTGGCGCGCACCGGTCTCCCAGCCGTTCTACCGGGCCAGCCGCACCGACCCGCTGGACGTCGAGCGCCGCCGCCGCTTCGGCTACACCGGCGGCGAGCTGACCGCCTACGAGGACGAGCACCTCACCGACCCCGCCGAGGCCGACAGTGCCTCCGCCCTGCTCGCCGCCGAGATCGAGAAGCCCCGTGTCGGCCCGATGCGCGACATCGTCGCGACCATCCAGCCCGAGCAGGACGAGATCGTCCGCGCCGACGTCACCGGCACCATCTGCGTCCAGGGCGCCCCGGGCACCGGGAAGACCGCCGTCGGCCTGCACCGCGTCGCCTACCTGCTGTACGCGCACCGCGAGCGGCTCGCCCGGACGGGCACCCTGGTGGTCGGCCCCAACGACGCCTTCCTCTCCTACATCGAGCAGGTGCTCCCGGCGCTCGGCGAGCTCGCGGTGGGCCAGGCCACCGTCCAGCAGCTGGTCGCGCACGTCGAGATCCGCGCCGAGGACGAGCCGGAGGCGGCCCGGCTGAAGGGCGACGCCCGGATGGCCGAGGTGCTGCGCCGCGCCGTCCGTGCCGGGATCACGCTGCCCGCCGAGCCGTGCGTGGTGGTGCGCGGCTCACGGCGCTGGCGGGTGCCGGTGCACGAGCTGACCGCGATCGTGGAGGAGCTGAAGGCCCGCGCGATCCGCTACGGCGCCGCCCGGGAGGCCCTGCCGCAGCGGATCGCGCACACCGTGCTGCTGAAGATGGAGCAGGGCGGCGAGGCCCCGGACGACCGGGTGCAGGACGCCGTCGCACGGAACCCGCAGGTCAAGGCCATGGTGAAGGCCTGCTGGCCGCCCGTCGACCCGGCGAAGCTGGTGCACCGGCTGCTGAGCGAGCCGGAGTTCCTGGCCGAGTGCGCGGAGGGCGTCCTGACGCCGAAGGAGCAGTCGGCGGTGCTGCGGGCCAAGCCCGGCCGCTCGGTGCGGACGGCGCCCTGGACACCGGCCGACGCCGTCCTGGTCGACGAGGCGACGGACCTGGTGCAGCGCACCGCCTCGCTCGGCCACGTCGTCCTGGACGAGGCGCAGGACCTCTCCCCCATGCAGTACCGGGCGGTCGGCCGCCGTTGCAGCACCGGCTCGGCGACCATCCTCGGCGACCTCGCCCAGGGCACCACCCCGTGGGCGACGGCGAGCTGGCCGGAGGCGCTGCACCACCTCGGCAAGTCCGAGGCCCACATCGAGGAGCTCACCAAGGGCTTCCGGGTGCCGGAGGAGGTCATCGCGTACGCGTCCCGGCTGCTGCCCGCGATCGCCCCGGGGCTGGCCCCGGCCACCTCCGTCCGCGACGCCCCCGGCTCGCTGACGGTCCGTCTGGTCACGGACGGGCTCGACGCGGCGCTGGTCGAGGCCTGCCGCACGTCCCTCACGTATGAGGGCTCGACCGGCCTGATCGCCGCCGACGCGCGCATCCCGCAGCTCGCCGGGGCGCTGGAGGCGGCCGGCCTCCCGTACCTGTCCCCCGGCGCCGAGACGACCGCCGAGGCCCGGCTGACCCTCGTCCCGGCCTCGCTGGCCAAGGGCCTGGAGTACGACTACGTGGTGCTGGACGAGCCGGCCGCCGTGGTCGCGGGCGAGCCGGACGAGCGGACGGGGCTGCGCCGGCTGTACGTGGCCCTCACCCGCGCCGTCTCCGGGCTCGCCGTGCTGCACACCGAGCCGCTGCCCGCGCAGCTGGGCTGAGCGCGCGCGAGGGGCGGCCGTCGTGGTGACGGCCGCCCCTCGCGGGTGACTGCTCAGGCGTCGATCAGGGCCCGCCACTCGGCGACCTTGGCGGCGTCGACCGGCGAGTCCCAGCCCTGGACGCGCACCGCGCCGCCGACGTGGAACGCGTCGAAGCCGGCCGCCCGCAGGCCCGGGACGTGCTCGGCCCGCAGGCCGCCGCCGATCAGGATCTGCTGGCGGTAGCCGGGCTGCCCGGCCCCGGCCAGCTCGGCCGTGAGGATCTCCCGGCCGGCGTCGACCCCGGCGGCCGCGCCGGAGGTGAGGAAGGTGTCCAGGCCCGGCAGGTCGCCGACGGCGGCCCGGACGGCGGCCCGGTCCGTGCTGTGGTCGATCGCGCGGTGGAAGGTCCAGCGGCAGCCCTCGACGGCGTCGGCGACGGCCCGGACGGCGGTGAGGTCGACGGCGCCGGTCTCGTCCAGGAAGCCGAACACGAACTCGTCCGCACCCTCCGCGCGCAGCTCGGCGGCGCGCGCCCGCAGCTCGTCCAGGCTGCCGGAGGCGAAGCCGCCCCGGCCGCGCAGCATGACCCGCAGCGGGATGGCGACGGCGGCGCGGATCCTGGCGAAGTCCTCCACCGCCGGGGTGAGCCCGTCGGCGGCCATGTCCGTGACCAGTTCGAGCCGGTCGGCGCCGCCCGACTCGGCGGCCTGGGCATCCTGGGCGGTCAGCGCGATGACTTCGAAGATTGGTCTAGACATATCGGTAGCCTGCCACATCCACCCGCCCTGCGGCGAGCCTTCTGCCGATGGAACGATCACTCGCTCCAGCATGGGCACGCGCCCCCCGGCGCGCACCCCGGGCCCCGACCGTCAGTCCACCGACACCATCAGTCCACGGACACCGGCAGCCGCCCGGCCGGGTCGCCCGCGTCGGAGGGCGGCATCAGCCGCAGCCCGATCGCCACTCCCGCGAGCACCAGGACGGCGACGAACGGCAGCAGGTAGCCCCGCCCCGACGCGCCGTGCAGCCCGACGGCGAAGTCCGAGACCAGCACCGGCAGCACCGAGACCAGTAGTGCGAGCGGCAGCACCTGCCCCCGGCGCACCCCCGCGACGGCCAGCACGGCCACCCCCGCCACCAGCAGCAGCAGCGCCGGCGAGACGCCACCGTCCGCGCCGATGCGGTAGAGCCCCGACATGACGGTCACGGCGAGGCCGACCAGCACCGCTCCCAGCGCGACGAGCCGGTGCCGCGCGGTCACCCGGCCGAGCAGATCCGCCGGAGCGGCCGGCACGGTCAGACTCCAGAGCGCGGACGGCAGTGCGAAGAGCGAAGCCCGCAGCGCCATGCCGAAGTCCGGTCCCCCGGCGAGCAGCGAGCCTCCGGCCAGAGCGATGAGCGGCACCGCGAGCACCGCGGGCAGCGCCAGCCGCCGCGCGGGCTTCCAGCTGCCGAACAGCAGGGCAGCCAGCGAGATCAGCGGGAGCACCGTGGTCAGCCGCCAGACCAGCCAGACGGCGCTCTCGTCCGACAGGCCGTCGTGCCACGTGGCAAGGGCAGCCCAGGCCGCCGGGCCGGTCGCCGCACCCACCGCGAACGGGGCCGCCACGGCCAGCGCCCGGCCGGGCACGCCGGTCGAGGTGAGGCCGGTGCGCAGCCGCAGGCCGTACACGCCGAGGTCGAACACCTCGCGCGCGGTGGCCGCCCGGCCGGCGTCCGCCGTGGTGTCGGCGAAGACGGCGGCCAGCTCGTCGCCCCGCTCACGGCGGTACTCGGCCGGGTAGAGCCGCAGCGCGGCGCGCAGACCGGTGTCGGAGAAAGTCATGCGAAGGCCCCCTGGATCCTCGGACGGATGACGGTCAGCCGGCGGTCGGCCTCGGCGACCACCGCGCGCAGCCGGTCGGCCTCGGCCGCCAGTGCGGTGCGGCCGGCGTCGTCGAGTGCGTAGGTGCGCCGGGCCCGGCCGTCGACGACCTCCTCGCTCTCGACCCTGATCAGGCCCTGCTGGAGCAGCCGGTCGAGGGCGCCGTAGAGCGTGCCGGTGCGCATCTTCACCCGGCCGCCGGAGATCTCGGCGATCTCCTGGATGAGCGCGTAGCCGTGCCTCGGGGCGTCGGCGAGCGCGGTGAGCAGAAGCAGTGTCGGCTCCTGCATGGAGCGTTCTGTCATGGCTCTATATATATCGGTGACCGGCATATGCTGTCCACTGGAATCTCTGGAGAGGTCAGGGTCGCCGGTACCGGCCGGGGGTGGTGCCGAAGGCCTGCCGGAAGGCCTCGATGAAGGCACTCGGCTGCTGTAACCGCAGGCCGCGGACACGGTGGTGACGGATGATCCGGCCGCGAGCAGGGTGAGCGAGTGGTGCAGCCGCAACTGGCTGCGCCACTGCGGGAAGCTCATGCCGGTCTCCCGGCGGAAGAGCCTGCCGCAGCTGGTCCAGGGCGACGCGCTCCAGGTTGTCCCGCTGCCGCGCCGTGCCCTCCGCCGCCCGCAGGGTGTGCTCGCCGTCCTGTGCTTCGTCCCGCCAGCGGCCGTGCTGCTCGGCCTCTTCCTGCCGGAACCCGGGCTGCCGGAGCCCGAGCGGGCCTGACCCCGGCGCGGCGCCGCCGGCCGCCGGGTCCACAATGAGCGGCATGGCGACCGACCCGCACCCCGCGACCGACTCCCTGACGGCCCGCTGGGACGCCCTGCTGCTGCGCTGCGGCGCGAGCGCCGACCCCGGGCCGTACGGGCGGGCCCTGCTGAAGCGCTGGGCCGAGCCGCAGCGCAGGTACCACACCACCGAGCACCTGCTCGCGGTGCTGGACCACGTGGACGCGCTGGCCGGGCACGCCGACGACCCGGACGCCGTCCGGCTGGCCGCGTGGTTCCACGACGCCGTCTACCGGCCCGACCGCTCGGAGAACGAGGAGCGCAGCGCCCGGCTCGCCGTCCGGGCGCTCACCGAGGCCGGGCTGCCGGCGCAGCGGGTGGCGCTGGTCGCCCGCCTCGTCCTGCTGACCACCGGCCACGCCCCCAAGCCCGGCGACCGGGACGGCGAGGTGCTCTGCGACGCCGACCTGGCCGTCCTCGGCGGCACGCCCGAGGCGTACGCGGCGTACGCGGCGGCCGTCCGCGAGGAGTACGCCTTCGTGCCGGACGAGGACTTCCGCGCCGGGCGCGCGGCCGTCCTGCGCCAACTGCTCGCACTGCCCGCGCTCTACCGGACGGAGGCCGCCCGGGCCCGCTTCGACGCGGCCGCCCGCGCCAACCTGGCGGGGGAGCTCAGCCGGCTGGCCGGCTGACGGCCGACCGGCCTCAGGAGAGCGCGCCGACCGGCGCGACCACGACGGCCTCCTTGCCGCACACCCAGTGCGGCTCCGGCCCGAGCTCGGGCTCCACGCTCAGCGCGTGCGGGTCGTCCTCGGCCGTGCAGGCCGGGCAGAGCGGCCAGCGGCCGTACTGCTCCAGCAGCTTGTCCTGGACGTCCTGGGCGACGAGCCCGAGGACGTACTCGGTGCCGTCCGGCCACTGCTCCAGCCACCAGCGGCGGTGCGTCACGGTGTCCTCGACGAGCGAGACCACGGCGGCGTCCGCCACGTCGCGGGCGGACAGGTCGGCGAGGATCAGCGCCCTCGCACTGTGCAGGGCGGCTTCGATTTCAGGGCTGGACATCCGTCCATTGTGCCTGGGGACGCCGCAAGGGCGGCCCCCCGGAGGGAACCGCCCTTGCGATCAGGAACCTGCCGACCCCAGGGGGATCAGAAGTCCATGTCACCGCCGGGCATGCCGCCGCCGGCGGCAGCGCCCGCCTTCTCCGGCTTGTCGGCGATGACGGCCTCGGTGGTGAGGAAGAGCGCCGCGATGGAGGCGGCGTTCTGCAGTGCCGAGCGGGTGACCTTCGCCGGGTCGATGATGCCCGCGGCGATGAGGTCGACGTACTCGTTGGTCGCGGCGTTCAGGCCCCAGCCGGGCTCCAGGTTGCGAACCTTCTCCACCACGACACCGCCCTCGAGGCCGGCGTTGACCGCGATCTGCTTGATCGGGGCCTCCAGCGCCACGCGGACGATGTTGGCACCGGTGGCCTCGTCGCCCTCGAGCTCCAGCTTGTCGAACGCGACCGAGGCCTGCAGCAGCGCGACGCCACCACCGGCGACGATGCCCTCCTCGACAGCGGCCTTCGCGTTGCGGACGGCGTCCTCGATGCGGTGCTTGCGCTCCTTGAGCTCGACCTCGGTCGCCGCGCCGGCCTTGATGACGGCGACGCCGCCGGCCAGCTTGGCGAGGCGCTCCTGGAGCTTCTCGCGGTCGTAGTC
>FTAK01000413.1_pt1 | contig 17376 bp, 14 predicted proteins | sample 1639071 | NCBI WGS metagenome assembly FTAK01 (sample SAMEA3914812, study PRJEB12502) | metagenome | biome: forest; material: soil | place: Canada | collected 2011-07-07 | depth 0.1 m
CGCCCGACTGCGGGTCCAGCGGGGCTGCGGGCTCAACCGCGCGAAGGGCTCAGCTGCCGGGGACGGTGTCGGTGAAGGTGGTGCCGGCCGCGCGGTAGCCGGTGACCTTCGCGCCGACCTGCGCCGGGGTGAGCACCTGGTCCTTGACGAAGTAGACGTAGTCGACCTGCTCGTCGTACGAGCGCGGGGTGCTGCCGGTCTGGCCGTTGAGGTCGATGAGCCAGTGGTTGAAGTCGATCCACTGCGGCGTCTCCGGCAGGTACGGCTCGCCGTGGGTGGCGAAGACCTGGCCGTCGATGTAGTAGGTGATGCTGGTGTTGTCGACGGTCAACTGGAGGTCGTGCCAGCCGTTGTACGACTGCCGGGCCTCGCCGTGGGCGTTGACGGCGTTCCACGGGTCCGGGTTGTAGGTCTCCCAGGACGTGGTGTACATGATGTTGCTCTGCTCGCCCCAGCCGCCGTTGGGCAGGTACTCGAAGTCCTGCTCGCTGTAGTTCGGGTCCATCGGCGCGTTGAGCGGGGTGAAGGTGAAGAAGGTCTGGTTGACGTGGTCGCCGTCCGGACCGCTGTTCGGCGCGTCGTTGAACTTGACCCGGGCGGCGTAGGTGCCGTTCTTGAACTTGCGTGCGGTGGTCTGGAGTTCGGTCTCCTTGGTGCCCGCCGCGGTGCCGTCGGTGGTCAGCCTCATGTTCATGATGCTGTTGCCGCCGGAGGACTGGAAGGTGATGTCCTGCGGCGACCACGTGGCACCCGGGACACCGGGGCCGCCCTGGCCGGACTTGACCGTCCAGCCGTGCTGCTGGACGGCCGGCTCCGTGCTGGTCGCGTAGTTGAAGTCGTCGAACAGGGCCGGTGCGTTGGGGTCGACCGGCGGGGTGCTGGTGCTCGGCGAGGGCGAGGGGCTGGCGGACGGGCTGGCCGGCGGGGTGGTCGGCGGGGTGGTGGGGTCGTTGCCGGCCGGCGCGGTGCCCCAGACGACGGCTCCGCCGCGCTGGAGGGTGACCTTGGGCGCGTTCGCGTACGTGGTCTGCGCGCCGTTGAAGGAGTAGTCGTCGGACTGCGTCAGCGTCTGCCAGTCCGAGCGGTAGAACCGCAGCTGCATGTCGCCGGTGTTCTGGCCGGGGGCGAGCGATCCGGCGCCGGCGGTGAAGCCGATCTCCAGGTAGCGGTCGGCCGTGGCGGTGGGGTTGGCCAGGGTGCCGAACGTACCGGTGATGTTGCCGCAGCCCTTGACCGCCCAGGAGCAGGCGTAGCGGTAGGTGGTGCTCGGGCCGTCGGCCTTGAAGTAGTACCGCAGCGTCACGCCGCTGAGCGCGACGGTGCCGGTGCCGGTGTTGGTGATCTCCAGCCACGGCTCGGACTGGTCGGCGGTGGCGCCGCTCGCACTGGTCCGGTACTGCGCGGTGAGCGAGTCCGTCGCGGCCGAGGCCGGGACGGTCACCAGCGTGGCGCCGGCGAGGCCCGCGGCGGTGCAGACGGCCATCGCCGTGCGCACACGTGCGGGGATGCGGAGCTTTCCTGACACGGTGATCCCTTTCAGAGTGGGGGCTGTGCGGGATTGCTGTCGAGGTGCTGGGCGTCTCGGCCAGGGCCCGGGCCGGGGACGCCCGTTCTCACTGCCGGCCCGTGCGGGCGACGCCGAGCGCCGTGAGGCGCCGGCGGTGCTCGGGCAGGGCGGGCAGGAAGTCGGTGGTCCAGTCGCTGGCCGGGTTCCACGCGCGGTCCGCGAGTGCGCAGAGCCGGGGGAAGGCCAGATAGTCGAACTGGTCGGTGGTGGTGATGAACTCGCTCCACAACTGCGCCTGGGTGCCGAGCACGCGTGCCCGCTCGGCCGGCCGCCAGTGCGCGGGGGCGGGGTCGTTGTCGTGGACGGCGCGCAGGCCCACGATCTCGCCCGCCTGCCCGAGGGGCTCGTACGGCGCGTCGCTCTGCGGGTAGTCGAGGTAGGTGGAGCGGTGCGGTGCCATCACGATGTCGTGGCTGCGGCCGGCCGCGGCGAGGCCGTGGTCGGCGTCGCGCCAGGGCATCACGGTGTAGTGCGGGGGGAGCGAGGAGGTGCTGTCCTCGGCCCAGCAGAGCGGGCGCCGGCCCTGCTCCAGCAGGAACTCGCCGATCCGGCCGAGGAACCAGGAGTGCAGCTCCTTCGGTGCGGCGAGCCCGAGTTCGGCGGCGCGGCGCCGGGCGGCCGGGCTCTGCTCCCACTCCTGGGTCGGGCACTCGTCGCCGCCGACGTGGACGTATTGGGAGGGGAAGACGTCCAGGACCTCGGACAGGACGGTGCGGCAGAAGTCCAGCACCTCGTCGTGGACGCCGAGGACGGTCTCGCAGACCCCCCACTCGGTCCAGACGTCCAGTTGACGGCCCGGCACGTTGCCCAGGTGCGGGTAGGCGGCCAGGGCGGCGCGGGTGTGGCCGGGCATCTCGATCTCGGGGACGATCGTGACGCCCCGGGCGGCGGCGTACCGCACCAGCTCCCGCAGCTCGGCCTTGGTGTAGGCGCCGCCGTGCGGCCGGTCGTCGTAGCGGGTGCTGCCGGCGTGGCCGACCATGGAGCGGGCCCGGGTGGCGCCCGTCCCGGTGAGCAGCGGGTACGCGTCGACCGGCATCCGCCAGCCCTGGTCGTCGGTCAGGTGCAGGTGCAGGACGTTCAGTTTGTGGAAGGCCAGCAGGTCGACGGCGCGCAGCAGGAACGGCAGCGGCTGGAAGTGCCGGGCGACGTCGATCATCGCGCCGCGCCACGGGTAGTGCGGCACGTCGGTGATCTCCACGCACGGCACCGTCCAGGCGATGCCCGGTTGCGGCCGGCCGGACAGCGCCTCGGGCGGCAGGAGTTGGCGCAGGCTCTGCACCCCGTGCAGCAGCCCGGCGGTCCGCGCCGCGCGCAGCCGTACGGTTTCGGGGGTGACGGTGAGGTGGTAGCCCTCGTCGCCGAGGTCCTCGGCGGCCGGGTCGAGGAGCAGGGTGAGTGTTCCCGCACCCCCCGGGCCGGCCGCCGGTACGGGGGTCAGCGGCAGGCCGGTGGCGGGGGCGAGCAGGGTGCGCAGCAGGTCCGCCGCGCCCTGGGCGTCGCCGGCGGCCTGTACGGCGGTGGCCTGGTCGAAGGTGAACCGTCCGGGGTTGCGGATGAGGTGGCCGGGCAGCGGAACGATCACGGTGGTGGTCTCCAGGCGGGGTCCGGGGCGGTGCTGCGGTCACCGGCGGGCAGGCCGGGGCAGCCCTCTGACGGCGTCGGCGTACGCGCCGGACCGGCGGGGTCGGTGGGCGGAGTCTGGTGCGGTGCGGTGCGGTGCGGTCGGGCGGCGGTGCGGTCGGGCGGGGGCTCAGCCCTTGACGGCGCCGGCGGTCATCCCGGAGGTGACCTTGTTCTGCAGGACCAGGAAGACCAGCAGCACGGGCAGCATGAACAGCGAGGAGGCGGCCATCGTCGCGCCCCAGTCGGTGCCGAAGACGTTGCTGAAGGAGGAGAGCCAGACCGGCAGGGTCCGGGCGTCCTGGTTCTTGATGATCAGGGTGTTGGCGAAGGCGAACTCGTTCCAGGCGGTGATGAACCCGAACAGCGAGGTGGACAGCAGCCCCGGGGCGAGCAGCGGGAAGGTGACCCGGCGGAAGGCGCCGGCCCGGGTGCAGCCGTCCACCTGGGCGGCCTCCTCCAGCTCGACCGGGATGGCGGCGAGGAAGCCGCGCAGCGTGACGATGGTGAAGGGCAGGGTGGTCATGAAGTAGACCAGGGTGAGCATGGTGAGGCTGTCGAGCAGGTCGGTGTCGCGGGCGATCACGTACATCGGGATGAGCAGGGCCTCCCACGGCGCCATCTGGGCGATGAACACCAGCAGGATGAACGCGCGCCGGCCGCGCCAGCGCAGCCGGGCGACGGCGAAGGCCGAGAGCAGTGCCACGACCAGGGACATCAGGACGGCGCCGAGGGTGACGGTGAGGCTGTTGCGCCAGAAGCCAACGAAGCCGGTGGCGTGCACGGCGGTGGCGAAGTGCTGGAGGGTGGGGTGCAGCGGGAGGAAGGACGGGGTGTCCGACTGGATGTCGGCGGTCGGCTTGAAGGCCGTGCTCACCATCCAGTAGACGGGGAAGACCGAGACCGCGAGGACGGCCAGGGCGGCGGTGTTGAGCGGGATGCGGCGCAGGGCGCGGGCGGTCGTCACAGGGCTTCGCCTTCCTGGCGGAACATCCGGCGCAGGTTGAACACCAGGGCGCCGGCGAGGATCAGCACGGTCAGCGTGGAGACCGCCGAGCCGACGTCGTACTTGTGCAGGGACTGCGCGATCTGGAAGGCGTAGACCGGCAGGGTGGTGGTCGCGCTGTCCGGGCCGCCCTGGCTGATCACCCAGATCTGGGCGAAGCACTTGAAGCACCAGATCACCTCCAGCGAGGTGACCAGCGCGAACAGCGGGCGCAGCACCGGGAAGGTCACCAGGCGGAAGATCTGCCAGGCGCCGGCCCCGTCGATCCGGGCGGACTCGTACAGCTCGGCGGGGATGGTGGTCAGGCCGCCGTACAGGGTGAGGGCGGCGAACGGGACGGACTGCCAGACGACCAGGGCGACCAGGATGGCGAAGGTCGAGTCGCCGTGGGCGAACCACGTGTAGTCGCGGAAGGAGTGGAACCCGAGCTGGTCCAGTGACCAGTTGACCACGCCGAAGCGGGACTGGAAGAGCCACTGGAAGACGGTGGTCGCGGCGATGACCGGGGTGGCCCAGGTGAGGACGAGCGCGCTCATCACGGCGAGGCGCATCCGCCGGCCGAGGGCGTTGAGCAGCAGGGCGACGAGCGTGCCGATCAGCATGATCAGGCCGACGTTGAGGGCCGTCCACCACACGGTGCGGCGGACGACGCTCCAGAACTCCGCGTCGCCGAGGATCCGCGAGTAGTTGTCGAGGCCGACGAAGGTCGTCCCGCCGCGGATGAGCTCGGCCATCCGGAAGTGCTGGAAGGACATCAGGATGTTCCGGGCCAGCGGGTAGAGCAGGAGGAACGCCGTGCCCACCAGGGTCGGGGCGATCAACAGGTACGGCCAGAGCCGGGCCAGGACGCCGGGCCGGCCGGGTCTCGGCGGCGCGGCGGGCTGCGGGGTGGCGGTGGGTGGCCGCTCGGCGGCCGGGGGTGCGGTGAGCACGGCGTGACTCCCGTCGGGGGTGCAGGGGTTGCGGGTGCGGGGGTCCGGTCAGGAGGTGCTGTTGAGGGCCTTGGTGACGGTCTCGGAGGCGGTCCGGCCGGCCGCGGCGGGGTCGGCGCCGGTGAGGACCTGCGTCATGTACTGCTTGATCGGGTTGTTGGCCTCGACCGCCGCCCAGTCGGGGGAGTTGGGCGTGGCGTGGCCGTTGACGGCGCCGGCGGCCATCGCGGAGGCGCCCGGGTCGCCGGAGAGGACGCCGGCCAGCGAGGTGCGGTTGGGGACGTAGCTCATCTCCCTGGCCATCTCCGTCTGCCACTTGTCGCCGGCCAGCGCCTTGACCACCTCGTAGGCGGCGTCCTGGTGCCGGGAGGACTCGGGGACGACCAGGTCCGAGCCGCCGGTGAAGACGGCGCCGGGCTTGCCGGCGTCCTTGCCGGGGATCGGGAAGAAGCCGAGCTTGTCCTTGAGCGCCGGGTTGGCCTTGAGGATCGCGGCCGCGCCGCCGGGGGTGGAGATGACCTGCGCGCTCCTGCCCTTGGCGAACACCTCGGCCTGCAGGGGCTTGGCCTCGTCCGCGTCCTTGGGGCCGCTGCCGAGTGCCTGGAGCTGCTGGTAGAAGGCCATGCCGGCCTTGGCCTGCGGGGTGTCGAGGGTACCGGCCCACTTGCCGTCGGCGCCCTTGGCCGCGAGGTCGCCGCCCTCGTCCCAGATGAAGCCGGCCAGGGCGTACCAGGTCTGGCCGCTGAGGTAGATGCCGTCGTTGCCGCCGGTGTTGAGCTTGGTGGTGTCGGCGATCCACTCGTCGCGGGTCTTCGGCGGGGTGCTGATGCCGGCCTGGGCGAAGAGGTCCTTGTTGTAGATGACGACCCGGTTCGCGGCGTACCAGGGGATGCCGTACTGCTTGCCGTCGATCCGGCCCGGTTCGGCGAGGCCGGGTATCCAGTCGCCGCCGTGCAGGTCGGAGGTCCGGTCGGTGAGGTCGTGGACGCCGCCGCTGGCAGCGTACTGGGCCACCTGGGTGTTGCCGACCTCGATGACGTCGGGGGCGTCCTTGCTGGCCAGAGCGCTGGTGATCTTCTGGCCGATGCCGTCCCACTCCTGGATCTGGACATCCAGGGTGGTGCCCGGGTGGGTGCCCTCGAAGTCGGCCTTGAACCGCTGGACGAAGCCGTCGGAGACGCTGTCCCGCATGATCCAGACGGTGAGTCCGGCGGGGGCCGCGGCCGAGCCCGGCGAGCCGGAGGTGTCGGCGGAGGAGCTGCAGGCACTCAGGCCGGTGACGGCCAGGACCGCGAGGACGGCGGTGGAACGGAGGATGCGGGACGCAGGGGATCTCACGGAGATGTTCACCTCGTATGGGAGGGCTGGAACTTACCACTTGTGGTTTTCCTCAGCACTGGTAAGTGAAGGTGGCATAGACCAGTTGTGGCGTCAATACCCCTGGGAGGTGGGAAGTTGGCGAATCATGGTCCAGGGGAACCGGCTGGGCAGGTGCAGGTAAGGTAAACTTTGAGCGCTGGTAAGGTGCTGCGTGGCAGACCGCCGGCGGCATCGGCCCACCGGTCGGAACCTCCTGGTCCCCCGGTCGGCCGCGGACATCAGGAGAGGACACCCGTCATGGGGGACGAAAAGCCGGGATCGGCACTCAAGCGCACCCGGGTGCGCGAGTACCTGCGGGACCAGGTGGAGTCACTGGTCCCGGGCGACCCGATCCCCTCGGAGCGCACGCTGTGCGAGCAGCTCGGCGTCTCCCGGCCGACGCTGCGCGCCGCGGTCGACGAACTGGTCACCACCGGTCTGATCGTGCGCGAGCACGGCCGGGGGATGTTCGTCGCGCCCGCCAAGATCACCCAGGAGCTCGCACCGGCCCCGGAGGAGCGCGGCTTCAGCCTGCCCCCGGCCGCCGGCACCTGGTCCAGCCAGGTCCTGGAGCTGTCCAACGTCCAGGCCGGCGCCCGGGTCGGCCGCAAGCTCCACATCTCGCCCGCCGCGATGATCACCTACATCGCGCGGCTGCGCCTCGTCGACGGCGAGCCGATGGCCATCGAGCACCTGCACATCCCGGCCGACCTGGTGCCCGCGCTGGCGAGCCGCGACATGGAGACCGGCGACTTCTACGAGCTGCTGCGCGAGCGCCACGGCGTCCGCGTCCACGAGGCCGTCCAGTCGATGGAGCCGACCGTGACCAGTGAGAAGGAGGCGCGCCTGCTGAGCGTCCCAGTGCTCTCCCCGGCGCTGCTCATCGAGCGCCTCACGTCCGACGACACCGGCCGCCCGGTGGAGTACGTGCACTCGATCTACCGCGGCGACCGCTACCGGATGGTCTCCCGGATCAGCCTCGGCGAGTCCGGGGCCGGCCGCGGCGGCCGGGCCGGCGGGGAGCCGGCGGGGATCCCGCTGGCCCCCGCCGACGGCTGGACGACGGCCGGCGCGGACGGCCTGCCCGGCCAGCAGGGCATGACCGTGCAGGCCCTGCGGATGTAGCCGCGCGGGGCCCGCCTGCCACCCCGGGCACGGTCCGGGGGGCTCGGTGTACGGGAGGGGGTCAGGCGGCCTTGGGGAGCTCGTTGTAGGTCTCGGCGACCTCCTGGCCGGACAGCTCCTGGATCGCCCGCATCACCTCGTCGGTGACGTGCCGGCGGGCCTGGGCGGAGCGGGCCTGGCCGTGCAGCTCGGTGAAGTCCAGCGGGGCGCCGAAGCGGACGGTCACCTTGCGGATGCGCGGCAGCCGGCGGCCGACCGGCAGGATCTGGTCCGGGCCCTCCAGGGCGACCGGTACCACGGGCACCCCGGCGGTCAGGGCGAGCCAGGCGACGCCGGTCTTGCCCCGGTACAGCCGCCCGTCCAGCGAGCGGGTGCCCTCGGGGTAGATGCCGAAGGCCTTGTCGGCCTCCAGGATCTCCAGCGCCGACTGCAGCGAGGCCTGGGCCGAGCGGTAGGTGCCGCGCTCGACCGGGACGGCGCCGATCGCCTCGAAGAAGCCCCGGGACAGCGCGCCCTTGAGGCCGGTGCCGGTGAAGTACTCGGCCTTGGCCAGGAAGTGCACCCGGCGCGGCGCGGTCAGCGGGATCACCACGCTGTCGATGAACGACAGGTGGTTGCTGGCCAGGATCACCCCGCCCTTGCGCGGGACGTTCTCCAGACCCTCGATCACCGGCCGGTAGACCGCCCTCGCGAGGGGTTTCAGCACCAGCTTGGTGAGGATGTTGATCATGGTCCCTCCCTGGACGAATGACCGGGCCGTGCACCCGGGGCTGAGCGTGCGACGCTCGGCTCGTCGGCGGGCCGAGATCAGATCGCAGGGTACGACATGCACCCCGGCGGCCGTCCACTCCCGTCCGTTCCCGGCCTGTCGCGCCGCGTCGCCGGCCGGCGGCCCCGCGAACACCTGTCCGGGACGTCCGCTGCCAGGGCCCCGGCCGGAGCCGTCCGGCGGGGCCGGTACTGTACGCCAGTCAGTAACGCGCACAGGAGGGGACACATCCCATGGCAGACATCGAGGCGGCTCGGCAGGCGTTCGAGCGGTTCGACATCAACGGCGACGGCCTCATCTCGGCCGCCGAGTACTCCCGGGTCATGGCGGAGCTCGGTGACCCCCACGTCTCCGTGGCGGTCGCCGAGTCCGTGATCAAGGCGTCCGACGCCAACGGCGACGGCCTGCTCACCTTCGAGGAGTTCTGGGCCTCGCGTCAGCGCTGAGTCCGTGCGAGGGGCCGGTCCCGGACGTCCGGGACCGGCCCCTTCGTGATCCCGGGGTGTGATCTCACACTGTGAACACCCGGCGGACGACCCGCTCGGCCGCGCCGCCGTCGTCCCACGGGCAGAACCGCTCGCGGAACCTCGCCCGCGCGGCCGGCTCCGGATCGCCCGCCAGCAGCGCCCCGGCCAGTCCGTCCGGGTCGACCGTCACCGCGCCGGGCGGCTCGGCGAAAAGGTCGAAGTACACGCCGCGCACCCGCTGGTACTCCTCCCAGTCCGGCGCGAAGACGACGATCGGCCGGTCCAGCACCGCGAAGTCGAACATCATCGACGAGTAGTCGGTGACCAGCACGTCCGCCGCGAGGTACAGGTCCTCGACGGCCGGGTGGCCGGACACGTCCACGATCTCCGCCGCGCCGGCACCGGCCGCCAGGTCGCCCGGCCCGCCGGTGTGGAAGTAGTGGGTGCGCACCAGCAGCGTGAAGCCGGGGCCCAGGCGCCGCGCCAGCTCGCGGACGTCCAGCAGCGGTACGTACCCGCCCTGCCCCTCCCGGTGCGTCGGCGCGTACAGCACCGCCGTACGCCCCTCGGGCAGGCCCAGCCGCTCGCGCATCGCGGCCACCTCGGCGGGGCCGGCGTTCGCCAGCCGGTCGTTGCGCGGGTAGCCGGTGTCCAGCATCTCGTACCGGCCGGGGAAGGCCCGCGCGAAGTGCTCGCTGGTGTGCGGGTTGGGGGAGACCAGGAAGTCCCACCGCCCGACGGCCTCGCGCAGCCGCTCGAAGTCCATCCCGTCGGCGGCCACCGGGTGCCCCTGGAGGTCCATGCCCATCATCTTCAGCGGCGTGCCGTGCTGCGTCTGGACGTGCACGGTGCCGGGCCGCTTCACCATCGTGTGCGGGAAGTTGACGTTGTTCACGAAGTACTTCGCGGTCGCCATCGCCTTCAGGTACGCGGGCGTGTTGACGATCACGTACGGCACCCCGGCGGGCAGCGCGGCCGCCTGCGCCCGGGTCTCCACCACCCAGACGCCCCGGATCCCCGGCGCCAGCTCCTTCGCCTTCTCGTAGATCGCGGCCGGGTTGCAGGCGTAACCCCGGTGCCAGTACGCCGCGTACACCGCCAGGTGCTCGTCCAGCGGCAGCCGGCGGAACGCGTTGTACGCGGTGCAGCGGGCACTGCCGCGCACCCCGCGCCGCACCGCCGGAGCGACCGCCCGGGCGCCCCGCTTCAGCTCGCGCGGCAGCCGCCCGGTACGGCGCAGCTCGTCGTACGCGACCCGGGCGCCCCGGGCGGCGAGCCGGTACTGGACGCCGCCCAGCCCGCCGGGGAAGCGGTAGCCGACCGGGCGGTGGCGGGCGAAGTGGTCGGCGATGCTGCGGAAGAACTCCCTGCGCAGCCCGGTGGGCACCAGCCCCGGGGTGTCGTAGACGTTCAGGGCCTGCTTGACGGTGCGCTCGAAGACCAGCGTCCGCAGCGGGTCGGCGTCCCCTATGCCGTGCCCCTCGGCGCCGTGGCCGTCCAGGAAGGCGAAGATCGCGTCGTACTGGGCGAAGGCGTCCGCGTGCTTGGGCGACGCGGTGCTGGTGATCGCGCCCGGCCGGCCCCGGCGGTAGTAGTAGCACGGCTCGTCGACGTAGCGGATCCGCCCGGCGGCGAGCAGCGCGGGGTAGGTGACCGAGATGTCCTCGTAGAAGCCGCGCCCGAAGGAGACGCCGAGGCCGAGCAGGAACTCCCGGCGGAAGACCTTGTTCCAGACCGACATCACGGTGCGCAGCAGGGCCGGGTACTCGCGCAGCGTGCTGCCCTCGACCAGGGGCGAGCCGGCGAGCACGTGGCGCCAGGGGTTGGGCTCGGTGGAGTCGTCCGGGTAGACGTGGGTGAAGCCGGTCAGCAGTACGTCCGCCGGGGCCGGGGCGGCGAGCTCGCCCCCCAGCTCGGCGGTGACGGTGGCGAGGGCGCCCTCGGGGAGCCAGTCGTCGCTGTCGACGAACCACACGTAGCTGCCCCGGGCCTCGGCCAGCCCGGCCTCGCGGGCACCGCCGAGGCCCTGGTTCTCGGCCAGGTGCAGGACGCGCAGCCGGGCGTCGCGGGCCGCGTACGCGTCGAGGATCTCGCCGCAGCGGTCGGGGGAGCGGTCGTCGACCGCGATCAGTTCGAAGCGGCCGTCGTCGGGCCCGCCGAGGATCGAGTCGAGGCAGCGCGGGAGGAAGCGCTCCACGCCGTGGACTGGCAGCACGATGCTGAGGAGGACTGTCACGCTCGTTGGCTCCGCGCTCCGAGAGGGGCCCGGCGCGCGGGCCGGCCCCGGGGGTTGCTGGGGGAGGTGCGGGCGGGCTCCGGCACCGGCCGCCCGGCCAGCACACTCTACCCAGTACGGGGGGAGGTACCGGAACGGCGGAGAGGGGCGAACGAGAGGGGTGACGGAGAGGGGTGACCGAGGCGTGCGACGGCGGCGTGCGGGGCGGGGAGCCCGGGGGCCCGGGAGTTCCGGGGCGGGGACAGCGAAGCGGCCGCCGGTGCCGCGCCCGTGCGAGGGCGGCACCAGCGGCCTGGTGGCGGTCCGGCCGACCCTCAGCGGCCGACCACCAATCCGTACACCGCACCGGGTCGGGCCGCCGCAGCGTCGGGGCAGCCGGACAGTGACTCAGTGCGGGTGTCGGAAGTTCCTTCACCTGTCGAATTCAATCGACCGGCAGGGGTGGTGCATCTCTCACCCGCCCTGCCGATACAGATATTGCTTGTAGGTTTCCTTGGCGTCAATCCCCCTGGTGTGTTCACTTTCCGAAGCCATCGTTGAGGCTGTCGCTGGAAACAGCAGCCGGAGGCCACTCGGGAGCTCTTGTTGACAACAGATGTCACAGTGCGGCAGTCGACCGCCACCTCCCCGGTCTGCTCCGGTGCGCCCCGGCCGCACGCCCGGCGCGCGCCGACCGCACCGGGCGCCCGCCGCGCACTTCCGACAACCTCTGAACAGGTCGTGCACCACCACCGATGCGCAGTCGTGACCGGGGCAGCGGCCCCTGGTGAAGCGTCAGTTGCCGTCGCACGGTACGGTGGCGGAACACCGGGACGGTTGCGCGAAGGCCGTCTGTCACGGATAGTCTTCGCCTCACGGCCCTGGCGCCTCGTAGGGGTGGGAAACTGATGGAACACATGCAAGTGCGGACTCGGCCTCGCGTGCCGGCGATCCAGTGCGGTGTCGGCGCGACCGGCCGTCGGATCGACCACCACCTGGCCGTGCTCGGCGCGCCCGCACTCTCGGCGGTCGACACCGCCGAGGCGCTCGGGTTGATAAGGGAGCTGACGCCGCGCGGTGTCAGCACCCCGTCCGCGCCGCGGCGCACCGCGCGGGTGTCGCTGCTGGCGCCACTGCGTCGGCTGCGACGGAGCCTCTTCGGCGGACGTGGTTAGGCTCCCCGCCTGATCCACGCCCACCGGCACCGACCCGACGGACCAGCCGGTCCCTCGGGTCTTCCGCGCGTCCGGATCCTGGGTGGACGGCCGCCGCGGTGGACGTGGCGGTGAGCGTGGTGGCGAACGAGACGGTGAACGTGGCGGGGCAGGTTAGCGGACAACCAGGTGAGCCCGCAGCGAGTCGGCCGAGATTGTGGGACGACGCGCCCGGGGTGGGTGAGGATGGCGCCATGGCGGACAACGTGCAGACCCAGAGCCAGGCCCAGAGCCAGAGCCAGACCTTCCAGACCGAGACCTTCCAGATCACCACCGGCAGCCAAGAGGTCGCCCTCGACATCACCGAGCGCTGCGCCGAGTTCCTGACCGAGCGGGCGGCGGGCCGAAGCGGTCTGCTCAACGTGTTCGTCCCGCACGCCACGGCCGGCATCGCCGTGCTGGAGACCGGTGCGGGCAGCGACGACGACCTGCTGGCCACCCTGCGCGAGCTGCTCCCGGCCGACGACCGCTGGCGCCACCGCCACGGCAGCAACGGCCACGGCCGCGACCACGTACTTCCCGGCCTGGTTGCCCCGCACGCGACACTGCCCGTGATCGACGGTCAACTGGCGCTCGGCATCTGGCAGTCGGTGGTCCTGGTCGACACCAACGGGGACAACCCGCGCCGCACCGTCCGGCTGTCCTTCCTCGGCTAGTCCCTGCCGACCTGTCCCCCTACCGTTGCCCCTACCTCTGGCCCTGGGTCGTGTTCACGTTCTCGTCGCGGCCGCCACCGCGCGGAGGTACCGCTCGATCGCCAGGTACTGCAGCACCAGCGCCACGGGCCGGGCGAGCCGCGCGTACCGGGCGGCGAGCCGGGAGAACGCCGTCACCTCGAACCACACCTCGCCCGCCGCATCCATCGACACCACGAACGACTCCTCACCCCGCTCGGGGTGCCCCGGCAGCGTCCCGTACGCGAAGCCGATCCGGTCCGGCTCGCGGACCGTCCACGCCACCCGGCACGGGATCACCAGGCGCGGCACCCGCAGGCCCGGCAGCCCGATCCTGAGCAGCACCGTCGCCCCGGGCTCGGCCGGCCCGGGCGGATACACCGCGAAGCCCGTACCGAGCTGGCTGCCCCAGGCGAGGACGTACCGCCCGGCCCGCTCCAGCACCTCGCGGCCGTGGCCCAGGTGCACCCGGCGGCGCAGGTGTGCGTAGCCCGGCGGCAGTGCCGCATCCCGGGTCGCACCGACCTCCGGGTAGTTGGGGGCGCAGGCGCGGGCGGCCGCCAGGCGGCTGCGAAGATCGGCTGGCATGCCCGCAACGCTAACCCGCCGCCGTCCGGGGCCCGCACTGCCCCTGGGCAGCCCGAGCGGTCCGGGGGCTGCTTGCGGTGGGCGGGGCGGGCGGAGTAGGAAGGCGGCATGAGTGATGACAGCGAGCAGATCTGTTCCGTGGCACCGGCCGGCACGGTGCGGGCGCTGACCCCGGACCCGGCGCTGACCGGGCCGCGTGCCGACTGCGTGCTCTGCGGCGAGCCGACCGAGCTGCCGGCCGACCAGCCGGGCAGCACGCTGTGCCCGGTCTGCACCTGGCAGCAGGCGCAGCGGATCGCCTGCTCGGGCTGAGAACCGGGGGCACTCGGGGGCGCTCTGGGCTAGGCGTCCTCGCGGCCGACCAGGGCCAGGGTGGAGCCGTGGCGGCCCTTTTTGACCAGCAGTTGGGCGGGGATGCGGGCGCGCAGGTCCGCGACGTGGCTGACGATGCCGACGGCGCGGTCGCGCTCGCGCAGGCCGTCCAGCACGTCCATCACCTCCTCCAGGGCCTGTTCGTCCAGGGTGCCGAAGCCCTCGTCGATGAAGAGGGTGTCCAGCGGCATGCCGCCGGCCTCGTCCGTCACCACGTCGGCGAGGCCGAGGGCGAGGGCGAGGGAGGCGAAGAAGCTCTCGCCGCCGGAGAGCGTCGCGGTGTCCCGCTCGGTGCCCGTCCAGGCGTCCACCACGCGCAGGGAGAGGCCCGAGCGCTTGCCGCCGCTCGTCCGGTCGTCGCTGTGCACGAGGGTGTACCTGCCCCCCGACATCCGCACCAGCCGGTCGCTGGCGGCGGCCGCCACCTGCTCCAGCCGGGCCGCCAGGACGTACGACTCCAGGCGCATCCGCAGCCGGTTCTCGGTGGAGGTGCCGGCGGCCAGCGAGGCGAGCCGGCTGATCCGGGCGTAGTCCTCCAGGACCGGGGCCAGGGCAGTGGCCAGGCCGGCCAGCCCGTGGCCGATCCGGGCGAGCTCCGCGCAGCGTTCGCGGGCGGTGTGCTGGGCGGCGGAGGCTTGCCGCAGCCGGGCCGTCGCCGCGGCCAGGGCGGCCTCGGCCGCCTCCGGGTCGGCCGGGGGCCGGGCGGCGGCCGCCACCAGCTCGGGGGCGGCGAGCTGCTGCTCGACCGCGGAGAGCTCGGCGCGGTGCCGCTCCAGCCGGGCCGCCAGCGCGGTGCGGGTGGCGGCGGGCAGCAGGACTGCGGCGGCCTCCTGCGCGGACGGGAAACCGGCCGCGACGGCGGCCCCGGCCAGCTCCTCGTGCGTCTCCTTCAGGCGGGCGGCGGCCTGGGCGGCCTCCCGGGTGGCGGTGAGCAGGGCGGACACCGCGCGGGCGAGGGCCGCGAGTGCGGCGGCCCGCTCGGCGACCGTCGCCGCCTCGCCCCTCGCTGCCGCAACCCGCTGCTCCAGGCCCTGCTGCTCGGCGCGCAGCGCCTGGATCCGGGCGGTCAGCGCCGCACTGCGCTCGCCGGCCTCCCGCAACCGGGACTGCCGGGTGGACTGCTCCTGGGACAGTTGCTCGATCCGGCGGGTGGCCGGCCCGAGGCCGTCCGCCGCGCGTGCCGCCGCGCGGTGCTCCTCCGCGAGCGCGGCCAGCGCGGCGCCGAGCACCTCGGCGCTCTCCGCACCGGCGGCGCCGGCCGCGGCGGCCTCCTGCACCCGTAGCGAGGTCAGCGCCTGGTCGGCGGTGGAGAAGGCCTGCTCGGCCTCGGCCTGGTCGGCGAGCGCCCGCTCCTCGTCCTCGGCGCGGACCTGGCCGTCGGCGGGGAGGGCGGGCGCGGGATGCCCGGGCGAACCGCAGACCCGGCAGGGATCGCCCGCACGCAGCTGGGCGGCGAGCTCGGCCGCCATGCCCGCCAGCCGGCGCTCACGGACGTCCTGGCTGTGATCGCGGGCGTCCAGCCACCGGCCGCGCAGGCCCAGCAGCTCCTGCTCGGCCCGGCCGATGGATTCGAGCAGGCCGTCCCGGCGGCGCGCGGCGGCGAGCCGGCCGGTGACCTCGGCCTTGCGGGTGTCCAACTGCTCGACCTTCGCCGCGGCCGCGCGGGCCGCCGACTGCTCCTCCTGCAGCGCGGTGAGCCGGTCGTCGAACCCGGCCAGCCAGTCGCCGGCCTCCTCGGCGAGCTCGTCGGCGCGCCGACGCTCGGCCGCCAGCCCGGCCTGCTCGCGGACGAGCCCGGCGCACCGCTGCTCCTCGGCGCCGGCGGCCTCCAGCCGGACGACCTCGGCGCGCAGCCGCAGCTCGGCGGCCGCCAGCTCACCGGCCTCCGCCCGGGCGAGGACCGGGCCGGCGTCGGGGCCGGCGTCGGGGCCGGAGTTGGCTACGGAGTCGGCCGCGGCGTCAGGTGCCGGGCCGTCGGCGGATGAGCGGTGCGCGGGGAAGCGGTGCGTGGGGGAGTGGTGCGCGGGGAAGCGGGCGAGGCTCTCGCGCTGCCGGTGCTCCTCGCGGCGGGCGGCCTCGTGGGCCTGCGCCGCCGATTCGTGCAGCCGCAGGACGGCCTCGACGCCCACGGCGGCCTGCGCGGCCGCGAGCCGGGCACCGTCCTCGGTGAGCGCGGCCTGCGCCTCGGCGAGTGCCGCCGCCCGGACGGCGGCGGCCCGGTGGCGCCGCTGGTGCTGCGCGAGCTCGGCCGTCGCCTCCAGCCGCTGCCCGGCCTGCCGGTGGTCCTCCTCGGCCCGGCCCAGCGCGGCATCGGCCACCGCGAGCTGCTCGGCCGCCCCGCTGCGCAGGATCGCCGCCCAGGAGAGCACGCCGGTGGTGAGGTCCGCCGAGACCGGCGAGGACTCCTCCTCGGCCGGCACCCAGTCGGTGGCGGGCTCGGCCGCGGGGCCGGCGGCCTGCTCGGCCTTGCTGGCCAGGTCGCGCAGCCGACGCCGGCCGGCCTGGACGGCCGCCTCCTTGGCCTTCCGCCGCTCCGCCAGCCAGCCCTCGACCTGGCCGAAGCGACGGGTGTCGAACAGCCGGCCGAGCAGCTCGGCGCGCTGGCCCGCGTCCGCCCGCAGGAACCGGGCGAAGTCCCCCTGCGGCAGCAGCACCACCTGGCAGAACTGCTCGCGGCTCATCCCGATCAGCCGGTGGATCTCCTCCCCGGTCTCCTGGTGCGAGCGGCTGCCCGCCCGCCAGCCGGGGGTGCCGTCGCCGCTGTCGGCGACCCACTCGCGGAGCAGCGTCTGCGCCTTCTCGGTCGTCCAGCCGCTGGTGCGCTTCTTCGGCCGGAGCTGTTCGGGCAGCCGGGTGATCTCCAGCCGCCGGCCGCCCAGGGTCAGCTCCAGCCGGACCTCGGTGAGCCGCAGCGGGTCGGCGTGGTCGCTGCGCAGCCGGTTGACGCGCCGGGCGCCCGGCACCTCGCCGTAGAGCGCGTAGCAGACCGCGTCCAGCACACTGCTCTTTCCGGCGCCGGTCGCGCCGCGCAGCAGGAACAGGCCACCGGAGGAGAGCGCGTCGAAGTCGACCCGCTCGGTGCCGGCGAACGGGCCGAAGGCGGTGACCGTCAGTTGGTGCAGTCTCATCGGGGCGGCTCCTGCCGGCGCTGAGGGGCGGGCGGCGGCGTTGCGGCGCGTACCGGGGCGGGACTCATCGCGGCTGCTCCGCCCGGCGGTCGGCGCTCTCGCGGGTGCTCTCGAAGCCCTCGCGCAGCCAGTCCAGCTCCGTCCTGTCCGGCTCGGTGCCGGGGCGGACGTGCCGGACGAAGCTCTCGGCGATCTCCAGGTCGGTGCGCCCGCGCACCCGGGCCGCGTACGAGGGCGAAGTGTCGGCGTCCGCGCCGTCCGGGTCGAAGAGCAACTGGAGGGTGTGCGGGAATCGGCGGCGCAGCTGCTCCATCGGCTCGGCGGGCCGGCCGGCGTC
>FTAK01000012.1_pt1 | contig 16961 bp, 13 predicted proteins | sample 1639071 | NCBI WGS metagenome assembly FTAK01 (sample SAMEA3914812, study PRJEB12502) | metagenome | biome: forest; material: soil | place: Canada | collected 2011-07-07 | depth 0.1 m
CAGGTAGGATCCTGGGGCATCGGTCGGCTGTCGTACGCCCAGGTCGTCGGCGTGGCGCAGGTAGTTCAGGCCCACGCCCCACAGCTTCGGCGGATCCCGGTAGATCGGCCCGAATTCCGGCTCGCCCGGAACGGCCGGCACGCCGGGGTCGGGCAGCGAGGCGATCGTGGCCGCGAGCGCGGCGCCCTCGCCCTTCTGGATGAGGTCCAGCAGGGTGGGGCCGTACCGGGTTCCCGCGGTCGCGTTGATGACGCTCAGTGTGGCGATCCCGCCGGGCACTGACACGCCGACGTCCTCACCGGTCTCGGTGCGAAGAGTGCAGAGTCGCACTGTTTCATCCTTCCTGTGGTGTCCGGATCACGCGGCTGCGTTCTGTCCGGCGATTGCGTTCCGTCCGGCGATGCTGACGATGTTGAGCACTTTGAACATCGCCATGTCGTGGTGGTCGACGCGGCGGAGCATGCCGAGGATGAGGAGGTGGTAGATGTCGTCGGCGCATTCCGCGGCCGTCAGGCCCATCGTGTCCGCCACCTCCGGCACCGACCAGTAGCCGTCCACTTCGCAGGACGTCTTGTGGGACATGGCCGACAGCAGGTCACGCTGGCGGCTGCTCAGTGTGGCGACGGTGTGGTGGACCGACGCGTAGGCGTCCGGCGGCTGATGGCCGGCGCGGGGCCGTCGGGCCACGCTGAGCGGCTCGGTGGTGAGCTGGTGGGCTAGCTGCCGCAGGGAGTAGATCAGGCTCCAGTGGGCGGCGGATTCGAGAGCGGCAGGAAGCCCGTCGAGGGCGCGGCAGATCCGGGCGACGTCCGCGAGGACATCGGGGTCGGCCCGGAAGGACGGCTGAACGCGCCTCGTCTGGGCGAGCAGCAGCGCCACCGACGCCACTGTGTCCAGATCCGCCGGCCCGGTGTCGGCCGAGGGCACCGCAAGCGGTGCGAGCGGGAAGAGGGTGTCGAGCGGCATGTCGGCGGGGTTCCTCGTGGTGACCAGGATCCGCAGCCGCGGGCACGCGGCCACGAGAGCGGCGGTGAGGTCCGCCAGCCCGTCCTCCGGCCGGGCGCCGTCGAGGACGAGCAGGCCGTTCGACTCACCGATGGTCTCGACGAGCTGCCGACGGCTGTCGGACCCGGCGTGCACGATCTCGCGCAGCCAGGTGGGCTGCTCCGGAGCCCCCAGCGGCGCCCTTCCGCCGCCGCTCCGGAGCCGGTCGTCGTCGAGGGACAGCCAGAGGACCGTCGCGCTCTCGGCCGCCTCAAGGGCGTGCGCCACCTCCAGGGCGAGCCGGGTCTTGCCGACGCCCTCGATCCCGGTGATCGTGACCAGGCAGTGGTGCTCGGCGCCGAGCATCGCCGCCAGCACCGCCAGTTCCTGCTCCCGGCCGATGAACGGGCCGCTCATGGCCGGCTCGGCCGCTCCCGCCAGCAAGCCGAGCGAATGGTCGTGCGTCAGTCGGTTCATCTGCGGGGCGCTGAGGCCGAGGGCGTCGGCGAGCAGGCGCAGGGAGTCCGCCCTGGGCTGGCGGACCCTCCCGTTCTCCAGGTCGCGTATCGCTCGGATGCTGAGCGTGCTGGAGCGCGCCAGCTGCTTCTGCGACAGTCCGACCTGTAGCCGCAGATTGCGGAGTTGCCGGCCGAAGGGGGCAGCCCCCGTCCCGCCGCCCTCGGCCCAGCCCTGACGGAAACCGGTCGGGATGCTCTGCTTGACCGACTCACCGGCGGTGATGGCCGGTTCGAGGTGCAGGGTCATCGGCGTCTCCCGCCCCGAAGGCCGAGTGGAGATCCAGCCGACTCCTGACACCGATGGTGTTTCCATGGCACATGCTCCTCGGGGCGGAAGGGTTTCAGGGGCGCAGCAGGTTGAACAGCTCGGCCCGGAGCCCGGCGTCCTCGCCGAAGGCCCCGCGGTACGCCGTCGAGGTCATCTGCGCGGCCGCCTTGATGCCGCGCATCGTCATGCACAGGTGCTCGCCCTTGGCGATGACGGCCACGTCCTCCGTCCCGCTGAGCACGGCGATGTCCTCGGCGATCTCGGAGACCAGCCGCTCCTGGACCTGGAGCTTGTGCGCGTGCCGGTGGGCGATCCGGGCGAACTTCGACAGGCCCAGCAGCCGGTCGGTCGGCCGGTAGGCGATCGTCACCGAGCAGTTGAACGGCAGCAGGTGATGCTCGCAGAGGGACCAGACCTGGATGTCCGAGACGACCACCAACTGCTGGGTGCCGACCGCCTCGAAGAGGGTGCCGACCGAGCCGGGCTCGTAGTTGATGAACTCGCGCCACCAGCGGGCGAACCGCGCCGGGGTGTCCCGCAGCCCGTCGCGGTCGGGGTCCTCCCCGATCTCCTTCAGGAGCTGCCGGGCGAGTCCGACCAGCGGGTCTTCCTCTCGCGGCTCCTCCGATTCAATGTCACCCTCCTGCACCAGCGTCGTCACAGACATTCAGGCACCTTTCCAGTCCGACCGGCACGGCCGTTGCTCGATTCCAGGGAACGGGCGGCTGGCTCCCGCCAGCCGGCCGGTGTGTCAGGGCCGGTACTCGGCCCACGTCTTGGGAGTCTCGGAGATCCGCACCGAGGTCAGCTCCGGGAACTCCTTCGACCAGCGCTCGAAGAGCCACACCGCCAGGTTCTCGGCGGTCGGGTTGTTGTCCACCAGGTCGTTGAGGTGACGGTGGTCGAGGGTCTGGTCGAGCCACGCCTTGAAGGGGGCCAACTCGCCGTAGTCGCGCACGAACCCCGTCGGCGTCAGTTCCGTGACGTCGGCGCTCAGCTCCAGCTCGACGACATAGTTGTGGCCGTGCAGCCGGGCGCACTGGTGCCCCTCGGCCAGGCCGGAGAGCCTATGGCTGGCAGAGAACTCGAACTTCTTCGTGATGTGCAGCGTCATGTCTCCGATTCACTTTCTCGCTTGATTCAGCCACGCGTTCAGACGCCTCGCGTGTCGCCCCACACCAAGGTGTGCAGCCGTGTTGTGAGATTCCAGCCCCGGGCGATCACCGGGTCGGCCAGCTCGGCCAGGTTCCGGCTCACCTCGGCGGCCGACTGCCCCTTCGGCATGATCCAGACCGAGCCGAGGCCGAACTCCTCGACCAGCCCGGCCACCTCGTCCAGGTCGCCGGTGCCGCGGCAGACGAACTTGAACGTGGTCCCCTCCGTCGCCGCGAGACTCCTCAGCGCGTCCGGCACGATCCGCCGGTTCACCGGATCGCCCGCGTGGGCCAGCTTCGGCGAGACGTTCAAGCGGACCCCGGCGGCCACCAGGGCCGGATCCGCGGCATGCGTACCGTTGGTCTCGATCTCGATCTCCAGGCCCCGCGCCGTGAGCAGCTCGACCAGCGGAACCAGGCGGCTCTGCTGTCCGAGCGGCTCACCGCCGGAGATGACGATCAGCTCGACCCCGAACGCGAGAAGCTCCTCGGCCACCTCGCTGACGGGACGGCGGTGCAACTCCTTGCGCGGGTCGTAGGCGACCCCCGAGTCGCCCGACCCGGTCCAGTCCCACGTGTAGGGCGTGTCGCACCACGTGCAGGACAAGTTGCAGCCGCCGAGCCGCAGGAACGCGCATCGGCGCCCCAGCGACCGGCCTTCACCCTGGACGGTCGGGCCGAAGATCTCGTTGACTACGAGTTCCGGTTCCACGCGGCACCGCCTCCTTCCGTGTCGAGGCCGCCGGTGAGGTGGCCGGCAGCAGTCACTCCGGTGCCAGTGCTTCGCGATAGGCCGTCGGGTCCGTGATGCCCAGGTCCGCGAACGCTCCGCGACGCTCCACGCAGGCCGCGCACGCGCCGCAGTGGATGTCCTCGCCACGGAAGCAGGTCCACGTCCGGTCCCAGGGCACGCCGAGCTTCTCGCCGAGAGCGACAACTCCGGTCTTCGGCAGCTCGATCAGCGGCGCGAGCAGTTCGACCCCGGGCGCGAGCGAACCCTTGGTCGCCACCCGCTCCATCTCCAGGAACAGCCGCAGGAACTCCGGAGAGGTGTCGGACGGGCCGACGTCCTCGGCCATCACGCCGAAGGCGACGGCATCCGCCTGTACGGTGACCGCCAGCGCGAACGCCACCGACAGCAGCACCGCGTTGCGGTTCGGCACGATGTTCGGGTTCCCGCCGACCGGCCGGTCCGGGCGCGGTACGGCCACGGTCGGATCCGTCAACGACGATCCACGCATGACGCTGCGCAGCGAGCGCAGATCGACCTCCTCGTACGGCGCACCGAGGCGTTCCGCGACAGCGGCGGCGAATTCGAGCTCCTTGCGGTGGCGCTGACCGTAGTCGACGGCCAGCACCTGGATCTCGTGCCCCTCGGCGGCGAGGTGGTGCGCCATGGTGACCGAGTCGATCCCACCGGACACCACCGCAACGATTCTGCTCATGCCACAGCCTCCGGGACCGAGTCGGGTGAGATACCGAGCTTCTCCAGGACCGTCCGCCGCGCATACGCCGGCGACAGCCCTCGGCCACCGCCGACCGGAGCGGCCAGCGGCTCGACCAAGGTGCCGGGGTCGGTCTCGAAGAAGAAGACCAGCGACAGCAGTTCCTCGTCCGGAGCCTCCGGGCTGGGCGGCAGCACCCGGTGCTTCAGCGCCCGCCAGCGCCCATCGGTCCACAGCTCCATCAGGTCACCGAGATTGACGATGAGCGAGTCCGGGCTGTACGGCGGCGAGAACCAGTCCGACTCCTCGTTCCATGCCTGCAAGCCACCCACACCCTGCTGCCGGCTCAGCAGGGTGACGGTACCCAGGTCCGTGTGCGGCCCGTTGCGGAACTGACCGCGGGCGACCTCTCCGACACTTGAGTACGTCGGGTACCAACTGGCGTTCTGGGTCCATGTCGCCAGCCGCGCCCGCGAGGTGAAGAAATCCTCCGGCAGTCCCAGCGTGACGGCGAGCATCCCGTTGACCGCCTGCACCACCCGCACCATGTGCGTCGTGTACGCGTCCGCGGCCGCCCGCAGTTCCGGCAGCTCGACCGGCCAGCGGTTCGCCGGATAGTTGACCCGGTCCCGCCGCTCATCGCCGGTGCGGAGACCGGGCCCAACATAGAAGGACTCATGGAGATCCGGCGCGCTCGGGGCCGCTTCGCCCTCGATCACCGGCACCCCGACCCCACCGGGGGGGTGCATCTCAAGCCATCCGCTGTCGTACGCGGCCTCGATGGCGTACTGGGCCTTGACCTCCTTCCGGAGGGCGAAGAACCGCTTGGCGGTGGCCCGGAAGTCGTCGATCACGGCCTGCGGCACACCGTGCCCGGTCACCAGGAACATTCCGGTGCCGCGCAGCGCGGCGTCCAGCTCCGCGGCGATCGGGGCGCGGTCGGCGTCGGACGCCCGACGCCACTCCTCAAGATCGACTTCGGGAATTCTGCCTGGCACAGCCGTGGCTCCTCACTTGCTCCGCGCGAGTACCGCGCGCACGCACGTACGGATGATGTCGAGACCTTCGTCCAGGTCGTCGTCGCTGATGGTCAGCGGGGGCAGCAGCTTCGCCACGTCGGCGGCCGCACCGGACGTCTCCATGAGCAGGCCGTCCCCGAAGGCCGCGACGCAGACCTCGCGGGCCGCGCCGGGCGCGGCGAACCGCAGCCCGGCCGCGAACCCCCGGCCGCGGACCTCAAGGCCCGCCTCGGGGTGCTCGGCGGCGATGTCGGCCAGGGCCGCCGCGATCCGCTCCCCCCGCTCGCGGGTGGACTTCTCCAGCGTCCCGTCACTCCAGTAGGAGCGCAGCGCCTGCGCCCCGGTCACGAAGGACGCGCTGACACCACGGAACGTCCCGTTGTGGTCGCCCGGCTTCCAGACGTCCAGTTCCGGCTTGATGAGCGTGAGCGCCAGCGGAAGGCCGTACCCTCCGATGGACTTGGACAGGCAGACCATGTCGGGCGTGATCCCGGCGTCCTCGAAGCTGAAGAACGGTCCGGTGCGACCGCAGCCCATCTGGACGTCGTCCACGATGAGCAGCACCTCGTGCCGTGCGCACACACCGGCGAGCTCCCGAAGCCAGTCGGCGTCGGCGACCCTCAGTCCGCCCTCGCCCTGAACGGTCTCCACGATGACGGCGGCGGGCATGTCCAGCCCGCTGCCCCGGTCCGACAGCAGCCGGTCGAGATAGCGCGGGCCGTTCTCCCCGCTGCCCGGGTAACCGGCGTAGGGCATCGCGGTCGTCAGGGTCAGCGGCACACCGGCCGCCGCCCGCTTCGCCGCGTTGCCGCTGACCGCGAGGGTCCCCAGGGTCATCCCGTGGAAGGAGTTGGTGAAGCTCACCACCGACTGCCGTCCGGTGACCCGCCGGGCGAGCTTCAGAGCCGCCTCGACCGCGTTCGCGCCGCCCGGACCGGGGAACACGACCTTGTACTGGAGCCCTCGCGGCGTCAGGAGGACGTCCTGGAACGTCTGCAGGAAGTCCCGCTTCGCCACGGTGAGCATGTCCAGCGCATGCGAGACCCCGTCCCGGACGATGTAGTCCAGCAGCGCCTGCTTGAGGAACGCGTTGTTGTGACCGTAGTTGAGCGCACCCGCGCCGGCGAAGAAGTCCAGGTAGGGCCGACCGTCCTCGGAGAACAGCCGACTGCCCTCCGCCCGGTCGAACACGACCGGCCACAGCCGGCTGTAGGTGCGTACCTCGGACTCAAGATCCTCGAAGATCGTCATATCGCCGCCCGCGCCTGGACCACGAACCAGTGCCGGTCGAGCCGGACCCCGCGGTCAGTGGTGGCCGATGCCACATAGCGTTCGAACAGAGCCCGGTCCGCCACCGTGTCGTAGTCCTCGAAGATCGGCACCTGACGCAGGAACGTATCGAGCTCGACCGGCGAGTGGTAGAACTCCTCGCTCCGGAACGACTTCTCCAGCACCACCGTGAAACCGGCCCCGGTGAGCTCCTCCACCACCTCATCCATCACCGGCCTGCCGTCCCAGCGGCCGTAGAGCTGGCCCCGGCCGAAGGTCTCCTTCAGCTCGCGGACATCCGTCTCACCGATGCCCATGTAGATCAGATGGCCGCCGGGCTTGAGCACCCTGCGGAACTCTCCCGGGAACAACGGCCCACGCCGGGAGGTGAGCACAGCGGCCTCCCCGGCGGGAAGGCCGGTAGCGGAACCGTCGCGCTGCTCGAACCTGACGTTGTCCTGCCCCGCCTGCTCGCGCATCCGCTCGGCGGACTCCAGCATCGACGCCGACATGTCGATGCCGAGCGCGCTGCCGAACGCCGGGGCGATCCTCAGCAGGCTGCGCCCGTCGGCGCACCCGACATCGACCAACCGGCGGTCCGGGCCGCCCAGGCCCCTCGCCAGCTCGTCGAACGCAACCTCCGGATCACCGTCCGGGAAGACGTCAGTACGCAGCCCTCCGCTGGTATATTCGCCGAACTCGTCGGCAACCCGCGAGTAGAAATCCGGGTTCATCATCACCTACCTCGGTTTAGTCGTGGCCGCAGACCGTGGCGTATCCGGTGGTCGGCAGGACCAAATCTCCGGTGTGGCCCTATCGGCCCGGCATCGTGGAACATCCACGGCGGACCGGGCCGAGATAAGACCGTGATAGAGCGGACATGCGGCCGTGATGGGCACCCGGGCCATGCTGGTTCCAGCGGCACCGCACACACCACGAAGCGGGTCGCAAGACGAACGGCCACCACGAATGGCCACCGAAGGAGAGCCGAGATGTCCGTCAAGAAGTCGCCGGCCGCCACCATGACCGTTGCCGACAACACCCCCTGGACGTGACCGGCCTCCCCCGGCGCGACCGGCTTCCCGGGCGTGACCCGGCCTCCCGGGGCGTGACCGGCCTCCCGGGCCTTCCCCGGCCTCCCCGGGCGTGACCGCCGGACGCTGTCAGCCGACCGGCGTCACCGGCCGGCCCAGGACGGCGACGATGTCCGCCCGTGCGGCGGCGGCCCCGCTGTGGTCCAGGATCCGCTTCCGGATCCTGGCCGACTGCGAGTAGTACTCGACTGCTTGCTCGACGCGTCGCAGTTCGGCGCTGACCCGGCCGAGGTCGTGCAGCACATACCCCTCCCCGACCAGATCGCCGCTCGCCCTGACCATGGCGAGGACCTCAAGCAGGGTCCGTTCAGCCGCCTCGTACTGCTGCTGGTACATCAGCATCTGGCCCAGCCGCCGCAGCACCAGGGCCTGGCCCCGGTCGAAGCCGGTCGACCGGCAGATGCCGAGTGCCTCGTCGAGATAGGAACGGGTTCGGGCGAAGTCCGCCTGCCGCATCGTGATGTGCGCCATCTCGCCGAGCACGTACGCCCGGCCGATGACGTCCTCGGCCCGCACGAAGTGGCGCTCGGCGCTCCCGTAGAGGGCCAGGGCCTGGTCGTCGTCGCCGTGGTGCCGCTCGATGCGCGCCAGGTCACGCAGGCACAGCGCCTGGCCACGCGACTCACCGATCCGCTCGAACATCCCCAGAGCGGCGCTGAGGTAAGGGCCTGCCGCCTCGTGCTCGCCCCGATGCAGGTGCAGGGTCCCCAGCGAGCCGAGCACCGCCGCCTGGCCCCGCTCGTTGCCGGCCTGCTGTACCGCGGCCAGCGCTATCCGGTGCGTGCGCTCCCAGAGGTCGGGATAGCCACGGGCCTCGAACAGCGTGACCAGTGTGGTGGCCAGCTCCCAGCACAACTCGTCCAGCCCGGACCGGGCGGCCAGCTCCACCGCGCTCAGGAGGTTGGACTGCTCGCTCTCCAGCCACCCGAGCGGGTCGCGGAGGCAGCGCCGGACGAGGTCCTCCGGCGGATACCAGCGTTCGGCCTGGCCGGACACCAGCGTGTAGGTACCGCCGTATATCTCCTTGTGCGCCCGCTCGGCGAGCGCCAACCAGCCACCGACCATGCGCCGCACCGCTCCGACACGTTCTGCGTCGGGAATCTCCGCGGCCAGCCGCTCGTATGCGAACGTCCGCACGATCAGCGACAGTCCGTACCGGATCTCTCCGCCCTGGTCCATGGTCGTGATGTCGAGCAGCCGCATGTCGATGAGCGGTTCGAAGAGGTCGGTGGGGCGCGCTGTGGGGTCGTCGACGAGGGCGGCACCCAGCCAGCCCGGAATCTCCGTTCCTCCGTCCAGGCTGAGCAGGCACAACAGGCGGCGGTCGGCCGCCGCCAGGCCGTCGTAGCTGAGCGAGAGACTTGCCCGGATCGACAGCTCGCCGTGTGCCAGCTCGTCCAGCCTGCGGTGCTCGCTCTCAAGCCGGCTCCGCATGGAGCTCAGCGACCAGTGCGGGCGCGCGGCCAGACGCGCGCCGATGATGCGCAGCGCGAGCGGCAGTCCGCTCACCAGTCCTATGAGGACCCTCGCCGCCTCCGCCTCGGCCTCGACCCGGTGTTCCCCGATGATCTGCCCGAGCAGTTGCAGGGCCCGCCTCGGGCCCAGCGGCTGCACGTCGAACCGGCGTGCCCCCGGCAACGCCGTGAGCAGGCTGCGGCTGGTCACCAGCACACTGCTGCTGCCGGTCCCGGGCAGCAGCGGCATCACCTGCGACTCACTGACCGCGTCGTCCAGCAGCACCAGGATCCGGCGATCGGCCAGCAGAGTGCGGTACATCTCCGCGCACTCGTCGAGCGAATCGGGGATGGCCTCGCCGGGTATGCCCAGTGCCCGCAGGAATCGCTTCAGCGCCTGAGCCGGGTCCACCGGTTGTCCGCCAAGACCGCGAAGATCGCAGTAGAGCTGTCCGTCCGGGAAGTACTCGGTGGCCAGTCGCTGCGCCACGTGCGTGGCCAGCGTGCTCTTGCCGACCCCGGGCCTGCCGAGCACCAGGGCCAAGCTCAGCGGCCCCTTTCCCTGACCCCCGGTAACGGCGTCGCAGATCGCTGAGACGATCGCGTCGTCGGCCACGAAATCGCAGATGTCGGCGGGTAGTTGCCGGGGTATGACGACGGGATCGGGGTCGGCGGCAGGCTCTTGTACCGACGGCGGGACGCGCGGTGCCTCGACGGCACGCGGCTCGGGCTGGTCGGCCAGGGCCAGGCCGGGGTCGTCGGTCAGGATCGCCTGCGCCAGGTCGCGCAGTTCCCGGCCCGGGTCCAGGCCCAGTTCCTCGGTGAGCAGAGCGCGGCCATGGTGGTAGGTGTCCAGCGCCTCCGCCTGCCGGCCCGAACGGTACAACGCCAGCATCAGGTGCCCGCGCAGCCGCTCACGGAGCGGATGGCTGGCGACCAGCTGCATCAGCTCGCCGACCAGGTGCTCGTGGCGGCCCAGCTCCAGCAACAGCCGCATGTAGGTCTCCACCGCCTCCAGCCGGCTCTCGTCCAGCTGCGCCGCCGTACCGGCCAGGACCGTGCTGGGTACCCCGGCCAGGCACCGCCCCCGCCACAGCCCTATCGCCGAGCAGAGCGTCGTCACCGCGGGCATCTTCAGCCCGTCACGGGCCAGCACCTGCGCCTCTGCCACCAGGCGGCGGAAGTTGCCGACATCGGTCGCGTCCTCCGGCGCCCGCAGGATGTAGCCGCGGCCCCGGGTCTCGATGGTGGCGTCGACTCCCCCGTTCGAAAGTGCCTTGCGGAGCCGGGAGATGCAGATCTGCACCTGGGCGCGTGCGGTCTTCGGTGGATGCTGGGCCCAGATGACATCGACCAGATAGGTCGTCTCCACCACCCGGTTCAGTTCGAGCACCAGAGCACCGAGGACGATCTCCTGACGCCCCGGCGCCACGGACACGACCCCCCGCTCGCCACTCACGTCAAGCGGCCCGAGCACCCGGAAAGGAGCCACCGCTATGCCGCTTCCGTCGAAACCTGACGATTCTTCCATGCGTACCCTGCTTCTGTGGTGTCAGCCAGGCGATGAGGTCCGGCTTGCAAAGGTGGATGGAACTCATGCCGACCTGGCTATTAAGTCCTGACCGTTGGCTGCGTCGCCAAAGCGCCTGCGAGAACTCAGCCGGGACCAGTCTGTGAAACGCATTCGCGTGCGTCTGGGTTCATGTCCGGTACGGGCAGCGGTGCAGCCGGAACCCGGCGTGATCCCGAACTCTCGTTGCGTTCCGGGACGGGGAGGACTCCGCCGACGTGATGTCGTTCATCGAGGCTGCTCCGATCAGCGGGATACCGGGACGGGGGACGGGATAAGGGTGCGGCGCACCGCGTCACCGACCCGGAATGTGCGCTCCATGTGCTCTGCCAGGTCCGGCCGTTGTCGTGCAGTCCCACGACCGGGCCGACATCTGGTCAAAGTGGATTTAACGATGCTCCGCGGCCCGCAGTGCCCGAAGGCACCCAAGGAGGCGTGCCGGTGGCACCCGGACCTCTCACCGCCACCACCGGACCCAGGCGTTCCGGCGCCGTGTCCGGGAAGGGCGGTGCCGACACCGGCCGCCCGGGGGCGACGCCCGGGGTGCGTCTGGAACGGCGCAGGGTTGCGGCGAAGCCGAACTGCGCCCGGTCGCCCCGGCGTTGGGCGGCAGGCCGGGCCGCACCGTCGTCATGTGCGGAGACCTGGTCCGGGAAGACCCGGTCCGGGGTGACCGTGCCGTCCGGGTGCTCACCGGTCGGCCGCCGGCAGGCCGCCCGGCGCGTCACCGCGCGCCGTCCGTCTCCGCCGAGCCGCCCGGCCCGCGCGTCGATCCCGATCCCGATCCCGAACCCGAACCCGATCCTGTGACAGGCCCGCAGCACTCCGTATGCACCAGAACCTCATGCGGTCTCGTCAGGTGCGGCACCTGAAACCGCTGGTGTGTGTGGGAGAGTACGCGCCATTTTGTCACCTGTTCATCATGGCCCGCCGTGTCACCCGGAGGAAGGCAACGCGCCGTCGTACAAGCTGTTCATCATGGCGATCCATGTCACCCTGCGGCGGCGTCCACCCCGAGACCATTTCACGGCGAAGGAGCAGCCATAACCATTGGCCTCAGGGCTCATTGTGATGAGCTGTCACTCTTCGTAGGCTGAATAGCCCCGCGCCTGCGTGAACGTCACTTGAGTGGAGGCCCCACGTGGCTCGTCGTCCCCCTTCGGCATCGTTCGTGCGGCGCCTGGGAAAGCCCCCGGCAGAACTACGAGAAAGACAGCTGCCCGGACATCTGCCGGCTCAGTAATGGCAACATCGCCGTGATCGGCCACGACCTCACGGACGCCTACCGGAGCCAACTCCCGGCCGACACCGCGATCGCCCCCAGACGAGCGACCGACCGTCATTCCCGCCAACACCCCCCATCCGCCGAAGCCCGCCATCGCCGACGCCCGACCGCACCCCCCAACCCCTGAACCCCGCCCAGTGGGCCGTGCCGGTACGTCGTGGGCAGCAGTTCCTGAAGGCTCGCGACGCGGTGCAGGCCGGCAGCGTCCGTGAGGGATTCACGTCCACGGCCACGCCGGCCGGGCACACAGCAACCCCGCGCCAAGGCAACGGCCCAGCGCGGCGCTCCGCCATCCACACGGACGTGATCGTCCTGGACAACGCGGCCACCGCCACTCAGGTGCCCCGCTGCTGCGGCCGAAAGGTGATGGCCGGCCGATGGAGGCCGGCCATCAACGATCCGGATGGCCAGGTGATGGGCAAGCGACCGGGGCTTGTCCGATTGCGTCAACTGACTCCGGCGACAGCCGAGTAGAGCTCGATGTCGGCCGGAATCGGGGTTCGCACCTGCCACACCACGGCCATCGGCTTGCTGCCCTCGTGCGATTGGAAGTCCACCGGCCCCAGCAGGGTCCAGGGCTGGGGACCACCGGAGTCGGTGCTCCTGAAGCGGCGGACGCTTCAGATGACGCGCTGGACATCAGCCGACCACTTGCGGAGTTCAGCGGCACCGATGTCTCGCAGCGCGGTCTCGCCGAGGTGCGGGATCACGTGCCCCCAGATCCGGTACTCCATACTCTCCAGCGTCTGCGCCGGATGGATTTGGGTCGGCCACCAGTGCTTCTCGACGTAGTCCCGAAGGGTGATCGCGCCGTCCCGCGCGTCGACGAACTCGCCTCGACGCATGTCCGTTTGTGTCTCGGCCAGCCAAGCCCTTGCCTTCACAAGGGTGCTGAACGAGTGGTCGCGGACGCCCGGAATCCCCTTCACCCGGTACCGCGTGCCGTGTCCCCACAGAGCCGTGCGCTCGCGCTTGCCCGTCTCCTTGTTCGGCCGCTTCTTCAGCCACCTGTCCTCTACATAGCCAGTCATGCCGTCTTCCCGTCCAGATCACGTGCTGCGCAGGCGCGACAGCACACGATCACAACCCCTGAGGGGCACTCAGTCCATTCTTGATCAGTTCCTGCCGACCTTGACCTCAACAGGAACTCCGCGCCTCCGCAGGTGCATCCCCAGGAACTCCATCTCCGTCAGCGTCCCGACCATGCCATCGCCTCTCAACTCGTCGGCGTGCTCCCGGGCATCAGGCAGCGACGCTCCGGAGACTTCCCTCAGGACCTTCAGCACAGGCACCAGGGTCGGCGTCGGACCAACGACCCGCAGCCGGGCGGCTCCGTGCGCCGTGAGCAGAGCGCCCCGGACGTCATCGGGCGGCCTCCCGGGATTCGAGTTCTCGCAACCCGCCACGCCGCAGGTGTCACACGAGATCTCGGCATCCCATCAAAGCTCATCGCGATGAATGAACTGGTTCACCTGGCGCACCACCATGCCCCCGCAGCCACTGCACCGCGCTTCGATCCTTGCCGTCTGACCAGCCATCCGGACTCCTCGGTACCCCTGTCGTGCCGACCCTCTCGCGACTGGAGAAGACGCCGGAATCCGCCCCTGTGGGTTACGCAGAAGGGCCGTCTATAACCGGATAGCCGATCTGGGCCGCCACGTCGGCAACCTCTGGGAGGGACACCCCAGCGTTCAAGGCGGAGACCACCTCTCGACTGAGTGGACGGCCGGCATACACGTGGTGCACCACATCGATGTCGACCTCAGTCTCGTAGTAGTCCTCGGCGAACCTCTGGAACGCCTCCGGCGTCGGGTCGATCAGCAACTGGAACAGCCAACCTGATCCGTCCGGGTCAGCGTGACCTTCGGGGAAGTCGCCCTCCCCGGCCCGCCACTGGTCGTCTCGCGCCACAAGCAGGCGGTCACCATGGGCATTCCGTCGTCCGTGAAGGCGGGCTCTTCGACGCAGCCCCGGAACATCTCGGGGACCGAGTTGATCACTCCCGGCCATGGCCCGTCGTTACCGTACGGGCTCATCGGCGACTCGTGGTCGAAGCCTCGGACGTAGGCGCCCGCCGGAGAGAAGACAATGTCGAACTCGTCTCCCGAGCCGTTGCGCATCGAGGCGATCTCCTCGGTCTCGGACCAGCTCGCGCTGAGGGAGTAGTAGCGCTCCCCGTTCGGGTTCAACACCGCCTCAAGCATCGCCATCGACCGGCACAGACCCCGCAGGGTTGGAATGTCGGAAAGAGCTCGGGCAGCATCATGAACAGTCACACGGCCATGCAACCGGATGTCACTGACACCCTCACCACCACCCGCGCCTGCGCCTGCGCCTGCGCCTGCGCCGAGCAGCAGACCGCCGAACACATAGGCCCCTTTCCTCCAGGGGGTGCCGAGTCAGTCGGCCGCAGGATCAGTCATGGTGGAGCTCCTGCCCGCGAACCCGTGGCCGACCGACCTTGACCCGCGACGAAGGACGGCCACCATCACGGAACCGAGGAAAGGCCTCGCCACGATCCTGCCGGACCGTCACCGCTCCAGGAGACGCTGGGGCCACCAGGTGCCGGCGCCCCATGCCACCCCTGCGCAGCTGGCAGCGGCCGGGTAGCGGATCGGGTCGGCGACCAAAACGGGCTGACAGATCGTCCGCGCAGTGGCTACGATGCGGGCGATGAAGAACTTCTCCTCGTTCCGAATGGGGGAATCGTTCACGCAAGGTGAGTGCTGATGGCGCCTCACCTCATGAACGAGTTTCCGGCCCACCTGTTGATGTGGCAGCGCGTGCGCGAGTACGCCGTGCCACCGTCCATGATCGAGACCGCAACGGCACGGCGTGCCCGGGGCGACTGGGCGGGGGCGTGCGCCGCCGCCCGGATCGACGTAGATCTCGATCTTCGCGCCGTGCGGCACCGCCACGGCGCCGATCTCGCCACCCGCCTCCGGACGGATCTGCGCCTGCTCGCGCCGGACCTGCTCCGCTGGCATCTGCCCCGGATCGCCCCTGACGGTCGGCTCCGGCCCGGCCTCACCATCTCGCTGGCCCGCTACGGATCCGGCGACACCGTAGCGCCACTGCACCTGGTGGTGCGGACGCCGCCGACCTGGGCGGATGCCGGACAGCGTGTCTCGCTCGCCCTGTGGGAGGGGCCGGGGAGCGGCGCTCCCGGGCACCACCCGCATCCGCATCCCGACCGGCGCTTCCGGCTCGACCTGCACCGGCACCTTTGGGATGCCGGTCGCAGCGGTGAACTGGCTGGCCGCTGTGGTGCGGACGGGCCACCGGTCGCGGCGCCGCCCGGTCACCCGCACGCAGCCGGCCCCCCGCACGCGTCCGACCAGCCGGTCCCGCCGGATCGGTCGCGCCCGCTGGAGCGAGCTGATCCGCGCGCCGTCCACGAGTCCTGGTGGACCGCGCGGTGGGCCGCCGAGGCGGAGTTGCTGTTGCGGGCGGAGGGACGCTCGCGCGGCGGCTTCACCGTGCGGCTCGGCAGGCGGGACCACGCCGTGTTCGAGCTCGTCGCCCCCGACGACAGCCATGCCCCGACGGTCCGGCCGCTGCGGGAGGCGCTGGGGCCGCAGGACGTCGCGGCGCTTCCCGCGCTCCCGGAGGCGGCGATCCGGATCCCGCCGGATCTGGAGCTGCTGCGGGCTGGCCTGGTCACGGTCGAGCGGTTGCACCCGCTCGTCGCCGCGGCACTGGGTGGAGTCGGCTCGACCGCGGAAGCCGCCCGCATGCACTGGCCCGGTGATCCACACCGGGTGGAGTGCCGCGGCGAGGTCCACCGGATCGCGCTGCGGAACGGGGTACTGACGGCGATCGATCACGACCTGGCCCAACTGCGCCGGGAAGAGCTGCTGGTGGCACTCGGCGGCCCTGCCCTGCCCTGTCTGCGGGCGATCGACGCGGTGCACCACAGTCCAGAGGCCCTGCCTGCGATCCGGGAGCGGCTCACCCACGGGGACTTCGCCGGAGCGCTCACCGTGGTCGAGGGGCTGCTCGGCCCCAAGGCGGTCCTGCGTGACGGACCGCTCCGGGGCGAACTGGAGTCGGCCGCGGCCGGCTGCATCGACCACGGGGTCTTCCGTGCAGGGCTGATCGCCGTGCACCCCGCCGCTGGCGCGGCTGGCGGTGGTAACGACCTGGGCGAGCGGCACGCCGAGTGGGGACATCGCCCCCGTCTCGACCGCCGCACGCCGCTCGCCCTACGCCGCAAGCGGAGCAGCCAGCCCCGGCCCCGCACCGGCCTGGCCTCCTGACCGGCTCCCCACCGACGACTTTCCAGCGCCGCGCCCACCATCCGGCCCACCCACGACCTCCGGGACGGGCTGCCCCGTTCCCCTACGCCACCCCAGGTGATACCCATGACCTCCACGGTCCTCCTGTCAGCTCCGGCCGTCGTGACGCCGTTGTCCAGCCCGTCCGAGGCTGCCGACACCGCCACCCAACTCGCCGTCGCCGAAGATCTCTTGACCCTGCTGCGGACGACCACGACCGAGCCGCGCCCCGACGAGCAGCTCGAAGCGCTCACCCTGGCCGTCGCCGCCGACTTGCCGGTCCTGATCTGGGGCGAGCCGGGAATCGGCAAGACCGCGGCGCTGACCCAGCTCGCCGCCTCCCTCGATCTGCCGCTGACGACCGTCATCGCCAGCGTCCACGAACCATCCGACTTCTCCGGGCTGCCCATCATGGGCGACGACCCGGCCGTGCAGGGGGTGCCGATGGCACCACCGCAGTGGGCCGTGGAGCTCGTGCGGGTCGGGCGGGGGCTGCTCTTCCTGGACGAGCTCTCCACCGCCACCCCGGCCGTCCAGGCCGCGCTGCTCCGAGTCGTCCTGGAGCGGAGGGTTGGGACGTTGCAACTGCCGCCGGGAGTAAGGATCGTGGCTGCGGCCAATCCG
>FTAK01000391.1_pt1 | contig 16167 bp, 13 predicted proteins | sample 1639071 | NCBI WGS metagenome assembly FTAK01 (sample SAMEA3914812, study PRJEB12502) | metagenome | biome: forest; material: soil | place: Canada | collected 2011-07-07 | depth 0.1 m
ATCATCGACTCCGCGATCTCTTCGCGCTTCATCCAGTTCGTGAACACGTCGTCATTGACAGTCACAAGTCCATCTTTCAAGCTAGGTGTTCCTCACATAATAGCTTTCGCGCGCCTTGATCCATCCGGCGGCCCTGCCCGGAGCGCGCTCGCCCGCCGCGCGGACGCCCTGCTCACGCGGGTACCGGACGTCGATGGACCCCTCGGCCGAAGCACGCGGCCGGTCGTCGCGGCCGCCGTCAGGACTCTTTGACGATCTTGTTGGTGCAGGCGCCGATCCCGGCGACCTCGGTGACCACGGTCTGTCCGGCGACCAGGTACTCCTTCGGGTCACGGGCGTGGCCGACCCCGGCCGGCGTGCCGGTGGCGATCAGGTCGCCGGGGCGCAGCGTGATGACGGTGGAGATGTAGCGAACCAGCGCGACCGGGTCGAACAGCAGCGTGCCGGTGTCGTCCTGCTGCTTCACCTGCCCGTCGACCAGGGTCCGGATCGCGAGCGCGGGACGGACGCCGCCGACCTCGTCGGGGGTGACCACGTAGGGGCCGACCGGGGTGGAGGAGTCCCAGATCTTGCCCTGGGTCCACTCGACAGTGCGGAACTGCCAGTCGCGCACCGAGACGTCGTTCATGACGGTGAAGCCGGCGATCGCCTCGGCGGCCTGCTCCGCCGTGGCGCGGCGCACCTCCCGGCCGACCACCACGACCAGCTCGGCCTCCCAGTCCAGCGCGTCGGTCTCGGCCGGCTCGACGATGTCGTCGTTGGCCCCGGTCAGGGTGTCGGCGAACTTCGGAAAGAGCGTCGGGTGGGCCGGCAGCTCGCGGCCCATCTCCTCGATGTGGTTCCGGTAGTTGTGGCCGACGCAGACCACCTTCGAGGGGTTGGGCACGACCGGCGCGAAGTCGGCGCCCGCCACGGGGTAGGTGGTCTCCCCCCGGACGGCGGCGGCCTTGGCCTGCCAGTCGGGGTCGGCGAAGAGCCCGCCCAGGTCGGCGTGGCCGAGGTCGACGAGGGTGTCGCCGTCGAGGCGCACCGCGCGGGTGCCGTCGGCGGTACGGATGGTGGCGAGCTTCATCGGGTGTCCTTCTGGGTTCGGTGGAGCCGCAGCGCCCCGAAGACCGGGGCGTCGGAGGAACGGAGGCGGTCGAGGGCGCCCGAGTCGGAGTCGCTCGTCCCCGCCTCGGACCTGGCGGAGAAATGCTCCCAGAGCCGGCCCGGATCCGCAGGCGGCGCTGCGCGCTGAACCGGGGGGCCGCGCCCGCCGTCATGGCCCACTGCTGCCGGGCACTCGCCTTGGGTCACGGCGAAGCGCCTTCGTACCCCGAACGCTTGTCAGCTGCGGCTTCTGGGCGTGTCATGTCGCGCTGGGCGCTTCGGTCACCCGCCGACCCGGGCGGCGGGTGTTCGGCGCGGCGCCGTCAGCCGGCCGACAGGATCTCCACGCCGCGTGCCGTGAGCTGGGTGAGGACCGGGTCGTGCGGGTCGGCGTCGGTGATCAGTCCGCTGATGTCCTCCCAGGGCAGGACCCGGAACCGCGAGGCGGTGCCGATCTTCTCGGAGGAGGCGAGGACGTAGGTGTCGGCCGCGCGTGCGGCCAGGGCGCGCTTCATCGCCGCCTCCTCGGCGTCTGCGGTGGTCAGCCCCGCTTCGGGGTGCACGCCGGTGACGCCGAGCAGGCAGAGGTCGGCGGAGATGTTCTGCGCCGCCTCGACCGCGGCGGCGCCGCAGGCGACCGCCGAGTGCTTGAAGATCCGGCCCCCGAGCAGGAAGAGCTCCGCCTGCGCCCGGCATCGGCCGCACGCAGCTCCATCAGCCTGCCGCCGATCCCCGCCATGTCGCCCATGGCCCGAATCCTATGAGCTCCCTCGGGACCGCCGCCGGCCTGAGCGTGGCACCGCCGACCCCGCAGGGCCGGACGCCCCCTCGACAGCCCCGGGTGATTCCAGTTGCCTGGCGAAGAGGAAACGGGAAACACCGGGATTCAGCTTGTCCGCTCAGCACGGGCCGTCGCACTCTGGTCTGCGGCGGGGCCGGGCTGCTCGGCGCAACGGAGATGGAGACTCAAGTGCAGCAGCAGCCGCATGAGTTGGGACGTGAGCTGCGGAGGCTGCGACTTGCCGCCGGCCTCACGCTGGAGCAGCTCGCTGCCGTCGTCCACTACAGCAAGGGCCAGCTGAGCAAGGTCGAGCGAGGCATCAAGACCCCCAGCCGTGAGCTGGGCCGTCTCTGCGACGCCGCTCTCGGCACCAACGGGGAGCTGTCCGCCCTGCTGCCCAAGCAGCCACCGGTGAAGTCCGAGGTGGCGGCGAGTCCCGAGGAGGAGGTGTGGTCGATGCAGTTGTCGCCGGAAGGATCGAGCTGGTTCCGCCCGGTCGGCCGGAGGGAGGTGGTGGCAGCCGGGGTCGGTTCGGCCCTGGGGCTGAGCCTCGGCATGTCACGCTCGCCCACCAGCGGCGAGGCGGCAGCCGTGCTGGAGGCGTCGGCGGCGATGTTCGCCCACTACCGCAGTCTCGGTCAGTCGGTCGGTCCCGCCCTACTGCTGCCGACGCTCATCGCGCAGACCCACACCCTGCGCGAGCTGGCCGCCTCTGCGGAGCCCCGGACCCGTCAGGGGCTGTTGCGTCTCGGCTCCCGCTATGCGGAGTACATCGGCTGGCTGGTGCAGGAGACGGGCAACGAGGAGGCTGCGCTCTGGTGGACCCAACGGGCCGTCAGCATGGCCGAGGGCGGGGGAGACCACGATCTGGCGGCCTACGCACTGGTGCGTCGTGCGCTGGTGACGCTCTACCGCGAGGACGCCGAGCAGACCGTCGCCCTCGCCCAGCAGGCACAGAGCAGCGGACTGCCCCCGCGCATCCGTGGCCTGGCCGCCCAGCGCGAGGCCCAGGGGCATGCCATCGCCGGCGACTACGACGCCAGCATGCGCTGCCTGGACCGGGCCGGATCGCTCCTCGCTCGCGAGACGCCTGCGGAGAGCGGGCCTCTGCTGGGAACGACCCACCTGCCCGACCCGGTGGCGATGATCCGGGGTTGGTGCCTGCACGATCTCGGGCGGTCGGGCGCGGCCGCCCGGACCATGGACGAGCAACTCGACCAGGTGTCGCCGCTCGCGCTGCGCACCCAGGCCCGCTACGGCGTGCGCCGAGCCCTCGCCCATGCGACAGCCGGTGAGATCGACCACGCCTGCGCACTGACCCGTGCCCTCCTCGCCGCGCTGACCACGGTCGACTCCGCGACCATCACCGCAGACCTCCACAAGCTGGCACGCGTGCTCACCCGGCATTCCCGGAACGCCTCGGTGCGGGAGCTGATGCCCGACCTGGGCATGTCCCTGCACCTCGGCACACCATCGAGAGGACCCTCCCATGACTGATGTCTTCATCAACTACCGCACCGGCGACGGGGACAAGACCGCGGCGCTGATCGAGCAGGCGTTGTCCCAGCGCTTCGGCAGTGAAAGGATCTTCCGTGCCTCCAAGTCCATCCCGCCCGGTGCCGCCTTCCCGCAGGAGCTGATCGGAAATCTGCGGCGCAGCGCCGTCCTGCTGGCCGTGATCGGAGAGCGCTGGGCCGAGTCCGCCAAGCTGAAGGAAGAGGACGACTGGGTCCGTCGCGAGATCGTGCAGGCCCTCGACTGGGGAATCACCGTGTTGCCGGTCCTTGAGGGACGAAGGACGGACCGTCTGCGCGCCGCCGATCTGCCCGCGCAACTGACCCCGCTCGTCGAGGTGCAGTCCCTGCGGCTGGATCTGCACAACGCGGACGCCGACCTGCAGCGCATCGGCGACGCGATCGCCGACCTGGTGCCCGCGCTCAAGAGCGCCGACCGGGCCGCTCCCCGACCTGACGAGCCAGGCAGCACCCACAACACCGCGCGCGAGGTCCACGGAACCATCGCCCAGACCCGGGACCTCACCGGTGATGTGGGAACCGTCATCAAGGACATCCAGGGGCCGGTCCACGCCGGTTCGGGAGACATCAACCAGACGCACTTCGGCGGCGACCAGAACAATGTCGCCGGGGACCAGAACCGCTTCGCCGGCGACCAGAACCGGATTTCCGGCGACCAGAACCGGTTCTCCGGGGACGGCACCACGTATGTCGCCGGTGACAACCGCGGTGGGGTCAGGAACCGGAACCGCTCCGGAGGTTCGCGCCGTCGCGAGGACGAGGACCGGTGAGCGAGTCCTACATCTCGGACGTCTCCGGTACCCGCGGCAGTGTGCACGCGGGAAGCGGCGATCAGACCAACAACATCAACAACAACTACTACTACCCCGCGGACCTGGTGAACGACGCGCGCGGATGGAGCCCACGCCGGGTCGCGGAGGAGGACCTGGACTGGCTGTACCAGCGCTTCGTCCATCCCACCGGATTCGCCCAGGCCCGTGACGAGTTGGACCGCGAGGGCACGGTCCTGCTGGACGGACCGCCGGGCAGCGGGAGGACCTCCGCGGCGCGGATGCTGCTCCACGAACTGCGTGATGGGGCCGGAGCCTTCCACGACGTGGCGCCGGAGGACGAGGAACGGAAGCGGGCCCGCAGCCTCAACTCGACAGATGTCGGCGACCGGGACCGCCTACTGCTCGACTTCTCCAACAGCGGCGAGCAGTTCTGGGCCGACATCCAGCGGGAACTGCCGGAGTTCCGGGCGACCGTACGGGAGCGCGGGGCCCATCTGGTAGTGGTGCTGCCGACCAGCACCCTGGTGCCCACCGCGCAGGAGCTGGCCAGGCACCGGGTGATGATCGCGCCCCCGCAGCAGTCGCGAGTACTGCGGACGTACCTGCGAAACGCCGGCCTCTCTCCGGAGACGACCGGTGAGACGCCCGCCGTGCTCGCCGACTTCCTGAGCCGGAAACGCCCGATCCGGGAACTCGCCCTGCTTGCCGATCTCATCTTCCGCGCCAGTACCGCCCACAACGGGGCGGACGACTTCGCCCGTTGGTGCGAGCTCGCCTGCGGAGCGGTGGAGGACCGGGCACAAGAGGTCGCCCGGCTGGTGACCAGGCTGCGCAAGGGGCCGCCGCGGGCGCTGCTGCTCGTCACCGCGATGCTGCACGAGGCCCACGCCGACGCCGTCCATCGCGGGACCGACGCGCTGCTGAGGGCGGTCGGTGGTCCGCCGGACGAGCGACCGCTGCTGGAGCGGGCCGATCTCGCGCAGCGCCTGGCGCGGATCGGGGCGGCACCGGGCCCGGACAGTCGGGTCTGCTTCACCGAACTCGGCTACGACTCCGCGATCCGCAGCCATTTCTGGAGGTACTTGCCCGAAGTGCGAAGGCCGTTGGGGGCTTGGGTCGCCGACGCGATCGGCATGCCCGAACTGGGCGCGAAGGACCGTGATGCGCTCGTCCAGCGCTTCTCCGACCAATGCCTGAGCACCTCTGGCCAGGGCCAGCTGGCGGAGGTGGTGCGACGATGGGCGGCGGCTGCCGGGCGGGAGCAGCTCCGGGCCGCTACGAAAGCGCTGGAGTGCGGCCTTCAGCACGAGGAGCAGGGCGGATCCTTCCGTCAGCTCATCTACGACTGGTCGCGCGAGAGCCTGACCCCCGGGTTGACCAGCGTCCTGGTCGGCGTGTGCGCCGAAGTGATGGCGGTGCGATACCCGGGTCAGGCACTGGTCCGCCTGCACCATCTGGCGCGGCGCCAGCGCGACGGCACGAGCGCACGCGAGGCGCTGCTCGAACTCGCGGCCCCGGACCAACGTTTGCGCCGACTGATGCTGGCCCGGCTCGTGCCGACCTCCGCCTGGGCGGAACGCTACTGGAGGACGGACACGGACCTGTTCCTCGCGCTGGCCGATCCGGACCCGCTGACCACACCCGGCCTCGTCGCAAGGGCGTTGATTGCCGAGGCGACGGTACGCGGAGACCTGGTCCGCTGCTGGAGCGCCGTCTTCGAAACCCGGGCGCACCAGGACTGGACCCCGCAGGTCCGCCGCTGGCTCGGGGCCGCGGTCGAGGACGAGCGGTACGGCGATCTGCTGCTGAGCACGCTGGTCGAGGGCTGCGGAGTCCACGGTCGGCACCTGGCCCGCCTGTACGTGGTCACCCGCGACTGGGTCCGTGGCCCGGAGAACGACCCGAGGCGCGGCGTCGTGGCCGAGCGCCTCCGGCGGAAGATCGATGCCGCCCAGGGCTACCGCGTTGCCTGACACCCGGATTCGCATCCACCCCGGAATTCCCCTGTGGAGGAGCCACCGCCATGACCTCCGGCCATAAGACCGTGACCGCCTTCCTCACCATCATCTGCGGACTGCTGCTCGCCGTCGTCGATCTGATCGCCCACTGGCCGAGCTGGACCTGGGCCGCCGTCGCCGTCCTCGTCGTTGGCGCCCCGCCGCTGGTGGCCAGGGTCGCCACCGGCCGCCGTGCCAATCCGGTCCCGCTCGACCTGCTGCCGCACCTGCCGGTGGCGCCGGTGGAACGGCGGGACCAGCGGGTCAGTCAGGTGGTACTGCCGAGCCGCTGGGAGGACTACGACTTCCGCTTCAGCGCCACCGTGCGGTGGTGTCCCAGCGGCAAATCGGTCGATAGACCGATCCTCAACCCGGCCGGGCTCGCCGTCGAGGCGATCATGGCCCGGGCCTGCGCCATCACCGGCAAGCGGGAGCCCACCAGATCCTCGCTGGTCCAGCACGAGCTGAACGGCCTGCTGGGCCGGATGGAGCGGGACGAGACCGGCTTCCTCCACGTCATGGCCGAAGGGGTGACCCTGACCCTGGCGGAGCACGACCAGGAGCGGTTGGACAAGCTCTCCGCCGTCCGCAAGGACAAGGCGGTGTGGGAGCACGAGAGGAAGTACGAACAGAGTCGGCGCGAGTACCTGGGCGAGGACGTCCTCAAGGACACCGGGAGCGCCGTGGTCTGGTGGTTGGCCAAGAACGACGACCACATCGAGAAGACGGTGGGCGATCTCGGTCTGCTCGCCCAGCTCTCCTCGGCGGCTCAGAACGAGCAGGTGCCGGAGCGCTTCCACCACCTCGTGCCGATGCCGCCGCCGGCCCACCCGGCGCCGGAGCAGCCGGAGTTCCCGGAGGTGCACGAGACCGCACCCGCGCCGCCGCCTCCGACCGGTGCCGATCTGATCGCGGCCTTCCTGGCGACGGAGGGCATCGCCGACGACGACCCGGAACGTGCCCTGCTCGTCGGACGCATGGCCGATGCCGTCGCCGCCTGCGGCAGGCTGGAGACAGCGGATGAGCTCCGACGCCGCTTCGACGCCCCGGACACCCCGGACACCCCGCTCGACGGGGACGTCGGTCCGGACCAGGACCCGCCGGAGTGGGAGGACGGCTGACCTCCCCGCGCCGGGTGCAGCCACGCTCGCTCGAAGGCAACCGCACCCGGAAACCGGTTTGACGCCGTTGGCGGTCGATGATCGCATGATGCGCATGAGCGCAGTTCAGATGCATGCCGGGATGCACCCGATCGACGACGGCCTGGTGCGACGGTTGATCGCCGATCAGTTCCCCCGGTGGGCGGGGCTGGCGGTGGAGCGGTGGCCCTCGGGGGGCACGGTCAATGCCATGTACCGACTGGGCGACGACCTGGTGGTCCGGTTGCCGCTGGTGCGGGGCGGCGGCGAGGACGTGTCGAGGGAGCGGGAGTGGCTTCCCCGTCTCGCCCCCCTCCTGCCGACGCGCATCCCCGAGGTGCTCGGTGCGGGGCAGCCGGGCCGGGGGTATCCGTGGCCCTGGTCGGTGTACCGGTGGCTGCCGGGCGGGCATCCAGCCGAGGGGGCTCCGGGCACGTCCGTGCCGCTGGCCGAGGACCTGGCTGCGTTCGTGGCGGCGATGCGCGGGATCGCCTTGCCGGCCGGGCCGGTGGCGCACCGGGGCGGGCCGGTGGCGTCGCTCGACGCGGAGACCCGGGCGGCGATCGAGGAGTTGCGCGGGATTCCCGAGGAAGCCGTGGACTGCGCCGCCGCTACCGCTGTGTGGGAGGAGACGCTGCGGGCCCCGGGCTGGGACGGGCAGCCGGTGTGGCTGCATGCCGATCTGATGCCGGGCAACCTGCTGGTCGACGGCGGGAGGCTGGTGTCGGTGATCGACTTCGGGTGCGCCGGTACCGGGGATCCCGCCTGTGACCTGTTCCCGGCCTGGAACTTGTTGTCGACCGAGGGCCGGGACGTCTTCCGTGCGGCGCTGGAGGTGGACGATGCCACCTGGATCCGGGGTCGCGGCCGGACCCTCTCGCAGGCGCTGATCGCGCTGCCGTACTACCGCAGGACGAACCCGGCGATGGCGCACAACGCCCGCCACGTGATCCGGACGGTGCTCGGCGGGAGCTGAGGCCTGGTCGGATGCCGGGAGCGGGTGTCCCGTGACGGCGTCACGGGCCGACGGCGCCTCCGGTCCGACCCGCCGCCGCCGGCGGCGGACCGCTGGCGCGCCGGGCCCGCCCGGCGTGGCCGGGCGGGCCAAGGCCTAGGCCAGGTACAGGGACAGGTACGAGACGACCAGCGAGGCGGTCACCTGTCCCGCGATCGCGCCGTCGACGAGCAGCGAACCGGCCGACATGCGCACCCTCCGGAATCGACCCGCAGCCTACAGCTCGGCGGCGGCCGCATGCCGTCCGTGCCACCAGGCCGAGGAGGTCGGCCTGGGTGCGGCACCGGAGTTGGGGACGGGGACGGACCTGAGCAGTTCCCCCGCGCGGCCGCGGATGTCGATGCGGATCGGCAGCGAGCGGCCCCGCACGCTGGTCCCGCTGGTCCCGACCGGGTGCACCTGCCCGAGTACCCCGCTCACGGCGGTGACCAGCGCGGCGGCCAGCGCGTCCTCGGTGATCTGCCTGGTGTCGTCCCTGAGCCAGTGCAGGACGAGCACCCACTCGCCGTTCCGGGTGCCGGTGCGCGGCTGGGTCGGCTCCGCGCTGAGCCCGAGCTCGGCGAGGGCCTCGATCAGCGACTCCACGTCCTGGCCGTCGAGGTGCTGGAAGTTCTCTTCGATGAGCAGCGCTGTCATGGTTCCTACCCCCGTGTGCTAGTCGGACGGTCCGCAGGTGGCACCTGGCCACCAGGCTTCCCCGGTGACCAATCTGCGGCCCTGATGACCTTGACGATCATTCAACACGCTTGGGTTCCGGGGCTCGCCGCCTTGACGCACTCTGTACGCGCGCGGCGCGTGAACCGGCTGTCGACGCAGCTCGCACAGCCGCCTCTGAGCAGGCTCACAGCTGGGTATATGTCGTTCTGTGACTGATCATCTCCACCGCCGGGGTCCGGTACCATGCGTCCCTCCGAGGGCTCCTTCGCCCTGGAGCCAAGTGTCCTTGATTTCAAGTCAGGAGAAGACGGACCACCGCAGCCGGCGGCGCCGTCCACGACCGGTCCGCCACAGGATCGCCGGAGAGTGCGGGACCAGGACATCGGTTGGGCCTGCAAGCCGACTGGTTGACAGGGGTACGGAGAGTGGGTGAGCCGCGGTTCTGGCTGCTGGGGCGGATGCGCGGGGAACTCGGCGGAGAGCCGCTCCGGTTGGGGAGTCCGCAGCAGCAGGCGGTGCTCGCAGCGCTCCTGTTGAAGCCGGGGCACCGGGTCAGCACCGAGGGCCTGGTCGACGTGCTCTGGTCGGAGGACCCCCCGCCCCAGGCAAGGGCCACGGTGCGGACGTATGTGTGGCGGCTACGCCGGGAGTTGGAGACCCGGGTGCAGGCGCCGGAGGTGCTGGTCTCGCACCAGGGCGGCTACCGGCTGGTCCTGCCCGGCGGGGCCGTCGACGTGCTGGAGGCGGAGGAGTTGGCGGTGCTGGCCGACCGCGCCAAGTCCGAGGGGCGGCGGGAGGAGGCGCGCGACCTGCTCTGCCGGGCCGACGACCTGTGGCAGGGGGAGCCGCTGGCCGGTGTTCCGGGTACGTTCGCCGAGTTGCAGCGGCATCGGCTCGCGGAGTTCCGACTGACCCTGCTGGAGGAGCGGATCGGACTGGACGTGGTGCTCGGCCGCGGTGCGCGCAGCGTGGCCGAACTGTCCGCGCTGACGGCCGAGTACCCCTTGCGTGAGCGCTTCTACGGGCTGCTGATGCAGGCGCTGGCCCAGGCCGGACGGCAGGCGGAGGCGCTGGAGGTGTTCCGCAGGGCCCGGCAGGTACTGATCGACGAGCTCGGCCTGGAGCCCGACCGCGACCTGCTGGCGCTGCACCGCCGGATCCTCGACCGCGACCCCGGGCTGACCGGGGCGGTGGCCCCGTCGGCCGGGACCGGCGTGGTGCTGCCGACCGTCCCCGGGGCCCGGCAACGGCCGACCGCCGAGGCCGCCGAGGCCGGGCCGGAACCCGCGACCCCCGCCCGGCCGAGCCCGACCGGGTCGGCAACCGGCCGGGCGACGGGGGACCGGGCGACGGAGGGGCGGGCGACGGAGGGGCGGCCGACGGTCGCTCGGCCGGTACCCGCCCAGTCGGTGTCTGCTCAGCCGGTACCCGCCCAGCCGGTACCCGCCCAGCTCCCGCCCAACGAGGCGGACTTCACCGGTCGGCGGGTGCAGCTCGCGGAACTGCTCGACGCCCTCTCCGGGGCCGGGGCCTCCCGGAGGGGCCCGGCGGTCGCGGTCGTGGCCGGGATGGGCGGCGTGGGCAAGACCACGCTGGCGCTCTACGCCGCCCACCAGCTCAAGCACGTCTACCCGGACGGCCAGCTCTACGCGGATCTGTACGGCGGCGGCGCGGTGGTGTCGACCCCCGAGTCGGTGGTCACCGGCTTCCTGCACGCCCTCGGGGCCGGCCCGGACAGCCTGCCGGAGGGCCTGGCGGCCCGCTCCGCGCTCTTCCGCTCCATGGTGGAGGGACGCAGGCTGCTGGTGGTGCTGGACAACGTCCGGGACACCGCCCAGGTCCGCTTCCTGCTGCCGGGGAGCGCCTCCTGCGCGGTGCTGGCCACCAGCAGGACCAGGCTGGCCGGGCTGCCGGCGGCCCGTCAGGTCGATCTGAGCGTCTTCGAACCCGTCGAGGCGCTGTCCCTGTTGGAGCAGGTCATCGGTGCGGAGCCGCTGGCGGCCGAGCGGGAGGCGGCGCTCGAACTGGTGGGAGCCTGCGGCTTCCTGCCGCTCGCGGTGCGCATCGTCGCCGCCCGCCTCGCGGCACGGCCGACCTGGACCATCGGCACCATGCTCGACCGGCTCGCGGACGAGGGGCACCGGATCGACGAACTGCGGGTCGGCGACCTGGCGGTGGGCGCGTCCTTCGAGATGGGCTACCGGCAGCTGGACCCGCACCAGGCCGAGGCCTTCCGGCTGGCCGCTGCCGTCCAGGTGATCGACCTCAGCCTCTCCTCGGTGGCGGCGCTGCTCGGCGTGGACGAACGCCGGGCCGACGACCTGCTGGAATCCCTGATCGATGTCGCGATGCTGGAGTCACGCGGGCCCGGCCGCTATCGGCACCACGACCTGCTGCGGGCCTTCGCGCTGCAGGAGTCGGAGCTGATGCACCCGGGTGAGGGCGAGGCGGCGCGCGCCCGGCTGCTCGCCCATCTGCTGGCGACCGCCCGCACCGCGTTCGCGCTCGCCGTTCCCGGCGATCCGGTGCGCGACGCCCTGGCCCCGGCCGCGTCGGCCGGCCTGCCGCTGTCCGACCTGGATGCGGCTCGCGCCTGGGCGGCGGCCGAGACCGACTGCGCGCTGGCGCTGACCACCCATGTCGCCCGGTCCCTCGCCGTACCCTCCGCGCTGCTGCAGATGGCGACCGACCTGCTCATCGGCCTGAGCCCGTTCGCGCTCGGGGAGGAGCGGCACGAGTGGGCGGCGGCCGCCCGAGCCCTGATCAATGCCGCGGTGCGCACCGGGAGCCGACTGATCGAGGGCCGGGCCCGCTTCCTGCTGGGCAATGTCGCGACCGCGGCCACCTGGCTGGACGAAGCGGAGCAGGAGTCCCGGCGGGCGGTCGAGCTCTCCCGGGAGGCGGACGACCTGCTGATCCTGCGTCAGGCCCTGAACGATCTGGGACTGCTGGCCCAGTTCCGGGGCAGGTTCGACGAGGCGGTGGGCCACTACGAGGAGGCCATCGACCTCGCCCGGAGGCTGGGCCACTGGTCCGGCGAGTCGGTGACCGTCCTCAACTCCGCCGTTGCCAGGGTGCGGGCCGGACGCGCGGACGAGGCGGCGGTCATCTGCGAGCGGGTCCTGGCGGACCAGCGGGAGCGCGGTGACCGGGCCGGACAGGCGAAGGCGCTGCATGTGCTGGGACTCGCCCTCGACGCGCTGGAACGCCATCGGGACGCGGCCGACTGCTTCGTCGAGGCGCTGCGGCTGTGGACCGCGGTGGGCGCGCCGTGGCGCGGAGCCCCGGCGCGCTACCGGCTGGCCGGGGCGATGCTGGCCCTGGGCGAGGCGGAGGCGGCGCTGCCGCAGGTCCTGGAGGCTCTGCAGGTCTGCCGGGCCTCGGGCCAGGAACGGGACCAGGGGCATGCGCTGATGGTGCTCGCCCGGGTGCTGCACGCGCTGGGGCGCGGGGACGAGGCGCGGCACTGGGCCGAGGAGGCCCGGCAGCTCTACGCCCGGCTGGGACTGCCCGAGGCGGCGGACGCCGCCGCCCTGTCCCGGAGCTGGGCCCGCGCCTGACCGGGACCCGCCTGACCGGGACCCGGCGGCTGGGGCGCCCCGGCCGGGCGCGGGGCCCGGCCGCGCCACGTGCGCGGCCGCGCCACCTGCCCGGCCGCGAACGGCCGCTGCGCGCGCCCGCGCGGTCAGTGGTGGCCGAACATCCCGGGTATCAGGACGTATCCGCTGCTGCTGTTGTTCCACTCGCCCGGCTGGTCCGCCTGCGGCGAGAGCGGATCGCCCGGAACGCTGTCGCCGCTGCTGAGGTGGGAACTCGCGGCAGTGGGGGCTGCCTCGGCCGACCCGGCTCCGATCGAGACATCCAGTGCGACGACCGCCGTCAGGGCGATGACTGCCAGTCGGCCTGACCGCGAGACGGTTCGGTTCCACCGTGCCATGGCGAGTTCCCTTCGACTCCGTGCTGCCCTTCCGGCGGATCATCGCAGCCGCCTGTAAACGTGGTGTCAACGCCGTCCGGTGGGAACGGCGGCCGGGGCGCTCGGCAGGGCGCGGTGCCGGAGCAGCGCGGCGGCGGCCACGGCCAGCAGGCCGGTGCCGGCGGCGGCGAGGAGGGCCAGGGTGTAGCCGTGGTCGGTGTAGACGATCGCGTCGGCCGGCTGCTTCGCGGCGAGGTTGGCGTTGAGGACGGCGGTGAGGACGGCCAGGGCGACGGCGGTGCCGAGGTCGCGGGCGATGCCGTTGATGCCCTCGCTGACGGCGGTGCGGTCGGCCGGAACGGCCTCGGCCACCTGGCTCATCGTCGCCAGCGGGTAGAGCGCGAAGGCGATGCCGTAGACGGCGGTCCAGCCGAGGATCTCCCAGGTGCGGCCGTGGGCCAGGCCGAGCAGCAGCAGCGAGACGGTGAGCGGGACGGTCGCGGCGACCAGGGTGGCGCGCGAGCCGAGGCGCCGGACCAGGGCGCCGCCGAGCAGTCCGGCCAGGATGGCGGTGATGCCGTAGGGGAGCATGTACCGGGCGGCGCCCAGGGCGTCGAGGCCGAAGCCGTAGCGGATGCCGAGCGAGCGCGGGGTCTCCAGCATCTGCGGGAGCAGGAAGGCGAAGCCGCAGACCGAGAAGGCGCAGAGCAGGGTCGCCAGCACCGGCAGCCGCATCTGCGGACCGGCGACCACCCGCACGTCGACCAGCGGATGGTCGCTGCGCAGCGCGTGCGGGACGAACAGGGCGACCGCCGCCGCGCCGCCGACCAGGCAGGCGAGGGTCGAGCCGGCGGTCCAGCCCCAGCCCTGGCCCTCGGTGATGCCGAGCAGGACCAGCCCGGTGCCGCCGCCGAGCAGCGCGCAGCCCAGCAGGTCCAGCCGCTGCGGCAGCCGCACCGGGGACTCCGGGACGAGGAGGGCGAAGGCCGCGGCGAGCACGGTGACCGCGATGAAGCTGAACCAGAAGACGCTGCGGAAGCCGTAGGCGTCGATCAGCGCACCGCCGACGAAGGGGCCGATGATCGCGGAGACGCCCAGGCCGACGGAGATCAGTCCGAAGCCGAAGGGCACCAGTGGCGCCGGCAGGATGTCGCGCAGCAGCCCGTACATCACCGCGACCATGGCCAGTGAGATGCCCTGCAGCACCCGGCCGGCCAGCAGCAGCGGAAAGCTGGTGGCCAGGGCGCAGAGCAGCGAGCCGAGCGCGAACAGCGCGCTGACGACCAGCACGGTCCGCTTCTTGCCGTGCAGGTCGGCGAGCTTGCCGACGGGGGACTCGCAGACGACCCCGGTGAGGCTGACGATGGTGAGCACCCAGCTGAGGCTGGAGGTGTGGAAGACCGGGACCATGTAGCGGACGGCCGGGTAGACCAGGGTCAGCTCCAGCGGGATGACCAGGGAGAGCAGCAGGACCGCCGTCAGGATCACGACCAGGCGCGGGGACCAGCCGGAGGATCCGGAGGATATGGGGTCGGTGGGTCTGGTGGGTCCGCTGGTTTCCGTCATCGCTGCCTCCCGGGCGTGCCTCGGACTCGGCGTTCACCAGGCAGGCTAGGAATGATCTGACGGTGCGTCAATAAATCTTGCAGGGTTGGCCGTCCGCTGCTTCGGCCGCCCCTGCGGCCAGGCGTCGGGCCGGGCGGGGGTCGGCCGGCAGCGGGGCCGGGGCCGGCCGCTGTTCGGCCAGGAGCCCCAGGTACCGCTCCCGGGGGAGCGGCGTGGCGCCCAGGCTGCGGACATGAGGGCTGTCCCACTGGGCGTCCAGGACGGTTCCACCGGCCTCGGCGAAGCGGTCGGCGAGGTCGGCCACGGCCGTCGCTCCGGCTCCGGAGCGCAGCCGGAACATGGAGTCCATGCTGAGGACGCTGTCGATCCGCACCCCGAACACGCCGCCGACCAGCGTGCTCTCCTGCCACACCTCGACACTGTGCGCCCAGCCCGCCTCGTGCAGCAGGAGCAGCGAGCGGACCAGCTCGTCGGTCAGCCACTGCGGGTCGCGTCCTTCCCGGCAGCCGTGCACCACCTGCTCGAAGTCGCGGTCCAGGGAGGTGGACCAGGTGTCCCGGCGCAGTCGTCCGGCCAGTCGGCGACTGAGGTGCACCGCGCGCACGGGGATCACCGGGCGCGGGTCCGGGGACCACCAGGACACGCGGTACGGGTCACCGGTGTCCGCGCCGATCAGCCAGATCCGGCCCGCCGCGACCGCCTCCTCGTGGGTGACCTCGTTGATGGTGCGGGCGAAGTCGTTGGGCGCCGGCAGCGGGTAGGCGCCGGCCCGGTAGGCGGCCAGCAGCGCGTCGGGCCCGGTGTCGGCGGAGAACGCCACCGGACCGTCGCCCGCCGTGTGCGACAGGTCGACCCCGTTCCAGGACGCGCGGCTACGGACCATCGGCGGGACTCTCCACGGGCTCCAGGAAGCCGATCGACTGGAGGTGGGTCAGGTATCCGTCCAGCAACGGCGCGTCCACGGGCGGCAGGACGATCCCGGACCCCAGCAGGGCGCGTTCGGCGTTGTCCCGGCGGAACTGCGGGAACACGTCCTGGAAGTACATCTCGCTGACCGACATGTCGGCGTGCCGGCAGCGGTCCACGAAGAGCGGGACGAAGGGGGTGATCGGGTGGGCGGGGTGCCCGGCGGCGAAGCCGATCAGCGCCGAGACCCAGTCGGCGTACGGGATCTCGGTCACCGGGAAGCCGTGCCGGCGCAGGCTGTCCGCCAGGCTGCCGAGGACGGCGGGGTGCGGGTTGGTCAGGTGGTAGACGGTGCCGCGTGCGGGGTGGTTGGCCGTGATGTGGCCCACGGCCCGGGCGAAGACGTCGGCGGGCAGGAAGTCCAGCGGGAGCTCGACCTCGGGGCAGAGGCCGGACTCCGCGATGAACTTCATCAGCGCGCAGATCTCGGTGGCGGTGTTGAGCACACCGGCCGGGCCGGTGCCGGTGATGTCCTGCAGCCGGTAGACGGTGACCGGCAGTCCGGCCAGGGACGCCTGCCGCAGCAGTGCCTCGGAGACCCACTTGGTCTCGACGTAGCCCACCGACAGGTAGTCCGCGAAGTCGAGCGGGGTGGACTCGGTGACGCTGCGCACCCCGGCCGCCCCGAAGCCGGCGAGCACCGCCATGGTGGACGCGAAGTGCAGCGGAACCGAGCGCGGCGCCGCCAGCCGGATCAGCTCCCGGGTGGCCCCGACGTTCACCGCGCGCA
>FTAK01000351.1_pt1 | contig 15661 bp, 17 predicted proteins | sample 1639071 | NCBI WGS metagenome assembly FTAK01 (sample SAMEA3914812, study PRJEB12502) | metagenome | biome: forest; material: soil | place: Canada | collected 2011-07-07 | depth 0.1 m
CCCGGCCGCCGGGCACAGCCTGCCGCTGTCCCGCTTCCACGTGGCCCAGCCCGGCGACTCCGCGCAGACCATCAACGAGGCCCTGGCCCGGGGCCAGCATCTGCTGCTCACCCCCGGCGTGTACCCGCTGGCCGCGCCGATCCGGGTCAGCCGCCCGGGCACCGTCGTGCTCGGCCTGGGCCTGGCCACCCTGCAGGCCACGCACGGCAACTCGCTGATCGAGGTCGCCGACGTCGGCGGCGTCTCGGTAGCCGGGGTGCTGCTGGAGGCCGCCTCCGCCGACTCGCCGGTGCTGCTGCGCGTCGGCGACGGGCCGAGCCGCCGCGACCACGCCGCCGACCCCACCGTGCTGTTCGACGTGTACGCCCGGATCGGCGGCGCCGTCGCCGGTGGCGCCACGGTCAGCGTCCAGCTCGACAGCAACGACGTGATCTGCGACAACTTCTGGCTGTGGCGCGCCGACCATGGCCTGGACGGAACCGTCGGCTGGTCGGTCAACCCGGCCGACACCGGCTTCCTGGTCAACGGCGACCGGGTGACCGCCTACGGTCTGGCCGTCGAGCACTACCAGAAGTACGAGGTGCTCTGGCGCGGCAACCACGGCCGCACCTACTTCTTCCAGAACGAGCACCCCTACGACGTGCCCACCCAGTCCGCCTGGGTCCACGGCACCACCAACGGCTACGCGGCCTACAAGGTCGCCGATCCGGTCACCGAACACCAGGCCTGGGGCCTGGGCAGCTACTGCTACTTCGACCTCCAGGCCAACATCTACACCGACCGCGCCTACGAGGTGCCGGACACCCCCGGCGTCGTCTTCACCGACCTGATGATCGTCTGCCTCAACGGCGCGGGCGGCGGCGGCATCCTGCACTGCGTCAACAACAGCGGCGGCCCGGTGCAGAACGGTTTCGGCACCTACAACATGACCAGCTACTCGAACGGCGTGGCCGGCTGACCGAGCCGCCCCCGCGACCGCCCCGTGGCCGGACCGTCCTCCGGCCGCGGGGCACCGCCGTGCCCGGGACGGCAGCGCCCGGAGGCACCGCCGTGCCCACCGCCGGCCGGCGAAATCCCTTTGCCCGGCCCGGCGGGCCGCCCGTAGCGTGGCGACCGGACACACCGCCGTGGAAGGGAACCGCCATGCCGCAGCTCGCCACCATCGCCCCCCTGGTCTCGGCCCTCGCCGACCCCGACCGGCTGCGGCTGTTCTCGCGGCTCGTGCTCGCGGGCGCGGACGGAGCGGACCCGGAGCAGCTGCGGGCCGACGAGCCGGACGCGGCCAAGCACCTGCGGCGGCTGGTCCAGGCCGAGTTGGTCCAGCTCACCGGGACGGGGCGGGCGGTCGCGCGGCCGGACGCCTTCGCGGCGGCGATGCGGAGCGCCCCGGCGCAGGGGCGGGACGAGGTCGCCGGCCTGTTCCGGGACGGTCGGCTGACCACCATGCCGACCCGCCCGGCCCTGCGGCAGGCGCTGCTGGAGCACCTGGCCGAGACCGCCTTCGAGCCCGGCGTCCGCTACACCGAGGGCGAGGTCAGCATCGCCCTGCGGCAGTACTGGGACGACTTCCCGGCGCTGCGCCGCTACCTGGTGGAAGGCCGGCTGCTGGCCCGCTCCAAGGACGGCGGCTCCTACCGGCTCACCGCCGAGCGCACGCCCGCGCGCGCATCCGCCTGACCCGCCCGGTCAGGGCTTGCGCCAGACGAAGGCCTCGGTGCTCGGCAGCCGCTCGGAGAACCGGTCGGTCGGCGAGACCTCCCGAAGCAGCCGCCTGAGGTCGGCCTCGAAGGCGGCGCGCCGCTCACCGAACAGGTGCGGCGCGGAGAAGGACAGCGAGAACACCCAGGCGACCACGTCGTCGGCGGCGCGTTCCAGGAGCTGCCCGCCGGGCACGACCAGCCGCTGCGGACCGGCGAAGCCCGCGCGGGCGAGCACCGCGGCCTCGTCGCCGGGCGTGCCGTGCCGCAGGACCCCGCGCCCCGCCCGGCGCTCCGCGCCGAGGTACCGCCCGGTGAGCTCGGCGATCGCGGGGTGCGGCACCCCGGGCCAGCGGAAGCCCTGCTCCGACCGGGGCTCCACGTTCGGGTCCGCGGTCTTCGGGTCCGCGGTCTTCAGATCCGCGGTCTTCAGATCCGCGGTCTTCAGATCCGCGGTCTTCAGATCCGCGGTCTTCAGATCGGAGACCTGCACGAAGGCGCCGCCGCTCGGCAGCATGCCCTTGACGGTCGCCGCGACCGTGTCGCGGTCCATCCAGTGGAAGGAGTTGCCGAAGGTCGCGACGGTGAAGGAGCCCAGGTCGGCCGGAAGCTCCTCGGCCCGGGCGCGGAGCCACCGGGTCCGCCCGGCCAGGCCCGTGGCGGCGGCCTGCCGCTCGGCCTCGGCGAGCATGCCGCGGTCCGGATCGACGCCGACGGCTTCGCGGAACAGGTGCGCCAGGCTCAGCGCGAGGGTACCGGGGCCGCAGCCGACGTCGATCAGGCGTCCCCGGCCGTCGAGCGTGAGGGCCTCGGCGAGCGCGTCCACGAGCCCGGGCGCGTAGGGGAGCCGCCCGCGCCGGTAGTAGGGCGCCGAGCCCAGGAACAGCGTGTCGTCCCACTCCCAGCCCTCAGGCATACCGGCGTCCCGTCCTCTCCGGCGCGGCGGCGTCCGCGCCCGCCGCCGCGATCATCGCACACCCACCGGACCGCCAACCGGCCCGGACGGCAAGGGCGGTGGCGCGGTCCGGCAGCGCGCGGGGACAGCCGCGATCAGCCGCCGGCCAGCAGTTCGGTCAGCGGGAGCCCGGCCAACGCCCGTACCTCGCGGGCCAGATGCGCCTGGTCGGCGTACCCGGCCACGACCGCGACCTGGGCGAACGGGGTGCCGCGCCGGGCCGGGGTGAGGGCCCGCTGGAGCCGCAGCACGCGTTCCAGGGTCTTCGGCCCGTAGCCGAACAACTCCAGGCAGCGGCGCCGCAACTGACGCTCGCTCAGGTATGTCCGCCGGGCCAGCTCGGGCACCCGCTGCCCGCGCCGCAGGCCCGACAGCACGACCTCGCGCACCGGATCCGGCGGACCCGGGCGGTCCGCCCGCTCCGCCCGGTCCGCGATCAGCCGCTCCAGCGCCGCGCCCCGGTCCGCCGCCTGCGACAACCGCTCCGCCAGCACCCGGACCTCGCGCTGCGGCCACAGCGCGGCCAGCGGCACCCGGCGGTCGCGCAGCTCGTACGCCGGGACGCCCAGTACCGCCGCGCCGACGCCGGGCGCGAAGCGCAGCCCTTCGTAACGGTCGCCCGGCCGCCCGGGCACGAGCAGCGCGGTCGTGTCCGGACCGGCGACCAGCAGGTCGCCGTCGTGCCAGATCAGGTCCATGCAGCCGTCGGGCAGCACCCGGGCCGCCGCCCCGGACTCGGCCTGCCGCACCCAGACCGCTGTCGCCCCGGGGATCAGCGAAGCCGCGCGTTCCCGGTACATGGCACCAGTATCGCCGAGGCCGCCGCCCACCGCCGAGGCGGTCGGAGCGCCCGGGCGCTCAGGCGGGGCTCGCGGCCGGTTCCCGCTCGGGCCGCAGCGCGGGCTCGCGGCGCGGCAGCAGCAGCGGGGTCGCCAGGAGCAGCAGGCCGGCGAGCCCGATCGCGGCACGGATGCCGGCGAACGCGGCCAGCAGGCCCCAGAGCGCGGTCATCGCGGCCGTGGTGGCGTTGCCGGTGACCGTCCAGGCGGACAGGGTGCGGGTGACCCGGTCGCTCATGGTCCGGTCGAGCCGGTAGGTGGCGAGCACCGGGTTGAACACGGCCGCCGAGGTGATCAGCCCCAGTTCGACGGCCATGACCAGCACCAGCCCGGCCGCGCCGGGGCGGATGAAGGCCAGTCCGGACGACCAGCAGACGCGCAGCACCCCGGCGGTCAGCAGCACCCGGTGCCGTCCGTACCGGGTGACCAGGCGGCGGGCCAGCCGCGAGCCGATCAGGCCGCCGATGGCGGGCGCGGCGAACGCCAGGCCGTACTGCCAGGGCGCGAAGCCGAGGCGGCCGAGCATGAGCGTGGACAGCAGCGGCGCGGTGGCCATGATCAGTCCGTTGACCAGGACCGTGTTGAAGAACAGCGGGCGCAGCGCCGGGTTGCCCAGGATGTACCGCCATCCGTCGAACAGGTCGCGGGCGCGCAGCCGGGGCGCGGCGGTTCGCTCGGGGCGCGGTTCGGCGCCGCCGATGGCGCGGATGCCCAGTGCCGAGAGCAGGAAGCTGACCGCGTTCGCCAGCACCGTCGTCACCGGGCCGAACATTCCGATCGCGGCCCCGCCCAGGGGTGGTCCGAGCACGATGGCGGTCCAGTTGGTGGACTCGAAGCGGCCGTTCGCGACCAGCAGGTCCTCCGGCGGCACGAGCGCCTTCAGCGCGGCGCCACTGGCCGAGCGGAAGGCGATGTCGGACGCCCCGGTGATCACCGAGACGACCAGGAGCTGTGTGAAGCTGAGCCAGCCGAGCGCGTAGGCGGCGGGGATGCTCAGCAGGACCGCGAACCGGGTCAGGTCCATCGCCGCCATCACCGGCCGTTTGCGGCGGAACTCCACCCAGGGCCCGAGCGGGATCGCCACCGCCGCGCCCACCGCCAGGCCCGCGGCGGCCAGTGCGGACACCTCGGCCGCCCCGGCGTGCAGCACCAGGACCGCGATCAGCGGGAACGAGTCGAACGCGAGCCAGGTGCCGAGGGAGCTGGCGGCGTACGCGCCCCAGAGCCACCCGAACTGCCGCCCCAGTGATCGTCTGGCCGCCATGTCCGGCTCACCCCTGTCGTCGCACCGCACAACCCTGTATTGACCAGTGGGATCCAAGCGCGCGGCGGACCAGCGGGTCAAACAACAGCCGGTCGGCATCGCACAACGACTGGTTGTGCAACCGGAGCACGTATCGCCGGGCGGAAGTGCCGGAGCCGCCGCCGCCCGGCGTCGAAAATGAGGTGACCGGGGTCGGGCCCGGCGCGCACGATGGCGCGGCGCCCGGGCGGCGGGCCAGGGCGGGGCTACAGTTCGACGACGACCGTGCCCAGGTGGCGGCCGGCGATGACGTCGAGCAGCGCGTTCGGCGCCTGGTCCAGGCCGCTGATCCGGACGTGCGGGAAGGTGATCTCGCCGGAGCGCAGCCAGCCGCCGAAGCGCTCGGTCCACTCGGCCCGCGCCTCCGGGTTGTCGTCGGCGCTGTAGCCGCGCAGGGTGATCTTCTTCAGCAGCAACTGGAAGGAGTCCAGCCGCACCGGCGCGGTCCGGCCGGTGCCGTGCGCCGCGAGCTGCCCGGACAGGGCGCCGACCAGGACGAACCGGGCCCCCTCGCGGGCCGCGCCGACCGCGACCCGCAGCTGGTCGCCGCCGACGATGTCCAGGCAGACGTCGATGCCGTCGGGCGCGGCCGCCGCCAACTGCTCGGCCAGCGGCTCGTCGGCGCCGCGGACCACGGCCGCGTCGTAGCCCAGTTCACCGACCAGGCGCTCGGCCTTGGCCGGCGATCCGGTGCTGCCGATCACCCGTCCGGCGCCCAGCAGCCGGGCGATCTGCCCCGCCATCGAGCCGATGGCGCTGCCCCCGGCCGAGACGAACACGGTGTCGCCGGGCCGCAGCTCCACGCCCCGGGTCAGTGCCGCGTAGGCCGTCCAGCCGTGTCCCAGGTGCGCCACCGGGTCCGGCAGGGCCGGGTCGGGACGGCCGCAGGCGGCGGGGTCGAGCACCGCGTACTCGCGCCAGCCGAGGAAGTGGGAGACCAGGTCGCCGGGGTGCAGGCCGCTGCCCGCCGGGGCCGAGACGACCTCGCCGACGGCCTCCTCGGCCAGCGGGTCGCCCGGGCGCAGCGCCGGGAAGGGCACGCCCTCCACCTGCCCGGCGCCCTCGCTGATCATCATCCGGAGTGAGGCCGAGACCCGGAAGCAGCGGTTGCGGACCAGCACCTGGTCGGCGCGGGGCACCGGCAGCGGGGTCTCCACGAGCGCGAAGTGCTCCAGCCCGGGCAGGCCGTCGGGCCGGGCGGCGAGCCGCACCTCGCGGCAGGTCAGCGGCAGGTCGGACATGGTGTGCTCCTGGGGTCGGAAGGGGTCGGCAGGGGCCGGCAGGGGCCGGGTGGATCGTCAGGGGCCCGCGGGGGCCCGGCTCCACCATCGGCCGGGCCCGGCTGTCCCTTCCAGGCAGCGGCCACCGTGCGCCGGTTTCCGACATCTGTACGCTGTTGACCCATGGATTCCGTCGACCGCCAGCTCATCCACGCCCTGTACGTCGACGGCCGGGCCGCGTTCAGCCGGATCGCCGGGGTGCTCGGCGTCTCCGACCAGACGGTCGCCCGCCGCTACCGCCGGTTGGGCCAGGAGGGCGCGCTGCGGGTGCACGGCCGCCTCGATGCCCGGCGGCTCGGGCATGTGGAGTGGGTGCTGCGGCTCCAGTGCGCGCCGGGGACCTCCGGCACCGTCGCCGAGGCGCTGGCCAGGCGCGACGACACGCACTGGGTGCGGCTGGCGTCGGGCGGCACCGAGGTCGTCTGCAACGTCCAGGCCGAGGGCGAGCGGGACCGTGACGCGCTGCTGCTGAAGAAGCTCCCGGCCACCCGCCCGGTGACCGGCATCAACGCGTACTGCGTGATGCACACCTTCCTTGGCGGGCCGACCAGTTGGCAGGGGGTGACCCGCGCACTGACCGAGCAGCAGGCCGCCCGGCTGGCGCCGCCGCCGGTCGCCGTGGTCGGCACGCCCGCCGGTTCGGAACCGGTCGAGCTGGACCAGGGCGACCGCGCGCTGCTGGCCGAGCTGGCGCGCGACGGCCGGGCGAGCCATGCGGCGCTGGCGGGGGTCACCGGCTGGCACGAGGCCACGGTCCGCCGCCGGATCGCGTACCTGCGGGCGAGCGGCGCCCTGTACTTCGACATCGACGTCGACGACCGGCTGCTCGGCGCTGCCAGCCCCTCGCTGCTGTGGATCTCGGTCGAACCGGCCCACCTGGCCGCCGCCGGGGAGGCCCTGGCCCGGCACCCGGAGATCTCCTTCGCCGCCGCGACCACCGGCCCGACCAACCTGCTCGCCTCGGTCCTGTGCCCGAGCGTCTACGCCCTGTACGAGTACATCGCGAACCGGGTCGGCAGCCTGCCCGGCATCAGGGGGATCGAGACCGCGCCGATCATCCGCACCGTCAAGCGCTCCGGCGCGGTGGACCGGCCGGTCCGGGGCTGACGCGGCGGCCGCCCGCGGGGAGACCGGCCCGCCCCGGGCCCGCGGGTCCATGCTGGTAGTGGTGAATGCCAGTGGAAAGGGGCGACCCATGTCGTATCCGCACGGGGCACGACACCCCATCCGAGACAGCCTGCAGGCGCGGGCGGCCGACCGGCGGACCCGGGCCGCCGCCCGGCGCTGGCGGCACGACGGCTCCGAACCGCAGTGGGCCCGCAGCGACCTGCCCGCCCGGCGGCTGCTGGCGGGTGTCTTCGCCCCGCTGATGGCGATGGGCGCCGTCGCCTTCGGCCTGCTGGCAGCTCAGGGTCCGGGCCCCGACCGGGCCATCAACCTCGGCGTCGCGGTCATCTGCGCGGTCTGCCTGCTGGTCGCCGTGGTCGACCTGGTGGTGATCCACCGCCGGATGGCCGAGCAGCGCCGCTGGGGACGCTGACGCGTCCGACCAGGCCCGGCGCTCGGCGCGTCCCCGGCGCGCGGCCCCCGCCGCCCCGTAGGCTCGGCCTACGGCCGGGGCGGCCGGGGCGGCCGGGTAGGGACGGGAACACGGATGGCGGCGGACGGCGAGGCCGGGCAGGTCATTTCGGCCTGCCAGTCGTGCGGGGACCGGGTGGTCGACGGCCCGGACGGCGGCTACTGCTGCTCCCGCTGCGGGCACTCGGTCGATCCGCCCGCGGTCCTGCGGGCGCGCCGGGACGCCGAATGGAACCGGCGCCGGGCGGAGCGCGGAAAGAACCCCTGGGTGGCGCTGCGGGCACTGACCCGGCAGCGGACTTCCGCGCGGTAGCACCGGCTTTCGCGCGGGCTTTCGCGGGGGTTTCGGCGGGAATTTCGCGGGCTTTTCCCCGGGGGTTCTCGCCAGGGCGTCCGGCCGGTTCGCGAAACAGTGCGGAAAAATAGCCCCCAGAACAAAAATGCGCGCCCGTCCAACTGCCACTCGGCGAGCGGACAGCTTCCGGCCAATCGCGTTCCGCCCCGGGGTCCGCCCCGCCGGGCGCGGGCCGCGGGCCGGGCGGACGGGCGCGCCGGGGCGGCCGGTGCCACCGACCTGCCCAGGACGTCCTACCAGGGGGAACAGCCGAGTCCGCGCCGCGGCCCGGACCGAGGGCGGACGACCGTTCGGCGGGGTCGTGCGAACCGGTACCGGGGGTGCGCGGACGGCGCGATTCGGCCTGTCCGCCGACGGCGGTCATTGCGCCTCGCGGCGCGGTCTGGCTATTCTCCGGACGCCATTCCGCACATGTCCTGCACCTGCTTCTTCTTCGCACGGCGAGCAGCACGGCAATTCAAAGGAACGGCACCGGGGTGTCCCCTGCCGTCCACCGCAGCGGCTGGGGGTGACCAGTGGGCACAGATCCGGGATTCGACGCCGACGGCGTCCTGGCCGCACCACCGATCGCCACGGCGACCACCGGTACGCCGCCCGCTCCGACCGCCCCGGCATTCACGCCGCCGGACGGCGCGGCGCGTGACATCCGGCGGTTCTGGTGGGCCAGCGCCTCGGACGCCCTCGGCAGCCAGGCCTCCGGCATCGTGCTGCCGCTGCTGCTGCTCGGCTTCGGCTACCCGGTCGCCGTGGTCGGCACACTCGCCGGGGCCGCCACCGGGGCCGGTCTCCTGATCGGACCGCTGGCCTCGATCCCGGCCGACCGGGGCGCGCGCAAGGCGGTGCTGGTCTGGTCCGCCGCCGCGTCCGCCGCCGCGATGACCGCCCTGGCCGTCGCCGTGGCCGCCGGGCGGCCACCGCTGGCGGTGCTGCTGGGCCTGCTGCTGGTGGAACGCTGCGGCGCCGCCTGCTACCAGGCCGCCCTGGGCGGCACCGTCGCCGCGCTGTGCGCGCCGCCCGACTACCCGACGCTGTCGGCCCGGCTCCAGGCGGGCGAGCAGGGCGCGCTGGTGCTCGGCCCGGCCCTGGGCGGGCTGCTCTACCAGCTGGCCCGGGCCTGGCCGTTCGCGGCCGACGCCGGGTCGTACGCGATCACCGCGCTGTGCGTGCGGTCCATGCGCAACGACCTGCGGGCCGGGGCCCACGAGCGCGAACCGGCACGCACCGCGCCGCGCGGGGGCCGGGCGGCCCGGGCTGTCGCCGAGGCCACCGCCGGCGCCCGGCTGGTCCGCGCCACCCCGCTGCTGCGCACCGTCCTGGTCTGGATCACCGTGGTCAACCTGGTGCTCGCGGCGCTGTACTACGGCGCGCTGTTCGTGCTGGAGCGCGGCGGCTACGGCGGCGCGGTCACCGGCGCCGTGCTCGCCGGGTGCGGCGCGGCGGGCATCGCCGGGGCGCTCGGGGCGCCCGCCGCCGCCCGCCGGATCGGTGGTACCCGGACCGTGCTCGCGGTGACCTGGCTGCTGGTGCCGCTGAGCGCGGCGATGGCGCTGAGCGGGCGACCGCTCGCGTTCGCCGCGCTGCTCGCCGCCGTCTGCCTGCTGGTGCCCAGCGCCGCCGTGGTGCTCCAGTCCCGCGCCATCCACGTGGTGCCCGGCGAACTGCGGGCCCGCGCGGGCGCGGTGCTGACCGCCGCCACCGGGGCCGCCGCCGCGCTCGGCCCGGTGGCCGCCGGCGCGGTCGCCGGGGGCCTGCCCGGGCAGACCGGACGGGCCGTGCTGGCGCTGGCCTGCGCCGCGCTGCTGGGCGCGCTGGCGCTGTACACCGGCTGGATCGGCCCCCGGTCGCTGGAACTCCGGGCCACCGGGCCGAGCGCCGGGAGCGCCGGATGACGCCGACGTCCAGAGGGAGCTTCGAGGTGTTCCGGGCGGCGCTGCCCGAGGTCAGCGACGGCGATCCGACCCGGATGGTGTTCACCGGCGACGCGGCCGGCCGCTGCGAGATCTTCACCTGGGACGCCCGCGCCGCGGTCGCCCGGCAGGTCACCGACCGCCCCGGCGGGACCTTCCATGGGGCCGTCGACGGCGACGGGTACGTCTGGTGGTTCGACGAGGACGAGCACGGCGCGGGGCTGTGGCGGTTCCAGCCCTTCGCGGGCGGCGCCGACCTGCCCGGACTGCCGGGCGTGCCGCCCGCCCGGACGCATGGCCTGGCCGTGAGCGACGGCGGCCGGGTCGCGATCGCCGTGCACGAGGCCGGGGCGACCGCCGTGTACACCGGCCCGCGCGGCGGCGCCGGTCGGCGGGTAGCCCGGCTGGACGGCCACGCGGACCTGGCCGGGATCACCCCGGACGGCCAACTGCTGGCCCTCGGCGGGCAGGCCCGCTCCGCGCGAGCGGTCACCGTGCTGCGGGCCGACGGCGAGCCGTGCGCGGTGCTGTCCGGCGAGGGCGGCGCGCTGTGGCCGCTCGGCTTCGCCCCCGCAGCCGCGAACCCCGCGACCGCCGGGGGTGACGCGCTGCTGCTGATCCGCGAGCAGGGTGGGCGCTACCGGCCGGCCCTCTGGCGTCCGGGCGTGGAGCCGGTCGAACTGCCGTGGTGCGCCTTCGACACCGAGATCACCGCGCGCTGGCTCCCGGACGGCCGGGGCCTGCTGATCCGGCAGGAGCGGCACGGGCGCAGCACCCTGCACCTGGCCGACCTGGACGCCCGCACGCTGACCACCGTGCCCACCCCGCCCGGCACCCTGCTGGACGCGGCAGCCAGGCCCGGCGGCGAGGTGCACTACGTCTGGACCGACTCGGCGCACCCGGCCCGGGCCCGGTCCACGGCGGGCACCGCGCTGCCGCCGATGCCCGGCGCCGAGCTGCGGGTGCCCGGGACCGGGCGCGAGCTCTGGACCCCGGGCCCGGACGGGCCGGTGCACACCCTGGTCACCCTGCCCGAGCAGGGGCCGGTCCCGCCGCCGTGCGTGTTCCTGGTGCACGGCGGTCCCGCCGACCACGACCGCGACGCCTACGACGGCGTCGTCCACTCGCTGGCGGCCTCCGGCTTCGCCGTGGCCCGGGTCAACTACCGCGGCTCCACCGGGTACGGGCCCGCCTGGCGGGACGCCTTCAGCCAGGGCGTCGGCCTGACCCAGATCGCCGACCTGGCCTCGGTCCGCGCGGACCTGGTCGAACGCGGCTGGGTCGACGGCCGGGCCACCGCGCTGTGGGGCACCTCCTGGGGCGGGTACCTGGCACTGCTGGCGCTGGGCGTCCAGCCGGAGCTGTGGCAGGCGGGCGTGGCGGTCAAGCCGGTCGCCGACTGCGCCGAGGCCTGGCGTACCGGGACGCCCGCGCTGCGCGCCCTGGACGAGCGGCTCTTCGGCGGCACCCCGGAGCAGGTCCCGGAGCGCTACGCGCGCAGCTCGCCGTCCCGCTACGCGGCCCGGGTCCGGGCGCCGCTGCTGGTGGTGGCCGCCGAGTACGACCTGAAGTGCCCGCCGGAGCAGGTCCGCGGCTACCTGCGCGCGCTGGCCGCCGCCGGTGTGCCGAACGAGGCCATGTGGCTGGCGACCGGCCACGACGGCTACGACGGGGGCGACCACGTCGCGGTGCTGCGCCGCGCGATCTCCTTCCTCGCCCGCGAGTTGCGCGACCGCCCGCGCACCGCGCCCCAAGTTCCTGCCGCCACCGGGCGGCAGGAGGCCGGACAGCGCACCCGCGCTGCTCAGCCGAGCACCTCCCGCCCGTAGGTCCAGCAGAGAGGAGTACCGGTCATGCAGAAGGACATCATCAACAACGACCCGCTCACCGGTGACGAGGAGAACCGTCGTCCCGGCATCGGCATCACGGTGACGATTCCGTTCCGCAACGCGGAGGAGTCCGAGGAGGACTAGTCCTCCTGGGGTCGGCCGGGCGCTCCGCCCGGCCGACCCGCCCCCGCGCCCCGCGCCCGCACCGCCGTGAGTACCGCCCTGATCGAGTACCGCCCTGATCGTTCGTCAAGGAGCCTTAGTGCGCGTCCTTCTGGTCAACATGCCCTGGTCCCCGATCGACCTGCCGTCGCTTGCCCTGGGGATCCTCAAACGCAGCGTGGACGAGCGGGTGCCCGGTGCCGACGCGCACGTCCTGCACGCCAACCTGGAGTTCACCGACTGGATCACCGCCCGAACCGAGTTCACCGCCGAGGACTACGAGTACTACGCGCTCTCGTCGTACTTCATGGGCTGCGGCGACTGGGTCTTCTCCTCCGCCCTGTACGACGACCCCGGTTGGCGGGAGCAGGAGTTCACCGAGGCGATGCGCACCAAGCTGCGCAGGTCCAGAATGCGGATGTCCCACGAACTGCACCGACTGGTACCGGAGTTCGTCGCCGAGATCGCCCAGCGGATCGTCGACCTGAAACCGGACGTGGTGGGCTTCACCTCCACCTTCCAGCAGAACACCGCCGCGCTGGCCGCCGCCAAGCACGTCAAGCGGCTCGCCCCCGACATCGTCACCGTGATGGGCGGGGCCAACTGCGACGCCGACCAGGGCGCCGCGCTGCACCGCTGCTTCCCGTTCGTGGACTACGTGGTGCGCGGCGAGGGCGAGGACGTGCTGCCCCGGCTGCTGAACGCGCTGCGCGAGGGCGATCCGGTGGACCAGCTGCCGGGCCTGTGCCACCGCGCGGCGGACGGCAGCAGCGTCGTCAACGCCATGGCCACCAGCCCGCTGCCGCCGTCGGCGATCCTGCCGCCCGACTACAGCGGCTACTTCGAGCGGCTGGCCGCGTCCGTCGCCCGCAACTGGGTGGAACCCAAGCTCGTGGTCGAGGGCGCGCGCGGCTGCTGGTGGGGCGAGAAGCACCACTGCACCTTCTGCGGGCTGAACGGCTCGTTCATGCAGTTCCGCAGCAAGAGCCCGGACGTCTTCTTCGACGAGATCATGGAACTCGCCCGCAAGCACCGGGTGCTGGACATGTACGTGGTCGACAACATCCTGGACATGGGCTACCTGTCGACCGTGCTGCCACGCATCATCGACAGCGGCTACGACCTGCGGCTGCACATCGAGATCAAGGCCAACATGCGCCGTTCGCAACTGCGGGTCCTGTCCGACGCCGGACTCATCTACGTCCAGCCCGGCATCGAAAGCCTCAACGACCGGGTGCTGAACCTGATGGAAAGGGTGTCAGCGGCTGCCAGAACGTCCGCATGCTGCGCGACGGCGCCGAGACCGGCCTGTCCGTGTCCTGGAACTACCTGCACGGCTTCCCCGGGGAGACCGCCGAGGACTACGAGGGGGTGGTCGCCCAGATACCCGCGCTGGAGCACCTCGACCCGCCGGTGGACCTGTCCGCGCGGATCGCCATCGAGCGCTTCAGCCCCTACTTCAACCGTCCCGAACTCGGCTTCGACGGGCTGCGCCCCGAGCTGCACTACCGCTTCACCTACGACCTGCCCGAGTCGGAGCTGTACGACCTCGCCTACGTCTTCGAGGCGCCCGAGCGCGGTATCGGCGAAGCCACGGTCGACTCGCTCAACGACGCGCTCGGGCTGTGGAAGAAGCACCACACGGACGCCCGGCTCACCCATGCCGACCTGGGCGACCGGATCGTGCTGGTGAGCCGGCGCCGCGCGTTCGACTGGCGGGTACTGGAACTCACCGACCCGTGGGAGATCGCGGTCTTCCGGCTGCTGGACCAGCCCCACTCCCCCGCCGCACTGGCCCGCAAGGCGCCCGCGGGCGACGAGCAGCGGATCCGCGAACTGCTGGCGCGCTGGGTCGAGTTGGGGCTGGTGTTCACCGACAGCGGGCACTACGTGCAGCTGGCGCCGGCCGCCGTCAACGAGGGCCTGCTGCGGCTGGACTTCATGCGGCACGCCCACGCCCCCGCGAAGACCCCACCGGACGGGACCCCACCGGACGACGGGACCGCACCGGTCCTGGAGCCCGTCGCCGGTCACGAGTCGCTGGTGGCCGCACATGCCTGAGACGACCCTCGTCCCGGAGCCGGGAACGACGACAGCCGCCGACACCGTCCTGGTCACCGCGTGGCGCGACTACGACCCGGTCGCGCGGGCCCTGCCCGGCATGTCCCTCGGCGAGGTCGAGCTGGACGGGCCCGCCGCCGGGTGGAGCCGCCGCCTGTGGGAGCTGGGGGCGCGGTTCGTCACCGTACCCGGCACCGTCGTGCTGGCCCCGCCCGCCGACGCCGGGACCGCCCGGCGGCAGCTGCTGCTGCTGAGCCTGGTCCGGGACCTGACGGCCCGGGCCGTCCTGGTCGACTGGGAGCTGGAACTGGACCCGGCCGAGCTGGAGAGCTGGCGGCTGCTGAGCCACCTCCAGCCGCCGCGCCGCCTCAGCGGCGTCCCCGACGCCGAACAGGCGCTCGCCGCCTGGCGCGACGGCCACTACCTCGGCAAGTGCCTGTGGCGGCAGGGGCCCGGCTTCGTCCAGATCCGCGACCGGCGCTGGGGACACCTGGCCCGGTTCACCGCCGACGAGCCGCACTACCAGCAGGCCATCGAGCGGCTGGCCTACGGAGCCCCACCGGCGCAGGCCCCGGCCGACGCGGTGGCGGACTTCACCGAGGAGCGGCTGGTGCTGATCCTCGGCCCACTTGCCTGGTGGCTGCCCTACCGGGTCGACCGGTGGATCCAGGAGGCGATGGCGGTCTGACCGCCCTCGGGCAGCGCCCCCGGCCGCGGACCCGCGGCCGCGAACCCCCAACCGATCGGTACCCCAACCGAAGGGAAGAACCATGAACAAGAACACAGTACGTGCCGCGACGGCGGCCGCCGTCCTCGTCGCCGGGCTCGCGGCGGCCGGTCCGGCCGAGGCGGCCACCACCGGCAGCGCCCGGATCAGCCCGGCGCAGTTCCAGGCGCACCTGAGCAAGGCGGTCGCCGCCGAGAGCGTCAACGCCATCGGCACCGGCCCGATCTCGGGCTTCGCCAGCGCCCTCAAGTCCCTCGACTGACCGACGCCGTACCGGGGCCGGAGGTGAGCACCGTGGAACACCCGCTGAACAGTGCCGAGGACCAGTCGTCGCGACCGGTCACCTGGTGTCCGAGCGGTTCGCCGGACCGACCGGAGGCCGTCGTGCTCGGCGTCAGGTCGGGACCGGGCGGCCAGGTCGTGTACCTGGACACCCCGATGCCCGCGGCCGAGGCGCTGGGCTCGATCCCGGAGGGCATCTCGCCCACCCGGGTGCTGCGCTTCGCCTCGCACTGCGTGTCGGAGTGCGCCAACCGGGTCGGCGAGGAGTGCGGTCTGATCGAACGCATCCGCACGGTGCCGTCCGGTCCGGTCGCGTCCAGCGTTCCGCAGTGCCACCTGCGGCCCCGCTGCACCTGGTGGCACCAGGTCGGCGTGGACGCCTGCCGACGGTGCCCGGCCGTCACCACCCTCAACTCCCCCGACGACGAACTGGTCACCCTGGTCGCCGACCCGGCGACCACCCACGAGCAGCTGCGGGAGTGGATCGCCGAACGCGACGCCACCGAGCCGCCGCCGAACGGCTGAACAGCCCTCCCACGCACGGCGGATGGTCCCCCGTCAGCACGGGGGACCATCCGCGTCGAGGCCGGTCCCACCTCGGCCCGACCGTTCCCGCGCGGCCGGTCGCAGAACCGTGAACGCCACCAGGCCGACCACCATGGCTTGACACGAACTAAGTTCGTCGC
>FTAK01000091.1_pt1 | contig 15636 bp, 9 predicted proteins | sample 1639071 | NCBI WGS metagenome assembly FTAK01 (sample SAMEA3914812, study PRJEB12502) | metagenome | biome: forest; material: soil | place: Canada | collected 2011-07-07 | depth 0.1 m
CTGCTGACGTTCCTGATCGTGCCGGTGCTGCTCGGCTTCGCTCTGTCCTTCACCAACGCGCGGCTGATCTCCCCCGAACCGTTGCGCTTCGTCGGCTTCGACAACTTCGTCCGGGCGTTCACCATCGACCCGACGTTCTTCCGCTCGGCCCTGAACACCTTCGCCTTCGCGGCCGTGGTCGTTCCCGTCCAGGCCGGCTTCGGGCTATTCCTCGCCCTGATGGTCAATCAGAAGATCCGCGGCGTGACCGCGTTCCGGGTCATCTTCTTCATCCCGGTCGTGACCTCCATCGTCGTCGTCTCGATCCTGTGGAAGTTCATGTACCAGCCGGACGGGCTGGTCAACTCGTTCATCAACTCGATCACCTTCGGCGCCTGGCAGGGCACCGCCTGGCTCAACCAGCCCAGCACCGCCCTGTTCGCGATCATCGTGCTGTCCATCTGGCAGGCCGTCGGCTTCCACATGCTGATCTGGCTCTCCGGCCTGCAGACCATTCCCGAGGAGCTCTACGAGGCGGCCCGCATCGACGGCGCCGGAACCTGGCGCCAGTTCAAGGACGTCACCTGGCCGTGCCTGCGCCCGACCAGGATCTTCGTCCTGATCACCATCACCATCGCCGCGCTCGGCCTGTTCGTGCAGATCGACGTGATGACCCAGGGCGGCCCGATCGACTCGACCTCGACCCTGGTCTACCACGCGGTGCTCACCGGCTACCGCCAACAGCAGATCGGCTACGGCTCGGCGCTGTCCCTGATCTTCTTCGTGATCGTGCTCGTCATCGCGCTGATCCAGCGCCACCTCACCCGCGACAAGGACTGACCCATGGCCGCAACTCCGCGCGTGCGAGGCACGCGTTCCGAGGCGAGCGAACAGCGCCGGCGCCGCCGCGCCTGGTCCTACCTGGTCCTGGTCGGCCTCGCCGTGTTCTTCCTCTTCCCACTCGTCTTCATGTTCGTCTCCAGCCTCAAACCGGACGGCCAGATCCTCTCCGACATCGGCGGCTGGCGCGCGTTCCTTCCCATCGGCGACGTCAGCCTGCACAACTACGACGCCGTGTTCGACCGGGTGCCGGTCGGGCGATTCCTGCTCAACTCGCTGCTGGTCACCGTCGCGATCGTCGGCCTTGGACTGGTCGTCAACTCCATGGCGGGCTTCGCCCTCTCCCGCCTGCGCTGGCGCGGCCGCGGTCTGGTCCTCGGCGTCGTCATCGCCACCCTCATCGTTCCCTTCGAGACGATCGCCGTGCCGATGGTCTATTGGGTCGCCCACCTGCCGACCCTGCTCTTCCAGGACGGTGCCCTGGTCTACGACATCGGCTGGCTCAACAGCTACAAGGTGCAGATCATCCCGTTCGTCGCGAACGCCTTCTCCGTCTTCCTGTTCAGCCAGTACTTCTCCACCATCCCCACCTCGCTCGACGAGGCCGCCCGCATCGACGGCGCCGGCTGGTTCACCATTTACCGCCGCATCGTGGTCCCGCTGTCCGGCCCCGCCTTCGCGACCGTGGCCATCCTCACCTTCCTGCCCGCCTGGAACCAGTACCTGTGGCCGACGATGGTCGTCCAGGACGAGAAGCTGCGCCCCGTCATGGTCGGCATGCAGTACTTCTTCCAGGACAACCCCGCCTGGGGCGAGATCATGGCCTACACCTCCATGATCACGCTGCCCGTGCTGGTGGTCTTCCTCGCCTTCCAGCGCGCCTTCGTCAGCAGCGTCGCCGCCAGCGGCGTCAAGGGCTGACCCCCCCCACGCACACACCACGACCCGCCGACCCGCCGCACACAGCGGCCCCAGGCCGCCGGGCCCCCACGCCTGCTCTGAAAGGCCCCCATGTTCACGCTGCCCGACTCCTGGGTCTGGGACTTCTGGTTCGCCGACGACGGCGAGCAGCACCACCTGTTCTTCCTCTACGCCTCCCGCGCCCTGCACGACCCCGAGGCCCGCCACTACCGCGCCTCCATCGGCCACGCCGTCTCCACCGACCTGACCAACTGGACCCGCGTCCCCGACGCGCTGGTCCGCTCGGACGCCCCCGCCTTCGACGACCTCGCCACCTGGACCGGCTCGGTCGCCCGCCACCGGGACGGCACCTGGTTCCTGTTCTACACCGGCTCCACCCGGGCCCCCGATGGCAAGAACATCCAGCGCATCGGCTACGCCACCTCCACCGACCTGACCAGCTGGCACAAGGCCGACGCCAACCCCGTCCTTGGCGCGGACCCCGCCTGGTACGAGACCCTCGACTGCGGCCAGTGGCACGACGAGGCGTTCCGCGACCCCTGGGTCTTCCCCGACCCCGACGGCGACGGCTGGCACATGCTGATCACCGCACGCGCCACCGAGGGCCCCGCCTTCGAACGCGGAGTCATCGGTCACGCTGTCTCCACCGACCTGCGCGAGTGGCGCCTGCGGCCACCACTGACCGCGCCCTCCCATCGCGGCTTCGGACAGCTCGAGGTCGTCCAGACCGAGATCGTCGACGGCCGGCCCGTACTGGTCTTCTCCTGCCTCGCCGAACACGCCTCCGACCTGCGCCGCGCCGGCGGCACCCGCGGCGGCATCTGGGCCGCCCCCGCCCGGAGCCTCCTCGGACCGTTCGACATCGACGCCGCCGAGCAGGTCACCGACGACCGCTACTACAGCGGCAAGCTCGTGCGCCGCCGCGACGGCCGCTGGGTGCTCATGGGCTTCTACCACACCGGCCCCGACGGCACCTTCACCGGCGGAGTCAGCAACCCCATGCCCATCCACTGGGACGGCCACCGGATGACGCTCGAAGCGGAACAGGCCGGCGAGGGCGCCGCGTCCGCGAAGGTCCCCCTGCCCCACTGACGGCCCAAAAGCTCCAGCTCCTCCCCCACCCACAGAAGTCCGGGAGCCGACCATGACCAACCGACCCCCACACCGCAGAGCCGCACTGCGGCTCTGCCTGACCACCCTGCTCGGCCTCGCCCTGACCGCGCTCGGCGTCGCCGCCCCCGGCCCGGCCGCCCCCCAGGCCGCGCGGGCGGCAGACAGCTACCGCTCCGTGTACCACTTCACCGTGCCCGACCACTGGAAGAACGACCCGCAGCGGCCGATCTACGTCAACGGCGCCTTCCACTACTACTACCTCTACAACGCCGACTACGACCAGGCCGTCGGAACCGCCTGGCGCCTCGCCACCACCACCGACAACGTCGCCTTCCACGACCAGGGCGTCGCCGCCCCGAAGAAGACCAACGCCAACTACGACCTGTGGTCCGGCTCCGCGGTCGTCGACACGAACAACACCGCCGGGTTCGGCGCCGGCGCGATCGTCATCCTGACCACCCAGATGGACCACCCCACCCCCGCCCAGATCACCGATGCGTCCGGCCCGCAGGCGCAGTTCCTGTGGTACTCCACCGATGGCGGCAAGAACTTCCGCCCCTACGGCGACACCCCGGTCATGGCAAACGGAGGACGCAAGGACTTCCGCGACCCGAAGGTCGTCTGGGACGCCCCCCGCAACCGCTGGGTCGCGCTCCTCGCCGAGGGCGACCGCCTGGGCTTCTACACCTCCCCCGACCTCAAGAACTGGAGCTGGACCTCCAGTTACGTCAACAACACCCTGGGCACCCTCGAATGCCCCGACCTGTTCCAGCTCAAGGCCGACGACGGAACCACCCACTGGGTCATGGGCGCCAGCGCCAACGGCTACCTCACCGGCGCCCCCAACACCTACGCCTACTGGACCGGCACCTTCGACGGCGCCACCTTCACCCCCGACACCACCACCCCACAATGGCTCGACCACGGCCTCGACTGGTACGGCGGCGTCACCTGGGAGGACCCCACCGCCCCGCTCGAGCGCCGCTACGCCATCGCCTGGATGAACAACTGGTCCTACCCCTACACCACCCCCACCTGGGCCTCCGACGGCTTCAACGGCACCGACTCCATCACCCGCCAGATCACCCTCAAGCACTACGGCAACGGCTACGCCCTGGCCTCCAGGCCCGTACCCGCGCTCGACAACCACGCCACCAGAGTCACCTCGCTCGGCACGATCCAGGTCAACGGTAAGACCCCACTCGACTACCATGGCACCGCCTACCAACTGGACGCCGACGTCAGCTGGAGCACCCTCGACAACCTCGGCGTCCAACTGCGTGTCTCCGCCGACGGCACCCGCCACGTCGATGCCGGAATCAACCGCGACTACAGCTACCTGAACCGGCGTCAGAGCGGGACCCCCGACCCGTCCGGCCGGCGTGGGGAGACCCACGCACCGTACGACCCGGCGAGGACCCAGGCTCACCTGCGGATCCTCGTCGACCGAACCAGCGTCGAGTACTTCCTCGACGACGGCCGCTACGTCCACACCAGCCTGGCATTCCCCGACCCCGCCGACAACGGCATCAACCTGTTCACCAGCGGCGGCAGCGCCACCTTCGCCAACGTCACCGTCACCGAGTTCGCCAACCTCGCCCAACGGCCGGCCAAGACCCTCGCCGACTTCGAAGGCACCACGTACGGAACCGGCTGGACCACCACCGGCGGCCTCACCGGCACCGCGCCGACCGCGGCGAACCTCCCCGGCCAGGTCGGCGCAGCCGTCCTCGACACGTTCGCCGGAGCCGACTCCGCCACCGGCACCGTCACCTCACCCGCCTTCACCATCGACCGCAACACCCTTCACCTCCTCGTCGCCGGCGGCCACCATCCGCTCGGCCAGCCCGGCGCGACCTCCGTCAACCTCCTCGTCGACGGGCAGCCCGTACGCACCGCCACCGGCGACGATACCGGCGCCCTGAAGCCCGTCACCTGGGACCTCGGCCCGTGGCAGGGCCGCACCGCGCAGCTCCAGATCCTCGACGACTCGACCGGCAGCTGGGGTCATCTGATGCTCGATCAGGTGACCCTGAGCGACTGACACCCCGGTGGGGGCGCACGGTCCCACAGTGGACGCGCCCGCCCCCACCGGCCCGAACACGCCTGACGAACAGACAAGTTCACGATGCAAGGAGTAGCCCGGCACCATGGCAGAGCCCGACATCAGAGGCAGTGTCCACCCCGAGCGGGTCGAATTCCTCGTCATCGGCGAGTGCGTCGCGGACGTGGTCCGCACCCCTGGCCGGCCCGACCGCGCCCACCCGGGCGGCAGCCCGGCCAACGTCGCCTTCGGCCTGGCCCGGCTGGGGCACCGGACCACGCTGCTCACCCAGCTCGGGCAGGATCCGATGGGCGACCTGATTCGGGTGCACCTCAGTTCGGCAGGCGTGTCGGTCCTGACGGACGGCCAGGAGCCGCCCACCCCGACCGCGATCGTCACTCTGGACGAACGGGGCAGCGCCGCCTACGAGTTCGCCATCGGGTGGAGCCTGCGAACGACTGCCGTTCCGCAGGCACGGCACGTCCACCTGGGCTCGCTCGCCTTGGTACTGGAGCCGGGTGCCGGCACCGCCCGCCGGCTGCTGCGTGAACTGCGCGCTTCGGGGGCTACGGTCTCGTACGACCCCAACATCCGCCCGGCCCTGTTCGGCGAACGGGCGCGCGGCGTCGCCGCGGTGGAGGAGTGCGTGGCGCTCAGCCAGATCGTCAAGGCCAGCGACGAGGACCTGGAGTGGCTGTACCCAGGCGTTCCGGTCCGCGAGAGCGCCGCCCGCTGGCTGACCCTCGGCCCGCGCGCGGTGGTCGTCACCTGCGGCGGCGAGGGCGCCTTCGCGCTCACCCCCGACGGCGAATTCCGCATCGCGGCCGCACCGGCTGAGGTCGTCGACACGGTGGGCGCCGGCGACTCGTTCATGTCCGCCCTGCTGGTGACCCTGGCGGGACGCGAAGCGGATGCCCAAGCGGTACCCTCCGCCCTGCGGGCCGCCGCAGCAGCAGCGGCCTTCACCGTCTCCCGTGCCGGAGCCAACCCACCGACCACCGCCGAACTGACCGCCGCCCTCTCCGTAAGACCGGACTGGATACGGCGATGACGGCGGCGCTGGCCCCGTGGCGCAAGCCACGGGCGGTGCACGATCCGGGTAAGGTCCTGCTGGACATCGCGCTGGCGGTGGCACTTGGCGGGGACTGCCTGTCGGATGTGGCGATGCTGCGGGCCGAGCCGCAGATCTTCGGATCGGTGGCCTCCGATCCCACCGTCTCGCGGCTGGTCGACACCCTGGCCACCGCCGGCCCACGCGCGCTGACGGCAATCCGCCGGGCAATAGCCGAAGTCCGTGAACGGGTCTGGGAGTTGGCCGGCCCCGATGCCCCCGATGCGGGCGGCCAGGTGATCGTGCCGCAAAATACTTCGCTGCCCGGTGCAGGATCTCCCGCTCCACTTCGAGTTCCTTCACCCGGGCCTTGAGCTGCCTGTTCTCCTTCTCCAAGGCACTCGACTCCGCAGCCCCGGGCACCGCGGCCTGCTCGGCCTCGCGCACCCACACACGCAGCGTCTCGTGGTTCACTCCCAGATCCCTGGCCACCGCGGCGTACGTGCGCCCAGGGCTGGCCCGGTACAGCGCGACGGCATCGGCCCGGAACTCAGGCGAGTACTTCGACGTCCCCAACGGGAACTCCTGTCCTATGGATCTTCACGATCCAATGATCAGGGTGTCCTCGATCAAGGGGAAAGCCCCCACCACAACGGCGGCCCAGGAACACCCAACTGGCCGTCCCGGGTCAACTCCGCCAAACGCTCGGGCAAACTGCCCGCAGGCAAGGACATCAAAAGCGGTTGGGCCAAAGGCGGCTACGAGATCCGCCTCGAGGACATCCCCGCGTGGCGACTCGCGGTCCCAGACCCGGTCCCCGTCCCCGAACGCCTGACCAAGCCCCACAGCGTCGTCGCCGCACTGCGCGACGGCAAACGAACACTCAACCTCACCAAGCCCGTGCTCCCTCGCACACTGCGCCTGATCCAAGCCATCGTGGCGGAGGCTGAACACCGCGGGCACACCATCCGCATCGTCAACCAGCGAACCGACCGGCACGGCTACGAGCACGCCGAGTCCGAGGACCACTTCATCGTCACCGCGCAGGGACACCCCTGCGGCGTGCGCATCACGCAACTGAAGGAACGCACCGACCATGTCGCCTCCGCGAAGGAGCTCGCCGATGCCGCGCGCGACTCCTGGGTCAGGATCCCCCGCTTCGACCACCCCCTCGGCAACCGCCTGGGGATCGCCGTAGGCGGCGGCTTCGTCCACTGGCAGTTACAGCGGTCAGACACCGATACCGAGCCGCTCGAAGGCAAGCTTCCGCAGATCCTGCAGGAGATCGACCTACGCGGAGCCGCCGCGGAAGCCAAACGCCACGCGGACCAGGAAGCCGCCCGCGAACGTCGTCGGCAATGGGACGCCGCCGTACACCGAGCACGCCAGGACTACGCCGAGGCACACCGGATCCGAGCCCTTGAACAGCAGGAACACTCCTGGCGCCGCGCCGCGCAGCTCTCCGAGTACCTGCACGCAGCCCAACAACGAGTGGAGACCACCCACCACGCCGCCCAACGTGAAGCCGCCCAGTCATGGCTCCGCTGGATCCAGGGGTACGTGGAGCGCCTGGACCCGCTCAACGGCGAAATGCGCGCCCCCACCATCCCGGATCCCAGGCCCTCGGACCTCGAACCCTTCCTCAACGGCTGGAGCCCCTACGGCCCCTGAGATGTCGACCGGGCGTGCCTCCTCCCCCCGTCCGTACCCTCACTGTCAGCCGCGCACGTGCAGCCCGAAACCCGTGCGGCCCGTGGGCTCCAGTCCCTCCTTCAGGTGCAGCGAGGGGATCTCGTAGTCACCGAAGTTCTGCCGCCGGAACGCGATCGGCTCGGTCGACTCCAGAGTGAGCAGGCGCTGCTCCCAGGCCTTGGCGACGTCCGGGTACTCCTCGGCGGTCATCCGGTCGGTGCCGTACAGCACGAACGGCGGCAGCGCCTCGATGCCCGGGTAGTAGAGGATGCCGTGGTGGATCGGGAACAGCAGGTCGTCGATGGGGCCGTTGATCCCGCGAGCGGCGTAATGCGACTCCGGGCCGCCGGCGGTCACCGACAGCAGAGCCTTCCTGCCCGCGAGGGTGCCTTCGCCGAAGCGCTCGCCGTACTTGGTGTCACTGTGCTCGCCGACGCCGTACGCGAAGCGGTAGGTGAACACCCGGTCCACCCAGCCTTTGAGGATCGCGGGCATCGTGTACCACCACAGCGGGAACTGGAAGATGATCGTGTCGGCCCACAGCAGCTTCTCCTGCTCGGCGAGGACATCCGGGGTGAGCGTCCCGGCGTCGAAGGCCCGGCCCGAGTCCAGGGCGACCTTCAGCGGACTTGAGGCGTCTCGGCCGTAGTCCGCGGCGTCCACGACCGCCTTCCAGTTCATCGCGTACAGATCGCTCACCCGTACCTCGTGTCCGGCGCTCTCCAAGGTGGACACCGCGAGGTCCTTCAGCGAGCTGTTGAGCGACTTCGGCTCCGGGTGGGCGTAGACGATCAGCGTCTTCATGGGAACTCCTCAGGATCAGGTGCCTTCGATTCTGGGCACCGCGGCGCCCGGCGTTCAGGGGCGCCGCTTCCGTCGGACTGGACTTCCTGGTACTGGCAGGGCCACCCTTCACGGGCTCCACCAAGGCCATACTGGGCGCATGGACGATCTGGCGGGCTTCCTGCGGACCCGGCGTTCCCGGGTCGACCCGGCGACCGTCGGAGTCCCCACCGACAGCCGCCGCCGGGTCGAAGGGCTGCGCCGCGAAGAGGTGGCGCACCTGTCCGGGGTCAGCGTCGACTACTACGTACGGCTGGAGCAGGGCCGCGCGACCCAGCCCTCCGAGCAGGTCCTCGACGCGCTCGCCCGCGTTCTCGGCCTCGACGAGACCGAACGCGGGCACCTCTACCGGCTCGCTCGGCAGCGCCGCCGCCGCGCGAAGGCGCCGGGCGGGCGGGTCCGGCCGGAGTTGCTGCGCGTCCTCGGACTGGTCGCCGACGCACCCGCGCTGATCATGGACCACCGCCTGGACGTACTCGCCGGGAACCGCCTCGCCGGGCTCCTCTACGGCCGGCCGATGCCGGGCCTGAACACCGCCCGGCACCTCTTCCTCGAGGAGGCCGAGCGCGGCCTCTACGCGGACTGGGAGCAGTGCACCCTGGACGTGGTCGGGCATCTGCGGCTGGCCGCGGGCAAATACCCCGAGGACCCCCGCCTGGCCTCGCTCATCGGCGAGCTGGCGATGGGCAGCGAACGCTTCCGCCGCCTCTGGGCCCGCGCGGACGTGCGTGCCCGCACCCATGGACGCAAGGCGTACCGGCACCCGCTGGTGGGACTGCTGGAACTGCACCAGGAGAACTTCGCGCTACCGGACGACTCGGGCATGGAGCTGCTGGTGCTGTCCGCAGCCCCCGGCAGCCCCGCCGAGGACGGGCTGCGCCTGCTCGCGGGTCTGGGCGCCGACAGCGGTGACGCGCATCCCGCGGTGAAATCTCAGGTCCGCGAGTAGTTCAACGACGCCCACCCACCGCCGGAAACGCAGCAACATCGACGGCCTTCCGGTCCCCGACCCACTTTGCGGCTGGTGACGGGGCTTGATACTGGTGGACTCACGTAGTGAACTCACGCATTCAACTGTCGTCAGTTCTCCGAGGGGTCCAACCAGCGGGTGACCTTGTGTGATCGCCAGCGGCGTATCGGCTCCCGGTCGCGCCGGTCTCCTTCCTCCCGGTGTGAGCAGGGCCCGCCGAGCGTGCCCACTCGGCGAGCACCTGCGCTGCTTGTCTTCAGAAACCCTCGCCGCGTGTTGCCGCTGGATCCAGCTCCAGGTCGCTGACCAGCGAGAATGCATGTGGGGAAATGGTTTGTGTCCGGCCTCGGACACTTTGTTTGTACCTGCTTCCGGTTCACCGGGCAGCATGGATCCGCGCCCGCCTCGGACTTCGGTCTGGTGCGGGCGTTCGGCGTTTCCCGGCGAGCACCTGGGCGCTCGCCCTCGGGCCGCCGGCGGCGGCGAGCCGGAGCCCGAGGGCCGGCAGGTGCGGCAGGACCCGGTCTTCCCGTACGTAGGCGTTGGGCGTCCGGCCGGGTTGCGGTGTCGCGCTGGTGCGGCCGTGCCGGCAGCGGTAGGCGGCACGGCCGTTGGACCAGCAGGACTCCATCCGCCGTCGGCACGGCCCGCAGACCAGGAGCCCCGCCGGCAACTTATTGCCGTAGAAAGCACGCCTGTCCACCCCGACCATCAAGATCCAGGTGTCTCCGGTGCCCCAACATCCGGGGTCAGGACCCACCGCCCCCTTGCCCGATGGGTCAGGCGGACTCCTCCGGCGTCGCGGTCCGGCCCGCCACGAACGCGGTCGCCGCCGTGACGCTCGCCGTGGCGGCCGCCCGGGTCGGGTCGTCCGGCTGCTGCTCACCCGAGGAGCGACGGTGACGTAGCGTCAGCTCACGGCTCCCCTCGGGACGGGCGGTGACCCGGAAGTCCCAGTCGTGGCCCGCCTCCGGCGCGCCGGCCAGCCGGACGGTGACCTCGCTCGGCCGGGTGCCCGGCTTCAGGTAGGTGGCCTCCTCGATCCGCCGGATCTGCGCCTCCGGGTCGCCGTCCAGCTCGAACTCCTGGCGCAACGGGAGTCCGGCGCCGTCGCCGGCGACGGTGAGGTAGAGCCGCCCGAGCGCCGGCAGCCCGTCCTGGAGCAGCGGACGGGTCGCGTCCGCTGCCGCCGCCATCGCGGCGGTGACCAGTTCGCTGGCCGGGCCGTGGTCGGTCCACGCCTCGCGGTGGACCTCGTACGGTTCGTGCGCGGGCCAGCCGTCATGCGCGCCGGCGACGAGGTCGTCGAGCGTGACGGGTCCCTCGGCCGCCTTCCGCTCGACGAAGTCGACCACCTTGCGCAGCTCGCCGGCCGGCAGCGGCTCGCCGCCCGGTGTGCCGAGCAGATCCCCCAGTAGGGCGGACGTGGCGGTCGAGGACCCGCCGGCCAGTTCGACCAGCCGGTGGGTCGCCCGGATGTGGGCGAGACCGGCGTCGGACCCGGCGGTGAACTCCCGGCCGTAGACCGCCCGCCCCAGTCGTACCGTGCCCATCAGCTGCTCGCGTTCGGCGGGGGTGCTCGCGGTGTGGTCGAACGGCTGGTCGCCGCCGCGCCCCGTCAGCGCCCCGTGGACCTCGTCGAGGAGCCTCGCCCCGTCGCCGAAGCGCAGTTCACCGCCCTTGCGGTCCTCGGTGAACGCGAGGTAGTGGTCGCCGGGCACGTCCGACCCGGTGGTCTCCGACAGGGGGATGTCGACCGTGAAGGGGACGATCCCCTTCTCCTTGACCGGGTTGCGGTTCCCGTCGAAGAACGTCACCTCGACCTCGGCGGCGCCGGCGTAGCGAGCCGTCGGGGCGGCGAACTTGCCGTTGGAAACCGTCTGGCCCGAGTCGCCGTGCGTGCCGCCGTCGCGCCACAGGCGCTGGGCCCCGCCGGTGATCGCCGGGTTGTGGCTGACGTCGCCGGTGATCCTGGCGCCGACCTGGCCCTGGACGCCCGCGTTCTTCGCCGACAGGTCGGACCGCACGGCGGCGGAGGAGGTGGTGTTGGCCGGGCTCGACTCGACGGCGCTGTCGGTCGTCCGGTGTTCGAGGGAGACGATCTTCACTCCGACCTCCACCCCCTTGCCGCCGCCGAGCGTGATCCGCTTCGTCGGGACGGTCGCCGCCACCTCCGCACCCTGGCTCGCGGTGCCGAACAGTGCCGAGAGGTGGCTGTGGGAGGTGACGGTCCCGACCACGGGCGCCATCTCCTGCCAGGTCGACTCGCCGAAGTACTCCGGACCGCGCAGCCGCACCAGGTCCTGGACGCCTCCGACGTCGCCGAGCCAGCGCAGCACGTCGGTGTCGCGCAGCCCGGTCTCCCAGACACGCTCCGGGGGGACCCGGACGCTGACCGGGTCTGGCGACCGGACCGGGAGGGTACCCGGCGGCCTGCCGTCGTCGGCGTGCTCGGAGGAGACCGGCACGGTCTCGCCCGACTCGACGATGGTCTCGAAGCCGATCGTCGCGGTCCGCCGCTGGTAGACGGAGGTGCCGACCCACGGCCGCCGGGTGATCGTGAACTGCAGTTCCGCCTCGCCGCGGTAGGCGCTGCCGGGCAGCTTGGCCTTGGTGGCGGCCCCCGCGGTGGTACTGCTGGTGCGGACGTCCACGTGGTCGTGGCCCCGGCCGCCGGTGCCGGTCAGGCCGGCCGTCACCGAGACGGGTGCTCCCGGTACGGGGACGGCGCCGGTCACCCCGAGGATGCCCTGGTGGCCGTGGCCGACACCGTCCGTGCCGGCGAAGGACCGCTGCACGTCCGTGCCGACGCCGAACTCGGTGGTGCCCGAGTCGCCCAGGTGCTCCATCCGGTCGCGGAGCACGGCGCCGACCCGCACGGTGGTCCGCCCGTGCCGCACCACGATCTCGTCCCCGGCCGTCATGCCCTTGAGCCTGGACTGCAGCCGGTCGGGGGTGAGTTCCTCGTCCAACGTGCGGCGGATGCCCGCCCAGTCGCTCGCGAAGGGGTTGCGCTCCAGCCGCTGCTGCCCCTCCGGCCTCCCGGTCGGCCGGCGCAGCGTGCTCGGCTTCCAGCCCGACTCGACCTGGGACAGGAGCGACTCGCCCAGCGTCCGTCGGGGGCCGGCCGTGCGGTTCGCCTCCGGCAGCGCGTGGACGTCGGTGACGATCGCCGAGGAGTCCAGCCGCCGCCCCTCCACGAAGCCCTTCGGGTGCTTCGCCGTGGTCCGCTCGACCGGCCCGGACACCGGGTCGGCGTCGCGCATCGGGACGGCCACCCTGGCCACCGTGTCGACCTGTTGCGTGTGGGAGCCGTCGGACACGTTCAGCCGCTTGAAGCTGACCGTGACGTCGTACGCCGCGTCGACGTCGAAGAACACGGCCGGCTCGACGTGCTTGCCGCGGTGCGAGGTCGAGCCGACGGTCTCCGCGGCCTGGCCGTAGGTGCGGTCCATCCGGTAGGTGTAGCCGCCCGCGACGGTCACGACCGGCGCCTTCACCCCGACCCGGCCGCCGCCGTCCTTGCGGTCACGGCGGTCCCGCAGGTTGCCCTGGCCGCTGGAGCTGCGGGTGCCGGACTCGAACTCGTACTTGTCCGCCGTGGAGTGGTAGGTGCTGTCCGCCAGCCTGGCCGTGACGGTGACCTCGGCCTTCCAGGTGGTGCCGGAGACGGTCTCGGTGATCTTCCCGCCCCGGGTGAGCCGGGACAGCTGGGTCTTGAGCGCGACTCGGTCGAAGGTCGCGTTGATCCGCTGCGTCACGTCCTCCGACGGCTCGCCGTACTTCGAGCGGACCGCGTCCTCCACCGCCGTGCGCACCTTGTCGGCGCCGCTCAGGCTGTGCACCACGTACGAGGCGTTCAACTCGTGCTGCTCCCGCATCCGGAGCGGTGCCGTATGAGTCGCCGCGGGCCGTTCGGTCTCCATGGCGTCGCGGCCGGCCGACGCCGGCCGGTCGTGGCCGGGGGCCGTGCCCTCGGCGGGCTGCACCGGCGGCTTGAACGCGATCGCACCGTCCTCGCTCCGGGGTGCCTGGACCTTGACGGTGTCCCGGGCGTCCATCCCCACCTCGACGCGCACCGGTGCCGAGACGTCGGGACGGGCCCCGGCGCTCTCGCCGGGCCGGCCGAAGTGGATGTCCACGGCAAGGTCCGCCCCGTAGATGACCTGCGGGGCGCTGTACTTCCCGTTGGCGTACACCCGGTCGGCCTGGCGGCCCTGCCCGCCGACGCGCTCGCGCCGCTGACCGGACCCGGTGACCAGCAGGTCGGCGCCGGGCGTGCCCTTGGCGACGGTGCCGCCGAGGTGGCCGTTGGCCGCGACGGTGCGCGCCAGCATCCGGCGGTCCACGTTGAACGCGCTGGTCTCGTTGACCGTGTTGAGTTCGGCCTTGCCGTCCTCCCGGCGGTAGGTCATCGACTCGACCCTGGCGACGGCGGTGACGACCAGGCCCTCCTTGCCGGGGATCTTCACCTCCAGCGCCTCGCCACGGGTCATCCCGGTCAGCCGGGCGGCCAGGTTCGGCTGGCTGAACCCCTGCATGACCTGGTTGCGGACGGCGTTCCAGTCGTCGCCGAACCGCTCACGTCCCTTGGCGTCCACGGCCGCGCGCAGCGCCGCGGTGCTCTCCAGGTCCCGGACGACGACGGTCTCGCCCAGGCCGCCGCGGTCGTCGCCGCCGTGCCAGACGGTGTCCGGCGGGCCGGCGACCTCGTGCAATGACGGCTCGGCGGCCTCCTTGGAGCCGGGTGCGGGCTCGGGTGCGGGCTCGGGTGCGGGCTCGGTGTGCGGCGCGGCCGGGGCGGCGCCGGAGTCCGTGGGCTCCGCCTTGACGGCCGCGGGGGCGGTGTCCGCGCGGTCCACGAGCAGCCGGACGTCCGCCGATCCGGCCTCGTGCACGTCGGCCTTGCCGTTGAACGCCAGCTCGAAGTGGACGGCGCCGTCGTAGATGACGCCTGGCACCTTCGACTTGCTGGTCAGCTGGGAGACCCGGCTGTCGCCCGAGATCTCGACCCGGTCCTGTCCGAGCCGCCCGGCGCCTCCCCCGCCGAGCAGGCCGGTGCCCGGCTTCAGCCCGAGCGCGAACCCGAGCTGGCCCGCGTTGCCGCGATTGGACGCCGTGCTGCGCACCTGCTGGACGGTGGTGCCGATGTTGAACTCGGTCTCCTTGGTGGCGCCGGTCTGGCGCAGTTCCCCGACCCGCGCGTTGATCTCGACCGTGCCGAGCGGCTGCCCGCGCCGACCGGTCAGCGTGACGGTGACCGGTTCACCGGCCGTCATGCTCTTCAGGTTCTGCTGGAGCCGGTTGAAGTCGACCTCGGCGAGGACCTTCTCGCGCATCGCGGACCAGTCGTTGCCGAACTCCTGCCTGGCCGCCTGCTCCACGTGGTCCAGCAGCGCCTCCACGGGCCGGTGGTCCTGCGACGCGCCGCGCGGCGACAGGTCCAGCACGATCTCCTGGCCGCCGACGCGACCGTCCAGCAGCCGCTGCGGGGGTGTCCGCTGCTCGGCGCCCGACGCGACGTCGGAACGCACGGGGACGGCCACGGTCAGGCCGAGGTCCACCGCCTCGGTGCGCCCGCCGGATTCGGTGCGTACCGGGACGCCGTCGTGGCGCAGGTCGCCGAAGTCGAGCTCCAGTCGCATCGTCGACCTGAACACGTCGGCGGGCTCGGCGGTCTTCGACCGCGCCACCATCCCGCCGAGGTCCAGGCTGACCTCGCCCTGGCCGCGGTCGTGGAAGTAGCCGGCGAGCTCCGCCGGCTCCGCGATGCCGCTCGTCTGCCGGGCCTGGAGTCCGACGTTGTACTGCCACTGCGCGTCGCGGTTGGTCCCGGTCGCCACGGTCCGGTCGGCGCCGTTCTCGAACTCGATCTTCTCCGTGCGCAGGTGCGTCGACTCGGTGACCTGGCCGCGCAGCTTGACGCTGCCGCTCCAGCCGTTGCCGTCGAACGGGGCCGTCCACACCTCGCCCCGGGAGAGCGCGCTGAGCATCGGGCGCAGCGTCGCCGCGCCGAAGTGGGCGTCGGCGAAGGCCCGGGCCGCCGCCCGGTCGCCCGGCACGGTCCGTTCGAGGATGTCGATGACCTTCTCCCGGACGGCCGCCTCGTTCCCGGTCAGCCCGACCACCAGGTCGGTACCCCCGATCGGCCTGGGCCCGGCGGCGTTCCGGTGCTGCGGCTGC
>FTAK01000113.1_pt1 | contig 15360 bp, 12 predicted proteins | sample 1639071 | NCBI WGS metagenome assembly FTAK01 (sample SAMEA3914812, study PRJEB12502) | metagenome | biome: forest; material: soil | place: Canada | collected 2011-07-07 | depth 0.1 m
GGCTCCGGTTCCGGCTCTGACTCCGGTTCCGGCGGACCGCGCCGGTCACAGCTGGTCGGCGGTGATCTGGGGCAGGCCGTTCTGCGCGGCGACGGCGTTCCAGAGCACGGCGGCGCGCTGCTTCGCCGCGCTGGCGGCGGCGCTGGCCTCGTCGCCCTGGAGCTTCCAGGCCGTGTCCGCCGGACGGTGCCCCCTGGCGCAGGCGGCCTCGGAGTCCTGAGCCCAGCGGGCGTAGTCCAGGTCGGCGCGCTGCGACGCCTGCCAGCCCTGGTCCAGCGCGGACACCAACGCCTGGTGCTGCGCCAGCCGGTCCGTCGACAGCCGCGCCAACTGGCCCACCATGCCACCGTGCAGACGCGCCATCTGGTCGAGGTCCGAGGCCGCCTGCTGCAGGTTCTGGCACTGCTCGATGTCGACGACGGCCGCGACCGCGACCGCCCGGTTGTCCGCCGCGCTGTTCAGCAGCGTCGACAGGGCCCGCCCCTGCGACAGCTGCGAGGCACTCGCACCGGGACCGGCCAGCACCAGCACCGCCACCGCGCCCGCCAGCAGCACGCCGAACCCGGCGGCGGCCAGCGCCCTCCGCCGGGGCAGCCGCCGAGGAACGCGCCGCGCCTCCAGCACCACGCCGCCGACGGCGCGCGGGGCCGGCCAACTCCCGTGCCCCTCCAGCCCGCCCTCACCGACAACCGCCGGGAGCTCAGCCGACTCGACCGGCGAGCCCGGCGCAACCGGTGCCGGTTCGGCCGCGCGCGGTGCGCTCCCCGCCTCGTCGAGCAGGGCGAGCAGCGGCGCCGCGTCCGCCCCCACCGTCTCGGCGAAGCCGAGCAACGCGGCCCGGGTGATCAGGCGCTTGCCGTTCAGCCAGCGCTCCCAGGAGGCCCGGCTGTAGTGCGTCGCGGTGGCGATGTCGGCCAGCGACAGCGCGTCCGCGTCCTTGAGCGCGCGCAGCCGCTCAATCAGCTGCCGTGCCGGAAGCGGAAGTTCCTCGGGGAGTGGCCGCCACTGCGAACCCATCACACCTCGCACCACATGAGGGAGGACGACCCTGCGGCCGCTTGGCGTGTCTCCGATCCAGGCATCGGCTCGGACGAAGCCGCTGTTCAGGGCTGTGAGACAGCGGCGATTGTCTCACAGTGACCGGTACCCATCGAATGTATGAGCCGATCCGGTCCATGCTTTCCCCAGTCAGGCCGCGCCGAACGGCGCCGTGGGCGCACCGGCACGAGCCTCCGAAGGCCGCCGCAGTCCACGCCGGCCTCACCCCGAACCCGACCACCGACCAGTACCCGGCCCGCCGTTCCCGCGGCGCGCCGTCCGAAGGGACTCCCATGCCCGACCGCGCGACTCTCCGCCGCTACGCCCTCACCGCCCCGGCGGCCGCCGCGTTCCTCGCCCTGTCGGCCTGCTCGCCGACGGCCGCCCCCGCCGCGCCCGGCGCCGCCGCGTCCAGTACCGCCCCCGCCGCGACCACCAGTGCTCCGGCGGCCGGCGGCCCCGTCACCAGCCCGACCGCCACCGGCCCGACCGCCGGCGCCGGCGCACCGACGAGCGTGAACAGCCCCACCGGAAGCGCCGGTTCGGTCACCGCCGTCATCTCCGGACTGGGCGCGCACCCGGTGCTGACGCCCGGCGGCGCCGCGCTGGTCTTCGAGGTCAGCGTCCACAACGGCAGCGGGCAGACCTACCAGGACATCCAGCCGCTGGTCTCGATGGGCCACTGCAGCTGCTCGCCCGGCGGCGCGTCGATGATGCCCAGCGGCACCCTGCGGCTGTGGAACACCGGGACCGGCAGCTGGCAGACCATCCCCTACGACGCCGAGGGCACCGGCGCGGACTTCGGCTACGTCAACCAGATCCCCGGCGTCGAGCTGGCCGCCGGGGCCAGCGAGACGTTCAAGTACCAGGTGGCGCTGGCCAAAACCACCCACCCGCTGACCAGCGGCAGCGGCACCATCGACGTCCAGGTCCAGCAGCTCCCCGGGCACACCGCCCTCAGCCCGGACAGCCACACCCCGGTCTACGTCACGCCCTGACCTCTCATGCGGCTCCGCCCGGCTAGTCCAACGGCACCTGGACGGTCAGCAGTTCGCCGTCGCCGAGGTGCACCACGGCCCGGCCGGGGGTGATCTGGCCGCCGACCGAGCTGCGCGGCAGCCGTACGCCGAGGAGTTCGCCGTTGGTGATCCCCTGCGGGGAGAGCAGCGCGCCGCGCCTGCCCTTCTTGGCGTCCACCTGCCAACCGCTGAAGCCGCTGCCGATCTCCTCGGCGTCGCCGCCGATGACCAGCGCCTGGCCACGCTCCCCGCCGCGCTGGATCAGCTGCCGCAGCTCCGCCTTGGCGTCGCAGTCCTTCAGCAGCTCGGCGTCGTCCACCAGCACCACCACCGGGCCCTCGCCCTGCTCCAGCGCGGCGGTGAACTCCTCCGCCGGGATGTCCTGGCCGTCGAAGACGGTCCGGACGCCGGGCCTCCCGGCGAGGGTGCGCAGCGGCGAGCTGCGCGGGGCGGCGACGACGAGCTCCGCGCCCCGGGCCAGGAAGGTCCGGGCCAGGCTCATCAGCAGCGTGCTGCGGCCGGACTTGGAGGGACCGCCGACGATGAAGGTCGGCTGGCCGCTGGCCAGGTCCGGCCCGCAGCCGACCAGTTCGTCGCCGCCGACGCCGACCAGGCCCCAGAGCGGGCTGTCCGGCACCCCGGACGCCATGGCCAGCCGCATCGCCTCGTCGAAGCCGATCCGCGAGGGCAGCACGTCCACCCGGAACGGGCGCCGCGCGCGGGGCACGTCCGCGTCCCTGGCGACGGCCAGTTCGGCGATCCCGGCGATCGCCTGCGCCTGCCCCTGGCCCGAGGAGTCCTCGCTGAGCAGGGCCACATGGGTCTCGATCGCCGTCTCGGCGCGGAACCCGCGGCCGGGCACGATCTCGTCCGGCACCTTCCGCGGCGGGATCCCGGCCAGGGAGAAGTCGCTGCGGTCGGCGAGCCGGAAGGCGATCTTCTCCTCGGTGAGGGTGGAGATCCGCCCCGACAGCACCGTGCGGTCGCCGGTGACGACCACGTGCACGCCCACGCTCTGGCCCTCGCGCAGCAGGGTGTAGACGGTGTCGGTGAGCGCGCCGTTGTCGATCTCGCCGAGCGTGGGGATGAAGCCCTCCCAGCGGTCCAGCAGCAGCACCGTGTGCGGCAGCCGGTCGGCCTCGGCGACAGCCCCGCGCTGCTCGCCGATGTCGGCGAACCCGCCTGCCGCCAGCACTTCCTGACGCTTTGTCACTTCACTTGCCAGGCGCCCGATCAGGCGTACCGCGCGCTCCGGCTGGGTGCGCGAGACGACCGCGCCGCAGTGCGGCAGCCGGGTCAGCACGTTCAACGCGCCGTTGCCGCAGTCGATTCCGTAGAGGTGGACGTCGCGGACCGAGTTCGTCCGGGCCAGCGAACCGGCCAGGGTCCGCAGCAGCTGCGAGCGTCCGGAGCGGGGCGCCCCGGCGACCAGCATGTGGCCGAAGGTGGCGAAGTCGATGCCGCAGGCGCGGCGGCGCTGCTCGCCCGGCAGGTCGTCCACCCCGAACGCGGCGAACGGCAGCGGGCCCTGGGCCGGGGGCGCCGGGATCTCGTCCAGCAGCATGGTGTCCGGCAGCGCCGGCAGCCAGGGGCTGTGCTGGGCCGGGATCGCGAGCGCGGTCCCGGCCGCGCGGACCGCGTCCACCAGCACCTTGAGGTCGGTGATCTCGGCGTCGTCCTGCGCCTTGGGACCGGAGGGACGCGCGGGCGCCGGGCGGCCCAGGTCCTCCCAGTCGAGCGGGGCACACCACGGCCGGACGGTCTGCACCCCGGCCGCCCCCGGGCGGCGTCCGCCGACCCGGCCGGACTGGAACGGCACCAAGGAGGTGTGCCCGAGCCGGACATAGGCGCGGCCGGGCGTGGACTTGGCGATGTAGCCGGCGTCCGGAGCGTCGATCACGTCGGAGCTCTCGCTGGCATCGGTGACCCGCAGCGCTATCCGGAGGTTGGTGTTGGCCCGGATCTCCGGCGAGACCACGCCGGACGGACGCTGGGTGGCGAGCAGCAGGTGGATGCCGAGGGACCGGCCGCGCTGCGCGATGTTGACCAACCCGGCGACGAAGTCCGGAAGTTCGCGCACCATGGAGGCGAACTCGTCGATCACGATCAGCAGCCGTGGCAGCGGCTTGAGCACGGCGTCGCGCTTGCGCAGGTCGTCGAAGTCCTCGATGTCCTTGGCCCCGGCGTCGGCGAGGATGTGCTCGCGCCGCTTCAGCTCCGCGCCCAGGGACTCCAGGGCGCGCTCCACCAGGTGCGCGTCGAGGTCGGTCACCATACCGACGGTGTGCGGCAGTTGGACGCAGTCCTTGAACGCGCTGCCGCCCTTGTAGTCGACCAGGACGAAGGTCATCGCCTCCGGGGTGTTGGCGACCGCGAGCGAGGCGACGATGGTCTGCAGCAGCTCGGACTTGCCGGAGCCGGTGGTACCGGCGATCAGGCCGTGCGGTCCGTCGCGGCGCAGGTCGATGGCGAACGGGCCGTCGAAGGACTCGCCGATGACAGCGGTGGTGGAGCTGCCGCCCGCCCGCCAGCGCAGCGCGATCGCGTCACCGGTCGGCGGCTCCAGGCCGAGCACGTCCAGCAGTCGGCTGGAGTTGGGGATCGCCGAGTCCTCGGCCTCGCCGCTGACGTCCCGGACCGGGGAGAGCCCCCGGGCGAGCCGCGCGCACCAGGCCGGGGACACCAGGTCGGGGCGGATCCCCCGGAGCTGCCCCAGGCCCGCCTGCTGCACCCGCAGCCGGACGCTGGGCTGGGCGAAGGCGGGCACCGCGTCGGCGCGGCCGACGCCGGGAAAGCCGCTGCCGTTGAGGCCGTTGCCGTTGAGGCCGTTGCCGGTGAAGCCACTGCCGGGCGGGCCGAAGCCGGCCGCCACCGCCGCGTTGAAGCCGGCCCCCGGGCGCGGACCGAAGCCCGCGGGCAGTTCGTCGCCACCCGCCAGGTCGCGGGCGGCCCGGGGCGCGGGCGCGCTCCAGATGCCGCTGAACCCGGCGCCCGCCGCACTCGGATGCACCGGGGCGTGCAGCGGCTCGACCACCACCACCGCCTGGCACTCACCGGGCAGGAACCGCTCCTCGACGTCCAGGCAGACCGCGTACACGCCCACGGCCGGTCCCTCGCGCAGCAGTTGCACCACGCCGGGCAGCGAGCGCAGCCGCCGCGAGCCGTCCAGCAGCAGCACCAGGTCCGGCTGGGCGAAGGTCCCCCCGCCGCTCTGCCCGCTCTCGGCCAGGGCCTTCTGCCGCGCGGTCACGGTGGCCAGCAGCTCCGCCACCCGCAGCGCGACCGTCTCCGCGTCGACGCCCAGCAGCGCCACGGTGTCCTGGCCCTCGGTCGGACGCAGGTGCGGCAGCCAGCGCAGCCAGTCCCAGGACTCCGCCCCGGAGGCGTCCGTGAGCAGGCACACCTGCACGTCGGCGGGCGCGTGCAGGGTCGCCAGCTGGGCCACGATCCAGCGGCCGAGCGCCCGGGCGGTGTCGTCCGGACCGGCGACCCCGAGCACGCCGTGCTGCCGCAGCGACATGGCGACGGGCGCGTCCGGCACCTCCCAGACCACCTCGCGGCGGTGCTCCAGCTGCTCCGGGTCGTCGACGACGACCGCCGAGGGCAGGTCGGCGGTGCCGAAGCGGAGCAGCAGGTGGTCCGGGTCGGTACGGCGGCGCTCCCACAGCCGGGTCCGCGGTCCGGTGGCTATGCCGAGGACGGCGGCGGCGTCGGGCGAGGCCCCGCGCCCGGCCAGCCGTTCGGCCACCAGCGCGGCCTGCGCGTCCGCCTCGACGGCGGCCTTGGCGTCGCGGTACTCGGCGACCTGGCGGGAGTGCGACTTGCGGCCCTGTTTGCGGTCCTGGAACCAGTTGCCGAGCATCATCACCGGGCTCATGAACGCCATGAGCAGGAAGTCCATCTCGTGCATCAGCTCGGCCATGGCGACGGCGGCGACCAGCGGCAACACCATCATCAGCAGCGGCAGCGGCCGGTTCTCGCGGTCACCGGGCGAGGAGGGGAGCTTGAACTGCGTCCGGCGGTCGGGCGGCAGCAGCCGGGGCGGACGGTTGTAGTCCAGGGTGGCGCCGTCCTCGCCGGGGTGCAGGGCCGCGTCCGGCGGCTGGTACGCGACCAGCTCCAGCAGCGAGTTGCCGATCGCCAGCTGCGCCCCGAGCGGCCACGGCGTCTCCGCGCGGGCGGCCGGGTCCAGCGCGACCCCCTCCAGCGTCGGCAGCCCGGCACCGGCCGCGCCCGGTCCGGCCGGGGCGGTCGGTCCGGCCGGTCCGGCCGGAGCGGTCGGCGCGGCCGGTTCGCCGAGCAGTCGCAGGGTGCAGCCGTCGCGCATGGTGACCGTCAACGCCAGCGCGCGCTGCGGGAGTTCCGGGTCCGCCAGGCGGATCCCGGCGGCCTGGCCGCTGCCGATCTCCACCCGGCCGGGACCGAGCCGGTGCAGGCCACCGCTGTCCGGGCCGCTGACCACGCGCAGTTCGACCACCCCGGTCGGCTCCAGCGGCAGGCAGCCCGCCGGGGAGTCGAGACTGACCTGCGCCCCCTCGCGCAGCGGGGTCTGCCCGACCGACTGCACCGGGTCGAGCCGTCGGCCGTCCAGGAACAGCTCAGGCGTCGCGTTCGGCCGCCCGAAGCGGACCACATGGCCGTCCCGGTCGCCCAGCGCCCGCTCGGCCAGCAGCAGCGCCAGCTCGCGCACCGGCGTCTCCGGTGCGGTGTCGACCACCACCTCGGACCGCAGGCCCGCCCCCGGATCGACCACGGTCAGGGAGAGTCGCACGCCAACGCCCTTCGTCTGTTGCCGTGACTGCCGCTCTGGCTCAAGCCCCGGACACTGCCTCGATCAACTGTGCGCCCCTATCGAACCACCCCACCCCGCCGACCCGAAGCCCCGCTGCCCCGAACCCCCGCTGCCCCGAAGCCGAACGTCCGACTCCCACCGCCACCGGCGGAAGGGCCCGGCACCGTCAGGAAGCCCCGGAGCGGCGGCCCGACCTCATCCCGAACACGGACACCCCGAGGCCCAGGACGAGCACCGCGCCGGTCGCCCCGAAGCCGGCGGCGGCCGACTGCCCCGCCCGGCCGCCGAGGGCCGCGTCGGCGGTGACATGGGGATCGAAGACGAAGTCGTACGGACCGTCGGAGATCGCCCCGGTCCGGTCCGTACCCGCCGGGCAGGTGTCCAGGCTCGCCCGGCCGCCCCCGGCCAGCGGGGCCTCGCATGCGAACACGCTGCTGCTCCGGTCCGCAAGGGACGCGTAGACCGTGTCGGCCCTGCCCGACTCACCGAAGTAGTGGAGGTAGACGGGCTTCGCCGAGACCACCGTCACGACCAGGGCCGCGATCCCGAGCAGCGCCGCCAGGGGCCCCAGGGTGGCGGCGGCGTGGCGCGGTGCCGAGAGGGCCGCCGCGATACCCAGCGCCAGCAGGCAGATCGCCAAAGGGACGCAGGCCAGCAGGGCCGCGAGCGACCCGACCAGGACGGCGAGGCAGAAGATCCCGACCGTGAACACGACCGCGAGCAGCCAGCCGACGGCCCACGGCCACCCGGCGCCCGCAGCGGGCTGCGGCAACGGAAGGCGGCGCGGAGCGGCATCGGGATCGGCCCGCAACCGCAGCCGCCGGCCCGCACCGGACGCACCGGCGGCCGCGCTCGGCGCCGCACGCCCGGTCGTGGGCGGGCGCAGCAGGTCCTGCGCCCCGGCCACCGCCGCCCAGTCGCGGTCGCCCGGCTCCCGGCCGGTCACCGAGGTGTAGCAGGCGAGCACCGACTCGACCACGGCCGGCCCGCTGCCGTTCCGCATCAGCCGCCGCAGCTGCTCCGCCGGGAACCCCACCTGGCGCAGCCTCTCGGCGTCCTCCGGGCTGAGCGCCCCGATCAGACGGCTCACCTCGGCACGCCCCAGCCATCCGTCCATGCCCCTCTCCCCCATCCTCGGCCGCGCCGGTCTCAGCGGCCGAACAGGCGGCGGCGCGGGGGCTCCGGCGGGAGGAAGCGGAGCACCCGCACGAACGCCTCCACGTCGCGCCGGACCGGCTCGGTACGGTCCAGCTCCCAGTTGGGCCCCACCAGCACATGCACATCGACCTGCTGCTGCTGGTCGCGGAAGACGTAGTCGGACATGACGAACACGCCCTGTTCCAGCTCGCCGGTCCAGGTGCGGCGGACGCCCTCACCGAGGGCGTCGGTGGCGAAGGGCTCGACCACGGGCTCGCCGTCGGCGCCCTCGATCGCGTCGCCACCGAGGCGCGCCCGGGCCTCCTCCAGGGTGCCCTTGCTGCGCCACATGCTGACGGCGAGGAACACCGGCAGGCAGGTGCTGTCGGGGACGTGGAAGTAGAGCATCGACGCCCGGGTGCCGACGAGGGCGTCGCGGGCCGCCACCAGTTGCATGGCGCGGGGGTACACCTCGTCCGCGGCCATCTGCTTGGTGACCTCGCCCCGCTCCTGCCCGAGCCGCCCCAGGGCGACCTGCCACCCCCACTCGGCCGGGTCCTTCCAGGGCGTCCCCTTGAAGGGGTCCTTCCGGGGCGCCCCCTCGAAGGCCATCGGCACCGGCACCCAGACCGCGCGGTCGAACTCCGAGGACAGCAGCGGCATGGCCGCCTCCTGCTTACCGGTACTCACACGTCCTCTTCCCTGTACTTCCAACGGAAGGTGCTCATGATCGCGTCGAACAGGCTGCAGAGGAGCATGGCGGTGTCGTCCTCCGGGTTTCCGTCGCCGAAGGTGGAGAAGGACGAGACCAGCCAGCTGTCCGCGCTGCCCGGCACCGGGACGATGTACTCGACCCGGCGCGAGGCCTGGTCGACTCCGCGTTCAGGGTCCGGGTCGTAGACGCGTTCCGCGCGCAGCCCGCGCGCGCCGTCGATCACCACCGGGGCACCGTTCGGCGTGCTGGTCAGCACTTCGTCCAGGACCAGGGCGGCATCCGGTGCGGTGACACTCCCGAACTCGGCGAACGAGACCATGAAGGTGGCGGGCAGGTTCCGCTCGCGGTTCCCGACCGGGAGGTAGACGTCGACGCCGCCGTTGTCCCTGGCCTTGGCGATCGCGGACTTCAGCCGCTGCTCCAACTCCCGCCGGTACTGGGCGACCTGGTCGCGCCCGAAGCGGGCGAACGCCTGGTCGAGCACCCCGGCTATGGCCCGGTCGGTGCCGCGCTGGACCGGGATCTTCTGCCACTCCCTGGGCACCAGCAGTCGGTAGCCGTCCACGGTTCGGACCTGGGTCATGAGCCGAGTCCGGCCGTGGTGAGCTCCTTGAGGTTCATGAACCATTCGGCGCTGGGGGCGAACGTCCCCTCGACGTTGGGGTCGGAGAGGGATCCGCCGTCGCCGTCGACCAGGTTGGCCATGAAGTTCAGCGTGTCGCTGCCGCCCAGCCAGTGCCCCATCTCGTCGGCAACGGTGGCCGCGCCGTTGATCCAGCGGATCTGGGTGGTGACCGCCTGCCCCTCCTTGAGCAGCATCGGGAACAGCTTCGAGTCCGGGAACTTCTCCATGAAGCCGGTCATCTTCTCGCTGTACTCAGCCAGTTCGCTCTCGCCGCCGAACTTGAACACGGTGGCCACGGACTTGCCCCAGCCCGCTATCTTGCCCAGGAAGCCCGAAGCGCCCTCCGCGCCTTCGGCCTCCTCGCCGCCGTCGCCCAGCAGGTTGGCCACGATCCCGCCGAACTCGGAACCGGTCTCCAGGGAGGCCTTGGCCTCGGCGCCGAGGCCGAGGGTCGCCATGGCGAAGACGTCCAGCGCGACGTCCGTCCACGAACCGTCACCGGACAGTGCCAGAGCGGTGTGCCCGGCCAGGGCGACCGCCATGATGCCCAGCAGCACAGCGGCGCCGATGTCGAAGCCGGGGATCAGCAGCGCGGCGAGCAGCAGCGCGGTCGCCACCCAGGTGGCGACGTCCGCGAGCAGTTTGATCCACCCGGCGTGGTTGTGGATGAAGTCCTTGATGTCGTCCCACCAGCCCTCGTTGTCCTTCAGGCCGTCGTGCTCGGCATCCTCGATCTTCTGCATCCAGTACTTGCCGCGGGTGTCGCGGTTGCTCTTGATCCCGGCCAACTGCTTGATCGCGGCGGCGACCTGGCCCTGCGCCGTGGTCCTCGCCTTGGCTGCCGCGGTCGCTCGCGCCTGCTCCGCGGGGGTCGGCGGCGGCTGCGAACCGGGGGTCGGCGACGCCTCCGCCTGATTCGCCACCGGGGCCGCGGCCTGCGCGTCGGCCAGGGGCTTGAGCGAGTCGGCCTGGAAGCCCTCCAGGTCACCCGCCCAGCCGTTCAGATAGCCCGAGACCGACTCGTACCGGGTCGCCAGCTTCCCCAGGTCGTCGGTGATGTCGCTGGAGGACTCGCGGATCTTGTCCGCGTACTTGCCGATGCTGTCGTCCCCCGCCAGGTCCTTGAGCAGGCTGATCTGCTCCTGGAGCATCTGCGCGAACTTGCCCAGGCGGGTCCCCTCCGCGCGGATGTCATAGGGACTCCCCGGAATCGGGTCACTGGGCTCGTCGAGAACGGCCCACTCACTGTCCGGTGGCCTGCCCATGCTGCTACCTCTCCCCCATAGCGGCGTACCTGTCCTGTGCTCACCGGGGCTCCGGCGGCTACTTCTTGCCCTTGCCCTTGAGATCCGAGGCCAGGCCGCTGTCCGTACCGGTGAACTGCTTGTATGCCTCTTCGCACATCGTGCCGAGCTCCTCGACCTTGGACTTCAAGGTGTCCCGGTGGTAGCTCCAGTTGTTGGCGAAGTCGTCCATGGCGTGGGCGACGTCGCCGGAGCCGAGGATGCCCTTGATGTCGTTCTGGTGCGCGCTGGTGTCGTCCAGCTCGCTCTTGACCGCCTCCAGGTTCTTGGCGGACTCTTCGAGCTTGTCGTAGGAGACCTTGAGGTCTGCCATGTCCTCCCCTGCCTGCCCGTCGCGCTGACCGGACGGCGGCCGCCCCCCGGCAGACGGCGCCCGCGCGGTCACGGCACGGGCACTCGATGCCGACACCATAGACCAGGCCACGGACAACGAGACCGGCCCACGGACAACGCAGGCGGACACCGGCGCGGCTCCGCCCCGCCTCGCGGGCGGGGTGCGGGACTAGCATGAAGCCGCATCGCGACACGGACACCACCAGCGTCGGCACGGTGTCCAGGACCGAGGGGACAGCGTATGAGCACGGGGGAAGGCACAGCGCGGGACGACGAGCCCGCGGAACAGCGTCCGCTCTCCGCGCACGCGGGTCGCAGGCAGGCCGAGCGGGACTGGAAGCAGCGGGAGCGCCGGGTCAAGCAGGCGGCACGGGAACACCCCTGGGGGCCGGACGCGCCCTACCGGAGTGTGTTCACCAACGCCCAGGGCCGGGCCTCGCTGTTCGTCGCCGGTGCCGGAAAGCCGCAGGCGGTGGTCGCGGTCCTGGCCGGCCTGCTGGCCGTGGGATCGCTGGTGGACCTGGTGCCGGCCTCCGGACCGAAGGGCGATCCGCTGCTCTGGGTGCTGACCGCGGCCACGCTGGCGGCGATCTTCACGATCCTTTCGCTGTCCGCGCGGCGGCGCTGGTTCCTCAGCCCGGCGGGCGACCTGCTCACGGCCTTCGCCGCCGCGCAGTTCCTGGGCATGCTGCCGCTGCCGGTGATCCTGTACCCACTGACCGCGTCGCGCGGTGCCTCGGTGGGCACCGCGTTGGCGCTGTTCGTCTTCTTCCTGGCCCTCGGGGCGGTCATCGCCACCATCGTGACGGTCACGGTGAGGCGCCGCCGCAACGGCCGCCACGTCTTCACGGGCTGACCGACACCCGGAGGCGGCCGCCCCGGCGGGGCCCTCCGCGGGTACGGAGGGCCCGGCGGGCCGGAACCGGCCTGCTGCGTGAGGTCCTACTTGAGGGCCTTGGCAAGCTGCTCGTCGACCTGCTTGAAGGTCTCGGAGGCGGTCGTCAGGTACTGGGACATGCCGGTCAGACCATCCACCACCTGCGAGGCGCCCTTGGTGAACTCACCGTAGGACTGCTCGAACTGCTTGCTCGCCGAGTCGGTCACGAAGCCGTCGTGCACCAGCTGGTCCACCATCGACTTCATCGAGCTGAGCATCGACTCGATCTCCTGGTGGCTCTTCGTCAGCGTACGAGCGGCATTGCTCATGTCGTGGTACGTGACGTTGACGTTCGCCATCTGCGGATCCCCTGTCCGTGAATACCCAAACCGGACGGCGACCGCCCCCCGGCAGACAGCCCCCGCACGAACCCGAGCGAGCGCCTGATCCCGACACCATAGACGAGAGCACCGACACCGCGAACGAAATACACATCCCGGCCACACGGCCACCGCAACCCTCCGGGGTCGCGTACAACGGTTTAGCCACACTGACGGACCATCACCCCGGGAGCCGGAATCCGGGTTTGCCCCAGGGATTCCGTTTCGGCCACGTCCGGATGTCCCGAATCACTCCCTTTCGGGCGAACTGACTGGGACCAGGACCAACGTCGATGACTTCCCGGTTTGGTACGGTGCTCCCCGCCTCCCCTGGCTGGATCTGCACTTGTGCCGCTCGCTAGCATGACGACGCGCTATGCGGTGCCAATGCGATGCCTGCCCACCGAGGTCGTCACTGCGTTGCCACGGGGGAGTTGCAGGGGTTCGGCCGTCCAGTTGTTGACGGTTTAACTACGAGGGACGCAACGGGGAACTGAGTGAAGATCAAAGAACGTGGAAAGTCGGCCGGCGTCGGCGACCCCGGCATGGCGGTCGCGGGCGGCGGCATGCCCCCGAGGCCGATGGCCGGGAACCGGCTGCCGGTCGCGCCGCGTGAGCGCAAGCCCGCACTCGCCGCCCTGGCCGTCCTGCTGATCCTGGTCGGCGCGCTGGGCGCGACCGTGCTGGTGATGCGGGCCGGCAACCGGATCGGCGTGGTCGAGATCACCGCCACCAGCATCCCCGCCGGGCAGAACATCGGCGCCGACCAGATCACCGAGGCCATGGTCGCGCAGGACTCCTCGGTGCAGTACGTCACCTGGGCCGAGCGCGGACTGCTGCTGCAGAAGTACCGCACCGCCGTCCCCGTGGTCCAGGGCACCCTGCTGGTCGGCGCGATGGTGACCACCACCCAGCCCGCCACCGCGGGCAAGCTGGTCGTCGGCACCTCGCTCAAGGCCGGGCAGTACCCGACCGGGCTCAGCGTCGGCGACGTGGTCGAGGTGCTCCGGGTGGGCACCCCCGACGGCGCCGGCTCCAGCGGCTCCTCCCTGGGCGGGTCGTCCAGCTCGCAGTCGGAGAACGGCGCGTCCACCGTGCCGGGAACGATCATCGCCGCGACGGCCACCGTCGAAAGCGCCAGCAGCGACGGCTCCGGGAACCTCGCGACCAGCCTGATGGTGGACCAGAGCGAAGCCCCCGCCCTCGCGCAGGCCGCGTCCGCGGGCAACATCGCCGTGGTCCTGGTTCCCAGCACCAACTGACGGAACGCCCGGCCGACCACAGGGCAACCGCAGGAAGGGCAACATGGCACTACTCGCAATCGCCGCCGACAAGGGCTCACCCGGGGTGACCAGCACCGCGACCGCACTGGCCGCAGTGTGGCCGCGCCCGGTCATGCTGGCCGAAGCCGACCCGTCCGGCGGCGACCTCGTCTACCGGGGGACCGCCGCCCACGGCGGACCGCTCGACCCCAACACCGGCCTGCTCTCGCTGGCCGCCGCCGCGCGCCGGGGCCTGTCCCCGCAGCAGCTGTGGCAGCACAGCCAGCGGCTGTCGGGCGGTCTCGACGTCCTCGTCGGCCTGGCCGTCGCCGAGCAGTCCGCCGGACTGGCGGGCCTGTGGCCCTCGCTGGGGCGCGCCTTCGGCCGGCTCACCGAGAGCACCCCGCCCGGCAGCCCGGTGCCGGGGCAGGACTGCGACGTCCTGGCCGACTGCGGCCGGCTCGGGCCCGACTCCCCGACGCTGGACCTGCTGCCCGAGGCCGCGCTGGTGCTGCTGGTCGCCCGGACCGAGCCCGAGCAGCTGGCGCGGGTCCGCGACCGCGCGCTGGCCCTGTCCCAGCGCCTCGGCAGCGGCCCGCCGGTGGGCGTGCTGCTGATCGTCGACCCCAAGCACAGCCACCGGCTGACCGGCCAGGTGGACAACCTGCTGCACGAGGCGGGTGCCCGGGTGATGGGCGTCCTCGCCGACGACCCGGCCGGGGCCGAGCAGCTGGCCGGCCGCCGCCGCGGCTCGGTCGGCAAGTCGCTGCTGATCCGCTCCGCCCGGCAGGTCGTGGTAGACCTGCACCAGCGCTACGGCGCGGGCTGGGCCAGCCGGTCGTCGATACCGACGCCGCCCGGGGGCCTGCGATGAGCACCATCAACCACCAGCTGGTCAAGCGCTTCCGCCAGGACGCGGGCGACCGGATAGCCGAACAGCGCCACGCCGACCAGCTCAGCGGCGCCGTGCCGATGAGCTCCGAGGACGAGCGCCAGTACGCCCACGCGGTCATCGCCCAGGTACTGGAGGAGTTCACCCGGCAGGAGATCAACCTCGGGCACACCCCGCCCACCGCCGAGGAGGAGGAGGGCTACGCGGTCTCGGTGCACGCCGCCCTCTACGGCGTGGGCCGGCTGCAGCCGCTGCTGGACGACCCCGAGATCGAGAACATCGACATCAACGGCTGCGACCAGGTGTTCATCGGCTACTCCGACGGCCGCGAGGTCGCCGGCGAACCGGTCGCCGAGTCCGACTCCGAACTGATCGAGCTGATCCAGGTGCTCGGTGCGTTCAGCGGCCTGTCCTCCCGGCCGTTCGACACCGCGAACCCGCAGCTGGACCTGCGGCTGCCGGACGGCTCCCGGCTCTCGGCGGTGATGGACGTCACCCGCCGTCCCGCCCTGTCGATCCGCCGCGCCCGCCTGGGCAAGGTCTTCCTGAGCGACATGGTCGGCAACGGCACACTCTCGCCGGAGCTGGCCTCGATGCTGTCGGCGGCGGTGAAGGCCCGCAAGAACATCATGATCGCGGGCTCCACCAACGCCGGCAAGACCACCCTGCTGCGCGCCCTGGCGAACGAGATACCGGCGCACGAGCGGCTGATCACCGTGGAACGCGCGCTGGAGCTCGGCCTCGACCAGTTCCCCGAACTGCACCCCAACGTGGTCGCGTTCGAGGAGCGGCTGCCCAACTCCGAAGGCCTGGGCGCGATCAGCATGGCCGAGCTGGTACGCCGGTCGCTGCGGATGAACCCGTCCCGCTGCATCGTCGGCGAGGTCCTCGGCGACGAGATCGTGACCATGCTCAACGCCATGTCCCAGGGCAACGACGGCTCGCTGTCGACGATCCACGCCAACAGCTCGGCGGAGGTCTTCAAC
>FTAK01000400.1_pt1 | contig 15207 bp, 13 predicted proteins | sample 1639071 | NCBI WGS metagenome assembly FTAK01 (sample SAMEA3914812, study PRJEB12502) | metagenome | biome: forest; material: soil | place: Canada | collected 2011-07-07 | depth 0.1 m
CCCAGCCCCTCGTCCGCGTCCCAGCCCCTCGTCCGTGGGCCGGGCCGCGGCCCGGGCCCTGAGGTCGGGCAGGCAGGGGCGGACCGGTGGGATCAGGCCTGGCGAACCAGGGCGTCGCGGATCTCGGTGAGCAGTACGACCTCCTTGGCCTCGGCCTCGGCCTGGACCTCGGCGAGGGTCTTGCGCCTGGCGGCGAGCCGGTTCATGGGGACGATCAGGCAGAAGTAGACGACTGCGGCGGTGATCAGGAACTGCAGGGCGGCACTGAGCACCGAACCCCAGAGGATGAAGACGCCCGAGGTGACCTCGCCGGTCGCGCTGACGCTGCACGGCCCCTTGAGGCAGGAGCTGTAGGAGGCCAGATCCTTGGCGCCGAAGGCGCCGACGATGGGGTTGATGACGCCCTTGACGAAGGCGTTGATGATGTTGGTGAACGCCGCACCGATGACGACGGCGACCGCGAGTTCGACGACATTTCCGCGAAGCAGGAATTCCTTGAAGCCCTTCATGGGCTGAGATTACGGGTGATTTGTCCGGTGTTGGTTGACGCCGTGCCTGGGTGTGTCGGTCGGGCGGGGCGAGCGGCGTCCGGGTGTCCCCGTCGGGCGGGCGCAAGGCACTCACGGGCTGTGCTGGGGGACAGGCCCCGGGGTGCAGCGCGGGGCGGTGCCGGGCTCCGGGGCGGCCGAGGTGGCCGCCGGGGGCGGTGGGCCGGGGCGCAGCGGCCCTGCGGCCAGCGCGGTCACCGCGGCGAGCAGGCCGGTGGCCAGGACCCCCGGCCGGTGCCGTACGGCCTGCTGGAGCCGGTGCCGGCCGCTGCCCCCTCGCCGGATCGGGGGGAAGGCCGGGACGGTGCGTCGCGGCGGGACGGCGGGAGCGCAGGCCGGGACGGTACGCCGGGCGGTCGCCCGGTGCCGCGGGGCGGACGGGAGCAGGGGCTGGGGAAAGCTCGTCATGACGGGCACCGCCTCTGGTCGGGAGCTGTGGCGTGCGATCCGTCGGACTCGGAGGCCGGGAGCTGTGGCGCGTCCTCCGGGGCCGGGGTTGCGTGCTCAGCCTGCTGCCGCCGAGGCGGCCGCGGAATCCCCGCCGGTTTTCCTGTGGACAACCCGGGCCTGTGGATAACTTCGTACACCCGCAGGAGTGACCACCAGGAGTGACGACCAGGCATGACCATCAGGCATGACCATCAGAAGTGACCATGATGCGCGCGAAGGGCCTGGTGGCACCGCTGTGAGCGGTGCTACCAGGCCCTTCGAAGTCTGCGTGTTCCCGGCCCGGCCAGGCCCGGACTCAGCCGGCCGAGGCGCCGCCGGTCGACTTGGCGGCCGCCGGCGCGGGGCTCGCGGAGGTCGTAGAGCTGCCGCCGGACGTGGAACCGCCCGAGCCGGAGCTGCCGGAGCCACTGGTCGAGCCGCTGCCGGTCGAGCCGGAGGATCCGGCCGAGGAGGCCGCGCCCACCGAGCTGCTGGACGACGAGCGGCTGTCGGTCCGGTAGAAGCCAGAGCCCTTGAAGACCACGCCCACGGCCGAGAAGACCTTGCGGAGCCGTCCCTGGCAGTCGGGGCACGTGGTCAGCGCGTCGTCGGTGAACTTCTGCACCGCCTCCAGGCCGTTGCCGCACTCGGTGCACTGGTACTGGTACGTGGGCACTTGACTTCCTCCTGCACTTCCCCCTGGCACTCTCGCCTGATGAGTGCTAACGACGGTCAATGATGCGGCATTCCGCCTGATCAGTCCAGCGCCGCAGGTGTGAGATACCACCGTCGGCGCCGCCGGACGACCGGCCTCAGCCCCTGCCGGCCCCCACGAGCTGGGCCGGAGCGCCGCTCTGCACGACCGTCCGGCCGGGCGTGCCGGACGCACTGGACGCGCCGGACGTACTGGATACGCCGGACGCACCGGACACCTCGGGCGTGCCGGGGCTCCCTGCCGTGCCGGGAGCGACCAGCAGCCGCCGCAGGACGACCAGGGCCACCAGCCCCAGCCCGGCGCCGGCCACCGGCACCAGGAACCCGGCCGACGGGCCGTGCCCGTCGATCAGCCGGCCGGCCATGGTGGAGCCGGCGGCCAGGCCGAGGCCGATCGCGCCGGTGAGCCAGGTGAAGGCCTCGGTCTTGGCGCCGTCCGGGACGAGCGTCTCGACCAGCGTGTAGCCGGTGATCAGTGTCGGTGCGATGGCCAGTCCGCAGACCAGGCCCGCGACGGCGAGCGCGGTCAGGCTGGGCATCGCCCACAGGGTCGAGCAGCCGACCACCAGCAGGGCGTAGCAGGCCAGCATCCGCTGCCGGGCCGGGCGGCGCCAGGCGACCATGCCGTAGAGCACGCCGGCCAGCATCGAGCCGCCGGCGAAGACGCCGTACACGGCGCCGCTGGCCCCGGGCCGGCCCGCGGCTTCGGCGAAGGCGGTGACCGAGACCTGCATGGCGCCGAAGACGGTGCCGACGCCGAGGAAGGCCGCGGCGAGCAGCCGGACGCCGGGCGAGGCGAGTGCGGAGACCCGCCGGGCGCCGGGCACGTGCGGGTGGCGGGCCGGGGCGGTGGCGCGCTGTGCGGCGAACGCGAGGCCGCCGACGACGGTCAGGGCGGCCTCGGCGATGAGTCCGGCGGAGGGGGAGACCCCGGTGGCGACGGCGGTGGCGAGCACCGGGCCGACCACGAAGGTGAGCTCGTCCGTCACGGACTCGAAGGCGAAGGCGGTGTTGAGCGTGCCGGGGGAGGAGTCCGCCAGCTTGGCGACCCAGCGGGCCCGGACCATCGCACCGATCTGCGGCACGCTGGCACCGGCCGGGGCGGCGGCGAGGAAGAGCGTCCAGACCGGTGCGTGGCCGAGGGCGAGCGCGATCAGCGCGCCGACGGAGACGGCGTGGACGAGGACACTGGGCACCAGGACGGCGGCCTGGCCGTAGCGGTCGGCGAGCCGGCCGGTCTGCGGGCCGACGAAGGCCTGGGCGACGGCGGAGACCGCCGCGACGGCGCCGGCCGTGCCGTACGAGCCGTGGGTTTCGAGGACCAGCAGCACGATGCCGAGGCTCAGCATCGCGAAGGGCAGTCGGGCGGCGAATGCGGGGACCAGGAACCTCCGCGCACCGGGGGTGCGCAGCAGCGTTCCGTAGCCGACCCGCGCCGGGGTGCGGGCCTTGGTCCGGGCCTCGGTCTGGGCGGGGGTGTCGTCGACCGTTCGGCGGGCCGTCACGGTCATGCCTTCCTGCTGCCTGGTAGCGCAGCAGGGGTAAGGGTGACCCCGACGGCGCCGAGAGTCGTCCTCTCGCGCGTCGACCGGGGTTGATACCGGGCCCGGCGGTGGGTGCTGCGGGCCGCGGCCGCCGAGCGGTCGCGCCAACTCTGCTTCAGGCAGATGTTGCGGATGTGTCGTTGTGTTCGGTGCTGATGGAGAGCGCTCGGACAGCGAGCGCTCTCCTGCATACTACAGGTTGCCAGGCAAATCGTCCTGCTAATACAAGGTGAACAGCCGGTGCGGGGGGCGGATTCGCCATCGGGCTCTTGGCGTTCGCAGAGTGCGCCTCAGCGTCCGTAGAGCCAGCCGGCCAGCTTGCCGCCCTTGTCGACGGCCCGCAGCCGCTTCTCGGCGGCCTCGCCGACGGCGTCCGTGGTGACCACCAGCAGTTCGTCCCCGCCGCGCAGCACGGTGGCCTTGTCCGGTACGAAGCTGCTGCCGTCGCGCACCACCAGGGTGACGGCGGCGCCGGCCGGCAGCCGCAGCTCGCCGACCTCGACGCCGGACATCCGCGAGCCCGCCGACAGGGCCACCGAGAGCAGTTGCCCGTGCAGCTTCTCCAGCGGGGCGGACTCGATGCCGAGGTCCTGGCCCATCGAGCCCTCGGAGACCTTCAGCCACTTGGCCACCCACGGCAGGGTGGGGCCCTGGAGCAGGGTGAAGACGACGACCAGGATGAAGACGATGTTGAAGACTTCCTGGGCTCTCGGCGCGCCCGACACCAGCGGGATGGTCGCCAGCACGATGGGCACCGCGCCGCGCAGCCCGGCCCAGCTCAGCAGGGCCTGCTCGCGCCACGGCAGCTTGAACGGGGTGAGGGTGAGGAAGACGGACATCGGGCGGGCGAGGAACACCAGCACGGTGCCGATGACCAGCGCGGGCACGATCGCCGACCCCATGGTGGCGGGCGTGCAGAGCAGGCCGAGCAGGACGAACATGCCGATCTGCCCGATCCAGGCCAGTCCGTCCGCGAAGCCGCGTACGGCGGGCCCGTGCGGCAGCTTGGCGTTGCCGAGGATCACCGCGCAGACGTACACGGCGAGGAAGCCGGAGCCGTGCAGCAGGGCGCCGCCCGCGTAGGCGAGCACGGTGAGGGCCATCACGGCGATCGGGTAGAGGCCCGAGGACGGCAGGGCGACGTGCTTGACCGCGTAGGCGCCGAGCTTGCCGACCGCGAGGCCGACCGCGGCGCCGATGGCCAGTTCGGCGATGATCGTGCCGACCAGGACGTACCAGGCGTCCGCCGGGCCGGTGGTGGCGAAGGCGACCACCAGGATGACGACCGGGGCGTCGTTGAAGCCGGACTCGGCCTCCAGCAGACCGGTCAGCCGGTGCGGCAGCGGGACCATCCGCAGGACGGAGAAGACGGCGGCGGCGTCGGTCGAGGAGACGATGGCGCCGAGCAGCAGGGACGCCCGCCAGTCGAGGCCGACCAGCAGGTGGGCGCCGGCCGCGGTGACGAAGACGCTGATCGCGACGCCCGCGGTGGCCAGCACGACGGCGGCCGGCATCACCGGTCTGACCTCGCGCCAGCTGGTCTTGAGGCCGCCCTCGGCGAGGATCACGACCAGGGCCGCGTAGCCGAGGACCTGGGTGAGCTCGGCGTTGTTGAAGCTGACGCCGAGGCCGTTCTGTCCGAGCGCCACCCCGATCCCCAGGTAGATCAACAGGCTGGGGAGCCCGGAGCGGGTTGAGATGCGCACGGCGACCACCGCGACCAGCAGGATCACGGAGAACTCGAGCAGGAACTGGTTCAGGTGGTCAACAGTCACGCAGGGGCACCTCGGGCAGAAGCGGGCGGGGTGGCGGACACGGCGGTGGTCGGGGACGGGAAGCGCGGCGGCCGGAGCCGCTGACGGTCCGTCATGGCTGGATCGTTACTCAGTCTAACATTTTACCTGCTCTTTAGGTGAATCCTTTCCGCGTCCCGCGCGGGACCCCGCTCCGGGCCGGGCCGGTGGGCCCGCGATCCAACCGTGGGCGTCCCCCGTGCACGCCCGCCACCTGAGTCGGCCTAATGTGGTGACCTGTCACGGCCACAACCGAGACCCTCCGCCTCCCGTTCAACGACGCCCTCCGGGCGGCACCCGTTTGATGCCAAGGACCCAGATGCCCCGCTCGAAGAAGTTCCGGCGCGCCCGTCTGATCGTGATCGTGCTGGCCGTGCTCCTGGTGGCCGGTCTCGGATACGGCGGCTACCGGGGAGTGGCCGCGGTCCGCGCGTCCTTCCCCGACGTCAACGGCAGCGTCAAGGTGCCCGGACTCTCCGCGCCGGTCGACGTCGAACGGGACGCCAACGGCATTCCGCAGCTCTACGCCGACACGCCCGCCGACCTCTTCCGCGCCCAGGGCTACGTGCAGGCCCAGGACCGGTTCTGGGAGATGGACGTCCGACGCCACATCACGTCCGGCCGGCTCTCCGAGATGTTCGGCTCCGGCCAGGTCGAGACGGACTCCTTCCTGCGCACCATGGGCTGGCACCAGGTGGCGCAGCAGGAGTACGACAAGGTCCTGGAGCCGGAGACCAAGACCTACCTGCAGGCCTACGCGGACGGCGTGAACGCCTGGCTCGGCGAGCACCCCGGCGGCGAGAGCGCCTCGCTGGAGTACGCCCTGCTCGGCGTCGCGAACGGCGACTACAAGCCCGAGGCGTGGACGCCCGTCGACTCGGTGGCCTGGCTCAAGGCGATGGCGTGGAACCTCTCCGGCAACCTGCAGGAGGAGATCGACCGCTCTCTGCTCAGCCAGGACTTCAGCGCGGACAAGATCGCCCAGCTCTACCCCGACTACCCGTACGACCGCAACGGCACCATCGTCAAGAAGACCGGCACGGTCACCGGTGACACCTACCGGCCCGCCGACGGCTCGGCCACCCCGCCGGCCGCGCCGGCCGGGGCCACCGCCCAGGGCGCGGCCACCACCGAGGCGATGCTCAAGGACGTCGCCGACCGGATCGACGCGATGCCGCAGCTGCTCGGCCGCCAGGGCCAGGGCATCGGCTCCAACTCCTGGGTCGTCGACGGCAAGCACACCACCACCGGCAAGCCGCTGCTCGCCAACGACCCGCACCTCGGCCCCGGGCTGCCCTCCGTCTGGTACCAGATGGGCCTGCACTGCCGGGCCGTCTCGGCGGCCTGCGCGTACGACACGGCCGGCTTCACCTTCGCCGGTATGCCGGGCGTCGTGATCGGGCACAACAGCAACATCTCCTGGGGCTTCACCAACCTCGGCGCCGACGTGACCGACCTCTACCTGGAGAAGGTCACCGGCCCCGACACGTACCTGGTGGACAACAAGGACGTGAAGTTCGAGCTGCGCAAGGAGACCATCAAGGTCGCCGGCGGCGAGGACCGCACGATCACCGTCCGCACCACCCAGAGCGGCGCGCCGCTGATCTCCGACCCGAGCTCGGAGCAGCGCAAGGTCGGCACGTACGCCCCCAACGGCAACGCGGCCCCCGACCGCAGCACCACCGGCTACGGCGTGGCCCTGCAGTGGACGGCGCTCACGCCCGGCAAGACCATGGACGCCGTCTTCAAGCTGGACCGCGCGACCGGGTGGGACGACTTCCGGAGCGCCGCCAAGGACTTCGCCGTCCCCGCCCAGAACCTGATCTACGCCGACACCAAGGGCAACATCGGCTACCAGGCCCCCGGGAACATCCCGGTCCGCGGCACCGGCGACGGCACCTACCCCTCGCTCGGCTGGGACTCCTCCTACAACTGGAAGGGCGCGATCCCGTTCACCGCGCTGCCCTTCAGCTACAACCCGGCGGCCGGCTACATCGTCACCGCCAACCAGGCCGTGGTGGACCCGGCGTACAAGTACCTGCTGACCAAGGACTGGGAGTACGGCACCCGGGCCAAGGAGATCACCGACCAGATCGAGTCCAAGCTCAGGAACGGCGGCAAGATCTCCCCGGACGACATGCAGTCGGTGCAGCTGGACAACACCAGCGTGATGGCGCAGACGCTCGTCCCGCAGCTGCTCAAGGTGAAGATCGACGACCCGTACGTCCGGGAGGCCCAGGACCTGCTCAAGGACTGGAACTACCACCAGGACGCGGATTCGGCGGCCGCCGCGTACTACAACGGCGTCTGGCGCCAGCTGCTCAGCCTCGCCTTCGGGCAGAAGTTCCCGGCCGACCTGCGGGCCGAGGACAACTGCCTGCTGGTCCACGCCCCGAGCGACCCCACCAAACCGGACACCTCGACCACCGAGATCGTCACCGAGTGCGGCACCCGCGACCCCGGCAAGGCCCAGCCCGACGGTGGTGACCGCTGGATGGAGGTCGTGCGCCAGCAGCTCACCCAGCCCGACAGCAGCTGGTGGACGTACATCGACTCCGACCACCACGAGCAGAAGGGCCTGGACAACCTGCTCGCCGAGGCGATGAAGGACGCCCGCCAGGACCTGACGTCGCTGCTCAGCAAGGACGTCTCCACCTGGAGCTGGGGCCGGCTGCACACGCTGACCCTGCGCGAGCAGACCCTGGGCACGGACGACTCCTCGATCGCCTCCGGCGTCGTCCACAAGATGCTCAACCGCGGGCCGTACCAGCTCTCCGGCGGCACCGCCGCGGTCGACGCGGCCGGCTGGAACGCGGCAGCGGGCTACCAGGTCGACTGGATCCCCTCGATGCGCATGGTCGTCGACCTCAGCGACTTCGACGCGTCGCGCTGGATCAACGTCGGCGGCGCCTCCGGCCACGCTTACCACCCGAACTACAACGACCAGACCGCCCTGTGGGCGAAGGGCAAGCTGCTGCCCTGGGCCTTCTCGGCGGAGGCGGTCGAGAAGTCGGTCAAGAACAAGCTGGTGCTCACCGCCGGCTGACCCCGGCGGCTCACCCCTCCGGCCGGGCACCGGGTCCGACCCGGTGCACGCCGGAGGGGGTGACGGCCGCGTCCACCGGCAGGTCGTGCGGCTCGGCCGGGAGGCTGTCCAGCAGTTCGTCCTCGTAGAGCAGGGTGGCCAGCAGCGGCCGGGCCCCGGCCCGGGCGAGGCGGGCCAGCACCCGGTCGTAGCTGCCGCCGCCCCGGCCCAGCCGCAGGCCGCGGCGGTCCACCGCGAGCCCCGGCAGCAGGACGACCGACGCCTCGGTGACCGCCTCCGGGCCGAGCCTGGGCCCGGTCGGCTCCAGCAGCCCGCGCCCTGCCGGGGCGAGCCGCCCGGCGCCCTCGTACGCGGCCCAGTCCAGGTCGTTGTCGGCCAGCAGGACGGGCAGCAGCACCCGCACCCCGCGCGCCGCCAGCGCGTCCAGCAGCGGCCGGGTGCCCGGCTCCGCGCCCACCGAGACGTACGCGGCCACCGTCCGGCCGGGGGCGGCCAGGTCCACCGCGTGGCCGGCCAGGGCGGTTGCGGCGGTTTCGCGCCATTGTGCGGACCGGGCCCGGCGCTCGGTGAGCAGCCGTGTCCTCAGGGCGGCCTTCTCGTTGTGCATGGGATCCTCCACAGCTCTGTACCCGGTCACGGTCCAGAGCCTGACATGCGGAAGGCGCCCCGAATGTCCACCGCGCTGCTCGTCCAGGCCATGGCCGTCCTCAGCGTCCCGGCGCTGGCCGGCACCACCCTGCTCGGAGTCCGGCTGCGACGGGGCGACTCCGGCGCGGCCGTCCGCGAGGCGGGCCTGCGCGGGCGGATCACCGAACTGGAGGACCGCTGCGCCGAGCTGGAGCGCACCGCCTCCTGCGACCCGCTCACCGGCGTGTGGAACTACCGGCACCTGCAGCTCACCCTCGGCCGGGAGATCGAACGCGCCCGCCGGGCCGACCAGCGCGCCGACCGCCTCGACCAGCCGCACCCGCTGGCCCTGCTGATGCTGGAGATCTCCGGCTTCGACGCGATCATCGCCGAGCACGGCCGGGGCCGCGGCAACGCCGTGCTGCGCGACCTCGTCCAGCGCCTGGGCATGGAGATCCGCCGCTCGGACACCCTCGGCCGGTACGGCGGGCAGGAGTTCCTCGTCCTGCTGCCGGACACCGGCATCGAGGGCGCCGTCCAGGTCGCCGAGCGGCTGGTCTGGTCCGTCCGCCGCCACCGCCTGCTGGAGTGGTCGGCCGGCCCGCGCGAACCGCGCCCGGCCCACGGCAACGGCCTGACCGCGTCCGTCGGCATCGCCGTCCTGCCCCGGGACGGAGCGCACGCGGCGCTGCTGCTGCGGGCCGCCGACCGGGCCCTCACCGAGGCGAAGCAGGCAGGCGGCGACTGCTGGCGCGGGGCGGGCCCCTGCCCGGAGCGGGAGGGCCGGGCGAAGGAGGGCCGGGCGCAGGACGACGCGTCGCCCGGGCAGGCGTCGCAGCGCGGGCCGGAGGCCGTGCACGACCGTCCGGTAATCCCCGGTAGCCTGTCGCCCTGTGACAGTGAGGGGCCCCTCACCCCCGCCGTCCTCCCGGACACGCCAACCGCTGTCGCCGCAGGTCGCGATCTTCATTCATAGCGGCTTAACCCGGTGATCAGCTCGGCGTTCAGACGCCTTAGTAAGGTAATCGCATGACGACGACACCCACCCGCAAGCCGGTGACCAAGGCCGTGGTGCCCGCAGCCGGCCTGGGGACCCGCTTCCTGCCGGCCACCAAGGCCACTCCGAAGGAGATGCTGCCGGTCGTCGACAAGCCGGCCATCCAATACGTCGTCGAAGAGGCGTCCGCAGCAGGCCTGTCCGACATACTGATGGTCACCGGCCGCAACAAGCGCGCCCTGGAGGACCACTTCGACCGCGCGTACGAGCTGGAGGAGCTCCTCGCCCGCAAGGGCGACCAGGACCGGCTGCGCCGGGTACGCGAGTCCGTCGAGCTGGCCAACATGCACTACGTCCGCCAGGGCGACCCCAAGGGCCTCGGCCACGCCGTGCTCGTCGCCGAACAGCACGTGGCCGGCCAGCCGTTCGCCGTCCTGCTGGGCGACGACCTGATCGACCCCCGCGACCCGTTGCTCTCCCGCATGATCGAGGTGCAGCAGGAACTCGGCGGCTCCGTCGTCGCGTTGATGGAGGTCGACCCCGCCCAGATCCACCTGTACGGCTGCGCCGCCGTCAAGCCGAACGGCTTCGGCGACGACGTCTTCCGGGTGACCGACCTGGTCGAGAAGCCGGACACCGCCGACGCCCCCTCCAACTACGCGGTGATCGGCCGTTACATCCTCGACCCGGCCGTCTTCGACGTGCTGCGCGACACCCCGCCCGGCCGCGGCGGCGAGATCCAGCTCACCGACGCCCTGCGCGAGCTCGCCACCCGCGACGCGGAGGCCGGCGGCACGGTGCACGGCGTGCTCTTCAAGGGCCGCCGCTACGACACCGGCGACCGCGCGGACTACCTGCGCGCCATCGTCCGGCTGGCGTCCGAGCGCGAGGACCTGGGCCCGGAGTTCCGCACCTGGCTCCGCGAGTTCGTCCGTACCGAGATGCAGGACTGACCGGGACACGGGACCAACCAAGTCACGGGACCGACGTCCATCTGGGGTGCCCCGGCAGGGGCACCCCGACGACCGAGAGCGAGTGAGCGATGACCGGGCCCACGGACCGCACCACCGACCCCGCAGCCTGCTGCGACGGCGCCGCGGACCCGGCATCGCCCCCCGCCGCCCACCGGATGTGGACGGTCGACGAGCACCTCGCCGACGTGCTGACCGCCGCCGCACCGCTGCCCGCGATCGAACTGCAGCTGCTCGACGCCCAGGGCTGCCGGCTCGACGAGGACGTCGTCGCCAGCGGTGACCTGCCGCCCTTCGACAACAGCTCGATGGACGGCTACGCCCTGCGCACCGCCGACACGGCCGGCGCCACCGAGCAGTACCCGTCCGTGCTGGCCGTGGTCGGCGACATCGCCGCCGGCGCCGGCGTACTCCCCAAGGTCGGCCCCGGCCAGGCCGCCCGGATCATGACCGGCGCCCCGATGCCCCCCGGCGCCGAGGCCGTCGCCCCGGTCGAGTGGACCGACGGCGGCACCGGCACCGGCCGGGCCGCCGACGCGATGACCGCACCGGTCGACGACGAGGAGGTCCGGGTCCTGCGCCCGGTCGCCGAGGCCGCCCACATCCGCCGCCGCGGCAGCGACATCGCGGCCGGGGCGCGGGTGCTCGACGCCGGCACCCTGCTCGGCCCCACCCAGCTCGGCCTGCTCGCCGCGATCGGCCGCGCCACCGTGAAGGTCCGCCCCCGCCCGCGGGTCGTGGTGCTCTCCACCGGCAGCGAGCTCGTCCAGCCCGGCGATCCGATCGGCCCCGGCCAGATCTCCGACTCCAACAGCTTCACCCTCACCGCCGCCGCCCGGGAGGCCGGGGCCATCGCCTACCGGGTCGGCGGCGTCCCCGACGACCCGGCGGTGCTGCGGGCCGTCCTGGAGGACCAGCTCGGCCGGGCCGACCTCATCGTCACCAGCGGCGGCGTCAGCGTCGGCGCGTACGACGTGGTCAAGGAGGCCCTCCAGGGCGGCGAGGGCTTCGGCGACGTGGACTTCCGCCGGCTGCGGATGCAGCCCGGCAAGCCGCAGGGCTTCGGCCGGATCGGCGGCGGGGCGGCCGGCGGCGTCCCGCTGCTCGCGCTGCCGGGCAACCCGGTCAGTTCGTACATCTCCTTCGAGCTGTTCGTCCGCCCGGTGATCCGCACGATGCTCGGCGCCCCCGACGTCCACCGCCCGGTCGTCCGGGCGGTCTGCCCCGCCGACCTGCGCTCGCCTGCCGGGCGCCGGCAGTTCCTGCGCGGCTGGTACGGCGCCGACGGCCGGGTGGAGCCGGTCGGCGGCCACGGCTCGCACCTGGTCGGCGCCCTGGCCAGGGCGAATTGCCTGATCGTCGTCCCCGAGGACGTCACCGCGCTGCCCGCCGGCAGCGAGGTCGACGTCGTGCTGCTCGACGCCTGACGGCGGCCGGACGGACCGGCCGGCCGCCCCGCTCCGGGCGGCCGGCGCAACGCGACGCCCTGCTCAGGCCCTGGCCGGTCCCACCCGGCGGCGGGCGCTGGGGGTACGGTAGCGCGGTATTCGACCCGTCCTCCTGGAGCACCCGTGACGACCACACCACCCGGCGACCGCCTCACCCACGTCGACGACAGCGGCGCCGCCCGCATGGTCGACGTCTCCGAGAAGGCCACCACCGTGCGCACGGCCGTCGCCGCCGGACGGGTACGGGTGGCACCCCGCGTCGTCGAACTCCTGCGCGGCGAGGGCGTACCCAAGGGCGACGCCCTCGCGGTCGCCCGGATCGCCGGGATCATGGGGGCCAAGAAGACCCCCGACCTCATCCCGCTCTGCCACCCGATCGCGATCTCCGGCGTCAAGGTCGACCTCACCGTCACCGACGAGGCCGTCGAGATCACCGCCACGGTGCGCACCGCCGACCGCACCGGCGTCGAGATGGAGGCCCTCACGGCGGTCGCCGTCGCCGGGCTCACCGTCATCGACATGGTCAAGGCCGTCGACAAGGGCGCCACCATCGAGCACGTCCGGGTCCTCACCAAGACCGGTGGCAAGAGCGGCGACTGGCACGCCGGCGAGCAGCCCGCGCAGCCGCAGGAGACCCGCTCGTGAAGGCGCTCGCCGTGACCGTCTCCAACCGGGCGTCGGCCGGCGTGTACGAGGACAAGGGCGGCCCGCTGCTCGTGGCCGGCCTGCTCGCGATGGGCTTCGAGACGGACGGCCCCCGGGTCGTCCCGGACGGCGACCCGGTCGAGGCCGTCCTGCGCGAGGCCGCCGCCGCCGGCTACGACGTCGTGCTCACCACCGGCGGCACCGGCATCTCGCCGATGGACCTCACCCCCGAGATGACCGCCCGCGTGATCGACCGGCAGGTCCCCGGCATCGCCGAGGCCATCAGGGCGTACGGCCGGGAGAAGGTCCCCACCTCGGCGCTGTCCCGTGGTCTCGCCGGACTTGCCGGACGTACCCTGATCGTCAACCTGCCGGGCTCGACCGGCGGCGTCAAGGACGGCCTGGCCGTCCTGGAACCGCTGCTGGCACACGCCGTCGACCAGCTCGGCGGCGGCGACCACCCCCGGCCCGGCGCCGGCGGCCAGGTCGCCGCGGACGACGCTGCGGACGCCGCGGATGCCGCGGACGCCGCGGGCGCTGCGGACGGGAGTGCGCACTGAACGCCGGCTGGCCGGTCGAACTCCACGAGGGGGACGTCACGCTGCGCCCTATCAGGGCCCGTGACCAGCGCGACTGGCAGGAGGTCAGCCGGCGCAACCGGGACTGGCTGCGGCGCTGGGAGGCGACCGTCCCGCCGTCCCCGGCCGGCCGTGAACCCGGCCCCCGCCCCACCTACCGGCAGATGGTCCGCTACCTGCGCGGCGAGGCCTCGGCGGGCCGGATGCTGCCCTTCGTCGTCCTGCACAAGGGCCAGCTGGTCGGCCAGCTGACCGTCGGCGGCATCACCTGGGGCTCGATGTGCTCGGCGAACGTCGGCTACTGGATCGACGAGGCGGTCGCCGGGCAGGGCATCATGCCGACGGCGGTGGCCCTTTCGGTCGAGCACTGTTTCCGGACTCTCGGGCTGCACCGGATCGAGGTCTGCATCAGGCCGGAGAACATGCCGAGCCGCCGGGTGGTGGAGAAACTCGGGTTCCGTTCGGAGGGAATGCGTCCACGATATCTGCACATCGACGGGGACTGGCGGGACCACCTGGTCTACGTGCTCACCGCCGAGGAGGTCCCCGAGGGGATGCTGGAGCGCTGGCAGGCGATCAGGTCCGGCCGTGAGTCCGGGAATTGAATATATGTTCGAACATAATATCAATATGGCATCGTCCCCCCGACGGACAGGCACAAATGCCAGCAAAATAGTCGGAGAATCAGCTTGATCACACGACACGCCGTGCCAAATTGCTGCCACGCCTTCGCCGACGCCCGTACGGTGTGAAACGTGAGCAGTAGCGGCCTTATCTACGCGGTCATCGTAGGGGCCTGGGCCGCCTATCTGGTGCCGATGTGGCTCCGCAGGCAGGACGAGCTCAACGAGGCGCGCCCGACGGAACGCTTCAGCACCGCCATCCGCCTGCTGGCCGGGCGTTCGGCGATGGAGCGGCGCGCATCCCGGGCCCTTGGCGACGACCAGACCACCCCCGACCGGACCGACGGCGACCAGACTCCCGGCGACCGGACCTCCGGCGACCCCGCGGGACGGGACGACGACCGCGACCCCGACGCGCCGGCCGGCGCCCCGGGCCCGGCCTCCGACCGGCCCGACACCGACGCCGACCCCGGCCCCGACAACCCCGACGACGCGGACCGGTCCCACGGCGACCGCGACGACCGGGCCTTCGACCTCCCGGCCGAGCACCGGGCCGGCGCCGAGCGCCGCGCCCGCCTGCTGGCCCGGCGGCGCCGGATGGTCAGCGTGCTCTTCCTGGCGTTCGCCCTCGGGGCGATCGTCGCGGCCGTCGCCGGCCTCGGCTTCCTCTGGGTCCCGGCCCTGCCGGCCGCCCTCCTCACGCTCTACATCGGCCACCTGCGCAAGCTGGAGCGCCAGCGGTACGAGGTCAAGCTCGACCGCGTCCGCGCGGCCCAGGCCGCCGAGCGGCTGCGGCAGCGCGAACAGCGCCGCGCCGAGGCCGCACCCGCCCAGGACCGGCCGGCCGGCGGTCGCCGCACCCCGCACGACGCGGCCCACCCCACCGACCGCGGCCGCCCGCACCTGCGGATCGCCGCCGACCCGGCCCCGCACGGCGTCCGCCCCAGCACCGCGGCCTCCGCCCTGGTCGAGGCGACCGACCACGAGGAGTGGGTCGACGGCATGCGCGAGCGCGGCGCCGCCGGCCCCGACTCCTGGGAGCCGGTCCCCGTCCCGCTGCCGACGTACGTCACCGCCCCGGTGGCCCCCCGGGTCTCCCGCGGCCTCGACCTCGGCGCCCCCGGCACCTGGAACGCCGGCCGCCCCACCGAGCCGCGCAACACCCCGCTGTTCGACCAGTACGCGGAACCGCCGGCCGCCCCCGTCCCAGGGGCAGCACGAAGCCGTACGAAGCCGTACAACGC
>FTAK01000299.1_pt1 | contig 14754 bp, 11 predicted proteins | sample 1639071 | NCBI WGS metagenome assembly FTAK01 (sample SAMEA3914812, study PRJEB12502) | metagenome | biome: forest; material: soil | place: Canada | collected 2011-07-07 | depth 0.1 m
CGTCGCCGTCAACAAGGACCCCGAAGCCCCCATCTTCGAACTCGTCGACTACGGCGTCGTCGGAGACCTCTTCACCGTCCTCCCCCAACTCACCACCGAAGTGAAGTCCCGCAAGGGCTGATCCGGTACGGGTTGGCACGCACGTACGAGCCCGAGGGCGCGGTGGCCGGAAACGGCCCGCCGCGCCCTCCGGCGTCCGGCGGGCCGTAGAGTCGGCGCCGAGGACCGGGGAACCGACGCGGAGGGGCACATGAGCCTGTTGACGGCGCTTCAGGACGGGCACGGCGACAGCGCCGACGCCCTGCGGATCGACGGGGTGGCGCTCTCCCGGGAGCAGCTGCTCGGCGCGGCCACCGCCGTCGCCGACCGGGTGGCGGGCGCCCCCGCGCTCGCGGTGCTGGCCCGGCCGACCGCCGAGACCGTGGCGGCCGTGGTCGGCGGCCTGCTGGCGGGCGTCCCCGTGGTGCCGCTGCCGCCGGACTCCGGGCCGAAGGAGCGCGCGCACATCCTGCGCGACTCCGGCGCCGCGCTGCTCGCCCTCGCCGCGGGCGAGGACGCCCCCGAGGGCCTGGCCGAGCTGCCCGGCCTCGCCGCGCTCCCGGTCGACCTGGGGCAGCGCTCGGCCGCCTCCCACCCGGAGCCTGCCCCGGACGCCACCGCCTTCGTGCTCTACACCTCCGGGACGACCGGCGCCCCCAAGGGCGCGGTGATCCGCCGGGCCGCCGTCGCCGCCGACCTGGACGCGCTCGCGCAGGCCTGGCAGTGGACGGCCGAGGACACCCTCGTGCACGGCCTGCCGCTGTTCCACGTGCACGGCCTGGTGCTCGGCGTGCTGGGCGCCCTGCGTACCGGCAGCCGGCTGGTGCACACCGGGCGTCCCACCCCGGCCGGCTACGCGCAGGCGGGCGGCACGCTGTACTTCGGCGTCCCGACGGTCTGGTCGCGGATCGCGGCCGACCACTCGGCGGCGGCCGCGCTGCGCGGCGCCCGGCTGCTGGTCTCCGGCAGCGCCCCGCTGCCGGTGCCCGTCTTCCGGCAGCTCGCCGAGCTGACCGGGCACGCCCCGATCGAGCGGTACGGCATGACGGAGTCGCTGATCACGGTGAGCACCCGGGCGGACGGCGAGCGCCGGCCCGGCAGCGTGGGCCTGCCGCTGGACGGCGTGCGGACCAGGCTGGTCGGCGAGGACGGCTCGCCCACCCCGCAGGACGGCGAGAGCGTGGGCGAGCTCCAGGTCGCCGGCCCGACGCTGTTCGCCGGGTACCTGAACCGGCCGGACGCCGACGCGGAGTCCTGGACGGCCGACGGCTGGTTCCGTACCGGCGACGTCGCGGTGATCGGCGAGGACGGCTTCCACCGGATCGTCGGGCGGGCCTCGGTCGACCTGATCAAGAGCGGCGGCTACCGGATCGGCGCCGGCGAGGTCGAGGCGGCCCTGCGCGACCACCCCGCGGTGGCCGACGCCGCCGTGGTCGGAGCGCCGGACGAGGACCTCGGGCAGGCCGTGGTCGCGTACGTCATCCCGGCCGGCGCGGTGACGGGGGAGCAGCTGACGGCGTTCGTCGCCGAGCGGCTGTCCGTGCACAAGCGGCCCCGGCGGGTGGTGCTGGTGGACGAGCTGCCGCGCAACGCGATGGGCAAGGTCCTGAAGAAGCAGCTCCTGACGGAGTCTCCGGGCTGAGGGGCGGTCTGCTGACGACGGCTCACCGAGGGTGAACCTCCCATTGGCTCACCTCGTTGCGCGCCGTGTCCGGGTGTGTGCCTAACGTGACATCCAGTACTGAAAGCCCTGGGTGGTCCGTAGCAGACCCCACGTCAGCAGAGGAAGACAGCAGGAGATGAACACCGTCGACACCGGCGCGCCGAGCGCCCCGCAGACCGAGCAGACCACCGCCTTCACCGCTGAGCGGGCCCGGTCCGCACGGATAGCCCGGGCCGGACGGATCCGCCGCGGCCTGGCCATGGCCGCCGTGATCGCGGCCGGGACGGGTGTGATCGGCCTCGGCACCGGCGTCGGCGGCGCGAGCGCCGAGACCGCCCCGGCGCACGCCGGCTGGGACGGTTCGAGGTACTGGTTCAAGAACAGCCAGGGCGAGTGGCGCTGGACGGCCCACCTCAGCGTCTACCAGGCCCGCACGGGTACGGCGTCCTCCTCCTCCTCGTCGGCGGTCAGCGTCCCGTCGTCGGCCGGCGGGATCACGCAGGGCTGGGACGGTTCGGTCTACTGGTTCCGCAACAGCAGTGGCCAGTGGCGCTGGACGAGCCATGAGGACGTGTACCGCCAGCGCACCGGCGCGGCCCCGGCGGCGTCCTCGGACACCGCGGCGGCCTCGTCGGGTCAGAGCAGTGACGTCGAGACGGCCGTGGCCTTCGCGCTCGCCCAGCTCGGCAAGCCGTTCCTCACGGCCGGCAACGGGCCTGACGGCTACGACTGCTCGGGCCTCGTCCAGCAGGCCTTCCGGCGGGGCGGCATCGACCTCCCCCGGGTGGCCAACGACCAGTACGCCGCCACCACGCCCGTCACGGCGAGCCAGCTGCGGCGCGGTGACCTGCTGTTCTGGTCCGAGGACGGCACCGCGCGGGGGATCGAGCACGTCGCGATCTACCTCGGCGGCAACCAGTACGTGGAGGCCGCCCGGCCGGGCACGAACATCCGGATCTCGGGCATCAGCAGCGGGTACTACCCGTCGTACATGGGCCGCCCCTGAGCCGTCCGCGCAGCCCTGCCGACTCCGTCGAGTGCCGTCCGCCGTCGTGCGGGCGGCACTCGGCGCTGTCGGCGGGCGGCGGGCGCCGCCGCGGGTAGGGTCGGCTGCTGTGAGCAGCGAACAAGCCCTGGTGGCGGCCGTCGACATCGGCGGAACGAAGATCGCGGGAGCGCTCGTCGGCGCCGAGGACGGCCTGCTGTCACGGCGCACCCGGCTGCCGACGCCGGCCGGCGCACCGGGGGACACGGTGTTCGCGGCCGTGGCCGGTGTACTGGCACGGCTGCGGGAGGCGCCCGAGTGGAGCCGGGTCCGGTGGATCGGGCTCGGCAGCGCCGGGCCGGTGGACGCCGGGAGGGGTCTGGTCAGCCCGGTGAACATCGCCGGGTGGCGGGGCTTCCCGCTGGTCGAGCGGGTGCGCGGGCTGGCGCCCGGGCTGCCCGTGGTGCTGACCGGCGACGGGGTCGCGATGACGGCGGCCGAGCACTGGCGGGGCGCGGCGCGCGGCCACCACAACGCGCTCTGCCTGGTCGTCTCGACGGGCGTCGGCGGCGGCCTGGTGCTGGGCGGCACGCTCCACCCCGGGCCGAGCGGCAACGCCGGGCACATCGGGCACATCAGCGTCGACCTGGACGGCGACCCCTGCCCGTGCGGCGGCCGGGGCTGCTTGGAGGGGCTCGCCAGCGGCACGGCCATCGCGCGCCGGGCGCACGCGGCCGGCTGGCGGCCTGCCGACGGCGACGCCTCGGCGGCCGGTGTCGCGGCGGCCGCCCGGGCCGGTGACCCGCTCGCGCTGGCGGCCTTCGACCGGGCCGCGCAGGCGCTGGCGGCGGGGATCGCCGCGACCGCGACGCTGGTCGAGCTGGAGGTCGCGGTGATCGGGGGCGGCGTCGCGCAGAGCGGCGACGTGCTGTTCGGGCCGCTCGGGAAGTGGCTCGGCGAGTACGCGGGGCTGTCCTACGTCCGGGGGCTGGAGGTCCGTCCGGCGTTGCTCGGCACCGACGCGGGTCTGGTCGGCGCGGCCGCGGCGGCGCTCTGGGCCGGCGGGCGCTGAGGGGCCCGAGGGGGTGCCCGGGCGGTCGTCCGGGCGTGTGCCGGGAGGGGTCTGCCGGGCCCTCGGCCTGGGCACATGCCGCTGACAAGGGCCGAGGCCGGTAAGTGACGGCGGGCACGAACAGCAGGTATGGGCACCGCCGCACAGCGGGTACCACCTTGTCTGGTGCGGGCCCCGGGGTGGCCGGGCCGCACCGCCCGGTGCGATCGCCGCCGGGCGGACCGAGGGCAGGGGACGTTGTGATCGTCTGGGTCAATGGAACCTTCGGCGCGGGAAAGACGAGCGCCTGCCGCGAACTGGTGGAACTCCTCCCGGGGAGCCTGCTGTACGACCCGGAGCTGGTCGGGCAAGGGCTGGCCCGGATGCTGCCGGCCGACCGGGCGGCCGGGCTCGCCGACTACCAGGACCTGCCGTCCTGGCGCCGCCTGGTGCCGGAGGTGGCGGCCGCGCTGCTCGGCGAGGTCCCCGGGCCGCTGGTCGTCCCGATGACCGTGCTGCGGGAGGAGTACCGGGACGAGATCTTCGGCGGGCTGGCCTCGCGCGGCCTCGCCGTGCACCACTTCGTGCTGGACGCTGCGGAAACGATCCTGCGGGCGCGCATCGAGGCCCACGACGCCCACCCGGGGGAGCCCGAGCGCAGCGCCGGCACCCGCGACCGGCGGCTGGAGCAGCTGCCCCGCTACCGGGCCGCCCGGCGCTGGCTCAGCCGCGACGCCGAGCTGGTCGACACCGGCGGCCTGACCGCGCGCCAGACCGCCGAGCGCCTCGCCGTCCTGGTCAGGGACGGCGTCGCCCGCTGCCCGATCGTGCAGAGCGCCGACCCGACCGGGGACACCGTCGCCGCCGCCGTGCTGTTCTTCGACGAGCAGGACCGGGTGCTGCTCGTCGACCCCGTGTACAAGCCCGCCTGGGAGTTCCCCGGCGGCGTCGTCGAACGCGGCGAGGCGCCCACCGACGCGGCGCTGCGCGAGACCGACGAGGAGCTCGGCCTGCAACTGGAGGCCTCCGGGCTGCGACTGCTCGCCGTCGACTGGGAGCCGAGAACCGGCCCGCGGCGCGGCGGCCTGCGGCTGGTCTACGACGGCGGCCTGCTCGACGCCAAGGCCCGGCAGGGGCTGCGGCTGCCCGCCGAGGAGCTGCGGGCCTGGCGGTTCGTCACCCTGGACGAGGCCGCCGCCCTACTGACCCCCGGCCGCCACCGCCGGCTGGCTGCCGCGCTCGACGCCCGGCGGCACGGCCGGCTGCGTTACCTGGAGGCCGGGCTTCCGGCGGCCGAGGGCCTGCTGCCGCACGGTCCGGCGGCGCAGGGCCTGAAGGCCCACGGCCTGCTGCCGGACGGCCGGCCGGCCGACGGCCTGGCCGGGGCAGTCGACGCGGCCTGACGGTACCCCGCGTGGTGGGGGAGTGTCCTCGGCGGCGCCGGGTGGCAGCGGGGGCAGGATGGGCCGCATGCCGTTCACGCTCAGCCACCCGGTCGCCGTCCTGCCGTTCCTGGCCGGGGCCAGGGCGCGCGGCCCGCTGGTGGCCTCGGCGCTGATCGCCGGGTCGATGGCGCCCGACCTGCCGTTCTTCGCCGACTCGCTGTTCCCCGGCGTGCACCGGCAGGGCCGCCTCACCCACCGGTGGTGGGCGGTGCCGACGGTGGACGTGGCCCTCGCGGGCGCGCTGGTGGCGGGCTGGCACGGGCTGCTGCGCGAGCCGCTGGTCGGCCTGCTGCCGGAGCGCTGGGCCCGGGCGGCCGACGCGATGACCGCACGCGGCGGAGCGGGCACAGGGCCGGGCCGGGCCGGCTGGTTCGCCGTGTCGGCGGCCGTCGGCGCGGCCACCCACGTCGGCTGGGACGGCTTCACCCACGAGGGCCGGTACGGCGTCGTGCTGCTGCCCGTCCTGGACACCCGGGTGGCGGGCCTGCCGCTGTACACCGTGCTGCAGTACGGCTCCTCGGCCGTCGCGCTCGGGTACCTGGCCCGCTACGCGGCGCGGGAGGCCCGCCGGGCCGAGCCGGCCCCGGCCCGCACGCTGCCGGCGGGCGTACGGCGGGCGGGCGTCGCGGTGATCGGCGCGGCGACCGTCGCGGGGGCGGCGCACCGGCTGGCCCGCCGGGAGCGCGGGCTGATCGGCGAGCTGTGCTTCGGCGCGGGCGCCGGTCTCACCGTCGGCGCGGCCGGGTACGCCGCCGCCGTGCGGCTGCTCGCCGGGCGCCGGGGCCGCGGGTGGACGGTGGCGACGGCTCAGGACCTGCGGGCACCCGAGTAGTTGCGGGGACCGGACAGGGACCGGACAGGGACCGGACAGGGACCGGACAGGCACCGGACAGGCGCGGGACAGCGGCCGGGCGGGAGCGTGGGGGAGTGTGGGGGAGCGGGATCGAGCCAGCCTCGGCGCGCGCCGGGCGCCGGCCCGGCCGGACGCCGGATCGAGGGTCAATTCGGACGCGACCGTGGCGGGGGCAGCGGGTAGGCCGGTCGGACGCATAGGATTGCTCGACGTGACAGACTCCGCTAGCTCCGTTTCCCACAGCCCGCTCGGTGCAGAACTCCCCGGGCCGGACCCGCTCGACGGTATCTGGGACGTGGTCGTGGTCGGCGCAGGGCCGGCCGGATCCTCCGCCGCCCGGGCCGCCGCCGCGCAGGGCCGGCGTGTACTGCTGCTCGACAAGGCCGAGCACCCCCGTTACAAGACCTGCGGCGGCGGCATCATCGGCCCGTCCAGGGACAGCCTGCCGCCCGGCTTCGACCTGCCGTTGCAGGACCGCGTGCACGCCGTCACGTTCGCGTACGACGGGCGGTTCACCCGTACCCGGCGCTCGAAGCGGATGCTGTTCGGCCTGGTCAACCGGGACGAGTTCGACTACCGGCTCGTCCAGGCGGCCAAGCAGGCCGGCGCCGTGCTGGTCACCGGAGTGACCGTCAGCGGCGTCGAGCAGCAGGGCGGCGACAACCGCACCGCCCTCGTCACGGCCACCGACGGGCGCACCTTCGAGGCCCGCGCCGTGGTCGGCGCGGACGGCAGCGCCGGGCGGGTCGGCCGCCACGTGGGGGTGACCTTCGACCAGATCGACCTCGGCCTGGAGGCGGAGATCCCCGTCCCGCCGGAGGTCGCCGCGCACTGGGCCGGGCGGATCCACCTCGACTGGGGCCCGTTGCCCGGCTCGTACGGCTGGGTGTTCCCGAAGACCGAGGCCGGCAGCCTGACGGTCGGCGTGATCTCGGCCCGGGGCGACGGCGAGCGGACGAAGCAGTACCTGGCCGACTACATCCGCCGCCTCGGCCTGTCCGGCTTCACCCCGAGCGTGGAGTCCGGGCACCTGACCCGCTGCCGCGCCGAGGACTCGCCGCTCTCCCGCGGCCGCGTCCTGGTCGCCGGGGACGCCGCCGGGCTGCTGGAGCCGTGGACCCGCGAGGGCATCTCGTACGCGCTGCGCTCCGGCCTGCTGGCGGGGGAGTGGGCCGTCAAGGTCGCCGAGGCGAACGGGGCCTCCGACGTGCGGCGCCAGGCTCTCAACTACGCCTTCGCGATCAAGGCGGGGCTGGGCGTGGAGATGCGGGCCGGCAAGCAGATGCTGGCCGCGTTCGAGCGCCGGCCGCACCTGTTCCACGCGGCCGTCTGCCTGGTCGACCCGGCCTGGCGGGCCTTCGCCCGCACCACGCAGGGGCACACGACCTTCGCCCAGGTGCTGCGCCAGTACCGCGCGGCCCGCAGGCTCTCGGCGCTGGCCTCGCGCTGACCCGCTGACCCGCGAAGCACCGCGGCCTGCCGTGACCGGGCGACTCCCCGGTCACGGCAGGCCGTTGTCAGTTCACCGCCGGGCTCACTTCAGACCGTTGTCCAACGCGGTCATCAGTGCGCCGTTCGGAGTGTCGCCGGACATCTCCCAGATCATGCTGCCCAGCAGGCCCTTGGACTTGAGGTAGGCCGTCTTCTGGCCGATCGACCAGGCGTCGTCGAAGGTCCACCACTGGCCGCCGGCGCCGGTGTAGCCGTACGTCGAGATCGACTGGGTGTCGTGGTAGACGGTCAGGTTGGGGACGCTGGTGATCAGGTTGTTGTACCCCCTGGTCCCGGCCTCCTCGGCGAACTGGCCGGGCGCCGCACCCGTCGCCGTCTGCCACTCGCCGTTCGCGCCGCCGGCGGTGACGCCCTGCCAGCCGCGCCCGTAGAACGGGAACCCGATGGTGAGCTTGCGCGGGTTCACCCCGGCGTTGAGGTAGGTCTGGACGGCAGCGTCCACGCTGAAGTGGAAGTTGTACGGGTCCTGGGTGTCGCCGTAGAGGTTGGCCTGGTCGCCGGTGCGGTTCGGCTCCCAGGAGTTGTCGCTGCCCGCGCCGTGGAAGTCGTAGCCCTGGACGTTGGCGATGTCCAGCGAGCTGAAGATCCTCGAGAGGTCCCAGCCCTGGTTGATCTTCACCGGGTCGGCGGGGGTGAACGCGGTGAGCAGCTTGTGCGAGCCGCCCAGGGCGTCCAGCTGCTTGCGGAACTCGGCCATCAGCAGGGTCAGGTTGTCCTTGTCGGCCGCGCTGTAGTGGTTGCCGGCGTGGCCGTCGGGCGAGCCGGGCCACTCCCAGTCGAGGTCGATGCCGTCGAAGATGCCCGCCGCGACGCCCGGGCCGCCCGCGCCGGAGTACAGCGGCAGGTTGCCCTTGATCCAGATGTCGAGGCAGGACGAGACGAGCTTCTTGCGCGAGGCGTCGGTCGCGGCGGCGTCCGAGAAGTACTTGGAGTACGTCCAGCCGCCGAGCGAGACCACGACCTTGAGGTTCGGGTACTTGGCCTTGAGCTTCTTCAGCTGGTTCAGATTGCCGCGCAGCGGCGCCCAGCCGTCGTCGGCGACCCCGTCCACGGACTGCGCCGCGCTCATCGGGCGCGCGTAGTCGGCGTCCGCGTCGCCCGCTCCGGTGCCCTGGTCCGGGTCCTGCGGGTTGGCGGTGGTGCCCTTGGTGACGCCGGCCAGGCAGGTCAGGTTGACCGGGTCGATGTTCTCGAAGGCGTAGTTGACGACGTCGAGCTTGGCGGCGCTGCCCGAGGTGTCCAGGTTCTTCACGAAGTACTGCCGGCCGTAGATGCCCCACTGCGCGAAGTACCCGACCCTGGCGTACTTGCCGGGGCCGACCAGGTCGCCGGTGGAGACCGTCAGCGCGTTGGACGCGGGCGAGGCGTTGTCGGCGGGGTCACGCGCCTTGACGGTGAACGTGTAGGCGGTGGACGGGGAGAGGCTGCCGACGGTCGCCGCCAGGATGCTGCCCGGGACCGTCTGCACCAGTGTGGCGCCCTGGTACACGTCGTAGGCGGTGATCCGCTTGTTGTCGGTGGCCGCCGTCCAGGCGAGGCTGACCGAGGCGGAGGTGACGGCGGTGCTGTGCAGCGCGCTGGGCGCGGTGGGCGGCACGGTGTCCGTCGCCGGGTCGACGGTCGAGGCGGTGACGGCCGCGCTCTGCGGCCCGGTGTTGCCCCGGCTGTCCTTGGCGCGGACGGCCAGCGTGTACGAGGTCGCCGGTGCCAGGCCGGAGACCAGGACGCTCGTCGAGGCCGAGGTCGCCAGCACGGTCGAGCCGCTCAGCACCTCGTACGAGGCGACCGGGAAGTCCCCGGCGGTGGCGGCCGGCCAGCTCAGCGCCAGGGTGTGCGCCGTCGACTCGGTCACCTGCGGGGTGCCCGGAGCCGTCGGCAGGACGTCCGAACTCCCGTCGCACTTGTCGCCGTTGATCCGGCAGCCGGTCGGCGTGCCGATCGGGCCGTTCGCGACGAACCAGAAGCTGTACGGCTCGGTGGTGCCGTGCGCGGCCACGCTCGCGTTGTAGTAGGCGTTCTTCGCGGTGACGTGGCGCCCGCTGACGGTCGCGTCGCCGTTGTAGCTCCCGCTGATGCTGACGCCCGCCGGGAGGTCGAACTCCAGCGTCCAGCCGGAGACGGCGGCCGCGTTGTCGTTGTGGACGATGTACGTGCCCTTCCACCAGGAGCCGTTGTCGGCACTGGAGAAGACGGCGGTCAGCTTTCCGGCGGCCTGCGCCGGGGTGGCGAGGGCTGTGATGGCGGCCAGCGGGAGCAGCAGGGCGGTGAGCAGGCTGAGCAGCCTGCTGCGCACTCCTCTGCGGCCGGGCCGGTGCGGTGCGGACATGGTTCTCCCTGTGGCAGTGGGGGTTGGACAGGGTGGAGCCGAACCTTGCTCGTGACGCTGCACTTGAAGAGGGGCGACCAGCACGACGAGGTGCATCGCCGCACCTGTTCGGTCGTGCGTGGTCGACCCATGCCCCCGCGTGTGGGGGTGGGGGCATGGGAACTGTAGGAGGACTGGACCAATGCGTCAACAGGTCCATACCACTTAGGGGTTGATGATCTTTCAGGGGGTGCCCGGCCCGGGCTGTCGGCCGCCACCGGCCAGCTCCGCGCCGAGCGCGCTGCGCGCGTACACCACCGAACGGCCGTGCCGGGCCCGGGTCACCAGCCGGGTGTCGAACAGTACGGCCAGGTGCTGGCTGACCGCACCCGGCGTCACGCCCAGCCGGCGGGCCAGCTCGGTGGTGGAGGCCGGCTCGGCGAGCAGGGCGAGCAACCGGGCCTTCGGGGCGCCGAGCAGCAGCTCCAGCGCGCGCGGGCCCGGCGTGGCGGCCGGCGCCCCGGCCATGGTGGCCTGGCCGCGCGCCGGGTAGCTGATCATCGGCGGGTGGTCGTCGCTGATCGAGGTGATGGCGCCGCGCGCGAAGAACGTCGGCACCAGGACGAGCCCGCGCCCGTCCACGATGACGACCCCGTCCATGGCGTCCCACTTGCGGCGGATCGCGAGCACGCCGTCCTCCCAGCGCAGCCGCCCGTCCAGCTCCGCGAACAGGGCCGCCGCGCCGTGCTGCGCCAGCACCCGCGAGCGGTACAGCAGATCGGCCTCCAGTACCGCACGGGCCTGCGGCCACCAGGCCGGGGCCAGGCAGCGCTCCCAGTACTCCTCGATCGCGTCGGCGATCGCGGCCAGCAGCCGGGCCGGATCGGCCAGCCCGGCGGCGAGCGGCGCGGGCACCACCCGGTCGTGCGGCAGGAAGGCCTGCTCCAGCTCGATCCGCAGCCGGCCGGGCGGGGTGGCCCGGAGCACCGCCAGCTCGGAGCGGAAGTCCGGCGCGGGAGTGTGCGGACGCGGTGTCAGGAAGTCCGGCACCCAGCGGTTGGAGGCGATCAGCGAGCGCAGCAGGCCGGCGCAGCCGAGCGCCTCGAAGGCCGGGCGCAGCCGTTCGAAGCCCGGCGTCTGCAACGCGTACACGCCCGGGTGGGTCCACATCCGCAGGCTGAGCACCGTCTCCTGGAGCGGCGAGTACGCGAACGAGGTGGCGGCGAGATCCGCCAGGCCGAGCCGGAACCGGTGCACCGGCAACCCCCTGTTCAGCAGGACCATTCAGCGCCAGTCTAAATGAGTTCTGCCGTCGTCCGGGGCGCGGTGGGATCAGGTCATGACCACCTCACCCGTCGGCACGGCGGCTTCGCAGGACGCCGCCGTGCCTCCCGCCCGTGGCCCGTCCAGGCTGCTGCACCCCGATCCGATGGTCCGCCGGCTGGCCCGGCTCACCCTCGTCAACTGCGTCGGAAACGGGCTCTCGCTCGCCGTCGCGGTGCTGTTCTTCACCCGGGTGCTCGGCCTCTCCGCCGCCCAGCTGGGCTTCGGCCTCACCGCCGCCGGGCTCTGCGGCGTCGTCGCGAGCATCCCGGCCGGCCGCGCCGCCGACCGCTGGGGCGTCCGGGGGGTGCTCGTCCTGCTGGTCGCCGTCGAGGGGGCCGGCACGGCGGCGTACGCGCTGGTGCACGGCTACGCCGCGTTCGTCGCGCTGGCCTGCGTGGTGACCGCCGCCGACCGGGGCTCGTCCGCCGTGCGCAACGCGCTGTACGCCGAAGTCCTCCCGGCGGACCGCCGGGTGGCGGGGCGCGCCTACCTGCGGGTCGTCACCAACGTGGGGCTCTGCCTGGGCACCGCGCTGGCCGCCGTCGCCCTCCAGGTCGACACCCGCACCGCGTACCTGACGGCGATCATGTTCGACGCGGCGTCCTTCGCGGTCGCCGCCGTGCTCTACGCCCGCATCCCGGTGCCGCGCCGGGCGCAGGCCGGTGCTGGCCGGAGGGCCGGCGGCCGCAACCCGGCGCTGCGCAACGGGCCCTTCCTGCTGGTGACGGGCCTCAACGCCGTGCTGTGCCTGCAGTTCGCGATGCTGGAGGTCGGCGTGCCGTTGTGGATCGTCAGGGAGACCGAGGCCCCGCGCATCGTGGTGGCCGGCACGATCGTCGTCAACACGGTGCTGGTGGTGGCCCTCCAGGTCCGCGCCACCCGGGGCACCGAACGGCCGGAGTCGGCCGCCGGGGTGTGCGGCCGGGGCGGGCTGCTGCTGGCCGGGTCCTGCTTGGTGCTCGGGCTGGCCCACGGCCTGCCGGCCGCCGCCGCGGCGGCCGTCGTGCTGGCCGGTATCGGACTCCAGGCCCTCGGCGAGGTGCTGAGCCAGGCGGGCGGCTGGGCACTCGGCTTCGACCTCGCGGACGAGCACGCCCACGGCGCGTACCAGGGCGTTTTCAGCGCGGGCTCGTCGGTCGCGATGATGCTCGGCCCGGCGCTGGTCAGCACCGTCGTGATCGGGTACGGCCTGCTCGGCTGGGCCGTCCTCGGCGCCGTGTTCGCCGTTGCCGGGACGGCGATGGCACCGGCCGTGCGGTGGGCCCGCCGGCGCGGCGCGGGAGCGGTGACCGCCTGAGGTGGTGGCCGGACAACCGGCGGTGAACAGTCTGGTAATGTTCACCACGTCGAAGAGAACGATCTTCGGCCACGCGTCGGTGGTGCTACTGGAGCACGTCCTACTTTCAGTAGGAAGAGTCCGTTCGAACCGGGCCCGGCGCTCCGATTCCTCCGCCCGGGGTGCGCAACGCGCCCCGGGCGGAGGCGTTTTCACGTCCGCCGGGCAGCCGCTCGGTGGCAGCTCGGCCGCTGCTCAGCGGATGATCAGCGGCAGGTCGCGGCAGAACCGCCGGTCGGCCTCCGGCAGTACCGCCGCCGGCCCGGCGGCCCGCAGCACGACGTCCAGCACCCGGTCCGGGTCGCACGCGTAACCACCACTGGCCCAGGCCGCGTTCGCCTCCACCACGCACCACCCGGCCGGGTCGTCGAGCAGGCCGACGTCCACCACCACCGCACTCGGCAGGCTGCCGGCGCACGCCGCCAGGGCGTCCGCCGCGAAGGCCGACACCTCGGCCCGGTACGGGTCCTCGTCGAGCGGCGCCACCGACAGGCCGCCGTCCACGGCGTACCGGCTCGCCGCGTGCACCGCACCGTCCAGTACGAACAGCCGGTACTCGCGCCGGAACGCCACGATGTCGCTGACCAGCACGAGCAGGTCGTCCGGCAGGGCGTCCGGGCCGGGCAGCGCGCTGCCGTCCGGGTAGATCCTGGCGGGGAAGAGCTTGTCGGCCGGCGGCTTGACGAACGCCGGGCGGCGCAGGCGGCGCGCCTCGGCCAGCGTGACGCAGTCCACCTGGCGCAGGGTCAGCCCGGCGGGCAGGGTGGCGAGCCAGTCCGGCGCGGCGTCCAGCAGGGCCAGGCCCAGCTCGCCGCCGGCCGCGTCGCCGAACAGCGGACCGCCGTACAGGTGGGCCGGCCGCAGCCCGCGCAGCTCCGGCGGCACCCGCCAGCTCGTGGCGGTGTGCGCCCGCAGGCCCCGGCGGCGGGCGGCCGTCAGGAGCTGGAGCCCGGTCTCGTTGATCCGGGGCGCGAGCAGGAGCAGGCCGGCGGCGGTGGTGGTCATGGAGGTCGATGGTGCCGCCCCGGGCGCACCGCTGACCAGTGGTTTTCACGGCCGGCCCTGGCCCGCGGCGGCTCGGCGTGCCAGAGTCTGGTCCGAGGCAGTCCGACCCACCCTCAGCCGGAAAGCAGGCCACCGCGATGACCCGCGAAGCACCCCTCGTCCGCGTCACCACCAGCGACGCCGTCACCACCCTCGAACTCGACTCGCCGCACAACCGCAACGCCCTCTCCACCCGCCTGATGGCCGAACTCACGGCCGGCCTCGCCGGCGCGGCCGAGGACCCGGCGGTACGGGCCGTGGTGCTCGGCCACACCGGCAAGGTGTTCTGTGCGGGCGCCGACCTCTCCGAGGCCACCGGGGCCGACCCGACGGTCGGGCCGCGCGGCCTGGTCGAGCTCCAACGGGCGCTGGTGGACTGCCCGAAGCCGGTGATCGCCGTGGTGGACGGCCACGTCCGGGCCGGCGGGCTCGGCCTCGTCGGCGCCGCCGACCTGGCCGTCGCCGGCCCCGCCGCCACCTTCGCCTTCACCGAGGTCCGGCTCGGGCTGGCCCCCGCCGTCATCTCGCTGCCGCTGCGACCCAAGCTCGACCCGCGAGCCGCCGCCCGCTACTACCTGACCGGCGAGACCTTCGACGCGGCCGAGGCGGCCCGGATCGGACTGGTCACCGAGGCGGCCGAGGACGTCGACGGCGCGCTGAAGTCGCTGCTCGGCGCGCTGCGGCTCGGCTCGCCGCAGGGCCTCGCGGAGTCCAAGCGGCTCGCCAACGCCGAGGTGGTCCGCTCCTTCGAGCGCGACGCGGACGAACTGGTCGCGCTGTCGGCCCGGCTGTTCGGCTCGGCCGAGGCGCAGCAGGGCATGCGGGCGTTCCTGGAGCGCCGCCCGGCCCCCTGGGCGGAGTGAGCGGGAGCCCGGCGGAGGAGCGCGGAACCGCGCTCGCCCGACATCCGAGGTCCGCCCGCCGGGGTCCGCGCACGGCGTGGACCCCGGCGGGCAGTACGGCGCGGTCTCGCCCGATCCCCTCGCACCCCGGTCGACTAGGATCGCGGGCATGGCGCTGATCATGAGTGACGTGGTCCGGTTCGAGGCGGCCAGGCCCCGGCTGGAGGCCATCGCCTACCGGCTGCTCGGTTCGGCGAGCGAGGCGGAGGACGCCGTGCAGGAGACGTTCCTGCGCTGGCAGGCGACCGACGTCGCCCGGATCGAGGTGCCCGAGGCCTGGCTGACCAAGGTCC
>FTAK01000333.1_pt1 | contig 14453 bp, 9 predicted proteins | sample 1639071 | NCBI WGS metagenome assembly FTAK01 (sample SAMEA3914812, study PRJEB12502) | metagenome | biome: forest; material: soil | place: Canada | collected 2011-07-07 | depth 0.1 m
CGCCGTGTACTCGTGGGCGTCGATGTTTTGGCAGATCGACAGGGAGTAGGCGAGCAGTCGGCTGCGGTCGGCCTCGCTCCACTGCAGGCCCACGGCGGCGTCGAGCAGGGAGTTCATCACGACGACGTAGGTGTCGCCCATCAGTGCTGGCAGGAGGTCGGACACGCTGGAGGGCAGCGGGTGAGCGGTACCGATCTCGGTCCATGCGGCCAGAGCCGCCGACCGCAGGGACGCCTGCGCGTCAACGAGGTATGTGTGCAGGGCGGGCAGGATCGTCTGCAGCACGGCCGAGTCCAGGCCGTGCTGGGCCCCGATCTCTCCCAGGACCGGCAGTAGGTACCTCAGCACCCGCTCGCCGCGTTGGCTGGCCCGCTCCTCGTGCATTGTGGCGAGAACGGCGCTGCACACCGCTCCGGGGTCGGCACCGGCGACGTGCCCGAGCGCGCGCAGCAGGAACTGCGTGGTGGAGCCGAGCGCTGTCCGGTGCTCCAGCTGTTCCAGGGCCAGCATCGCCGGCGGCGTGGGTTCGGTGCTCGTCAGCACGGATGCCGCAACGATGCCGCCGGACTGCTCGCGCTCCTCGATGGTGAGGAGGATGCCGCCCAGGATCGCCGGGAGGTGCTCGCAGGCCCATTGCGGGTGGTCTCCTGCCAGCGACTCGGCCAGCTGTCCCGCCTCCCTACGGGTGCCGCCGCCCCAGTCGCCGCTGACGCGGTTCAGCGCGGTGGTCATCAGCTGGTCGAACACGGCCCGCTGCCGTCCGGCGTCGGGGGCCGGATCGTAGGGGGTCGGCCAGCGCCGGTCGGGGTCGAGCATGCGCCCTGCTGTTTCCAGCACGCCGAACAGGCTCTTGCGTGTGTCCTGGCCCGCTCCGCGCCCTGCGGAATCCAGTTGCGCGGTGACGTCGCCGACGTTCAGGAGGAGCATCGTGGCAAGGGCGCGCCGGACACCGGCGAGCGGTTCGCGGTCGTACAGGTCGCCGATGTTCGCGCCCAGGCTCAGGAACAGGGCGGGCACGAGCGGCACCACCGTGTGCGGATGCGTGTGCGCCAGCGCTGCGATCGCGCTGGCCGCCGCGCAGCACGCGCCCTCCCGCTCGCCGGTACGACGCGCAGCGGCGTGGGCGCCTGTCCCCTGCGGAAGGATGAGGCCCGCAGGGGCGTCGGGCCGCGGCAGCATGCCCTCGAGTGCCGCTGTGACGCGCTCGGGCACGGCATCCGCCGCTCCCCGCAGCCCGCTCGGGTCTCCCGCCCCGCCCGGGCGGCCGGAGCGGCGGTGCTGCGCGGGCTCGGCCAGGTACGCGAGCGCTCGGATCACACGGTCGTCGAGCTGCTCCGCGCTCGCCTGAGTGATCGTCAGGTCTGCCACGCACCGGCCGGCCTGCAGCTCGGGAGCGCGCCGCAGCACCGCGATCGCGGCGTCCAGGACCATGGGCTCGACACCCGCCCGCCCGCGGGCCAGGATCCGCAAGGGCGTCAGCAGGTCCACGACGTTGCGGTCGACCACCAGCGCCGTGGCCAGGTCGATCACCTGATCGGTGAACAGCTCGGGGCTGCGTCCGGCCAGCGCAGCCAGGCGCCGCCGCGCCCCGTCCTGTGCTTCCTGGTCGGACGGCGCGCTGGGATCGGCGTCGAGCAGGCCGATGTCGTCCAAGATGTTCGCCGTGGCCGGGTCGGCGGCCACCCTCAGGCTGCGCCTGGACTCGACCCGCTGCTCCCACTGCTCGCACTGCTGCTGCACCCCCTGCCCAGCCGCCTCGCGGTCCTGCGCGGCCGCGGCTCGCCGCTCCTCCATGACGGTGGCCAGGCTGGGCACGTCACCGGTGGGCCGACGCAATTCGCAGCCGGTGCAGTGCTCCTCGTAGAACTCCTCCACGAGCGGCTCCAGGTTCATGCCCATGCCGCCATGGGCCACCGGGCATCTGACCTGACGCATGTTGATCGGAAGGCCGGTGGCGTCCTCGGCCGCTCCCTGCCCACCGGTCTGAGGGAACTCCATACGCAGACAGTGCCGCCGGCACAACTCGATCACGCGCGCGTTCTCATGCCCCATACGCACCGCACTGTCCCACACACCTGATGAATCACCAGCCACGAGAGCATTCTCGCAGCCCCCGCTGACATCCCGTCACCCTTGCGGCGGCATAACCGGACCCGGGCCTTCGGCGGCCGGCTCGCACACGTGGCGGGCAGTGCCTGCGAGTACGGTGTGCGCGTGCCTGCGCTCTCCGATCACACTCGAATCCCAGCAGCTTCCAACCCACTGGCAGGACCTGTCGGTTGGCCACAGGCACCCGCCCCGCTGGACCCCGGCGGGCACAGCCGGGAGGACCGGCTGCGGATGCTGCGGGAAATGCGGGAGTACTGGCAGCGACTCAATACTGCACGCGCCAATGAGGTTCGGGCCGAACTGGAGGTCGCGATGGCCCGCCAGTCCGAGGTCACGGCGTTCTGGGACGCGCACAAGCAGGCGGTCAAGAAGCGCTGGGCAACCCGCACTGGCGGGCGCGGCTCGATGAAGGTCGCGGATATACCCGAGGTCGCCGCCCAGTGGCACAGCAGCAACCGGCAGCGGCCCGACGAGGTCTCCGCGACAGCGGAGCGCGGCGGGCCCTACTGGTGGCGCTGTCCCCGGTACCCCGACCTGCACCCGGCGTGGTCGGCATCGCCCAAGGACCGGGTCCTGGCCGGCACAGCCTGCCCGGCGTGCCGTCAGCTGACCAGCCTGGCCGACCTGCCCACGCTGGCTGCCCAGTACGACGGTGCCGCCCCCGCCGCGAGCCTCACCTACGCGGCGCACACAACCGTCCCCTGGCGGTGCCGCACCTGGGCGGCAGATCCGTGGACCGGACACTGGCAGCCGGTCGAGCACCTCTTCGAAGCGGTCGTCAAGGGCCGCTCCCTGCAGCAGGACAGCTGCCTTGTGTGCGCGGGCTTCGTCATCGATGTCACCAACAACCTTCAGCGCTGGTTCCCGGAACTGGCGGAGCAGCTCGACAACGCCGCACTCGACCCTGCCCTCATGTCGCCCAGCAAGCACAACGCGTCCCGCAACGCGCAGGACGGCACCAAGAACGCCTACCAGACCGTGCCCTGGGTCTGTGGTCACGGGCACCGGTGGGAGGCCACCGTACTGAACCGGGTTCTGGGCGCCGGCTGTCCTTCCTGCTCGACCTCGGGGATCTCCAAGGAGCAGGTACGGCTGGCCGCCGAGCTGGCAAGCGTGTACCAACTCCTTCCCCCGCCGGAGCGCGATCCGCGGCTGCCCGCCGCTGTCCCCGACTTCGCCCCGCGGCACCTGCCGATCCCGGACGAGCTCAAGCCGGAGCACTGGCGCTACCGCCCGGTAGAGGTGGACGTGATGCTGTGGCTGCCCGTCACCGGGGCCACGATCGGCGTGGAGTATGACGGGGCCTACCACCACGGCCGCGGGCTTCGGCAGGACCGCCGCGACGAGTGCGAGAAGAGCGGCGTGCTGGCCCAGGCGGGCCTGCTCGACCTGCTGGTGCACGTCCGCGCCGGTGCTCTCGACCCGCTGGAGGGTGAGCACCTGATGTCGGTCCCCGTCGCCGAGCACGCCACGGCTTACGAGCAGGCATCGGCCGTGGCCCGCGCGCTGCGCGACCGCTTTCCCTTGGACCACCACTCCGCGGACGCCTATCTCGCGATGGGCAGCTCCCGCGGGCAGGCCGACGCCGACGCCTACATCACCGCCGTCTGGGGGCAGTTGAAGCCGCCCCGGCCCCGCGGGCCGAAGACCCCGCCCAAGCTCCGCGCGCTCAAGGAGACCGCACCTGCGGAGGGCAGTCGGCTCGCCCCGGCCGGTGCCCCGTACCGCAACCCGGACAAGCCGGAGCAGATCCTGCGCGCATACGCATGCGCGTGCGGGAACCATGTCCACGCCGTGCAGGCAGAGGTCGCCCGCGGCAACACCACAAGCTGCGGCTGCCGCAAAGGCGAAGCCGTCGCACGGCACCGTGCCGCCATCGCACCCGATGAAGCACGGGACATACGTGCCTGGGCACGACAGCGCAAGCTGCCGGTGGGCGTCAAGGGCAGGATCCCGGACCGGCTCGTCGCCTCCTACCGTCTGCACAAGGCCGGCCTCGACCCACTCCTTGACGAGGACGGTCTCATTCCGCAACGCCCCGTCGAGATCTGGGTGCAGAGCACGACACTGCTCAGCGCACGCGGACGCCTCACCAGCAATGCCTGGATGGCCTACGCCGACCACCACCTCAACAGCGCCGGCACCCCGAAGCCGGCCTTGTAGGCTTCACCGCCCCACGCCCCCGACAAGCCGTCGGCAACGAACACGGCACCTCAGGAGCTGTCGATTATCTACGGGTTGCTTCCCGGACTTCGGCTCGTTGATGTGGTATGGGGCGTTTCGATGAGTTGATCGGTCCGTTGCGGGCGAAACTGGAGGCGGTGGCACCGCATCTGAACGAGCGTCAGCGTCGGTTGCTGTATGGGGCGGAGGCCCGGCACCTCGGTCATGGCGGGATTGCCGCCGTCGCGGAAGCGGCCGGGGTCTCCGCGGGCTGCGTGTCGCGGGGGTTGGCCGAGCTGGAGGAGGGTGCCGCTCCAGACGGCCGGGTCCGCCGGGCCGGTGCGGGCCGCCCGTCGGCGGCCGGGAAGGACCCCGGGCTGCGCCGGGCGCTGCTGTCCCTGGTCGAGGACGCCACGCAGGGTGACCCGATAAGGGCGCTGACCTGGACCACGAAGTCGCTGCGCCACCTCGCCGGCGAACTCGCCGCGCAAGGACATGCGGTGGGCCGGGACACCGTGGCCGCACTGCTGAAGGAGGCCGGGTTCAGCCTGCGCGCGAACGCACGGGTACTGGCGGGCAGCTCGCATCCGGACCGCGATGCCCAGTTCCGCCACATCAACGACACGGTCGGCGACTTCCTGGCCGCCGGCGACCCGGTGATCAGTGTGGACAGCAAGAAGAAGGAGCAGGTCGGGCTGTTCGCGCAGGCCGGGCGGGAGTGGGTGCCGCCGGGCGCCCCGGTCAAGGTCCTCGACCACGACTTCCCCACCCACGCGACCGGCACCGCGATCCCGTACGGCATCTACGACCTGGGGCGCAATACCGGCTTCGTCGTGGTCGGCACCGACCACGACACCGCCGCGTTCGCGGTCGCGGCCCTGCGCCGCTGGTGGAACGAGGAAGGCCGCCTCGCCTACCCCGGCGCGCGTCGGCTGCTGATCACCGCGGACGGCGGGGGCTCCAACAGCTCCCGCGCCAGGGCATGGAAGGCCAATCTCGCCGTCCTGGCCACCGAGACCGGCCTGGAGATCAGCGTGTGCCACCTGCCGCCGGGCACATCGAAATGGAACAAGGTCGAACACCGCCTGTTCTCCTTCATCTCGATGAACTGGCGCGCACGCCCGCTGACCAGCTACGAGGTGGTGCTGAATCTGATCGCCGCGACCACGACCACCACCGGCTTGCATGTCAGCGCCCGCCTGGACGAGAACACCTATCCCATCGGCATCGAGATCGACGCCCAGCACACAGCCGCCCTGCGAATCCACCCCGACGGTTTCCACGGCGAGTGGAACTACACCATCCCGCCCCAGCCCGGCGTCCCAGCGGTGCCACTTCACCCGCCCGCACGCCGCAGTCACCCCCGCCAGGCCCATACCTTCGACGCAGCTCTGACCACCCACCCCGTCCTGACCGGCCTCACCCGAGCCGACCTCGACCAACTCGTCATGGAAGCAATGGAGTTGATCGACGCGTTACCGTCCGGGCAACGGCCTCGCCACCGCAAGCTGGCCCTCGAGAACATCATCTGGGCCGCCGTCCTGGACCAGCGCGGCCTGCCCGCCTCGCTGATCGCCCATCTCCTCCACATCGGCGAGAACCAGACGCGAGCCCTCCTGCAACAGACCCGCCCCCTCCTCCAGCAGCACGGACACCACAGCGAACCGCTCCCCGTCCGCCTCATCGACCCCAGCGAGCTCGCCCGCTACGTCATCCACGCAGCGTCAACGGACAGCTGACCCGACACGCGCCAGTAATTCATCGACGGCTCCACGGTCAGCACCCTTGAGAGGACGTTCTGAGCCGGTATGCCCGTCTTATAATCGCTCGATCGTGTGGATTTGGGCGGTTCGGGCCGGTCGCGCGGCCCGCGGGCGGCTCCCCTTCCCTCCCGGGGCACCGCCGGGCCCGGGAGTTCCAGACGGCGGAATGTCACAGCTCCTCTGCGTCGGCGTTGGGACCCGCTGGCGCGGGTGCAGAGGCCGGGGCCACCGAAGCAGTTCGGTGGCCCCGACTCATGCACGTTCACAGTCTCTCGGGTACCTGAGATGCCTTCCCTGCGGGCCGTGGGTTGTGGATGTACTGGTCGGCCCAGGCACTGATGATGCGCGCGGCGCGCTGCGCCTGACCGCGCGCCGTCAGGAGATGGTCCGCCCCTTCGAGCGAGACGAAGCTGCGTGGGTGCTGCGCCTGGCGAAAGATCTCCCCCGCGTTGGCGATGTCGACGGTGTCGTCGGTCGGCGAGTGCAGAACGAGCAGCGGCAGGTTCAACTCGCCGATCCGTTCGCGCAGGCGGGCCTGGCGCACGTTGTTGACGAAGGCCCGCTTGAGGACCAGCGTCCGGCCGCCGACGAACCACTCGTGCTGACCCTCGCTGAGCACCCGGTCCACGATCTCGTCGTACTGGTGCTCCACCGTGCTCGGGTCGGCCGGAGCCCCGATCGTGGCGACCGCACGGACACCCGGCGACTGGGCCGCCGCGGCGATCGCGGCGGCGCCACCCCACGAGTGCCCCACCAGCAGGTCCGCCGGGGTGCCTCGCTCCGCCATCAGCTCAGCCGCGCGGACGGTGTCCCGAACCTTGACGGTGAAGGAACCGTCCCCCCAGTCACCTGCGGACTCGCCGATCCCGAGGTTGTCATAACGCAGCATGCCGATCCCCTCGCGGGCCAGCTGCTTGCTGACACGCGCGGCGGCGGGTGAGTTCTTGCCGAGCGTGAACCCGTGGACGAAGATCCCCCACCCCCGGATCGTTCCCTCCGGCGGTTCGATCGCCCCGGCCAGTTCCGGGCCGACGACGCTCATGCCCGAGGAGGAGAGCCGCAGGCGGTTCCTCAGCGAAGTCGCCCATGGCCCGGACTACGAGGAGACGGAGCAGCAGATCCGCCGGGTCCTGGAGAGCGGGAAGCCGGAGTCGATCGAGCGTGTCATCAGGCTGCCGGGCGAAACACAGGCCCACGCCTGGGCCCTGGACGTCTACCCCCTGAAGGACGCGGCCGGCCTGGTGCGGGACGCCGCCGCGTCCGCGTGCGACTACTCCGAGCGGTACGACTCCCGCGAGCGCCTGGCGCTCCTGGGGGAGGCCCGCGTCCATATCGGCAACAGCCTGGACGTGGAGGGCACCGCGCGAGAACTCGTCGACGTCACGGTTCCGCGTTTCGCGGACGTGGTCACCGTGGACCTGCTGGCGAGTGTCTTCGAAGGCGACGTGCCTACCCCGGCCGCATCCGAGCCGCTCCTGCTGCGCCGGGCTGCCGTCGGTATGGCAATCCCGACCGGTCCGACGTTCCTGGAGCCGGGCGAGACCCTCCAGTTCTCCAGCACGTCCCCGATGGCACGCTGTCTGGCCGTCGGCAGCGCCCAACTGCACCAGGGCGGAGGTGGCGGAATCGACCACTGGTTCGCCGACGATCCGGTTCAGGCGATCCTGGCACAGGGAGACAGCCCGCATTCTCTGATCACCATGCCCATTCGGGCCCGCGACACGGTCCTGGGCGTCGTGGCCCTCCTGCGGCGTGCCCCGTCCCGTCCGCCGTTCACGGCCGACGACCTGGCCGTCACCGAGGTCCTGATCGCACGGGTCGCGGTCTGCCTGGACAACGCACGACGGTTCGCCCGGGAGCGCAACACCGCACTGGCCCTGCAACGGACCCTGCTACCGTCGCGCCCGGCAGTGCACCCGGCCGTGGAGACGGCCGCCCGCTACCGCCCGGCAGGTGGCAAGGCCCAGGTGGGTGGGGACTGGTTCGATATGATCCCGCTGCCCGGCGGACGGGTCGGCCTGGTCGTCGGCGATGTCGTCGGGCACGGCATCAACGTCGCAGCCACCATGGGCCGCCTGCGGACAGCTGTGCGGACCCTGGCCGACATCGACCTGCCGCCCGACGAACTCCTGACGCACCTCGACGACATCGTGACCCACGCCGAGACCGAGCACGGCGACGCCGCCGAGGAGATCCCCGGCGACGTCGGAGCCACGTGCCTGTACGCCGTCTACGACCCGGTCTCCAGCAGGTGCTCCCTGGCCAGCGCCGGGCATCCGCTCCCGGTCCTGGTGCCGCCGAACGGCACCGGACGCGTCATCGGCGCCCCGGTGGGCCCGCCGCTGGGCCTGGGCAGCCTGCCGTTCGAGGTGGTCGAGGTAAAGGTGCCGGCGGGAAGCCTGCTCGCGCTCTACACCGACGGGCTGCTCGGCGCGGGCGGCCTCGATGTGGACGTGGACGAGAAGGTGGAGGCCCTGCGGGGTGCCCTCTCCGAGCCGGCCTCCTCACTCGACTCCCTGTGCGACTTCGTGCTGCAGACCCTGAGTCCCCAGGCGGGCTCCGACGACAGCACGCTGCTGCTGGTCCGTGCCCGTTCCTTCGGGCAGGACCAAGTCGCCACGTGGGAGGTCCCCGTCGAGCCGACCGCCGTGGCAGGCATGCGCCGCAACGTCTGCGGGAAACTGGCCGCCTGGGGACTGTCCGAGCTCGCCTTCGCCACGGAACTGATCGTCAGCGAGTTGGTGACCAACGCCATCCGCTACGCGTCGGGACCGATCCGGCTGCGCATGATCCGGGACCGGGTCCTGATCTGCGAGGTCTCCGACGGCAGCAGCACCAGCCCGCACCTGCGCCGGGCGCGGGTCAACGACGAGGGCGGCTGCGGCCTATTCCTGGTCGCCGAGCTCACCCGGCGCTGGGGCACGCGCTACACCGCGTCCGGAAAGACCATCTGGGCGGAGCAGGCACTTCCCCCGCCCAGCAAACCATAGCGTCGCCGACGGACAGGGCAGGCGTCCGACGGCAAGGCCCAGCACTCCGGTCGGCCCGGGAACTCTGGGGCGGCGTCTGACGGCGGGTCACCGTCATACCGAGGACCCGATGACCGGCCCCCGGTGGAGCGGATGACCGCAACGGTGCAACGGCCGAGCCCCTGCCCGGGAGGGCGGACACAGCGGCCCGGCACAGCAACTCCGATCGCCGCCCCCACTGCACTCCTGAACCAGCAGCTGGGAGCGGGCCGGAACCACCCCCGGGGCGACACGGGCGGACACCGCGGACACACCTGTGGGCAGCCATGCACTGCCTCCCCGCCGACGCGGCCGAAGACACCGTCAGCACAGGGCGATCTGTCCGTCCCTCGTCTGCGGAGGCTCCGGCAAACCCGGCGCCCGCCCCAGGGCGTCGTGCAGGCGCAGCGCGAGGGTGGTGTTGCGGTGGGGTTCGGCCGTGGTCAGGGCGCGGCGCAGGGCTTCTTCCTCGCCGACGATGATGACCTTGCTCTTGCCGCGGGTGACGGCGGTGTAGAGGAGGTTGCGGCGCAGTATGAAGGCGCCGGTGGTGGTGAGGGGGATGACGACGATGGGGTATTCGCTGCCTTGGGCGCGGTGGACGGTGATGGCGTAGGCGTGCAGGACGTCGTCGAGTTCGTCGAAGGTGTAGGTGGCGGTGTCGCCGTCGTCGAGGGCGATCTCGAGTTCGCGTTGTTCGGTGTCCAGGGTGATGACGGTGGCGGTGGTGCCGTTGAAGACGCCGTTGGGGCCGCGTTTGGGGTCGTTGCGGGTGGGCATAACGCGGTCGCCGAGCCGGAATGGGCGGCCGTCGCACCAGTGTTCGGCGTCGCCGTCAGCAGCGGGGTTGAGGGCGGCTTGGAGGCGCAGGCCCAGTTCGTGGGTGCCGGCGGGGTGTTTACGGGTGGGGCACAGGACCTGGATGTCACTGGGGGCGACGCCGTAGGCGGCGGGCAGGCGACGGGTGACCAGGTCCAGGACCAGGTCGGGGATCTTGTCGGGGTTGTTCTCGCGCAGGTACCAGAAGTCGCCTCCGCTGACCGGGACTTCGCCGGCGATGATGCGGTGGGCGCCGGCGGTGATGGCGCTGCCCTGTTCCTGGCGGAAGACGTGGCGCAGGGCGGTGCGGGCGATGGCGGGGACGCGCAGGAGGTCGGCCAGGACGGTGCCGGGGCCGATGCTGGGGAGTTGGTCGGTGTCACCGACGAACAGGATGTGGGCGCCCGTGGGGATCTTCTCCAGCAGGCCTTCGGCCAGGGGCAGGTCGAGCATGGACGCCTCGTCGACCACGAACAGGTCGGACTCCATCGGGTCCTGGTCGAAAAGGCTGTCGCCGGTGGCCTGGCCGGGGCGCAGGAGGCGGTGGACGGTGGTGGCGCAGCTGCCGGTCAGTTCGCTCAGGCGTTTCGCGGCCCGGCCTGTCGGGGCGGCCAGGCTCACCCGGGCGCCCGCGCGCTCCGCGATGTCGACGATGGTGGCGACAGTGAAGCTCTTGCCGCAGCCGGGGCCTCCGGTCAGGACCGAAACGGGCCGGGTCAGTGCCATGCGCACGGCCTGCTCCTGCGCCGGGTGCAGGGGCGGTGCGCCTGCGGGCAGCGGCAGGGCCGCGGTCCAGTCGCCGCGGCGGGACAGGGCGGTGGGAGCCTGGTGCAGGCGGGCCAGGTGCCGGGCCAGGGAAGTCTCGGCGGCGTGCAGCCGGCGGCTGAACACCAGCGGGGTCTCGCGGCCCAGGTGCGGCTGGAGTTCGACCAGGAGGCGGCCGTCGGCGCGCAGGGCGTCGAGCTCGCGCGGCAGCAGGCCCGGGGCCTGGTCCAGGACCCGCGCGGCTTCGCGCAGCAGGCTGGCCTCGGGCAGGTAGCAGTGGCCCTGCGCGGCGCTCTGGTCCAGGGTGTGGAGCAGTCCGGCGCGCAGGCGCTGGGGGCTCTGCTCGGGGATGCCGAGCCACAGGGCCAGGGTGTCGGCGTAGTGGAAGCCGATGCCGCGGACCTCGGTCAGGCGGTAGGGGTGCTCCTGGACCAGGGCGGGGACGTCGTCGGTCTCGGCGGCGAAGTGCTGCACGATCCGCGCGGCGTGGCCGGCGGGCACGCCGGCGCCGTGCAGGAGGAGCATGAGGTGGCGGATGTCCTGGTGGAGCTGCCAGGCGGCGATGATGAGGGTGTAGCGGCCGGGTCCGATCTGGTGGACCTCCAGCAGCCGCTCCGGGGTCCCCTCCAGGACCTGCAGGGTAGCGTCGCCGAACTCGGCGACGATGGCGTCGGCAAGTTTGGGACCGATGCCCTTGATCAGGCCCGAGGCGAGGTAGCGGCGCATCGCGTACTGGGACGCAGGCAGGGCGTGGTCGCAGTCGGTGGCCTGGAACTGGGTCCCGCGGACGGGGTACTGGTGCCAGGCGCCGGTCAGACGCAGGCTCTCGCCCGGCTGGGCGCCGTGCAGGATCTGCCCCGCCGCCCTGACCGGCTCACGGCCCTCGACCGCCAGGAGCACGACCGTGAAGGTGGAGCGGTCCGTGAACACCACCCGCTCGACGATGCCCTCGAGCGTGAGTACGGCCGTGGGCTGTCGTGCCGTCATGTCGCCTCCTCCCGGCGGCCTTCACATTGGGCCATTGCCGCGATCGTTGCTCTGCGCACAGTAACGGGTGGTGATCGTCGCGGCGGGGGAACACCGGACGGCATCCCCCGGGGCTCCGTCGCCCGGGTCTCGTCGCATTGCCGACGGGTTGCTCAGCCCACGGTCCCAGCGGTCCGCGAACACCACGCGCTCCACGATGCCCTCGAGCGTGAGTGGGGCACTTGGTTGTCGGGCCGTCATATCGCCTTCTCGTCGGGGCTCTTCGTGTCACCCTGCTGTCGTGGGGGCCTCTACGCACAGTAACGGTTGCTGCCGGGTCGTGACTGCCGTGGCGGGGTAGGACTGGACGGCGTGTGCGGGGTCGTCAAGCGCGGGTGTTGTTCCGCGTTGCTGGTGGTTGCTCAGCCCACGGTCCAGGTGTCGGTGCCGGGGCGCGGCCGGTCGTGCTCGGCGCGGTGGAGTTGGCGCTGCAGTTGGTCGGTGCGCAGCTGGGGGAACTGGTCGCTGGAGAGCCACAGGCCCAGGCCGGGGTCGCGGGTGGGGGTGAGCCAGACGGGGATGCCGAGGAGCAGGGCGCGCAGGCAGGTGTCGGAGGTGTCGCCGGTGGCGGGGTCGAAGTCCTCGTGGAAGGCGATGACGAGGCGGGGTTCCTCGTCCAGGAGCATCCGTTGGTTGCGTTCGGGGCCGGTCCACTGCCAGGAGCGGGGGCGGCGCTGGCGTTCGGCGTTCCAGGCGACGGGGTAGCAGCGGTGGCGCCAGGCGGGCAGGCGGTGCTGTTCGCACCAGCGGTGGGCGGCGCGGTCCGCGCCGGTGGCGGCGCCCTCGACGACCACGAGCCGGTCCGGGTGGCGGGCGGTGAGGCGGTCCAGGGCGGTGGCGACGGTGTCGGGCCAGTGCCAGCGGCGGCTGCCGCAGACCAGGACCCTCGGTTCGTCCATCAGCACGGCCACTCCCCCGGGCACGACTCGGGCGCGGCTGCCGGCACGGCTACGGGCGCGGGGGTGGTGGGAGTGATGTGCTGGTGGTGGGCGAAGGCGTCGAACGGCTGCCAGGCGGTCAGGGCGATGTCGGCTGCGGGCGAGTCGGCGTGGACGGGGCAGTGCTGGCTGCGCCAGCGCAGCTGGACGGCGTAGGGCAGCCCGGTCAGGTCGTAGACGGCCATCGGGGTCCCCGTCAGGTGGTCCGTCAGTTCGCCTTGGCGCCGGTGGCGGCGTCCGGTGCGCTGTCCGGGCGGGACGGGGACGGTGGTCCAGGCGCCGGTGTCACTCGCCTGGTGGGTGAGGCTGCGGGGGCAGCGGCTGCGCCGGACGGTCAGGGCGACGCAAGGGATCTGTTCCACGCGGCCCGGGGCGAGGTAGAAGGTGTGGAAGAGCTGGACGATGTCGCGGCGCTGCCGCCGGGCCGCGGTGTCCGTGGCGGGCGGTGGTGCGGGCTCGGGTTCGGGGCGCGGAGTGAAGTGGTGGGCGTCCAGGAGGCGGCGGGTGTTCAGCGCGAGGGCGCGGCGCAGGGCGGTGAGCGGGCCGTGGGCGGGGTGCTCGAGGGCGGGGCACAGGGCGGTGTGGGGCAGGCGGCACCAGGCGGTGCCGTCGGCACCGGGCCGAGCGACGCCTTCCAGGATGTGCCACCGATGCGCCACCGGCACCGTCTGCAGGGGAAGTTCGCCCGGGTGCAGCGGGACGCGGCTCCCGTCGTCGCGGTAGCACCACTCCAGGAGGTTCCCGCAGCGCGTGCACGGTTTGATCTGGGCGGCGCGCAGCAGCCGGGTGCGGGTTCCGGGGTGCAGGCGCAGCGCGCGCTGGGGACGGTGGGCCGGCTGGCCGCTGCCGTCCCAGCGGATGCTGTCCGGGCTGTCGGCGGGGTTGATCGGGCGCATGGGTGCGCACTTTGTCAGGCGGCGCGCGGGCCGGGCGGCGGCACGGCGGCGTTTGTCGCCCGTCTGGCCGCGTTGTTCGTACGGGGGTTCGTTCGGTCGTTCTTGTGTTCGTCGGCGGTGGCCCGTTGGGGTGATCTCGGCGCGGGCGTGGAGGTGGGGATGCGGGGCTCAGTTGCGGGTGACGGGTGGGGGTTCGTGGCCTTCGCAGAGGGTCGCGGTCAGGGTGGCGACGGGGACGTTGAGGGCGTGGGCGAGGGCGTGGACGGTGGCCAGGGTGCCGACGGTGCGGCCCTGCTCGATCTCGATCAGGGTGCGCCGCGACAGGCCGCTGCGCTCGGCGAGCTGGTCGTAGCTCCAGCCGTGCTCGGCCCGCAGCCGCGCCAGCTCCAGGCGCAGCGCGTTCAGGTTCGGGTCGGGCGGCAAGATCGTCACTCGACCATGGCACGGTGCAGACCCCTGCCCTGTCAGTGCAGACCTCTGCCCTATTTCTCCAGGCTCGCGCCCGCCGGACAGGGCAGGGGTCTGCACTAGGGTGTGCGCCGCTCCCCCACGCCCCAGGCCGCACAGCCGGCACCAGCAGGGAAATCGAGGACACCGATGGTGAAGCGGGTGGAACCGCAAGCAGGGCAACCGGACGCCCAGCGGGCATGGCGCGTCGACATCGGCCCCGATCCGCGCCGCGCCGCCTGCTCGGCGCCGTCCTGCCCGGGCCCGCTCCACCCCACAGGGCGGACCACCCATGAAATCGTCCTGGCCCACCTGGCTGCGCACGCCCAGCACGAACCCCTGGCCAACCACCTGCGCACCTGCCGCTGCCACGCCCACGGCTGCACCTGGCACCCGCGCCACCGCGGCTGCACCGGCCCCATCGTGCTGACCGTCTTCCGCCAGCACCACGGCCGGACCTGGCAACTTGCCGACACCTGCACCGGCTGCGCCCGCACCATCCCCCACGCCGCCCCCGTC